>Ga0134128_10012096_pt1 | contig 10290 bp, 8 predicted proteins | sample KB31754_FD_96462 | JGI IMG/M metagenome (GOLD analysis project Ga0134128, IMG submission 96462) | Terrestrial soil microbial communities with excess Nitrogen fertilizer from Kellogg Biological Station, Michigan, USA - KB3-175-4 | ecosystem: Environmental > Terrestrial > Soil > Unclassified ...
ACGCCAACATTGCCACGGCTGGGGAACTTGGCCTGAACACCGTTCACTACACACCCGGAATGGATCTCCTGGACGCGCTGTCCTCAGCAGTTTGCCGGTGACCGGCTGGCGGTCCCGGGTTCTCGAATCCGCCCCGGGACGTCAGGGCCAGGGCGAGCAATTGCCGTGTGGCGGCAGCCGAATCCGGCCTTGCCTCACGCGCTCCGGCTGCGGGAGCAGTTCGTTGGCGGCCACCGGTCTGTCCTGGACCGCCACATCGACAGTGGCCTGCAGCCACTCCACGAGTGCCGTTGCAGCGTTATGCAGGGGCGCGAAACGCTGCAGGTTGCTGGTGCGCGAATAGGCATCGCCCGGAGCGGAACCACTGTCCCACCGCCGGCCGTACTCGATGGGAAGCCCGTGGCCGTCCCTGTAGGCCAGGGTCGGGAAGCTCGGACGCCGGTACTCGCTCATGGCTACACAGCAGCCGGGGCTTTAGGGGCTGTATTCCGGCGACGGCAGCCGCTGCCTTCGCCGCTGGCGTCAGGGAACCTGCCCGCACACAGGTGGGACACGGGTGCCATGAACGCCGTGGGTGTCCTGCTCAATCTTGAAAACGATCCCGGGCGCGCCCCAGCAGTCGCACCTCGAGGACGCTTTCGCCGAGTGCGCGGCGGCCGGTGGCCCAACGCCCACCTGCGGGGCAGCGGTGGCCAGCCCGTGGGTGGGCCCCACCCCACAGGCTGCAGGAAATGGAAAGGGAACACGTCGACCCCGTACTCATCAGCGCGTTGATGAAGATGGTGGGCATGGATCGCGTCAGATCCGGTGCGGCCTGCCGGGGCTGTTCTTTCAGGTTGCGGTCAGGATCGATAACATCGGGTGCCGTCATCGCGTGGGCTCTCTTTCGAAAAGTACTTTGGTAGGTCGTTCCAAGAATTACGCGGTGGTCGCCTTACGTCCGGCAGCATCACGCCCGAGGTGGATTAGCCCCGGCATCGTGGGCGACCAACCGAAGATCCGGCAGTTGCTGCTGCACTGGGCGCTGCTCGTCCGGAGGCGCCAGCAGCAGGTGCCACGCTATGGAGCCCCAGCGCTTGGCCTCGTTTGAGGCGGGACCTAAGCCCCTGTGCCGGAAAGCGGCCCGGACGTAGGTTGAAGGCGTGTACTGAAATTACGGGGACCGCACCAAAGGGGGCATCATGGCCAGGCATGGATTTTCGGCGTTCAGCGTTCTCTGGCTCGCCGCCCTGATCGTGCTCACAGGTTGTTTCGGTCCACTCGTCCCGGCCCCCACGAGCAGTTCCGCGGCCCCGACCACAACAGCGGGCCCCAACGCGACACCGACGACGACGGCGAGCTCGACCTCGACAACCGCTGCCCCGCCGTCGTCCGCCGCGGCGAGCCCGACGGCGACGGAGCAACCAACCACTCCTGCATTCCCGGAGCAGGTGGCTCCGCTGACGATCTACTACGTTGCTGTTGGTGACAACGGCGTCTCGGGACCCGCGATCGGCTGCGGCGACAGCCTCGTCGCCACGACCACGGCTCCGGTCCGATTCACGGACCAGGTGGCCCCCAGCATCGGGACCCTGCTCGCGAACAAGAGCCGAGACGTCGGCCAGTCCGGGTTGGTGAACGTCCTGTACCGCTCGAACCTCAGCTACGCCGGTGGTGAGCTGACCGGCAGCACCATCACCATCCGGCTCAGTGGGCAGTTCATGCTGGCCGGTGTGTGCGACATCCCCCGCGCGAAGGCACAGCTGGAGTACACGGCCATGGCCGCGTCCGGGGCCACGAGTGCCCAGGTTTTCATTAACGGGCGCCCCATCGACGAGGTGCTCAGCCTCAAATAGGACAAAGGAGTCATGATGAAACGCTTGCTTACTGGATTGTCGACGGCGGCCCTGTTGGCCGTGGGTGTGGCACCCGCCGGGGCCGCTCCCAACATCTACCACACGATTTCCTCAACCAACGGCTTCACCCAGGTGGTCGAAACTGTCGGCTGCGAGCAGACCCAAATCTTCGTCGACTCGAGCGTGGCCCAATACGCCGACCAGCCCGGTCCCGTGAACAAACAGGGCCTGACCAGCGTGTTCCTGCGCATCACCGATATCTGCGCCACAACGGCCGGTGGGGTCGCCGCTGCGGCCGGCCCGGGCGTGGTGCTGTTCGAGGCAGAGGGCCAGAACATGGCGCCTTTGGTGGTTGATCCGAGGTTGACCGCCGCCTCCATCAGCACCGAACTGCCCGGCACCGACGGCAACGGCAACCCCGTCACCATCGGCCTCGCGGCGGCCTGGACCGGCACCGGCCCGCTGGAGCATTCCACCGTGCACAACCACGCGAACTTCCCCGGTGAGGGCAACGTCAATGCAACAGACAACAACCTGAGGCGCACCGCCACGGCAAAGGTGTCTGTCACGGTCAACGGGCGCACGGCTGCGGGCACTGACAGTGAGGCGTCACTGGAGCAGGTGAAGTCCCGCTGCATCGAAGTGGCCCGCCCTGGCGTGGAGGACTTCTACCCCTGCTTCGGGTTCCCCGGCTAAGGGCTGGCGACGCCCGGGACTGTCAATTTGACACTGTAACTGAGTTGCAAATAGTGGGTTGGCGACGACTTGCGGGGAGCCGGGCGTCGAAGGCGATTTCGAAGGTGTTGGGGGTGCATTTCCATCGTCGGGTCCAGCTGGCCCGCCTTTGCCGTTCGGGTCCAAGGCCATGACCGCGAGGTGGACGAATCCGGGTCCGGACTGCTCGTTGGGGAAGTGCCTGCGGGCCCTGACGGCTTTGCGGACCCGGGCGTGGACGGACTAGATGGCGTTCGTGGTGCCCACGATCCGGCGGATACCTTGGCCGAACGGCAGGAACGGCACGAACGGCAGGAACGGCACGAACTCGCACCCAGGCGTTTTCCCAGATCATGAGGATCGGCGGGTACTTCCGGGCGCATTCCTGCCCAAATTCCGGGAACCGCTCCGCGGCTGCGGAGACCATCGCAGCCTGGCAGGCGCGTTGAGCGCCCGGGAGATCTTGTCCCAGCCCTGCCGGGCGTAGGGGCGGAAGTTGTTGCGCATCAAGTGCACGATCCAAGCGTGCACAACCGTCTCCGGCCACACTGCGGCCGCGCGTCCGGCGGCCCTGTCAGTCCGTCACAGACGAGGACGTCGTCGACGCAGCGATCCCTGATCCAAGCCCGCACCTGAAGCCAGTACCTGGCGCCTTCACCACCGTACCGGCCCACAAGAGCGGATACACCGGATTCAAGGGCCGGTTCTGCCATTCGGCCATCCTGTCCAACACCGTCTCGGTGATCGTGGAGATCGACGTCTTGGAGATCCATCCAGCCGTAGACGTCGGCCAGGTGCGCGGCGACGTCCCCATGCGTCATTCCATGGGTGGAGAAGGACAGCACGACCTACTCAATGGAGCCCGGCCGGTGCCGGCGCCTGGCCACCACGGCCCGTTCGAACGTTCCCGCCCGGCCCGGGGAACCTCGGCAGGCACCGGGCTTGCGCGTCACCGACCAGCGGCGTGATCAACGCCCGGTCCGGGACCGATGGCTTCCCGGCCTCCATCAGCTGTGACCACGCGATGGGGAAGTTCCGCGGCGGATTGACGACGAAGATGCACGCCCGGGTGGACGGAAACTTGCGGACCCGGCCAGCGCCAGCGTGGCCGACAAGGCATGCCCCGCCAAGGCGGACCGGGCCTATTCGGGTGACCGTGGCTTCCAATGTGTCATCCAGAAATAGGGAGACGAGTAAGCGCAAAGGCTCTGCCGGAAGCCGTCAACCACGCTACGGGAAAGAGGCATGCAAAGGCCGAAACGAAAGTCGATCGCAGCTCATACACCCCAGGCAATGGCGCTCCCCAGCCGGCGGCTCCTACGCAGCCGCCGTCGTCTACCAGGCAGCAGCCGTCCTCGAAGCCGGAGTCATCTGGAGCACCGTCAGCTGGAGCACCGTCATCTGGAGCACCGTCATCTGGAGCACTGCCGTCACAATGGAAGGCACGCACTCACAATGGAAGACACGCCCCCAGTATCCAGTGACGGCGGGGACGGCGGGGACCGGGGCGTAGGACGGTGGCCAGTCCGCCGGGAACAGCACCAGGGATCCCGCTGCAACCACGGCCACGAATCCGCCGCACAGGAGCCCGGGCATGACGCCGGGGTGGCATGCCCCATCAGGATGAGTGCGACGAATGCTGCGGCGACCCCAGGAAGGAGAGCAGGCAGCCGAGGTTCCCATGGTCCGTCCCCCCGGGGAACGCAAACGCGCCGCCGCAATGCCAGATTGCGGCGGCGCATTGGGCTCCCTCCGGCTAAATGCCGGAGTGGGTGTGGGATTCCTCGGACGTGCTGACCGTGAACAGGTTCGGTCCGCTGCGCGTTACCCGGACACGTTCCCTCGGGGCGTTCGCCGGCTTGAAATGTGGGTGATGGCAGAATCCAGGGTGGGCTCAATGGTTGAGTGGTCCCAGATCTTGAGGGTCATGGAGTGCGATTCAAAGCTCATGCGCCGTTGCTTCCTTTGATTGTCTTCCGGCCGCCTCGTCGTTGAGGCACCGCCTTCCACGGTACGTGACGGGGCGCCCCGATGGCCAAGTGCTGTGATCGACGGCACGGCGGCAATCCGTCCGGGGCGTAACAATCGCCGGCCGCAAGGACCGGCAAACGGCGGCCCTTGCGGCCAAGACACGGCAGGGATCCGGTGGAGCGCCCCGGGACGTTTTGCGGCAAGATGGAACCGTGACTAGCCAGCCTGAGAATCCAGACGCAGCAACGCCCACATCTGCCGTACCCGAAGCCGGCGTGCCGGATGACGTCGAGGACGCCGTCGAGCCCGCCGTCGAGCCCGCCCGGACCCCGTCCACATCGGCACGGGAGCGCTACGCCGACCTTGTTGAGCTGGTCCAAAAGTACCGGGCCGCGTATTACAACGACGACGCCCCCCTCGTCTCGGATGCGGAGTTCGACCGCCTCTACAGCGAACTGGAGCGGATTGAGGCCCTCAACCCCGAACTGGTCACCAACGATTCCCCGACCCAGGTGGTGGGTGGGGATGTCTCGGTGGCGTTTGCCGCCGTCGACCATCTGACACGCATGTACTCGCTGGAGGACGTCTTCTCCCTGGCCGAGCTGGAAGCCTGGCTGCGCCGGGCCGAGGCGTCGGTGGAGAAGCGGCACGGGACGGCGCCCCAGTGGCTCACCGAGCTGAAGATCGACGGCCTGGCCGTGAACCTGCTGTACCGCGACGGCGTGCTGGTGCGGGCCGCGACGCGCGGCGACGGCACCACGGGCGAGGACATCACCCACAACGTGGCCACCATCAAGGACATCCCGCAGAAGCTTCACGGCACCGGCTTCCCGGCCGAGATGGAGATCCGTGGAGAGGTGTACATCGCCTCCAAGGATTTTGCGGCGCTCAATGAGCAGATGGTGGCGGCCGGCAGGGCGCCGTATGCGAACCCGCGCAACACGGCGGCCGGCTCGCTGCGGCAGAAGGACCCGGCGGAAACCGCCAAGCGGCCGCTGAGCATGTACGTGCACGGCATCGGTGCCCGCGAAGGCCTGGAAACCACAAGCCAGTCGCAGACCTACGCGCAGCTCAAGGAATGGGGCATGCCCACCAGCCCGTACTACAAGGTGCTGGACACGCTGGAGGAGGTGATGGGGTTCATCGCCCACTACGGAGAACACCGGCACGACCTCATCCATGAGATTGACGGCATCGTGGTCAAGGTGGATGACTTTGCCACCCAGCGCGAACTGGGCCACACCTCGCGGGTGCCGCGCTGGTCCGTGGCCTACAAGTACCCGCCGGAAGAGGTCAACACCAAGCTGCTGGACATCCGTGTCAACGTGGGCCGCACCGGCCGCGTCACGCCCTACGCCGTCATGACACCGGTCAAGGTAGCCGGATCCACGGTGGAAATGGCCACCCTCCACAACCAGGACGTGGTCAAGGCCAAGGGCGTGCTCATTGGCGACACCGTGGTCCTGCGCAAGGCCGGGGACGTCATCCCGGAAGTTGTGGGCCCGGTGGTGGCGCTGCGGACCGGGGACGAGCGCGAATTCGTGATGCCCACGCACTGCCCGTCGTGCGGCACCGAACTGGCCCCCGCCAAGGAGGGCGACATTGACATCCGCTGCCCCAACGCGCGGTCCTGCCCGGCCCAGCTGACCGAGCGCGTGGCGCACCTGGCCGGCCGCGGCGGCTTCGACATCGAGGCCCTGGGCTACGAGGCCGCGGCCGCGCTGACCACCGGCCCCGGTCCCGACCCGGCGGAGAACGGCGGGGTCATCATGCCTTCCGGCCCCGGCCCGCTCACCAGCGAGGCGGATGTCTTCACCATCGCGGACCTGGACCTGTCCGGCGTCGTGGTGTGGCGGGAAATCCGGGCCAAGGGCGAGGGCACGGGCCGCTTCCAGCAGGTGCCGTATTTCTACACGAAGGCGACGGCCAAGAAGCCGTCGGTGCCCACCAGGAACACCGAGAAGCTGTTCGAGGAACTGGAGAAGGCGAAGTCGCAGCCGCTGTGGCGCGTGCTGGTGGCACTGTCCATCCGGCACGTCGGCCCCACGGCGTCGCGTGCCCTGGCCACTGCGTTCGGCTCGATGGACGCCATCCGGGCCGCGTCCGAAGTTGCGCTGGCCGACGTGGACGGCGTCGGGCCCATCATTGCCGAGGAGCTCGTGGAGTGGTTTGCGGTGGACTGGCACCGGGAGATCGTGGACGCGTGGGCTGCGGCCGGGGTGCGGATGCAGGACGAGGTGGACGAATCAACCCCGCGCACACTGGAAGGCCTGACGCTTGTGGTGACCGGGACGCTGCCCAACTTCAGCCGGGACGAGGCCAAGGAGGCCATCATCACCCGCGGCGGCAAGGCAGCCGGCTCGGTCTCGAGGCAGACGTCCTATGTGGTCGCCGGAGAGAACGCGGGCACTAAGCTGGACAAGGCCGAATCGCTGGGCGTGAAAGTGCTGGACGAGGACGGATTCGTGCGGCTGCTCGCCGAGGGGCCTGCCGCTGAACCGGACGATCAAGCTGTATTCGCAGAAGAAGGGGAGGACGCATGAGCCACGCCGTATCCATTGATGAACTGCTGGAGGTGGCGCTGCGGGCGGCCGCCGCCGGTGCCGCCGTCCTGGCCGCGCGGGACCCCGAAGGCTTCGGCGCCACGGAAAAATCCTCCGACTCAGACTGGGTCACGGCCTTCGACCTTGCCGCCGAGCGGGCCGTGCGCGCCGTCATCACCGACGCCCGCCCGCACGACGTCATCACGGGCGAGGAACTGGCGCCGGCGCTGCCCGCGGAACCGTCCGGCTTCCGGTGGAGCATCGACCCGCTCGACGGCACCATGAACTTCATCCGCAACATCGCCTACTACGGCACCTCGGTGGCCGTGATGGGGCCCGACGGCGGATGGCTGGCCGGGGTGGTCAGCGCACCTGCCCTGCGGCGCACCTATTTCGCCTCCCGCGGGGGAGGCGCCTGGCTGGACGAGGTCCGGGCCGACGGCGTCCAGGGCGTCCGACGGCTCCGGGGACCGCTGGAGGCCCGCGGCGGCACGCTTTTGTCCACCGCCCTGACGTCCGATCCGGTGGTGCGGCGCCGCCTGGTATCCGAACTGAACGGGCGCATGGACAAGTTCGGCGATTTCCGCCGGCTCGGTTCAGCCGCACTGGAACTGTGTGCCGTGGCCGAGGGCGGCGTGGACGGCTACCTGGAATACGGGCTCTTTGAGCACGATTTTGCCGCCGCCGCGTTGATTGCCGAGGAGGCGGGCGCGTGGGTCCGCAGGCCGGAGCTGACCCCGGCCGTCAACGGCCTGCCGTCGCGGGAGGAAGTGCTCTCCGTGTGGACCGCCGCCTGCGTGCCGGGGCTGGAAGGCAACTTCGCGCCGTCGGACTAGCCCGGATGGACCAGTCCGGACGAAAGGATGATCGAGATGGAAACCGACGGGGTGGTGCTCTCCCGGGTGGTGGCGGATGCCGCGCGCTCGCTGGCGTTTTACCGCGACGGGCTGGGCATGGACAATGCCAGGCTCATGTTTGGCATCGCGTGCCTTGAGCTGCCCGGGCTGACCTTGTTCCTGGCCGGGCCGGAGGACTTTGCCCGCAACACCGGACGTGCGGCCGGTGCGGTTGCCGGACGCAGCGACGGAGTGCTCAGCTGCGCGATCAGGTCCACCGCCGAGGTTGACCGGCTGCTGACAACGGCAAGGACGGCCGGAGGATCGGCCTCCGCACCTCAAGTGATCGACCACGCGAGCGGGCGCCGGCAGTACATTGGCACCGTCACGGACCCGGACGGCTACGTGTGGCAGCTGGTGTGCAACATCGAGGGCCCGGGGGAAGGTGCATGACGGGCGCGAAACCGTGGCAGCCGGTCATGGCGGCGCTGGCTCGGAATACGGTCCGCCCTGGCGGCTGGGGCCAGGCAATCTCACGTTTTACACCCGGGCAACGTCTGTAGGGGTGGTGCCACCGAACCCGGCGGCCAATGGCGGCTGTAACGAAGGATGCGAATGTCCACCACGAGTTCCACCAGCAAATGGCCGCTGGCCCAATTTGTCACCTTGGCCCTGGTTTGGGGTGCCAGCTTCCTGTTCATTGCGATTGGCCTTGAGGGCCTGTCGCCGGCCCAGGTGGTGCTGGGCCGGCTCGGTGCCGGGGCAGTGGCGCTGGCCGCCATCTCGCTGGCCGCCCGGCAAAGGCTGCCCACCGAACCGGCGGTGTGGGCCCATCTGCTCGTGGTCTCGGTGCTGCTGTGCGTTGCACCGTTTCTGCTGTATTCGTGGGCCGAACAGACCATCGGCTCCGGCCTGGCCAGCATCTACAACGCCACCACCCCGCTCATGACCACGCTCGTGGCACTCGCGGCGCTGCCCCGGGAACGGCCCACCCGGGTCCGCCTGCTGGGGCTGCTCGCCGGCTTCCTCGGCGTCGTCATCGTCCTGGGACCCTGGCGTGGGACCGGCGGCGGCACCCTGGCCGCCCAGGCGTCCTGCCTCGCGGCCACCGCCTGCTACGGCCTCGGCTTCGTCTACCTGCGGCGCTTTGTCTCACCGCGCGGCCTGCCGGCCCTGTCCCTGGCCACGGTACAGGTGGGCCTCGGCGCCCTGATCATGCTGGTCCTTGCGCCGTGGATTGCCACGGCTCCCGTCCACCTCACCCCGCGCGTGGTGGTCAGCATCCTCATCCTCGGCATGGCCGGGACCGGCCTCGCGTACGTGTGGAACACCAACCTGGTGGCCGCCTGGGGCGCGGCCAACGCATCGACCGTCACCTACCTCACGCCGGTGGTCGGCGTCAGCCTGGGCGTCGCCGTCCTGTCCGAACCCGTCAGCTGGAACCAGCCCGTCGGCGCCGTCATTGTCGTGGCAGGGATCGCCATCAGCCAGGGCCGCCTGTCCGGCGTCGGACGGTGGGGGCGCAGGCCCGCACCCGTCGGCCGCAGTGCTGCGGATCAGTCCAGCAGGGGGCGCACCGACGCGTAACCGTCGGGCACCACCGACGCGGGCGTGTCAAAGACCTTGGTCGGCCGGTCCCCGTCATAGCCGTCCCATCCCGGATCGCCGGAGATCGCGAAGGACACAGCGGCTGCATGGACCTCGTCGGCGAGGGCCTGCGGGGGAGACTTGCCGGCCAGGGCTTCAATCCCGCCGGTGCCCAGGCAGTCGAAGAAGAATGGCACATCCAGGCAGTGCACGGCCCGGCCAAACACCGGTGAACGCCACGAGAACCGGTACAGCCAGGTCCCGGCAGGGTTCGCGGCCGCGGCGGCCCCGGCCGGGGACCCATCAGCGTACTCGACGGACCCGGACCCGGCGGTCCCGGCCCCGGCGGCCCGGGCAGCGGCCCCCGCCGCCCGCGATTCCGCCACCGTGAGCGCGGTGCTCCGGAAGACGGCATCGCTGATGTACCTGCCCAGCACCGCCGCGGAGCCCAGCCGCGCCACATCCTTGTTGGCGGCCAGGTAGCTGCTGCGGCGCCCCCGCGCCAGTCCGGCCTGGCCCAGGAGCAGCCGCGACGGGACAAAACGCAGCTTGGACGCCAGGCGGCCCAGGGCCATGGCAAATTCGTCGTCGGCCGTGCCCAGCACCAGCGGCTTGCCGGCGCCGATGCCGGCGCGCAGGGAGTCGGGCGTGGGCGCGGTGATGAGTTCGCCGTCGACCATGGGGCCCAGCGACTGCCCGCCGTCCAGCACGCGCCGCAGGACCGAAAACATCCCGCCGCCGGCCTCCAGCGCCCTGGGCTGGAGCTCGAGCAGGCGCTCCTCAGGCACCGAGGCGAACCCCTCC
>Ga0134128_10012097_pt1 | contig 10290 bp, 10 predicted proteins | sample KB31754_FD_96462 | JGI IMG/M metagenome (GOLD analysis project Ga0134128, IMG submission 96462) | Terrestrial soil microbial communities with excess Nitrogen fertilizer from Kellogg Biological Station, Michigan, USA - KB3-175-4 | ecosystem: Environmental > Terrestrial > Soil > Unclassified ...
GCCCTCGATGGCGCGCCGGAGCGGCGTGCCGCGCGGCTGCATCACCCATTCGAAAGCCGCGACGTCCGCCAGCTTCGCCACGCCACGCGCCAGCAGCGCATGGTCGCGCCGCACGATCAGACGCGCCTCCTCGATGCCGAGGGCGTAAGCATCGAACTCATCGGCGTCGAGATCGTCGGGCACGCGCGCCAACATCAGATCGAGCCGTCCGGCGAGCAGATCGCGCGCCAACACGTTGGAACTGTCGATCTTCACCGACAGCTCAATCTCGGGCGCCCGCGCGCGCACTTCGAGCACGGCGGCCGGCATGACGTCGAAGGCCGGGCCGCTGACGGCGCCGACGAAGACCGCGCCGCGCCGGCCCTCCTTGAGATCGCCTAGCTCGCGCTCGGCCTCTGCCAATTGCAACAACACCGAGCGGGCGTGGCGGGCGAGCGCCGCGCCAACCGGCGTCAACCGCACGCCGCGCGCCAACCGCTCGCACAACGAGGCGCCGAACGCCGCCTCGACCTCGGCGACCAGGCGCGAGGCTGCCGGCTGCGACATGTTGAGCGCCTGGGCGGCGGCGCTGACCGAGCCGCAGTCCTCGATCGCCGCCACCAGCCGCAATTGCGCCAGCTTCAGCCGGCTCTGCGGCGGCGGGCGCAAGCGGGGTTCGGCCTTGGGCATGGGCGGACTCGCGAAAGGACGCATACTTATAACAGAAGTGGATAGGTTGCGTCACTCATCGCATTTGACTGTCATACCGAAGTCTCTACGAAGACCAGTCACGGGCGCGGCGGGGTTACCCGGCGCGCCGGTCGGTCGCGCGCCTAAGCGGGCTCGGGCAGCATCACTCGACGGGAGGAAACGCATGGGTATCAAGACGCTCGCGACCGCGGTCGCGCTCGGCGCATTGGCGTGGGCCAGCATGGCTCAGGCGGCGGACAAGGGCACCATCGGCATTTCCATGCCGACCAAATCCTCCGCGCGCTGGATCGCCGACGGCAACAATATGGTGAAATCGCTGGAGGCGATGGGCTACAAGGCCGACCTTCAATACGCCGACAACGACATTCCGACCCAGCTCAACCAGGTCGAGAATATGATTACCAAGAAGGAGAAGGTGCTGGTGATCGCGGCGATCGACGGCACGACGCTGTCGGACGCGCTCCAGCAGGCGCATGACGCCGGCATCAAGGTCATTTCCTACGACCGCCTCATCGTCGGCTCAGCGAACGTCGACTATTACGCCACCTTCGACAATTTCCAGGTCGGCGTCGAGCAGGGCAAGTCGGTGCTGCACGGCCTCGGCGTCGACGCCGGCAAGAAGGGGCCGTTCAACCTCGAGCTGTTCGGCGGCTCGGCCGACGACAACAACGCCTTCTTCTTCTACAACGGCGCGATGAGCGTGTTGCAGCCGGAGATCGACAACGGCACATTGGTCATCCAGTCCAAGCAGACGGGCATGGACAAGGTGGCGACGCTGCGCTGGGACGCGGCCACCGCGCAGTCGCGCATGGAGAACCTGCTCTCCGCCTATTACACCAAGCGGCACGTCGACGCCGTGCTGTCGCCTTATGACGGCTTGTCGATCGGCATTCTGGCGGCGCTGAAGAGCGTCGGCTACGGCACCGCCGGGACGCCGTTCCCGATCATCACCGGCCAGGATAGCGAAATCCCGTCGATCAAGTCGATTATCGCTCACGAGCAATACTCGTCGATCTTCAAGGACACCCGCAACCTCGCCAAGGTCGCCGCCGACATGGTCGACGCGGTGCTCCAGGGCAAGCAGCCGGAGATCAACGACACCAAGACCTATAACAACAAGGTCAAGATCGTTCCCTCCTACCTCTTGAAGCCGGTGCTGGTCAACGCCTCGAACTGGAAGCATGTGCTGGTCGACTCCGGCTATTACAAGCTCAGCCAGCTTCAGTAATAGCGCGGCGAACTCCTGGGCCCGCGCTCGCGCGGGCCTTTTTTGACTCTGGCGCCGCGTCACGGCTTGCGGCAGACTGACTCCCAGGGAGGGCGCATGGCCGCGATTCTGGAAATGCGGGGCATCACCAAGACGTTTCCCGGCGTGAAGGCGCTGAGCGACGTCAACCTGATGGTCGAAGAGGGCGAGATTCACGCCATCTGCGGCGAGAACGGGGCTGGCAAATCGACGCTGATGAAGGTGCTTTCGGGCGTCCATCCGGCCGGAACCTACCAGGGCGATATCGTCTATCGGGGCGAGGTGCGCAAGTTCGCGGCGATCGGCGACAGCGAGCATCTGGGCATCATCATCATCCACCAGGAACTGGCGCTGGCGCCGCAATTGTCGATCGCCGAGAACATTTTCCTCGGCAACGAGACCGCCGCCGGCGGCGTTATCGACTGGACGCAATGCTTCCAGCGCGCGCGCGCCCTGATGACGAAAGTCGGCTTACGCGAATCGCCCAACACGCTGATTACGAATATCGGCGTCGGCAAGCAGCAACTGGTCGAGATCGCCAAGGCGCTCGCCAAACAGGTGAAGCTGCTCATTCTCGACGAGCCGACCGCCAGCCTCAACGAGGCCGACAGCGCCGCGCTGCTCAATCTGCTGCTGGAGTTCAAGGCGCAGGGCATGACCTCGATCCTGATTTCCCACAAACTCAACGAGATCGCCAAGGTCGCCGACAAGATCACCATTCTGCGCGACGGCTCGACGGTGGAGACGCTCGACACCGCCAAGGAGCCGATCCTCGAAAGCCGGATCATCAAGGGCATGGTCGGGCGCGAGATGACCGACCGCTATCCGCCGCGCAACGTCGAGATCGGCGCGGAGTTGTTCCGCATCGACGATTGGTGGGTCGAGCATCCGCAACACTCTGGGCGCGAGGTCATCAAGGGGGTGAGCCTGCATGTGCGGCGCGGCGAGGTGATCGGCATCGCCGGGCTGATGGGGGCAGGGCGCACGGAACTGGCGATGAGCGTGTTCGGCCGCGCCTATGGCCGCAACATCAGGGGCACGGCGACGCTCGAAGGCCGCAAGCTCGATCTTTCGACGATCGAGAAAGCGATCGCCCAGGGGCTCGCCTATGTCACCGAGGATCGCAAGGTGCTGGGGCTGGTGCTGACCGAGGAGGTGCGCACCAATATCACGCTCGCCAATCTCGAAGGCGTCTCGCAGCAGGGCGTCATCGACGAGGCGCGGGAAGTGGCGGTGGCGAGCCGCTACCGGCAGGCGCTGCGCATCCGCACGCCGAGCATCCATCAGCGCGTCGTCAATCTTTCCGGCGGCAACCAGCAGAAGGTGGTGCTGGCGAAATGGCTGTTTACGGAACCGAAGGTGCTGATCCTCGACGAGCCGACGCGCGGCATCGACGTCGGGGCCAAATATGAGATCTACGGCATCATCAACGAGCTGGCGGCGCAGGGCAAGGGCGTGATCGTGCTGTCCTCGGAGATGCCCGAGTTGCTCGGCGTCTGCGACCGCATCTATGTGATGAACGAAGGCCGCTTCGTCGACGAGATGCCCGCCAGGGAAGCAAGCCAGGAGAAGATCATGGCGTCGATCATGCGTCAATATGGGACCAAATCATGACCGCGCCCGCACTCAACACCTCCGCCACGCGCGAGATGCGCTCGGAACTGCTGAAGGACAGTCTGCGCGACTACGGCCTGCTGTTCTCGCTGCTGCTGATCGTCGCTTTCTTCTATGTCATCACCGAGAATCACGTCTCGGTCGCCCCGGTCAACAACACCAATCTGGTGATGCAGAATTCCTATGTCGTCATCATGGCGCTGGGCATGTTGCTGGTTATCGTCGTCGGCCACATCGATCTGTCGGTCGGCTCGATCGTCGGCTTCGTCGGCGCGGTCGCCGGCTCGCTGATCGTCTACCAGAAGATGCCGTATCCGCTGGTCATCGTCATCAGTCTGGCGATCGGCGCGGCGATCGGCGCGGCGCAGGGCGTGCTGGTCGCTTATGGCCGGATGCCGTCGTTCATTGTCACCCTCGGCGGCATGCTGATCTTTCGTGGACTCACCGGCAGCATGCTGCTCGGCCAGTTCGTCGGCCCGTTCCCCAGGGGCTTTCAGGACATAGCATCGGGCTTCATTTCCAACGCAACCGAATTCGCCTGGATCGACAAGGCGTTGGGGGCGTGGGGGCACCTCAAGTGGGTGTCGCTGATTGTCGGCGTCGCCGGCGCGGTGGTCATGTTCGCGATGTCGCTGCGGCGCTGGACGCGGGCGCGCGCCGGCAACATGGACGCGGAGCCGCTGCTGCTGTTGCTCGGCAAGAACATCGTGTTCGCGGTCATCATCATCGCCGTCGCCTACAATCTGGCGCTCTATAAAGGCCTGCCGGTGATCCTCGTCATCATGGGTGCGCTGACGCTGTTCTACGGCTTCGTGACGACGCGCACGGTCGTCGGCCGGCGCATCTATGCGATTGGCGGCAATAGTCTCGCGGCGCGGCTCTCGGGCGTGAAGACCGAGCGGCTGATCTTCCTCACCTTCGCCAATATGGGGCTGTTGGCGGGGCTGGCGGGTCTGGTGGTGGCGGCGCGGCTCAATTCATCGACGCCGAGCGCCGGCAATTCGTTCGAACTCGACGTCATCGCGGCCTGCTTCATCGGCGGCGTCTCGGCCTCGGGCGGCGTCGGCAAGGTGATGAACGTCGTCATCGGCGCGCTCTTCATGGGCGTCATGAACAACGGCATGTCGCTGATCGGCCTCGGCATTTTCTGGCAGCAGGTGGTCAAGGGGTTGGTGCTGCTCGCCGCCGTCGGCATCGACGTCTATCAGAAGAGCAAGGGCTGACCGACGCCGCGAGGCGCCGGCCGCTAGTTTCACTGCCCGTATTGCGCCTCCTGCGGCGTCGGCAGGCGACCGTTCGGCGTCAAGTTGTGGACAAGCTGCGGCAGCACCTTCGACAGCCCTTCGACGAGTTGCTGTTGGCTGAGCCCGGTGCGGGCGCTGAGCTGGGCCATCACGTCCGGCCCCAAAGCCTGGCCGAGATGGCCGGGGTCGATCGGCTGATTGGCGCCGTTGCCGATCCAGGAATTGGCCTGCGCGCCGGCGCCGGCGTTGGTCAGCGAGTTGACGAGGCCGCTGAGGCCGCCAAGCAAGCCGCCGCCGTCGAGGAAGCTGCCCGACCCCGCCTGCGGGGCAGGGGCGGGCGCCGGCGCTGGGGCCGGCGTGGGCGCGGGTTGCGCGCTGGAGCCGCCGAAGAAATGGTGCAGCAGCAGTGCGCCGGCGGCGATGGCGATCGGCGTGGCGATATTGCCGCCCGGCACCGCGTCCTGAAGCGCGTTATCAAAAATGCTCATGCGTTCCTCCTCGGGAAAAGATTTGGGCACGCGCCACCGTAAACTTTAGCTTCTTGCCTTTTTCGCGTCCATCGCGTCAAATCTGAGGGCGGGGCGCTTGCGGCGTCCGAGTCTCAAGGGGGAATTGCCAATGGGATGGATCGCCTGGATCATTCTTGGTCTCATCGCCGGTTTCATCGGCAGTAAGATCGTCAACAAATCCGGCTCGGGCATCATACTGGACGTCGTCATCGGCGTCGTCGGCGCCGTCATCGGCGGCGAGATCGGCGCGAGGCTCGGCTTGGGCGGCGTCAACGGCCTCAATCTGTGGAGCCTGCTGCTCGCCGTCATCGGCGCCGTCATCGTGCTGCTGATCTACAACGCGGTGGCGCGGCGCGCTTAATGCGATTTTTGAATAAGCGCGCCTCGTCGCGCCTATTTCGGCAGCAGTAGCGCTCGCTCGTCGCGCCCGACCGCGGATTTGATCCGAGGACGGGCGCCGAGCCCGCCGTGCGTCTAGGCTGCGACCCGCACTGTGCGTTCCGGGTAGCTCAACTGCTCGCGCGCCCGCCAATCATGGGTGACGTAATTGAGGATCACCGAGCGGCGCACGCCCTCGATGCTGCGCTTCTCGAAGCCGTGCCAGGTGTTTTCCCCGGGCACGAACACCATTGCCCCGCCGCGCTTGAACGGCGACACGCCGAAATGCTTCTCAGGCGTCTCGTAAATGTCGGTGCCGAGCGTCTCGTGGCCCGGTCCCTGCGAGAGATAGATCAGGCAGGTGAACTTCTTGACGCCGAGGTCGGTGTGCGGTTGCAGCCAGAAGCCGTCGACGTCCTGGGCGTATTCGAGGCGCAGGAACGTATCGTCGATGTCGGCGTCGAAGGCGTCGTGGATGGCGCTGACGAGTCGCCGCGATTGCAGCGCCTCGGCGACCGCTCCCATGACGGGGAAGCGCGCCACGCCGCCGGCGTCGAAATAGCTGCGCTGGTCGTTGTGCAACTCGCGCTTGCCGGAGACGCCGTCGAGCACCGGCGGCGCGAACGGCAACTCGGCCAGCGCATCGGAGACTGCGGTCGGAAACACATTGTCCAAGAGGTAATGGGGATAGGGACGGTCGAAGCTGCGGCGCGCCGCCATCGAGGCCTCGAAGGCCTGCGCGATGCGCACGGCGGCGGGGCTTAGAGTTTCTGTCAAGTGCGGACCTCCGGTCAGTTGGCGCCGAGAGCGGCGAGGTAGAGATCGATCAGCGTCTCCTCCTCCACCCTCTTGTCGGGGTCTTGGCCCCGGATCGAGATGATCTTGCGGATGATTTTGGTGTCGAAGCCGTTGCCTTTGGCCTCGCCATAGACTTCCTTGATGTCCTCGCCGAGCGCCTTGCGCTCCTCGTTGAGCCGCTCGATGCGCTCGATAAAAGCGCGAAGCTGACCTGAATTTACCGCGTCCGTCCCGGTTTCCGCCGGTCCCTTGTCCCTGGCCATGTCACCCGCGCCCTGAAAGAATTGTCGCGACGGGACATGGCCGGCCAAGCGGGTTCCGTCAAGCCGGCCGTCTGGCGGGGCTTGCGCGGCGGACGGCCGGCGCCCCAAAGTCGCCGGGGCCGAAGGGGGCGGGATGGGCGGCATTTTCAGAGACGCGAGGGCGAGGTCCGTTTTCTATCAGGCGGTGCTGTTCGCCCTGCTGGCGGCGCTCGCCGTCTTCGCCTGGCGCAACGTCGTCGCCAACATGACGGCGCGCGGCATCCCGATGGGCTTCGGCTTCTGGAACCAGACCGCCGGCTTCGACATCAACCAGTCGCTGATCTCCTATTCCGCCGTCTCCACCTATGGCCGCGCCTTCTGGGTCGGGCTCATCAACACGCTGCTGGTCGCGGTGCTGTCGATCGCGCTGGCGACGCCGCTGGGCTTTCTCGTCGGTGTGGCGCGGCTGTCGCCCAACTACCTGCTGTCGCGGCTGGCGCTGGTCTATGTCGAACTGATGCGCAACACGCCGCTGCTGCTGCAATTGCTGTTCTGGTACAATGCGGTGCTGAAGACGCTGCCCGGCCCGCGGCAATCGCTGTCGCTCAGCGGCGTCGCGTTCCTCAACAACCGCGGCCTCTATCTGCCGCGCCCGGTCTATGGCGACGGCGCGGCGGGGGTCGGGCTGGCGCTGCTGGTTGGAATCGCGGCGGCGGTGGCTTACGGGCTCTACGCGCGCCGCCTCCAGGCGCGCACCGGCCGCATTTCGCCGCTCGCCGCTATGGCGCTGCTGGCGGTGCTGGCGCCGCCGATCGTCGCCTATTTCGCCTTTGGCCGCCCGATCTCCTTCAGCTACGCCGAACTGCGCGGCTTCAACCTGCGCGGCGGCGTGCAACTTTATCCCGAGTTCGTGGCGCTGGTGTTCGGGCTTTCGACCTATACCGCCGGCTTCATTGCCGAGATCGTGCGCGCCGGCGTCGCCTCGGTGCCGCGCGGGCAGAGCGAGGCGGCGGCGGCGTTGGGGCTGCCGCGCGGCCGGGCGCTGCGGCTCGTCGTCGTGCCGCAGGCGCTGCGGCTCATCATCCCGCCGCTGACCAGCCAATGGCTCAACATCGTCAAGAATTCGTCGCTGGCGGTGTTCGTCGGCTATCCCGATCTGGTGCTCGTCTTCGCCGGTACGGTGCTCAACCAGACGCAGGCGGCGATGCAGGTGATGGCGGTGACGATGGGCGTCTATCTCGCCATTTCGCTCGCCATCTCGCTGGCGCTCAACGCCTTCAACGCCCGCGTCGCGTTCAAGGAGCGCTAGCGTCATGAGCCTCGCTTATGTCCGCGCCGCCCCGGAGCCGGCATTGTCGCCGCCGGCCGCGAGCGTCGGCGCGCTCGCCTGGATGCGCGCCAACCTGTTCTCCTCGCCGGCCAACGCGGCGGTGACACTGGCGCTCGTCGCGTTGGCGTTCTGGCTGATCCCGCCGCTGATCGCCTGGGCGACGGTCGATGCCGTGTGGATCGCCCCCGATGGCGCCTTGTGTCGCGCCCATCAGGACGGCGCCTGCTGGGCCTTCATTGGCCGCAAGCTCGGCTATCTGCTCTATGGCTCCTATCCCGAGCCGTTGCGCTGGCGCGTCAATCTCACCGAAGCGCTGGGCGCGGCGCTGATCGTCTGGCTGTTGTGGCCGGGCGCGCCGCGCCGCGGCCTCGGCGCGCTGCTGTTCTTCGTCGTCTATCCCGTTGTCGCCTTTGTGCTGCTTTGCGGCGAGCCAGCGCTCGGGCTCGCCCGCGTCGACACCATTCTCTGGGGCGGCGTATTCGTCACCATGCTGACCGCGCTGGTCGGCATCGTCGTCTCGCTACCGCTCGGCGTGTTGCTGGCGCTCGGGCGGCGCTCGCGCATGCCGTTGGTCAGGGCGGCGAGCGTCGTCTTCATCGAGGTGATGCGCGGCGTGCCGTTCATCACCGTGCTTTACATGGCCAACAACATGCTGCCGCTGTTCCTGCCCCCCGGCGCCGAGTCCGACCGCTTCCTGCGCCCGTTGGTCGGCATCGCGCTGTTCTCGGCCGCCTATATGGCCGAGGAAGTGCGCGGCGGCTTGCAAAGCCTGCCGCGCGGCCAATACGAAGGCGCGATGGCGCTCGGGCTCGACTATTGGCGGATGACGGCGCTCATCGTGCTGCCGCAGGCGCTGGTGCTCGTCATCCCCGGCATCGTCAACAATTTCATCGGCCTGTTCAAGGATACATCGCTGGTCTCGATCGTCGGCGTCAACGATGTCCTGGAAGCGCTCGACCACGCGATGAAAGACCCTGTCTGGGCGGGGCCGACGATCTTCACCACCGGCTACGCTTTCGCCGGCTTGTTCTATTTCGCCATCTGCTACGCGATGTCGCGCTATTCGGCGGCGATGGAGCGCCGCCTCGGCCAGGGACGCCGCCGATGAGTGAACTGCACGAGGCCGCCAAGACCGGCTTCTCCGCCGGTGCCGGAAAATACGCGTCCGGCCGCCCGGATTATCCCAGCGAAATCGCCGGCTGGCTGAACGCCGCGCTGCGCCTCGGCCCCGGCCGCACGGCGGTCGATCTCGGCGCCGGAACCGGCAAGTTCACGCCAAGGCTGCTCGCCACCGGGGCGCGCGTCATCGCCGTCGAGCCCGTGGCGGAGATGCGCGCCCGCATCGCCGAGGCCGCGCCGGGCGCCGAAATCCGCGCCGGCGACGCCACCGCGCTGCCGCTCGCCGACGGCGAGGCCGACGCTATCGTCTGCGCGCAGGCGTTCCACTGGTTCGCCACCGCCGCCGCGCTCGCTGAGATGCGCCGGGCGCTGAAGATCGGCGGCCAACTCGGCCTGGTCTGGAACGAACGTGACGAAAGCGTGCCCTGGGTGGCGGCGCTGGTCGCGATCCTCGCACCCTATGAGGGCGATACGCCGCGCTTCTCCAGCGGCCGCTGGCGCGAAGCGTTCCCGGCGCCGGGCTTCGCCCCGCTTAGCGAGCAGGGCTTCACCCACACCCATGTTGGCCCCGCCGAGCGCGTCGTCGTCGACCGGTTGCTGTCGACCAGCTTCGTCGCCGCGCTCGACGCCGCAACGCGCGCCGAGATCGCCGATAAGGCGCGCCGCGTGCTCGCCGCGCACGGCCTCGGCGCGACGGTCGCGTTTCCTTACATGACGCGCGTTTTTGCGACGACGCGGCTTAGCTGAGCAGCCCCGCAGTCGCTGATGCTCTGCGGCCTGCCGTTTCCCTCTCCAGTTCTTCACGGGGAGAGGGTGAGGGGCGCCGGCGCTATACCGACGCTCGGCTGAGCGACCCCGCGCCCTAGCTGAGCGGCGCGCCGACCGCCTGCCGCCACGGCTTGATGTCGATGCTGGCGAACAGCCCCGCCCGGGCATAGGGAGAATCGGCGAGCAGGGCGGCGATCTCGGCCTCGTCCGCGCCTTCCAGGATCAGCAGCGAGCCGAGCACGCTCGCCCGGTCGGCCGACAGCAACGCGCCGGCGGCCTTCACTTTCGACCCGAGACCGTTGAGATAGGCGAGATGCTGGGGTCGGGCATCGAGCCGCAGCGCGCTTGAGCC
>Ga0134128_10012099_pt1 | contig 10289 bp, 8 predicted proteins | sample KB31754_FD_96462 | JGI IMG/M metagenome (GOLD analysis project Ga0134128, IMG submission 96462) | Terrestrial soil microbial communities with excess Nitrogen fertilizer from Kellogg Biological Station, Michigan, USA - KB3-175-4 | ecosystem: Environmental > Terrestrial > Soil > Unclassified ...
CGGTATTCTTCGACCTTTTCGGCGCGGACCTTCAGTAGAAAACAGACACGCTGCATGGCAGTTCTCCTCACTTTATCCCATCAACTCAGGCTGCAAAGAATCCGCGACCAGCCCACAGGGAGAAAGCGCAGGCGCTAATGCGCAGCAAAGAAATTCTTAAACCTTTAGGCAGGCCGTGACCACGCAAATCGCAACGAGCAAAGCACCACAAACGGTATTTAAATCCAAAAAGAAGGGCAACGGCGATGAATGCCCTGATGTCCAGTTAGAGATCCTGGGGTCATCAATGGCATCGATCGATCGAACTAATATCTTGAAACTATTTGGCGTCCCCGACGGGATCTGAACCCGTGTTATCGCCGTGAAAGTCTCTGGAACTGAGGTAACTTATTGACTCTAGTGGGAACGGGTGGCTCCCTCCGTCCCTCTTTAGCCCTCTCGGCGCGCGGTATTGGACGGCAATTCCCATACTGTCTCGTGCGCGCGCTTCATCACCCCGCCGGTATTGCGAACGTGCCCTTACGGTCAGTCACCATCCTCGGAAACTGGCTCGAAGCAAGTTTTCCTTGCCGGATACGCTTGATGAAGGTCGCGTACTGCCGGAGTTCCCGGCTGTGAAATTGATGCGGATTCCAGTTCCTTGGTGGAGCGGTGTGCGCCACGGCGAAGTTGCTTGTTATCCAGAATCAGATAGACATCCAGGCTGGGCGGAACGTTCTTCTAAATTGGATCGAGGAAGGCGCAGAACTCGACCGAGCGATGGCGCCGTGAGCAAAATAACCCTTGAGCGCATGGCCAAAGTCGGGGCGGCCTTAGGGCGCCGGCTTCAACTCTCCAGTTTCGACCGCTGTTCGGTTGTGACCGTAACCGCCGCTACTTGACGACTTGCACGCATCGATACCCTCATGATGCTTATTTTAGATTCAGGACACTAGTCCAGGAACGGCTAATTATGTCGACTTCCCCGAGGAAAAAGCCTCCAATTCACTTATACTCTTGTCCGGAAACGCGGCCTCCCCGGCAAACTCCCACCCCCGGCGTTTGTCGATCGCGACGCGGCTACGATCAATATAGTGCCGCAACTCCTCTAAGCCATATTGACGCGCCATCTCCCGCGCGCTTATACCGGGACGTTTTGCCTTCAGCACGAACCATTGCTCCAATCCGAATGCTTGTTCCTGAACAACATCCTCGGGATGTTCGCTCAGTAGCTTGTCTCGTTTGGCAAGATTGAAATTTTCGTGATAGATACCCCGATCCAGATCCAAGGTAATACGGCTGATATTGATGCCCTTAGCTCGCCTGTAAAGAAGACGCTCTCCGGTAATGTCATACACGATGCAATCCGGGGTCGCTGATGAAGTCACGATGTAGTAATGATGGTTAATCGCGTGAGCCTGGAGAGAACGCCCTCCGGAATATGCACTCGGCCATATCACCAATTCAGCTCCTTGCTCTGACAAGCGTTTCCATGTCTCCGGAAAGTTGGCGTCGTAGCAGGTGGCAAATCCCACGCGGCCAAAGTCCGCATGGTAGACCGTGGACGCATCCCCCGGAATAACAGGAGGATGCAACCTGTACTCGTCCCAGTAGGGGAAGACCTTATCATAGGTACATGCGATCTGACCGGAGCGGTCAAGCATCACGACGGTATTCAGCCGCTTGCTGCCGTCCCGCCGATCGATGGGAACAGCGATATAGGTTTTATGCTTCGCGGCCAGCGCGGCCATTGCCGTTACAGTTGGGCCGTGGAGAGGCTCCTCGCTCGACGTATTCTGCCCTCGACACGTCTCCGGCAGCAGGACGACATCAACCCCTCGAGATCCTTCTTCGTCGATGTGTTTCTCTATTGTCTCCAGAGGGGTGGAGGCGCCCAGAAATCCTATGCTCACAACCCGCACCGGACGCCCAACGTTTTCTCCAGCGATGCTTCCAGAAGAGGCTTCTCGATCTTCGGATTCATTCGCATGCAACCCTTCTGCTCCCATGCTCGTCAAGCTGGTTCCCGCAAAAGTTGCCATGCCTATCACCGTATTTTTAAGGAATGTGCGCCTTCTCATAGCTTTTCCTTCCAGTGCATTCATGCTTCCGTCATATTGAACTTCAGTGTCCATGCGTATTCACAGGGCCTATTATCGGCTTGTTGAAGGTTTTCAGGCAAAGTGATGATTGTGCCCCGTTCCGAATCGGGCTTCCACGACAACCGCACATCCGAGCCCAATAGAGTCACTCGCGAGTCCGCTGTAGGGCGCACTGACTTCAGCACAATCTGCTTCCCCGGCCATGTAGTCAGGACCGCGTAGACGAATCGCCGGTCTTTGGATCGCGTATAGCGGACCGTTTCACCTTCGGACCAGAGCGAACCCTTGCGCGGGCGAGTGGCATAGATCGCTTCGCCATTCACCTTCAACCATGCGCCTGCAGCCTTCATCTGTCGAATTGCTTCCGGGTGAAATTCCCCATGAGCGCTGGGACCGACACCAACCTGCAATCCGCCACCCTTGGCCACCGCGTCGGCCAAATTGTGCACAATCCACTCCGTGCCTTTGTATTTCGCGGCATCGGGCTCATAGGAGAAGTCGGTCCCCAGAGGATAGATTGTGAACCACGGCTTGTCGGTTGTTTCTTTCGAACCGGGAACCACGCGCTCTGGAGTGAAGTAGTCGCCGTAATTCCCGATGCCGCGGTCGCGCAGCATCACATCGGGCTGAATCTGGCGAAGTTTCAGCACGGTCTTGCGAAGCTCAGGCCAGACACGTGGACCCAGCCACATGTCGAGATCGATCATGTCGATCTTTCCGTAGTTGGTTAACAGCTCAACCAGTTGCGCACAATGCCTCTCCATCATGCGCTTTACTTCAGCATCCGTAGGGTCAGGAACAATCACGGCGTGATCGCCTAATTTTTGTCGCGAAAATTGCAAATCAGCCGGGGCCATCCATTTTGCTGAGGAGGGTATCTGGAACGGATGCGCCACATAAGGCCGGAAATCCGCGTCGTACCAGTCCGGATGCGAGAAATAGAGATTGATTTTGATGTCCCGTTTGTGCGCCGCATCGCAAAGCTCCTTGACAACATCCCGTCCAAACGGAGTCTCCACGATTGAGTACGCGAGATCGCACGCCTCAATGCTTGGCCCGCCCTCAGCAGTCCAGTTCGCGCGGTTTTTTACCCTCGTCCGCGTGTCAAACATGGAGAAGCCCTCGTGATGCTTGGTAGTAAAAGTGAACATCTTCATGCCGCTTTCCATGAAAGAGTCCATCCACGTGTTTGCATCAAATCCCGCCGGATTCCATGTCTTGTACAAGGCGTTATACTTCTGCCGGTCATCCAACGACATCTGAAGAAAGGGCCATGATTCTGCGCCTCGATGCCATATTGAGTAGATTCCCCAGTGAATACGAACGCCGAACTTCATATCTTGAAAGGCTTCGTAGGAACCTGCCGGTGCAAAGCGATATTCGGGAACCGGCGTGTTCTCAATATAAGGAACGCGATACAACTCCGAAGCCGGAAATCCATGTACCGACACCGGCGATTGCGCCAGACCTGGATAGGCATATGCGGTCGCTAACGCCGCTGCGGTAGACGCAAGGAACCTTCTGCGATTCATAAAGCATCCCTTCTGATCGAGCGCCATCCCGCAGAATGGTTCCTGGTGAGCCGGACAATCGTCATAAACGAATCCTCTTTGCCCTCGCTAAACTTCGATTCAATCGAATTAGTCCACTTCCCGACGCCTCATATGATATATCAGACAACGAGGATCGCCCAAGATTTTAACGAGAAAATATAAGAAATTTTCGCTATATTGCCAGCAATGCATTGCTTTTGATATATCACATAAGCAGAGTGGATGCACCGCAGTGTATGTTTATCCGAATGGCGAGGGGTAATGAATCTACAAGGTAAAGTTTGTCTTGTCACAGGGGGCACTAGTGGCATTGGGGCCTCAACGGTTCTCTGTCTAGCACGCAGTGGCGCTCACATCGCCACCGTTTCACGGACAGGTATTGCTCAGCGGCCGGAAACTCTCGCTGTTATGGAAGCTCACGGCACCATCATTCGATCTTTGAAAGCTGACGTAGCCGACCCGGAGGCGTGTCGCGACTGTATAGATCAGGTCATCAAAGATTTCGGCCGTCTTGATGTTCTTGTGCATTCAGCGGGAGGAGCCATACCCGGCGGGCTTTACGCCGTCACTGACGAGAGTTGGATGAATGCTTTCGCGGTACATATTCACTCCGTCTTTCACCTCACTCGGGCTGCGGCACCGCATATGGCACGGCAAGGTGAGGGAGCCATTATCCTGCTGGGTTCGGCGGCTGGCCTCCGCGGCTGTCTCGATGCGCTCGCCTATGGCGTGGTAAAGGGCGCACTGCCGCAGTTCGCACGCGGCCTGGCCCGCGAACTCGGCGACCAGAACATTCGGGTCAATTGCGTCTCTGCAGGTATTATTCGCACGCCATTTCAGGCTCATCTCACGCCTGAACAGACTGCCAACAACATCCAGAATCGTATTCCCCTGCATAGAGAAGGTCGGCCCGAGGATGTTGCGAAATTGATCGTGTCTCTGATCGAGAATGACTTCATTACTGGAGAAAACTTCGTCATTGATGGCGGCATGACGATGCGCATCGTCTAAGACTTCGATTGGAGCATCGCCTTTTTAGGCAGCGTCCAGACTATCCATGCGGAAATCACTGGTAGGACTCCGAAGAGCACAAACACCGGGTGAAAGGAGTACCGGTCCACCAACCAGCCTGTCAACAGACTGAAAACCATTGCGCCAAATCCCGAACCCATGCTCGCGAACCCCCATATGGACGCTACTGCTCCGGTAGGAAACACGTCTCCGGGAACAGCCAATAGATTCGCAAGGGCGCCAGAGTACCCAAAGGTAGCAATCGAGATCAAAGCGATACACACTACAGGATTATGCCGTCCGCCGACGAAGACAGCAGACACCATAAGCATGGAGAAGATAACAATTGCGATCCGTCTGGTCATTGCCGCAGTCCATCCCAAACGGAGCAAGCCGCTGAACGCTGCTCCTCCCGCAAGGTTGCCGATGGCGGCAGTAACAAAAGGAATCCAGGCTGTTTCTCCGATCTGCCGAAGCGAAAAGCCCTGGGTAACTTTCAAGTACTCTGGAAACCAAAAGGTGTAAAAGTACCAGACCGGATCACTGAAGACCTTAGATAATGTGAATTGCCAAAGAAACCTTGAACGAAGCAGCGTCCTGACCGGCACTCGTTGTGCTTCCCACGCCGTAACCTGTGGCTCGCGATAGAAGATCATCCAGGCTGCCAACCAGATAAACCCCAGCAGGCCGATGACAACAAAAGCTGTCCGCCATCCCGCGCTCAATACAATCCACGCAAGTAACGGGGGTGCAATAATCGCACCGATTGCTGCTCCGCTATTGAAGATGCCCGACGCGAGCGAGCGTTCCTCTACTGGAAACCACTCTGCGATTACCTTCACTCCAGCCGGATAGTTACCGGCTTCTCCGAATCCCAGGAGAAATCGAAATACGCCCAAACTGAGAGCGCCGGCAGTAAAAGCATGGAGAACCTCAGCAGTTGACCACCAGGCGATCGTCAAAGCATATCCAATCTTGCTTCCCAGCCGGTCCAGCAACCTGCCGGATACACCGTTCATCAGCGTATAAGCCAACATGAAGGCGAAGATAATTTGCGAATAGGTTTCCGCCGAGAGATGAAATTTTTCCACTAACACTGGCGCCATCACTGAGAGGGTCTGCCGATCGAGATAATTGACGACGGTCGCCAAAAAAGCGAATCCCAGCACCTGCCACTTTCTTGTATCCCTCACGATGTTTCCGCCCTCTTTTGTTTTCTTTTAGGCGCGGCTACAACCTCGGCAACCGTGGCGCTTGATCTGATATATCACTATCTGATATATCATTACAAGTGTCAGGCCACCGGAAATTGTGTTGGTTCACACCTTCTTAGCAGGCCACTTTGTGGTTTTGAATAGAGTGCGCGCATAAGGGACAATGATGAAAACGCTCGTTCTATCTGATTACAGGCAACTCGAAATCGCCGAGACCGAAACACCTAAGCCTGCTAGTGATGAACTGTTAATTCGCATTGCGGCATGTGGCATCTGTGGAAGTGACGTCCATGGCTACGACGGGAGCACAGGGCGGCGTCTCCCTCCGATTATCATGGGGCATGAGGCCGCTGGAACCGTGGAAATAGTCGGGACCTCAGTATCTGGATTTCAGCCGGGCGATCGCGTCACGTTCGACTCAACTGTTTCCTGTGGAAGATGCTTCTTTTGCCTCAAGGGTCAAATCAATCTCTGCGATGAACGCGAGGTGATTGGTGTGTCCACCCCCACTTTTCGGCGGATGGGTGCATTCGCGGAGTATGTTGCCATACCCGCGCGCATAGCCTATCACCTGCCCGGCAATATGCCCTTCACGCACGCCGCATTGATTGAGGCGGTATCGGTCGCTGTCCATGCCGTATCTCTGACGCCGATCGCGCTTGAAGATACGGTCGTGATCCTGGGAGCTGGAATGATCGGTCTTTTAGCCCTCCAGGCTGCACTGCTTGCCGGCGCTGGAAAGGTTTTTGTTTTCGACGTGGATGATGCACGTCTTGAACTGGCGCACAATCTGGGTGCAACCCGAACGTTCAACTCTCAAAACGCCAGCAGCGTCGTTGATCAACTTCTAGAGCTTTCTATGGGCCGCGGAGTAGACGCGGTGCTGGAGTGCGTTGGCACACCTACTACCATAAACTTAGCGGTCGATGTTGTTCGCAAAGGTGGAACCGTAACCCTCGTTGGTAATATCGCGCCTTCAATTGAGCTGAAGCTGCAATCCGTGGTGACGCGCCAAATTCGCCTCCAGGGTTCCTGCGCTTCTTCCGGTGAATACCCTGCGTGCATTTCTCTAATGTCGCGAGGAGCTATCCGCGTCATACCACTCATCTCCGCCGTGGCGCCACTCGAGGATGGAGCGATGTGGTTCAGACGCCTTCATGAGCGTGAGTCCGGCCTGCTGAAAGTTGTCCTTCAACCTTAAGGTAAACCCATGAACGACTCGTTATTTGATTTATCCGGTAACGTGGCCCTCGTTACTGGAGCCAGCCGCGGCCTCGGGCAGTATTTTACGCGAGCATTAGCCCGCGCCGGCGCTGACATTGCAATCACAAGTCGCGACAAAGCATCCCTTGCCGATTTTGCTGATGAGATCCATGCGCTGGGACGCCGAAGTTTCTCTGCTGATCTCGACGTTCGCGACTATAACAGCATCCAGAACGCTATTGCCGCCATTGAAGCGCACTTCGGGCACATTGACATCCTAGTTAACAATGCTGGCTGCAATATTCGCAAACCCGCTCTCGATGTAACTTGGGAAGATTGGAACACGGTGCTTGACACAAACCTGCGAGGCTCATTCTTTATGGCGCAGGCTGTCGCTCACGGCATGGTTCAGCGCGGCTACGGTCGAATCATTAACATTGGTTCCGTGACATGCGTTGCCGGATATGCTGGACTGGGCCCGTACGGCGCCAGTCGCGGCGGTATACGCCAACTGACTATGAGTCTTGCCGATGATTGGGGAAGCAGTGGAGTCACAGTCAATTGTCTCGCCCCTGGCTGGTTCCGGACACAGCAGAATAAAGCCCTCTACGACAATGCAGCATGGGTTGAGTATCTCTGCGATCGGATTCCAGTGAAGCGCGCTGGGCTGCCCGACGATCTCGATGGAGCCGTCGTCTTTCTCGCCTCAGAGTCTAGTCGTTACATCACAGGTCAGACACTCCTTGTGGATGGCGGAATCTCTACAGGAGCCACCAAGGCAATAGTCTAAAGCAGGCTGGCTCAGATCTTCCCTAAGAGGATTCGAGAAGAATATTACCGAAACGTGTCGCATCCCCGGTTCTTATGATGCCGATAACTCCAGGAACACGTGTCTTCAGTAACGCGTGCGTTTCCCAGGTGATGGACACACCTGTTAGGACTTCTTCATAACTCCGCAGTGTCTCGGGCGAATTTACCTCACGAAACTCAGCAGCCATAACCCCCTTGCCGTAGCTACAATTCATACGTATTGCCCGCAGTACGTCAACAACCAGAGGAATTCCCGACACTAGCGATATATCAACAGTCTCCGCGTTAGGCAGATAGGGAAAGCCTCGATCCGCGATAAGTAGTGTGTTTGTATGACGTACCCGGGATATAAGGGAGTTAATCGCCGGGTTGATTATTCCATTCACAAGCATGTCGCCCTCCTCTTCATGTCCATGTTCTTGAATATCACGACTCAGAACGCTCTTTAATCGCACATATATTTCGCCTTCACTCTCTAGATGCACACTGCCGTCGCCACCAAGAGGATCCCGCTAGTTGCCTGTAAGCCAGTTGCCCCAGAAGCTTCCCCTTCGACGCATCGATGCAATAACACTACTTTTCCACAAGACACTCAACGCCAGGTTCACCTGCTGACAACACCCGATGCATTGAGTAACAGGACCCAGTCGCTGTCGCCACTATGATTGCTCCTTGGCGGCGTAAATTGCCGCATTCCGGTGTTCGCGAACCGCCCCCCGGAAATTAGCGTGTAAGCTCCATTCGTCGGGTCAAACCATTCTGCCTTTGCGGGAGCTCTCAAATTGGCCATGTTCACCGTGATGGTGCGGGCAGTGGGCATATAGGCAACCACGAATGAGCCATCGCGCGTCTCGGCAACCGTGCAATAGGTACTTTGGCTTACCCTGGTCTTGAAGTCCCCATAGCTTCCAAGTCCAAACGTCACTATACTATGGCTCTGATCTGGAACGAGATTCTGCCACGGTAAAGAAGTAAAGAAGCGCTTCCAGAGCGTGAGCTGCTTCACCCCAACAGTGTCGAGATGAGACTCCCATCCTGCAGTGAAACTCCAGGTGTAACGGTTTCCGTAGAACTGCCCTACTCCGCCGCTCAGCATAGCCCAGTACTCTTCGCGCCTAAGTACAGCGGGTGCTCCATAATCCGGCGGATCGCCTACGTCCTCTAGATCATAGTGTGCCTCCATGAGATAATCTGGCATCACCGGCGTCTGATTGTAGCTGTGCAACATTTGCATATATGTCGGCGAATAGGTGTAGGTTCCGTTGAGCGATATCAGCGGCACCCACGCCTGATCGTCCAATGAGGAGCTAGTTTGATAGTTAAGCTCAACACTTTGAAGCTGTCCTGAAGCTACCGACTTAATCCCTTTAGCAACTGCCTGGGCGAGAGCGTCATCGGTAGGGTTCTTCCAGGAAACAAAATCGTTACCACTCAGCCATGCAACATTAGGAAACTTCCGATAGCGTCGGCCGAGATATTGGCCGTAGTCGTAGGCGGCAGCGAGCCCGTTGTTACGCAGTGTTGGAAGCCAACCTACCGTTTCCATCGGGTCAATGAAGACCAACATCCCATGCTTTGCAGCGAGCTTTATTATAGTGTCAAGCCGCTTGAAATACGCCTCATTGGGCTTGCTAAGATCATAATGTTGGTAGTCTTTTCCGCCGGACACATACCCGGTAAAGGGCCTGATCCCGTCGATCGTGCTCGCGTCCTTGTTGGTCGGAAAATCACGACCTGCACAAGCAACGTCAATCCATCCTGCGGTGTTAAATCCGTGCGCTTGTCGGTCAGCAAAATACTTGTCAACCTGTGCTTCAGTCAGGCGAGAGATAAGACCTTGCGGGGAATCACCAACAATTAAGAATGGGATATTATTCTGGTCGACAAGATAGCGTCTGTTCGCGCTGAGCTTGAGTGGATAGGCAGGAAATGTTGTATGTGCAGCTTTTAGGGGAGTTGTGCCTGCTTGCGCCGAAGACGCGGCACCTCCCAGAAATATAAAAGCTAAACACACCACTGGCAACTTTCGGAGAGAAGATTTCAGGGTTATTGCTAATCTCATGTTTGATCCTTCCTATGTGAAGAGAACCGGCAGGCTATGGAATGTTCAGGTCGTCAAACAGTCCTCAAAGAGTTTGAAGACTCGCTTTCCATGGCAACACTAAGAGCCGTTATCGCAGGCCGATTTAGAAAATCGGGTTCATTTTGATCCGTTGTTGACAATTGTAGGCACTCGGTTACTTCACGTAAGTATTGTGAACCCGCACCGTATCATGTACCCTCGGGACAATCACTCAGGGAATATCGCTCTGCGCGACATTGCTCGAGTCTTGCACGGCGATGACGGCGCGCTCGCGACGCTTTTGCTCGAGCATTTTCACATGATGGATCGCGTCCTGAGCCGCCACCTTGTTGCC
>Ga0134128_10012100_pt1 | contig 10289 bp, 11 predicted proteins | sample KB31754_FD_96462 | JGI IMG/M metagenome (GOLD analysis project Ga0134128, IMG submission 96462) | Terrestrial soil microbial communities with excess Nitrogen fertilizer from Kellogg Biological Station, Michigan, USA - KB3-175-4 | ecosystem: Environmental > Terrestrial > Soil > Unclassified ...
GCCCAGGCGGCGGTGCGCGACGAGGGGACCAGCGCCCAGTACATTCCCCTCAGTTACCCGGCGATGGCCCATCTGGACGCCATCCACGCCCTCCAGGCGGGGGCCCGCGAGGCGGGCGCCCGCGCCTACACGGGCATCGTGCGCTCCGGCGACGCCCTCTACGTGGATCTGGCCCCGCAAAGCATCCCCCTGCAGGCGCTGAGCGGCGGCAACGCGGCCCGCATGTGGTCGGAGGCGCGCGTCCTCTGCGCCGACATGGAATCATCCACCCTCTTCGTGGTGGGGACCATCCGCGGCCTGCGCACCGGCACGGTCCTCCTGGTGGTCAACGCGATTGGCGATCCCGAAATCACCCAACAGCATGGGACGGGCAACGCCCTCGACCCCCTGATCCACACGGCAATCGCCGGCCTGCGGGCGCTGATTCGCGCGGATACGGCAGCGCAGGGGTAGCGGGAGGAGCGCGTTTAAGGCTCGGAGCCAGGGGCGAACCGCCATGAATCGTCGGTGATCCGCCATCCCTGATCAGTCTTGTTGAGCGTGAGATCGGCGATTATTTGGTTTGATGGGGCGAGCGTTATTATCGGTCTGTTGGGTTGGCGGACGGCATACTTCGCGTAATTGGTAAAGCTGAGATGCGCGGTGGCCGCTTCCCCCGTGATTGCTACCGTCCCAAACCTGATATCGCGAATGCCGCCGGCAATCAGCTTGTTGTCGCCGCTCGCTTGCGCGGCCATCCATTGCTCCACCATCTGGGTTTCAGAGGTTAAGAGGGATGACCCTGAGCTATACAGAGCGCCGAGTTCCGCGTTGGCTCTCGCGTCCGCTGTCCGCACTTCCGCTGCCGTCATCGCGGCCCCAGGCACTGTATTGAGGGCTATGTAAAGAGTCTCCTTGGCCGCCTCCGCCCGTGTTACCAGCCGTTCAATCGCGAAGATCTCCGGGGTCAGAGGCCGGGAAGATGAAGCGGAGGCCCATGAATGGATAAGCAGAACCGCCGCCACGACGGGAATCGCGAGAGAGAATCCGAGTACGCTCTTTTCCGCGCCCGTGAGCATCCTCATAGCGGCTTACTCGTTTCTCGCCTTGTACGTCCATTTCGTGAATAATAGAGACGCATGTGCCACGATTAGATGGAGGGGGTGGCAGGATGCGCGGCCCAGCAATGACTATAGCACGCCGCCTCGCGCGTATTCGGCCTAACGTAACGGTGGCCCCACTATGGATGGTCCAGCGGATTATCATTCAGCAGGCCATCCGCGTCAGCAGCGGCCAAGAGATCACGATCACTACTGATGAAGGTTACCGGTTCACCAAGTACGTCGGCTGCCTGGTGAGCGCTTGCCAACTGAATGGCATCCAGCGTGCGCAACGGGTAGCGATTAACAAGCGCCCGGGCGCGATCAAGTACTTGCGCTCCGGCAGGCACCACCAGATATTCATCAGCCGCATGCGTAAGAAGGCATCGCCGAGCAGTGTAGCATGTGACGCGGGAAGCGAGCCCTCACGGCTACGCCGTGCCAAGAGCGAGAAGAGTTCCACGGTAGTGATATGAGATATGATCACAACGTGACCCAGCGCGGGATGCAACATACTCCGGAGCCATGCGGCGCCCGCTTCCATGAGATATCGCTTGGCAAGTGCGCTCGTGTCAATGAAGAGCGCGCTCAATACGCTCCCCGATCCTCGCGGATAAGCACTTCGGAACCGTGATCATTCGGAGGAAGTTGACCTAGTCGAGCGATCTCTTCCTCCGTCAACGGGTCGATTCCCTTCGGCGCCACGAGGTCGGTGACGAGAAAGCTAGCTGCCAGCAGTTTCGCTCTCGCGTCCATTCGCGCCTTGTTCGCCGCGGCCGTTCCATGTTGTCTGGGCAGAATCACGATCTCAGCGGGGCCAAGGGGAGTCGAGTCCGGGAGGTCAATCACCAGGCGCCGATCCGCGCCCACCATGACTGGGATCCTCACTGCTTCCATCAGCTACCTTCCCTTCTCGTCGGGGGCATGTACGCGCGCCAGCACTGTCGCGTCAAATCCAGACCACGGTTTCATGATACCGCAAGGGCGAGGCTTGGCCGGATTCCACTAATTATAGGGGCTCGTATGGGAGAAATCGCGACGACTCAAGCCGAGGGCATCAATCTGCTCTGTCGAGTCGTGGCCCCGGTCGCGCGGTAGAGGTCGCGGAGCAAGCAGATCTCACCGCCATGGTGCATCACCTCGCGGTTGATGTGGACGATCAGGGCAGCCATCGGCTCGTCGCGGTATGGGCCTCCCTTCGGCCCCAGCGGCGCTCGCAGGCCGGTTTCATCGAGGGAGGCGATCCCGTCGTGCCATTTGCGGTACGCCCACTCCAGGAACACCATGGCCTCGGCGGCGCTGCCCGGCAGATTTGTGGGCACGTAGCGGGGATCGGCCATCGTGGCGTCGTCAGGCACGCTGCCATCACCGAAGAAGGTGTTGGCTCGATTCGCCAGGCACAGCGCGCCCACATGGACCAGGCGCCAGGCAATGGTGGTGAATGGCGGAGACGCCGGCTCGGGGCGGTGTCCGTCGAGCATGTAGCGCCCGTTCTCACGCCGGCGTAGGCTCCAGCAGTCCGCCACCGGCTCCCAGAAATACTCCTCATCGCTGAGACCTTCAAGGCGCGGTCGGAGATGAACGTCCCAATAGAACTCCAGTTGCCCGACCAGCAACGCGCCCCAATTCAACGCCATCGCCTGCCTCCCCTCTCATGGTCGCCGCGGCCCAAACAGCTCATGGCACTCTCCTGGTGCTTTTCCAATCGGCGGTGTTTGACATGACGTGGTCCCGGCAGCAGTCGATCCGGCGCTACCACCCGACATCAGTCGGGGGATCAAAGTACGCGATCTGATTGTGCATTGGATACCGCCTGGCAGCTCTAACTACGCCCGCAACACCGACCGCAGGAACCCTCGGGTGCGTTCGTGCTTGGGGTCGCCGAAGATCTGGGCCGGCGTCCCCTCCTCCACGATCACGCCCTGGTCCATGAACACGACGTGGTCACCCACATCGCGGGCGAAGCCCATCTCGTGGGTCACCACCACCATGGTCATCCCCTCCAGGGCCAGACTCTTCATCACCTCCAGCACGTCGCCCACCAACTCAGGGTCGAGAGCGCTGGTCGCCTCGTCGAACAGCATCACCTTGGGCTCCATGGCCAGGGCGCGGGCGATCGCCACCCGCTGTTGCTGTCCGCCGGAAAGCTGAGCCGGGAAGGACCGCTCCTTCTCGCTCAGGCCCACGCGGGCGAGCAACTGGCGCCCGCGCTCGATCGCCGCGCCCTTAGCCATCCCGCGGACCCGGATCGGGGCCTCGATGATGTTTTGCAGGGCGGTCATGTGGGGGAAGAGATTGAAGCGCTGGAAGACCATCCCCACCTCGGCCCGCATGCAGGCGATGTTCCGCCCGCTATCCTCTTTCAGCCTCCCATTCACCATGCGGTAGCCCATCGGTTCCCCATCGATGAAAATCTGCCCTTGCTGGATCTTTTCCAGGTGGTTGAGACAGCGGAGGAAGGTGCTCTTGCCGGAACCGCTGGGGCCGATAATCACCTGCACCTGGCCCCTGGCCACGTCTAGACTGATCCCGCGCAGCACATGCAACTTCCCGAACGACTTATGCACGTCGATCGCCCGCACCATGATCTGGCGATCGGGCGGCGCCATCATTGCTGGCTCCATTCCGTACTCCCCAATTCGGGTTGATACACCCTACCGGCGACTCCCGGATCCCATCGAGCTGAGCATCTGGTCGATAAAGCCAAAGACCCCCTGGCTCTCGCGCCCGCGCCGGTCGCCGAGCCGGCTTTCGATATAGGCCTGGCCAATAGTGAAAACAGTGGTAAGGACAAGATAGTAGAGGGCCGCGATGACCAACAACGGCATCACCCATAGGGCTCCATCACAACTTGAACATTCGTAGATATTCTCTGTGCGCTGCAATAATTCCGAGAGCGAGATGACCGAGGCGAGGGAAGTGGTCTTGAGCATGCTGATCAGTTCATTGCCGGTGGGCGGGATGATCACCCGCATGGCCTGCGGCAAGATAATCCGGCTCATAATCTGGGTGTAGCGCATCCCGAGCGATTGCGCCGCCTCGTGTTGTCCGGGGTCGATCGCCTCCAGGCCCGCGCGCACGATCTCCGCCATGTAAGCGCCCTCGTTCAGCCCCAGGGCAATCAGGGCGATGGTAAATTCGGGGGTTGAGGAGAGCAAGTTGTACCAGATGAGGAGTTGGACCAGTACCGGGGTGCCTCGGAACAGCCAGATATAGAACTCGGCCACGATCCGGGCGGGAAGGAACTTCGAGGTTTTGGCCAGGGCGGCGATCACCCCGAGAATCACCCCCATCAGCTGGGCCAGGACGGTGAGTTCCAGGGTGATCTTGGCCCCTTCCAGCAGAACCCCATTGAAGAGGTATTCGTGGAAGACGCCCCAGTTCCAGGAGAAGTTCCAGTTTAAGCCGAAAATGGCCGATCCTCCTCTTTATGCCGCGATCTGGGCGTCACCGCTCCCTGGCGGGGACGGACGTGCTTGTCCCCGCCAGGGAGAGCCCTACTTCAGAGCGCCTTGCTCCAGGTGATACTTCTTCAGGATTTTCATGTATTCACCGTCCTTCTGGACCAACTTGAACGCTTTCTGGATGGCGCTCAAGATGGCAGGGTCGGTTTTGCGGATAGCAATCCCATAGGGCAGCGCGTTGTACTGCTGGCCGGCGATCTGGTAACGGCTGGCGAAGTGGGTGCTGTAATAGACGGCTACCGGATAGTCGGTCAGTTCGGCGGCTACCCGGCCCAGCCCAACCTGCTGCAACGCGGTGGGATCCTCCTGATAGACCTTGACCGTGATCCCAGGCTTGCCCGCTGCCTTTAGCTTGGCGCTCTCGGCGTTCGCCGCGTCCACCTCGGTGGTGCCTGCCTGGATCGCCACCGCCTGCCCCGAGAGATCGGCCAGGGTTTTGATGTGCTTGGGGTTCCCCTTGGCCACCACGATGCTCTGGCCGGCCAGGAAGTACGGGACGAAATTTACCTGCTTGGAGCGGGCGGGCGTGACGTTCATGGACGACATGATGATGTCGAATCGGTGCCCCTGCAAGCCCAGAATGATCGTGCCGAAGTCCGTGATGTTGAGGAAGTTCGCTTTCAGCCCCATCTTGGCCGCCAGGGCCCGGCCCAGATCAATGTCGGCACCGTAGGGCACGGTGGCGTTGGCGCCGGTGAAATCCTCCATCGGCGGATAGCCAAAATTGGTGCCGATCGTGAGAGTTCCGGCTACCTTCAGGCCGGATGGGGCGGTTACGGGAGCGGCGCCATGCACCGCGCCGGTAAAGGGGAGTAGGGACGCGAGCGCCGCGACGGCGATCAGGAGACGAGTACGTTTCATGATGCTCCTTACGAAAAGTTCAAAAAGTAAAGAGAATAAGAGGCCGGGAGTTTCCAGGCGACTTAGGGTGTATCCGAGATGGCGCCTCCTTTATCGGTACATGATGCAGTGGACGCGGGGCGGATAGTGTATACGGGAATACAGTGTACCTAAAATATGGAGGCTTCGATCGCTTCCGGCAAGAGATCGCCCTGCCGGCGAGCCACCGTGTAGAGGCGATGGTACAGCCCCTCGGCGGCCAGCAGCGATTGGTGGGTGCCGGTCTCCACGACGATGCCCGCGTCGAGGACCACGATCTGATCCGCCTGCTGGATGGTGGTCAGGCGATGGGCGATCACCAGGGTGGTACGGCCAGCCATCAGGTGCTCCAGTGCCTCCTGAACCAGACGCTCCGATTCGTTATCGAGCGAGGAGGTCGCCTCGTCCAGAATGAGGATCCGCGGATCGCGGAGGATGGCGCGGGCGATCGCCACCCGCTGCCGCTGGCCGCCCGAGAGCTTGACCCCCCGCTCGCCCACCAGGGAATCGTATCCTTCAGGTAGCTCCATGATGAACTGATGGGCGTTGGCGGCCTGGGCGGCGGCGATAATCTCGGGCTCCGACGCCTCCAGGCGCCCATAGGCGATGTTCTCGCGCACCGAAAGGCCGAACAGCACCGGCTCCTGCGGCACCAGGGCAATCTGCCCGCGGAGACTGGCCAGAGTGGCTTGGCGAATGTCGGTGCCATCGATCAGGATGGCGCCGCTGTCCGGCTCGTGAAAGCGGGGGATCAGCGAGGCGATGGTCGTCTTCCCGGCCCCGCTCGGTCCCACCAGGGCCACCATCTTGCCGGCCTCCACCCTTAGGCTCACTCCCCGTAAGACCTCCCGTTCGGGGATGTAGCTAAAGCGCACCTGATCGAACTCCAGGCACTCCCGGAGGGGCGGCAAGGGGTGGGCATCGGCGGTGTCCGCGATCCCGGGCGAGGTGTCCAACACCTCGAAGATCCGCCCAGCGGCTCCCATCGCCTCCTGGGTTTGCCCATAGAGGTTGGTCAAGGTACCGAGGGGACCGGCAATCAGGAAAATGTAGAACAGGAAGGAGATCAAGCCGCCGGGCGAAAGGTGGCCGGCCAGTACCTCGCGTCCGCCGAACCAGAGCACGATGGTGATCGCCCCGAAGGTGAGGAAGGTGATCAAGGAGACAAAGCTAGCCCGCAAGCGGAGGCGGCCCAGGGTGAGGGAAAAGACCCGCTCCACCAGCCCGCCGTAGCGTTCGATCTCATGCGGCTCGCGGGTAAACGCCTGCACCACCCTCACGTTGGACAACGTCTCCTCCAGGACGGTGGTGGCGTTGCCCAGCTCTTCCTGCACCCGGCGCGCGATGCGGGTGAGCAGACGCCCGAAGATGGCGGCGCTCCCCGCGATCAGCGGCGTGACCACCAGCATCAGGAGGGAGAGCCGCCAATCGAGATAGAAGATAATAACCAGACTGCCCAGGAGAGTGACCAATTGCTGGAGCAGGCTGAGCAGATTGCCGCTGACCACGTTTTGCACCGCGTTCACGTCATTGGTCACGCGGGACATCAGATCACCCGTCCGGTGTTCGCCGTAGAACTCTTGCGAGAGCGACTGTAGGTGGGTAAAGATGGTGCGCCTGAGATCGGCGATGATCCGTTCGCCCACCCAGCCAATCAGATAGTTCTGGGAGAAATTGAACCCGGCCTGGAAAATGAAGACGGCGAAAAGACCGAGGGTGATCAGATTCAGGGCGTGTTCATCATGATGCACGAACACGCTATCGACCAGGCTCCGCACGATCCAGGGGAAGACCAGATTCAACAGACTGGCCACCAATAGACATACGGTAGCCAGAATCATCCGGCGGATATATGGCCTGGTAAAGGCCAGGAGACGGCGGAAGACGCGGGCATCGGCCCGACTCAGCCGATGGCGCGGGTGATCCGGCGGGAGCGGCACACCGGGCCGCCCGCCGCCCCGGCGCATCATGGGGGCGTGCCGTCCGCGCCGCGCGTCAGATCAGCCATGGCGGCTACCACGTTCAACCTCAACTCACGGCGCATTGCAGGAGTCCCGCGACCACAGTCGCCCCGCACGCGATCCCCCGACCGCGGTCGGGGGATCGCGGTCTGGGACGGGCAAGTTAGCGACCCAGGAGGCCGCCGCCACCGCCACCGAGCCGCCGCCGGCTCATCTTCCGCACATCACCGGTCGCCCCACCAACGAAGCCGCCGCCGAGGCAGAGCACGCCGACCACCAGGGCCAGGATGTGGAACGCCCCGAAAGGATAGATGGCCAACGCGGCCAAACCCACCAGCGCCGCGCCATCGAGCGCGGCGGGGGCGCGACGCATCCGGCCCGCGACAAAGCCGATTGCCACCAAGGCTACAAGGAATAGGAACACTAACATTGGTACTTACCTCCGTGCCGGCCTGCTGGGGTCGGGTGACTTCCGTCACATCATTATAGACGTGCGCCGTGTCTGCATCTAGTGTGCCATGTTTCGCGACATCCTGTCGCGTCCATTTGGCGGAAATACGGGTGCGTCACGAAAAATCCGTCGGATTGGCCGGATCGGACCGGTCCGACCGATGACACGAAACCTGGCACGCCCGCGTGGTACACTGCTCTCATCGGCGTCGGCCGCCGCGTACCAGGAGTAGCCATGGCAATCGAGATCCGTGTCCCTGTCACCCCATCGTGGACCGTGAGTACCTACGTGGCCAATGAGAAAGAGGGGCAGATCTTGGGCTGCAGCCAGGCCCACTATGCCGCGGGTGGCGTCTTTGGCGAGACGCTGCGCATCCGCGCCAAACGCCAGGGTTTGACCTGGCTGGTCCGCACCGAAACCGAGTTGCTCTATGTGCGATCCGATGATTCCACCGGTGCCTTCTATCCCGATGTGCTCTTTGCCCCAGGGGTGGAACTGGACGACCAGGAGCCCTATGATATTCGGACGGTGGGGCACCCGCCCAGTCTGGTGGTGGAGATCCCCTCATCGAGGACCGCCCGGAAGGACAGCGGACCGAAGTGGGCCGCCTACGCGGAGATGGGAGTCACCGAATACCTCACCTTCGATCCCCGGCCCCGGAAACGATTGGAGATGCACGGTTATCGACTGGTGGGCCAGGGGTTGTATCGGGAGATCCCGCCGGCGCCCGAGGGCGGCCTCTGGCTGTCCACGATCTCCTTGCGGGTGGAAGCGGAGCCGCCCACCCAGGCCCTCCGGGGACCACTGCTCCGCCTGAATCACGCGCGAGGGGGAACGGCTGCTCCATGGCGATGAGGAGGCCCAGGCACGAGACGAGGCCGAGCGCGAACGAGACGAGGCCGAGCGGAAGCGGGTCGCTGCCGAGCGCGAGCGGGACGCGGAGCGACGGACGCGCCTTGCCGCCGAGGCCGAAATTACCCGGCTACGCGCGTTGCTTGAGCGCGCCGGATCTGATCTGACGTCCTGAGCGATCCCCAGCCAGGCATCGGTCAACGTACCCATAGGCTGAAAACCGCCAGAGGCTTTGGCCGCGATCCGTGGTATCCTCTGTGGCGGCCCATGCGGTCACTGAAATTATCGCCCGTGGAACAGGAGTCACGATGCTTGCCCTGATTGCCTCGATTACGATTAGTCTCGATCCGGTGCTGGTGAAGCTCGGCTCCTTCTCCTTACGTTGGTACGGCCTCATGTACGTGGTGGGAATCGCCGCCGGCTTGCTGATCCTCCAACCCTATGCCCGGCGCCGTGACGTGACCAGCGATCAGCTCTGGAATATTTTCTGGGGGGTCGCGATTGCCGCCCTGGTTGGCGGTCGGCTCTACTATGTCCTCCAATCGGATCCTGGCTCCTATGTCCAGCATCCCGGCGATCTCTTCGCCTTCTGGCAAGGCGGGATGGCCTTCTATGGGGCAATTTTCCTCGGAGTCCCGGTGCTCTTGTTGCTTGCCTACCAGCAACGGGTGCCCTTGGGGGTGGCCCTGGACTGCGTCGCCCTCTTCGCTCCCCTTTCCCAGGCCGTGGGGCGGATAGGCAACATCATCAATGGCGACATCGTCGGCTATCCCAGTACGCTCCCCTGGGCGACCATCTACACCAACAGTCACAGTTTCGCGCCCTTGAACACGGCTGTCCAGCCGGCGGCCGCCTATGAGTTGCTGTTCGGTCTGGCCCTTTTCGCCGTTCTCTGGCCGCTCCGCTTCCGCGTCCAGCCGGCGGGGATGCTGTTCGTCCTCTATCTCAGCCTCTATAACGTGGGCCAGTTCTTCCTCTTTATCGTGCGCGATAACAGCATCGTCCTCTTCCACCTCAAGCAGGCGCAAGTGACCGCCATCGCGGTGCAAATCGGCCTCATCCCGGTGGCCTGGCTGATTGCCCAGCTTCCCTGGTGGTTCGACCCAGCCTATGCTCTTGACGAGGCGTATGCCGATGAGGACGAGCAGGAGAGCGATGCCTTGACCGATGAGACCCCAAATGATGGGATTGTCGGCGGCACACCAGCCGCCGGCGAGATCTCCATGGCGGCGGAGCCAACGGAATCCCCCGAGACCGGTTGGCGGGACGTGCCGAACCAATCTCGGACCTAACCGACAACAGTCCTGCTTGTGATGCTGGCCTGGACGGGCGATACTAGCAGGGTCCAGATAATTCGGGGGACCAGGGAGATCTCGGAGGGAGCACGCGATGGCCGCGCGGGAAGCGAACCCGCGGGATCAGGAAGAGGATGCGCCAATCCAGCATTCGTCGGCCCGCGAGAAGATCTCGTTGGTCGTCGATCACCCATCGGTGGGGGATGGCGCCCTCCTGATCCTGCCCTTCGCGGCACCACGCGGCGAGGAGGTGTTTGGCCGCCAACTCGCCCAGGTGCTGCAATGGCGCCTACGCGCCCTACCACGCC
>Ga0134128_10012101_pt1 | contig 10289 bp, 8 predicted proteins | sample KB31754_FD_96462 | JGI IMG/M metagenome (GOLD analysis project Ga0134128, IMG submission 96462) | Terrestrial soil microbial communities with excess Nitrogen fertilizer from Kellogg Biological Station, Michigan, USA - KB3-175-4 | ecosystem: Environmental > Terrestrial > Soil > Unclassified ...
CGCGCGCCCTCGGCAAGCGCTTTGAGCTTCGCCCAGGCCAGCTGCGGATGGACGCGGCCGCCGAGGCCGCAATCGGTGCCGGCTATCACGTTCTCGCGGCCGACGATCCGCGCGTAGGCGAGAAGGCGATCGGCGACGAGCTCGGGATGCTCGACGACGTTCGTCGCATGGCTGACGACGCCGGGGATGAGGATCTTGCCGTCGGGCAGCTTCACGTCGCGCCAGACCTTGTATTCATGCTCGTGCCGGACATTGCCGGCCTCAACCGAGAAGGCCTGCGCCTTGACGCGGAGCATGACCTCGGCGATGTCCTTGAGCGGCAGATCGGCGGTGTGCGGCCCGTGCCAGCTGCCCCAGCAGATGTGATAACGCACGCGATCCTCGGGAATGCCCGCGAGCGCCTGGTTGAGCGCCTCGATGCGGAGGAGGGCGTAGCTCTTATATTGCTCGAGCGTCGGATGCGGATCGAGCATGTCCCAGGTGTCGGGCAAGCCGGGATCGTCGAGCTGTAAGAGGAAGCCGGCGTCGACGATGGCCCGATATTCAACGGCAAGCGCCTTGGCGATCCCGTCGAGGAAATCCTCGGCACGCGGATAGTGCAGGTTCTGCCCGCGGCAGAACATCTCGAGGCTGCCGACCGCGATCGAGGTGACGAAAGCCTCCTTGATGCCGGCGGCGTCGGCGGCGGCTTTGAGATCGGCGAGGTCGCGCTTCACCGCCGCTTCGCCGCTATAGGCGATCGGGCCGATGCAGCTGGGGCGCGAGGCGACGCTCGGCACGCCGGCGCCCTGCGCGTAAAAATCGGCGAATTCGCGCTGCTCCCAGCGCTCGCCGACGATCCGCATCGCCTGGCCCGCCGCGTTGCGCGCAGGCGCCGCGGCACCGGCCGGCGTCGGACCGAATCCCGAGAGGCGGCCGAAGATGTAGGTGCCCCAAGCGGCCAGATCCGACGCGGCGCGCATCGGCTTGCCGAACTCGCCGTCATTCGGGACATCGACCGCGACCGCTTGCTGCGCTTTGACCACATCGGCGACGGCGGTTTTGAGCAGAGCGTCGATCTCGGCCGCGCTCGCGTCCTGCTTCGCCCAGGCTTCGCGCAGCGCATCGGGGCGCGGCAGGCTGCCGGCATGCGTGGTTAGGATGCGATCGGTGCTGTGTCTCATGCCTTGCTCCTCTTGCCCAAAGCGCCCGCCCGTGGCGCCAGCCCGCTTACCTGGAGGGCGAGCATCTGGCGCAGCCGGGCAAGACCCTGCTTTAAAGCCCGATCGTCGGCCGCAATCCAGCGGCGAATTTCCGAGGCGAAAGTCGAAAGCAGCGCCTGGGCGACGAGTTGGGGCTCCTCATGCGTGCGAAGCTGCTTCGCGGCGCAGGCTTGCGCTACGAAAGACGCCAGGTGCCCGATCATGCGGCCGCAGCTCGCTTGGAATTGTTCGGCTTGGCGGCCCTTCAGATAAAGTGTCATCTCGCGCAGCACGACGCGCGACAGCTCAGGTTGCGGAGCAAAGAAGCTATAGAACCCGCCGTAATACGCGACGAGCTGGTCGAGGAAGACGTGCTCCTTTGCAGCCCGCACGAAGGCACTGTCGACGATATCGTCGAGCTCGTCGTTGAAGATCAGGAACAGCAGATCGCGCTTGTCGGAGGCGTAGGTGAAGAGCGTGCCGAAGCCGACGCCGGCTCGTTTGGCGATGTCGCGCATCGTCGTGTCATCATAGCCGCGCTTGATGAAGAGCGCGCGCGCCGCCTTGCGGATGCGCTGGAGCTTCTCAGCCTTGTTGCGCTCGCGCAGCCCGGGCGGGGCGGAGCGAGCGGCATCGGCATCCTCCGGCAAAAGCGCAGAAGATTGGGCGCGGATGTCCATGGGATCGACCAAACCCAAACACGTTGACGCGATGCAAATTCTAGATCAGGATCGAAATAGATCACAATCGATAATTCACGCCTGCCCTTGTGTGGGCTGCGTTATCGCCGGGGAGGGCGACCAGCATGGCGCGGCAAGTGCATCTCGCGCAAATCCACGCCGATGCCGCGCGGGAGCTATCGGCATGAGCGCGTCGCCGAACGATCCGGTTTTGCGCCTCGCGATGACGCTACGCGTCGATTGCGCGCCGTTCGAGATCGTCGGCGATATGGGCAAGGGAGTCCGGCGCATCCAGAACCTCACTGGCGGCACTTTCGAGATACCGGCGCAAACCGGCGGTACATTCTCGACGCCGGCGGTCAAAGGCACGGTGCTCGGCGGGCATGATTGGCAAATCCTCCATAGCGACCGCCATGCCGAGCTCGATGCGCGTTACAATCTGCGCACCGAGGACGGTCATCTCATTTATGTGCGCGCCTCGGGGCGGCGTTACGCTACGCCCGAGGTCTTGCAAAAGCTGTTGCGGGGAGAGCCGGCACAGCGCGGTCCCGATTATTACGGCGCCTCGACGCCGCTCATCGAGACTGGCGCGCCGGCGTTGCTGTGGATGAACTATCACGCCTTTATCGGCAATGCACGCAGCGAGAAGAACGTCCAGCACCTGCGTTTTTTTGTCGTCGATTACGGCGGCCCTAATCCCTAAGATCGGAGCGAGGAGGCAATCATGGCGAATAGATGGATGGCGGCGCTCGCCGTGGCTCTTGGCGTCGCAGCGGTGCCCATGGCAAAGGCTGACGAGGTCAATCTGCTGTTCGGCACGACCTTGCCGGCACAGGTTCATCTCAATCAGCGCGTGCTGCATCCCTGGGCCGAGAAGATCAACGAGCAGGGCAAGGGCGTCGTCCATATCGACGTGCGTGACGGCTCCGAGATCGCCAATCTCGGCAATTTCTATTCGCGGGTTCAGGACGACGTGATCCAAATCTCCTGGGGCCTCCAATCGGCGATCGGCGGAAAATTCCCGCGCAGCGCGGTCGGCGGTCTGCCCTTCGAGGTCGAGAAAGCGGAGATCGGCTCGGTGGCGCTGTGGCGCGTCTACAAGAACGGGCTGTTCAACGCCGAATACGACACGGTGCAGCCGCTCTACATGATCACATTCCCGCCCTCGGGCATCCATTATGCGAAGCAGCCGAAGACGTTCGACGATCTCAAGGGCTTGAAGCTGGCCACCGGATCGAAGGTCGGTGCCGATACGGTCGAGCGCCTCGGCGGGACGCCGCTCTCGATGATCACGAGCGACTATTACACCTCGATCCAGCGCGGCATGGTCGACGCGGTGCTGGTGCAGTGGACCGCCTTCCAGCCATTCAAGCTTCAGGACGTGACCTTCTATCACCTCGAGACCAAGCTCGGCGGTGCGACTGGCATGGTCTTCATGGCGAAGAAGAAATACGATGCGCTGCCCGCAGCGGTGAAGAAGATCCTCGACGACAATTCGGGCGAGGCCGAAAGCCGCGTCTACGGCAAGTTCTGGGACGATGTCGACAATGAAGGCCGCGACATGGTCAAGGCGCTGGGCGACAAGCACCACATCATCCAACAATCGCCGGAGATGGCCGCGAAATGGCGCAAGGCGGTCGAGCCGGTGATCGACGATTTCGTCAAGACGACACCCGACGGCGCGAAGGTTCTCGCTGCCTTCCGTGGCGAAACGGCTAAAGTGAAGGCAGGGAATTAAGCCATGAAAATGCGCGGCGCGGTTTTCCTCGGGTTTCTGATCGCCCTTGCCACCCCGTGCTGGGCTGATCCGGTGAAAATCCGCATGGGCTGGGTGCTCACCCCGCCCGAGCTCCCGCCGGTGTTCTTCGCCAAGCCGGGCGTCGCGCGACATCTCGGCACGTCCTACACTTACGATCCGATCCACTTCAATTCGAGTTCGCCGATCGTCACCGCGCTCGCGGCTGGCGATATCGATCTCTCGCCGCTCACCGTATTCACGCTCGCAGCGGCGATTCAGAACGCCAAGATCGAGGATCTGCGCATCCTGGCGGACGAGTTTCAGGACGGCGTCGGCGATTATTTCTCGATGACCTTCATGGTGCGCAAGGACAGCGGCATCAATCGCATCGAGGATTTAAAGGGCAGAGTCTTCGGCACGATCGGTATCGGCAGCATTGGCGATGTCGCGGTGCGGGTGCTCCTGCGCAAGCATGGCCTCGAGGATAAGCGCGACTATTCGGTGATCGAGGCCCCGTCATCGAGCATGGTGCCCATGCTGCAGGCCAAGAAGATCGATGTGTTTGCAGCACAAGGTATTCAGTTTTTCGACCCGGCTGTGCAGGAAATCGGCAAGCCAATCTTCACCGAGAAAGATGCGTTTGGCCCCACCGAAGCGTCGGTCTTCGTCGGTCGAAAGCCGTTCCTCGAAGCCAATCGCGCCGCGGTGGTCGATTTCTTCGAGGATATGCTGCGCGCGGTTCGCTGGTACACCGATCCCGCCAATCGCGACGAGGCGGTCAAGATCATCGCCGATTTCTCGAAGCTGCCGCCTGAGCGATTCAGCGGCTGGATCTTCACGCATCAAGAACAATACCGCGACCCCAGCGGCATTCCCGATCTGGAAGCGCTACAGCGCGTCTTCAATATCGAAACGGAGGCCGGATTGCTGAAGCGCGACTTGATCGCTGCGGATTATGCCGATCTCAGCTACGTCAAGGAAGCCGGCGCACGACTCAAATAGCTGCGCCGCGTCAGATAAGGAAGAATCAATGCCGTTGGCGCATTTCGTCGGAAGTATCGGCTTGTCGGATGTGGAAGAGGTCTTCCGCACCGTCGGCGGGACGCTCGGCTCGCGGCTGAAGCGCATTCCCGACGGCGAGCCGGGCGGGCGGCGCGTTTGGATCAGCTGGCAATATCCCGTGTTGCTCGCCAATCCCCTCCTTGAAAGCGAGGATGCGCCGGCCGGCGGCCGCGGCCCTGGCTTCAGGCGTTTTCGGCTTGCGCCGGACGTGAAACCGGAAGAGCTGGAATTCGGCGAACTGGGCTATGCGCGCGAGGCGCGCGCCTCGTATCAGGATTACGTCGCCGCGCGCGGCAGGGGCGAGGTCGCGCCGGGCGTGCGCTTTCAAATCTCGATGCCGACGCCGATCAATGTGATCGGGTCGCAATGTGCTAAGGATGCGATCTTGGTCGTCGAGCCGGCCTATGAGGCGGCGATGGTGCGCGAAATCGACAAGATCTGCCGCGCCATTCCGCATCAAGACCTCTGCATCCAATGGGACATGGTGCGCGAAATCATCTGGTGGGACGGGCGTCTCGCCGCGCAGCAGCCGGCGCCTTTCGCCGATATCGAGGCGCAAGTCATCGCACGCCTCGGCCGCATTGCACGCCATGTCCCGTCCGATGTCGAGCTCGGCTTTCACATCTGTTACGGCGATTGGGGTGGGCGCCATCACATTCAGCCAACCGATATGGGAAAGATGGTCGAGCTGGCGAATGCCATCATTGCCGGCGCCGGCCGGCCGGTGACGTATTTCCACATGCCCGTGCCGATCGATCGCGACGACGAGGCGTATTTCGCGCCGTTACGCGGCTTCCGCGGCCCAGACCAGACAGAGCTTTATCTCGGGCTGATCCATCTGGGCGATGGCCTGGCCGGGGCGCAGCGCCGGATCGCGGCAGCCCGAAAATTTCGCGATCAATTCGGGATTGCGACGGAATGCGGCCTCGGGCGCGCGAAGACCCCTGACACGGTAAAAGCCATCATCCGGCTTTACGCTGAAATCTGTTTCGCCACGCGCTAAGGAATGGCTCGGCGCCGGCGGGGCGGCCAAACGAGGGGCATCATGTCGCGGCTTGTCATTACCAATGTCTCGATCTTCGACGGGAGCGGCGCGCCGCTCTTTCCCGGCGAGGTGCTGATCGAGGACGGGCGCATCAAGAGCGTGGCACGCAACGAGTCGATTACGGCGCCCGGTGCGGAGGTCGTCGATGGCGCCGGCGGCACGCTGATGCCTGGCCTGATCGAGCCGCATGCGCATCTGACCTTCACCTGCGCCATCGATCGGATCGTGCCGAGCTTCATGCCGCCCGTCGAGGAGCATGTCTTCATCACCGCGCATAATGCCAAGACGATCCTCGATCACGGCTATACCTCTGCTTTCTCGGGCGGCGCGACGCGGCCGCAGATCGAAGTCAGGCTGCGCGACGAGATCGCGCGCGGCTTTCTGCCCGGGCCGCGCCTCAAGGCGGCTTCGTTCGAGCGCGCGATCGATGGCAGCCGCCAGGGCTATGGCCAGGGCGTCGCCGAGGTCGAGAAATTCTGTCACGAGATGATCGCGCTCGGCGTCGATTCGATGAAGTTCATCCTGTCCGGCGCCAAATCCGTGATCCCGCAGCATTTCGACGAGATGGCGTATAGCGAGAGCGAGATCGCCGCGGCTTCACGGCTGGCCAAGGAGAAGGGCGTCAACCTGCTCGGCCACGCCTACAACTCCGCCTCGATCCGGCTCGCGATCGCGCATGGCTTCCGCGCCATCTTCCACTGCAATTTCGCCAACGAGCCGACGCTCGATCTGATGGAGCAGCACAAGAGCGAATTCTTCGTCGTGCCCGCCGTTGGTATCATCGAAGCGGGTTTGAAGAATCACGCGGAGATGAGCGAGCACGCCATCAAGCGCCAGGCGGAGGCGCAGCAGGGTTTGAAGCAGATCGACGAGGGCCAGCTTCGCGTCATTCCCGAGATGCGCAAGCGCGGCATCCGCGTGCTGCCGGGCGGCGATTACGGCTTTGCGCACAACCCGCACGGCCGCAACGCCTGGGAGCTGGAGCTGTTCGAGAAGAAATTCGGCTTCACCGCCGCCGAGACGCTTGCTGCGGCGACCGGCGGCGGCGCGGCGCTGATGGGCATGGCGGATACGCTCGGCCTAGTGAAGCCGGGCTATATCGCCGATCTGCTGGTCGTCGCGGGCGATCCGCTCGAGGACATCCGGCTGCTGCAGAACAAGGCCGCGCTGACCCACATCCTGCAGGGCGGGAAGTTCTACAAGCGACCGGAAGTATCACAGCGGGCGGCATAGCGCCAGCTTTTCCTCCATCGTCATTGCGAGGAGGCCCGAAGGGCCGACGAAGCAATCCAGTCCGGTTCAACCACTGGATTGCTTCGCTTTGCTCGCAATGACAAAAGAACGGATGGGCGGGCCCGCTTACCGCCGCTTCTTCGCCTTCGCGCGTTTGGCCTTCTTCGCGGTCTTCGCCTTCTTTGCGGCGCGTGTCGGCTTGGCGGCTTTACGTTTCCACAGCTCCTGGGTGGCGATATCGGCGCCTTCGCGCATCGCCTTGAATTTCTCCCACACAACGGTCGGATGGACTTCGGTGTGGTAGAGCGCTTGCGAGGAGAAGCCGCAATCGGCGCCCGCCATCACGTTCTCGCGCCCGACCAGCTTGGCGAAGCGCATCAGCCGCTCGGCGATGAGTTGCGGATGCTCGACGATGTTGCTGGCATGGGTGATGACGCCCGGGCAGACGACGCGGCCGTCCGGCACCTTCACGTCCTCGAAGAGGTGATATTCGTGCTCGTGGCGCGGATTGGCGGCCTCGAAGCTGAATTGGCCGGCGCGCACTTTCAGCACGTAGCGGATGATGTCGGAGAGCGCGGCTTCGTAGATGCGCGGTCCCTCATTGATGCCGTAGCAGGTGTGAAAGCGGATCTGCTCCGTCGGCACGCCTTTCAGCGCCGCGTTCGTCGCATCGACATAGATCTCGGCCTTGCGCTTCATCTGCTTCTCGTCGAGATGCGGGTCGACGAAAATGTCGGGCAGGAAGGGATCGTCGATCTGGACGATCAGCCCGGCTGCGGCGATGGTGCGATATTCCTTGGCGAGCTCGACGGCGAGGGCGTGGAAGAATTCCTCGTCGGATTTGTAATACTCGTTGCGGCCGACGCCCGACGGCGCGGTCGCGGGCAGAAAGATATGGTCATGCGGCACGCCTGCCATTTCCGCGGCCGCTTTTACATTGGCGATGTCGTTGCGCAGCAATTCCTCGCCCTTGTATCGCACCGGGCCGACGCAAACCATCGGCACCATGGGAACGGCGGCGCCGCCGAGCATCGCCGCCTTGAAATACTCTTCGTAATATTCCGGGAAAGCCGCGACCTCCTTCTCGAACATCGGGAAGCGCTGGTTGCGCGGCTCGAAGCCGTCGAGCCGGGCCTGGATGTAAGAGAAGAAGCCCGGCTTCGAGAATTCGCCGTCGGTGACGTAATCGATGCCGCAAGCCGCCTGCTCGCGCACCGAGTCTTCGACCGAGCGCCTGAGAGCGCTCTCGAAGCGCTGCTCGTCATAGCTCTGGCCGGTGTATTTCGCCTTGATCTGATCGAGGAGCTCATGCGGGCGCGGCAGGCTGCCCATATGCGTGATCTGGATGTGGTCCGTGTTCTGTTGGCTCATGACGTGTCTCTCTTGTCTCTCTCAGCGTGAGGGCAGGAATTCTTCCGTATAAAGCGTCTTCATGTCGGGCGTCTTATCGAGGAGCGCGAGATCGCTGAAGGTGCGTTCGACGACGGCAAGCGCTTTCGGATCGAAGTGGCCGTCGAGCGAAAACATCGGCATCTGCTCTTTGTAGACGATCTTGGCGAGCTCCGGCGTCAAGCCGGTCACCTTGTCGGTGATGCGGATGGTCTCGTCTTCATGCGCGTTCATATAGGCAATGATCTCGAACCACGAGATGAGGAAGCGCCGGAGGAGATCGGGATTGTGCGTGATGAGATCGTTCGAGGCGAAGATCACATGGGTGAGGAAATCCGGCACCACCTGGCCCATGCTGATCAGGATGCGCGCCCGGTTCTGCGATTGCAGGAGATAGGCGTTCTCGGTCGAATCAACCGAGGCATCGACATTTCCGGAGAAGAGCTGCGCCGTCATGCCTTCGAGGCTGCCGAGGCCGACGATCTTCACGCCGTTTGGGCCCCAGCCTTGCCGGTTCGAGGTTTCCTTCGCCACCCAGGCGGTGAGGCTCGCGGGGCCGGAGACGGCGATCGACTTGTCCTTGAGCTGCGACGGGTCCTTGATCGGCGAATTCGGCAGCACGATGATGCACATGTTGCGCGGCGCGCCATACATCGCCGCGACCGCTTTTTCCGGCGCGCCTTTGACGATCGCGCTGAGCTCGAGGCCGGAGCCCAGCGCGATATCGATGCTGCCCGCGACCAGCGCCTGCTGCTCGCGCGCGGCGCCGCCGAAGGCGATGCTCTCGGCCTCGATATTGTGCTTGGCGAAGATGCCGGTTTCGATGCCGACCTCGACCGGGGCGAAATCGAAGCCGGTCGGTTCGGGCTTGCCGATGCGCAGCTTGTCGGCGGCCAAGCAAGGGGCGGCGGCGAGGAAGGCGAAGCCGGCCAGCGCGGCGAGAATGCGAGTTTTCATCTTTCCCCCTCGAGCCGTGGCCTTAGTCGAGCTTCGCGGCTTCGGCGTGGATGCGCAATAGCTCGGGAATGGTCTCGGGCCTGCGGCGGCCGAAGCCACATTCCGTGCCGATGGCGAAATTCGCCGCGTATTTCCGCGCCGTCGCCATGCGCCGCGCCGTGCCTTCCAACCCGTCGGTGTGATGGACGAGGCCGAGCGCGAGGGTTGTCTCGGGCCTCAGCTTTAGATTTTTCAGCGGTGCGAAATACGCATCGTCGCTGCGGTCGCGCGGCACCGGCATATGGACGAGGTTGATCGCTCGCCTGACCAGCGCGTTGAGACGGGCCGCCATATCGACCATGTCGCCCATATCGGCGGGTTCGACGACGTGGCGATGATTGCTGTCGCCGTAGCAGAAATGGAACAGCACGGGGATATCGGCGGGCACGCGATCGGCGAGGCCGGCGAGGATGGCGGCAAATTTCTGCTGCATTGCGGCTTTGCTGTCGCCATAGACGCCGGTCTCATTGCGCTGCAGCCGCGCGAAAACCGCCGACGCGACATCGAATTGGATGCTCAAATCCGGGTGCGGGATCGCGGCGGCGAGCTTGTCGATCTCGCGAGTAAGGGCCTCGTTGTAGATCGGATCGACCGGCGACTGCAGGTTTTCGGCGAGGAACAACCACAGCACCGAATGTGCCGGCACGAGATCGACCTGGAAGCGCGTGCCCGGCGCGATCTTGCCGGTATCGCGCAGCCGCTTGAAGGTGGCGTAGGATTCCTTCGCCTTGTCGGCATAGAAGAGATTGTCGAAGCGGATATCGGCGATGCTCTTGCCGGCCCGCAGCTTGTAGCGCTTGCGTGCCGTGCCGGTCGCGTGAACGCGGAACAGCTCGTCCGATTGCTCGAGCGCCGGGCTGTTCGCAAAAACAACTTCGAGCCAGGTGATCCAATCGAGCCGCTCGCCAGTCTCGCCATCTGGGATCTGCTTGATGCGCGAACCGAGCGCGCCGCCGACGGCGCCG
>Ga0134128_10012102_pt1 | contig 10288 bp, 10 predicted proteins | sample KB31754_FD_96462 | JGI IMG/M metagenome (GOLD analysis project Ga0134128, IMG submission 96462) | Terrestrial soil microbial communities with excess Nitrogen fertilizer from Kellogg Biological Station, Michigan, USA - KB3-175-4 | ecosystem: Environmental > Terrestrial > Soil > Unclassified ...
CCCGTTTGCCGGATCATGGATTTCGGCAAGTTCAAGTTCGAGCAGCAGAAGAAGGCGGCGGCGCAGCGCAAGAAGTCGAAGCAGATCGAGATCAAGGAACTGAAGTTCCGCCCGACCACGGACGTCGGGGATTACAACATCAAGCTGCGCAACATGCAGCGGTTCCTGGAAGAAGGCGACAAGGTCAAGGTCAACATCCGGTTCCGTGGCCGCGAAATGCGGCACCAGGAACTGGGGATGGAATTGGCCCATCGCATCCAGAACGACATCACGGAAATCGGCGTCGTCGATCAGTTCCCGCGCATGGAAGGGCGGCAGATGACCATGATGATCAGCCCCAAGAAGAAGTAGGGGCAAACCACCATCGCGGAGCGGTGGTGGACACGGCCGGACAACGGCCACAACTAGCCGGCAAGGGCATGGATGGAAAGCGCGATCCGGCGATCGCCGCCCGGGCCAGTCACGAAAAACACAACGGAGTGGTATATGCCAAAGATCAAGACCAACCGGGCCGCCGCCAAGCGGTTCCGCAAGACCGCGTCAGGCAAATTCAAGGCCGGTCACGCGTTCAAGTCGCACATCCTCACCAAGAAGTCGACCAAGCGCAAACGCGGCCTGCGCGCCCCCAACCAGATACGCGATTGCGACACCAAGCGTGTCGCGCGCATGCTGCCCTACGCATAAGGAGAGACGACCATGGCACGAGTCAAGCGTGGCGTCACTGCGCGTGCGCGTCACAAGAAAACCCTGAAGGCCGCCAAGGGCTATTACAACGCCCGCCGCAAGGTCTATCGTGTTGCCAAGCAGGCCGTCACCAAGGCCCAGCAATACGCCTACATCGGCCGCAAGCAGAAGAAGCGCCAGTTCCGCGCGCTGTGGATCGTGCGCATCAATGCGGCCGCGCGCCAGTTCGGGCTGTCCTATAGCCGCCTGATCGCGGGCCTCGACAAGGCCGGCATCACCATCGACCGCAAGGTGCTGGCGGATCTCGCCGTGCACGACATCGCGGCGTTTGGTGCGATCGCCGAGAAGGCCAAGGCCAGCCTGGCTGCTTGAGCGGATCGTCCTGGCGTCGAACGCCGGACGCTATGATGCAAGCGAGCGGGGAGAAGGCCTTGCCTTCTTCCCGCTTTTCTTTTGTATGGGGCTGCGATGGACACATTGACGCAACGCACCGATGAAGCGCTGGGCGCGATTGTCGCCGCCGGGACGCTGGATGCCCTGGAGGCGCAGCGCGTCGCACTGCTTGGGAAGAACGGCGCGATCACCGCGGAGTTGAAGGCGCTTGGCAAGTTGTCGCCGGATGAGCGCAAGGCGCGTGGTGCGGAAGTCAACGCGGTAAAAGAAAAACTCATGGCTGCGATCGAGGCGCGCAGGAAGACGCTGGAGCGTGCGGCGCTCGCGCATCGCCTGGCTTCGGAGGGCATCGACGTCACCCAGCCCGGACGCGACGGCGTGCGCGGCACGATCCATCCGCTCACCCGCACCCGCGAGCGCATCGAGGCGATCTTCGCCCAGCTCGGCTATTCGGTGGCCGAGGGTCCCGAGATCGAGGACGACTGGCACAACTTCGAGGCGCTGAATTTCCCCGCGCACCACCCCGCTCGTGCAATGCACGACACTTTCTATTTTGGCGACGGACGCCTGTTGCGCACCCATACCTCGCCGGTGCAGATCCGCGCGATGAAAGGCAAACAGCCGCCGATCCGCATCATCGCGCCGGGCAAGGTCTATCGCAGCGATTCCGACCAGACCCATTCACCGATGTTCCATCAGGTCGAAGGGCTGCTGGTGGACGAATCGGCCACTTTCGCGGACTTGAAGGGAACGCTCGAAGCCTTCGTGGCCGCATTCTTCGGGCAAGCGCTCGAGATGCGCTTCCGGCCCAGCTATTTCCCGTTCACCGAGCCTTCGGCGGAGGTAGACATCCGCTGGCAACGCGAGGACGGCGGCACGCGCTGGCTGGAAGTGCTCGGCTGCGGCATGGTGCACCCCAACGTGCTGAAGCCTTGCGGCATCGATCCCGAACGCTACACCGGCTTCGCGTTCGGCATGGGCGTGGAACGCTTCGCGATGTTGCGTTACGGCGTCACCGACTTGCGCGCGTTCTTCGAAAACGACGTTCGGTTTCTTCAACAATTCGCGTAGGGCGGGTCTTGACCCGTCATGCTTTCGTACCGGATTCGCGGGTTGAAATCCGAACGCGGCGGGTTGAAACCCGCCCCACAGATGGCGAACGGCAACGATGAAATTCTCCGAAAACTGGCTTCGCTCACTCGTCGACATCCCCGCCGACAGCGCCACGCTGGCGCGGCGGCTGACCATGAGCGGGCTGGAAGTGGCGTCCGTCGGACCGATCGGTGGCGCGCTGGATGGCGTCGTCATTGCGCGGATCATTGCCTGCGAGTTGCATCCCGACGCCGACAAGCTGCGCGTGTGCCGCGTCGACACCGGCAACGGTGAAGTCCAGGTCGTGTGCGGCGCGCCCAATGCGCGCGCGGGGCTTGTCGCGCCGCTGGCGACGATCGGCGCAACCTTGCCGAACGGCGTCACCATCAAGGCCGCCAGGCTGCGTGGTGTCGAATCACAAGGCATGTTGTGTTCGGCGAAGGAACTCGGAGTCGACACCGATGCCTCGGGTTTGATGGAACTCCCGGGCGATGCGCCGGCCGGCACATCCCTGGCGGCCTATTTCGGCTTGCCGGATGCGTCCATCGAAGTCGAGTTGACGCCGAATCGCGGCGATTGCCTCGGCATGTCCGGCCTTGCCGATGAAGTGGCGGCGGAATTCGGGACACGCGCGAAACCCTTTGTCACTGCGCCTGTTGCCGCCATGATTTCTGCGGTGCGCGAGATTCGTCTTGAAGCCGGCGCAGATTGTCCGCGTTACCTCGGTCGCGCGGTGCGCGGCATCGACATGGCCGCGCGCACGCCCATCTGGATGGCGCAACGCCTGCGCGCAGCCGGCATCAAGCCGATCAACGCGGTGGTGGACGTTACCAATTACGTGATGCTGGAAACCGGCCAGCCCATGCACGCGTTCGACGAAGCGAGGCTCGACGGGGCGATCGTGGTCCGGCGCGCGCGTGACGGCGAAGCGCTGAAGCTGCTGGACGAGAGCGATGCGAGACTCGATGCGGGATTCCTGGTAGTCGCCGATGAGCGCGAGCCGCTGGCGGTCGCAGGAGTGATGGGCGGTTTCGATTCGCGCGTCACCGATGGCGCGCGCGATATTTTCCTGGAAGCGGCGCATTTCAGTCCCGCCGCGATCATGGGGCGTGCACGCAAGCTGGGGCTTGCCACCGATGCGGCGCACCGTTTCGAACGCGGCGTCGATCCGGGGTTGCCGCGCGCCGCGCTCGAACGCGCGACGACACTCCTGATTGAAGTCGCAGGTGGCACGCCGGGCGAAATCATCGAAGCCGCGTTGCCGGAACATTTGCCGCAACGCGTTGCCATCACGCTGCGCCGTGCACGCATCGTTCGGGTGCTGGGTATCTCCGTCGATGATGCGGAAATCGAACGCATCCTCACCGCGCTCGGCATGCAGATCGAGGCGGCCGCCGAGGGCTGGCGCGTCACGCCACCGTCGCGGCGCTTCGACATCTTCGCCGAGGAAGACCTGATCGAAGAAGTTGCGCGCGTCCATGGCTACGACACGATTCCGGCATTGCTGCCGGCTGGCGCACCGCCCGCGCCGCGGGACGACGAATCGGTGGTTCCAGCCTCGGCCCTGGCGGCGGCCCTCGCCGCACGCGAATACCACGAAGCCATCTGCTACGCCTTCGTCGATCCGCGCCTGCTGGAAACCTGGCAGCTCGATACATCGGCGATTCCATTGGTCAACCCGCTCTCGGCGGACCTCGCGGTGATGCGCACCTCCTTGCTTCCCGGCTTGGCCGAGGCATTGAAGCGGAACCGCAATCGTCAGCAGCTGCGGGTGCGGCTGTTCGAAAGTGGCGTGGTATTTGAGAGCCGGGACCGGGGAGCGGGGATCGCAGGCCGGAAAGAGGCTGCGCCGGTCGAAACCGTGATGCTGGCCGCGGTCGCCTGCGGCCATGCCCGCGCCGAACAGTGGGGCGAGGCCCGGCGCGCGCTGGATTTCTTCGACGTCAAGGGCGATCTTGAAGCGCTGATTGAATTGTCCGGCGCGCCGGGCGCATGGTCGTTCGATCCCCGCGATTTGCCGCCATGGCTGCACCCCGGACGCAGCGCGCGGGTGCTGCGCGATGGCGCTGCCGTCGGCGTGGTCGGCTCCTTGCATCCCGCCCTGCAGCGACAACTCGACATTCCCGAAACGTATGCTTTCGAAGTGAAGATCGAGGCATTGCGCGCACGGACCATTCCCCAAGCCCAAGCCTTGCCCCATTTTCCCTGGATCCGCCGCGACATCGCGATCGAGGTAGGGGAATCCGTCGAATGGGCTCAGGTCGCCGGAGCGATCCGTTCAGGCTTGCCAACAATGGTGAACGCACCGGTACTGTTCGACTGTTTTCGCGGTCCGGGTTTGAGCGCAGGTCGAAAGAGTCTTGCCATCGGCTTGATTTTGCAGGACAGTTCACGCACGCTTACAGATCAGGACGCCGACCGCAGCGTGGCCGAAGTGGTCAAGCTGCTGGAAAGTGAATTTGGGGCCCGCTTGAGGATTTGACATGACGCTGACCAAGGCAGAGATGGCCGAGCGCCTTTTTCTCGACGTGGGCCTGAACAAACGCGAAGCCAGGGAATGTGTTGACGCCTTTTTCGAGGTGTTGCGCGAGGCACTCGAACGGGGGGAGCAGGTCAAACTTTCCGGCTTCGGCAACTTTGATTTGCGCAACAAGAATCAGCGGCCAGGGCGCAACCCCAAGACCGGCGAAGAGATTCCGATCTCCGCGCGTCGGGTGGTGACGTTCCGTCCGGGCCAGAAGCTGAAACTGAGGGTCGAGAACCATGCTGGATCAGGGCAACAATAACGAGCTTCCCGCCATCCCCGCCAAACGGTATTTCACGATTGGCGAGGTCAGCGAGTTGTGCGCGGTCAAGCCGCACGTGTTGCGTTACTGGGAGCAGGAATTTCCTGCGCTGAACCCGGTGAAGCGGCGCGGCAACCGCCGCTATTACCAGCGTCACGACGTGCTGATGATCCGGCAGATCCGCGCGCTGCTGTACGACCAGGGCTTCACCATCACCGGTGCCCGCGCGCGGCTGGAAGGCCAGCAGGGCCGGATGGAGGCCAGCATCTCGCAGCAGATCGTCCACCAGATGCGGCTGGAACTGGAACAGTTGCTGCAACTGCTGCGCGACCCGATCCGCAAGGTTTGAGCCGAACTGCGCGTCCCGTGATCGGTTATCATGCACGTTCGGTCGGGGCGTAGCGCAGCCTGGTAGCGCATCTGCCTGGGGGGCAGGGGGTCGTGGGTTCGAATCCCGCCGCCCCGACCATGGTCTTGCGATCATCCATGATCGCTGCTTCGGTCCACGGTGCGGCAATCTTTGATTGTGTCGCGCTCGGGGGATCAGAACGCACGTCCGTGTTGACTTTCCACGACAGCCGCTTCGTCCGGGGATTTCCTGCACGCGGCGCAGGCCGGGACCCAGCATTTGTAGATTGAGCTGAGCGTTAGCGAAGCCCACGAGAGATGTTGGGCTCCCCCGACGAAGCCGGGTCAGCCCAACCCAGGCGGTGACCTTCGTGCCCAGCCCCACTGCTTTGCGTCAATACAGCAAGCGCGTCCTGATGGTGCCCGGAATCGCCGCGAGTTGCTCGCGCAAGGTTTCCGATTGCTCGACCGGTGCCGACACGTCGATCACGACGTAACCGAGGTCGCCCTCGGTCTGCAGATGCTGCCCGTTGATGTTGACGCCGCCGGCCGAGAACACCTCGTTGATGCGCGACAACACGCCCGGCACGTTGTGGTGGATGTGCAGCAGGCGGCGGCTGCCGGCGTGTTCGGGCAGGTTGACTTCGGGAAAATTCACGGCCGAAAGCGTCGATCCGTTGTCGCTGTAGCGCACCAGCTTGGACGCGACTTCGGTGCCGATGTTGAGCTGCGCTTCCTGGGTGCTGCCGCCGACGTGTGGGGTCAGCAGCACGTTGTCGAATTCGCGCAGGGGCGAGACGAATTCCTCGTCGCGGCCCTTGGGCTCCTTCGGGAAAACGTCCACCGCCGCGCCGGCGAGTTGCTTGTCGCGCAACGCGGCAGCCAGTGCGTCGATATCCACCACATTGCCGCGCGAGGCGTTGATCAGCATCGCGCCGCGGCGCATATGCGCGATTTCGGCGGCGCCGATCATGCCCGCGGTTTCCTGCGTCTGTGGCACGTGCAGCGTGACCATGTCGGAACGCGCGAGCAGATCGCCCAGGTCGCGAGCCGGTGACGCATTGCCGAGCGCCAGCTTGGCTTCGACGTCATGGAACAGCACGTGCATGCCCAATGATTCGGCCAGCACGCCGACCTGCGTGCCGATGTGGCCGTAACCCACGATGCCGAGCGTCTTGCTGCGCACCTCGAAGCTGCCCTCGGCGGATTTCGCCCAGCCGCCGCGGTGGCATTCGGCGTTGCGCTCGGGCACGCGTCGCATCAGCAGGATGGCCTCGGCGATCACCAGTTCGGCGACGCTGCGGGTATTCGAATACGGCGCGTTGAACACCGGCACGCCCAGTTCGCGTGCCTGGTCCAGGTCGACCTGGTTGGTGCCGATGCAGAAACAGCCGACCGCGAGCAGGCGCCGTGTATGCGCGATGGCTTCGGCATCGAGTTGCGTGCGCGAACGCAGTCCGACGATGTGCGCGTCGGTGATCGCCTGGAACAGTTCCGCGCGTGGCAGCGCCTTTTCGTGAAGCTCGACCTGGCTGTAGCCGGCGCTGCGGAAGTTCTCCACTGCGCTCGGGTGGATGCCTTCCAGCAACACGATCTTGATGTCCTTCTTGGGGAACGATGTCTTCATGGCCGGCGTGTTCGCGGGGTGGAGTGCTAGGCTAACCGGGTTCAATCTTGCGATGAAATGCCGCGAATGGACATGCCCAGCAACCGCCGGGGGTTGTACCCCGAGATCGAACCGTTCGACAGCGGGATGTTGCGCGTGTCGGACCTGCACACGCTGTACTACGAACAGTGCGGCAACCCGCACGGCAAGCCGACGGTGTTCCTGCACGGTGGACCCGGCGCGGGCTGCAACGGCAAGTGCCGCCGGTTTTTCGATCCCAAGGTCTACCGGATCGTGTTGTTCGACCAGCGGGGCTGCGGGCGCTCCACGCCGCACGCGGAGCTGCGCGAGAACACCACGTGGGATCTGGTCGCCGACATCGAGCGCCTGCGCGAGTGCCTGCGCATCGAACGCTGGCAGGTGTTCGGCGGTTCGTGGGGTTCGACGCTGGCGCTGGCTTACGCGGAGGCCCATCCCGACCGCGTGACCGAACTGGTGCTGCGCGGTATCTTCATGTTGCGGCGCACCGAACTGGAGTGGTTCTACCAGAAAGGCTGCGACATGCTGTATCCGGATGCGTGGGAAAAATACCTCGCGGCGATTCCGGAACTCGAGCGCGGCGACCTGATCGCGGCGTACCACAAGCGCCTGACCTCCGCCGATACCGCAACGCGACTGGCCGCCGCCCGCGCCTGGTCGGTATGGGAAGCGTCGACCAGCTTCCTGTTCCAGAATGATGGCTACATCGCCGCCAGCGCTGGCGACGAATTCGCGCTCGCGTTCGCGGGCATCGAGAACCATTACTTCGTGAACCGCGGCTTCTTCGATCATGACGACCAGTTGCTGCGCGGCGCGCATCGTCTGCAGGGCATTCCGGCGGTGATCGTGCAGGGCCGCTACGACGTGGTGTGTCCCATCCGCAGCGCGTGGGACCTGCACCGCGCGTGGCCGGGCGCCGATCTGCGCATCGTGGCCGACGCCGGCCATTCTGCGTTCGAGCCGGGCAATACGCACGAACTGATCGCCGCAACCGATGGTTTTCGCGAACGTGCGGCCTGAATTCCGGCGCGTGCACTGCTTCGGACGTCGAGTCGCGTGCATGCATCGGCGGGGTGCCCGTGCGGCCGTGGCTCGGGTATCCTTGCGCGCATCATGTTCGCAATGAAATCGTCGAAACACTGGCCGGCGCTGATCGCTTCCGTGGCGTTGATTGCAGGATGCGCGTCCAACCCGGCGCCGGTCGCCAACTATTCTTTCGGCGGGAGTCAGCCCGCCGCCGCGACGACGGTGGCGCAAGCCCCGGCGAGCAGCAGCGGTGTGCAGACCTACGGCCTCGGCGGTCACGCCAACGGAACGGTCGGTGCCACGGGCTATACCGTCGCGCATGGCGACACCCTTTACAGCATCGCCTTCGCCAATGGCGTGGATGCGCGCCAGCTGGCGGCGCTCAACGACATTCCGCCGCCGTACGTGATCCATCCCGGGCAGGTGCTCAGGCTGAAACCGCCGCCTGCCGGGAACCTTGCGGCTGGCGCGGCGATGGCGAACAACTCCGCACCAGTATCTGTTCCGGTTGCCCCGCAACCCGTGACGCAAACAGCCCCCGCGGCGCAGCCCTCCGCGCCCGTGTTCGGACCGGTGACCACGCAGTCCATGACCGGAAGCGGTGTCGCGCCCGCGGAATCGGAATCGGTCGCGACGGCGCCCGTGCCATCCATTCCAACAGCCACGACGGCGGCCGGGATTCCGCAGCCGGTTGCACGACCTCCGGTCGCACAAGCCTCTGTGCCCACACCCGCGCCCGGTGCGACCCGCAACTCCGGTGGCGTCACCTGGCAGTGGCCGGCGAGCGGCAAGGTGATCGGTGGATTCCAGGCCGGCGGTGGTGGCGATGGAGCCGGGCTCAACATCGCGGGCAACATGGGCGACCCGGTGCGCGCCGCGGCGTCAGGCACCGTCGTGTACAGCGGCAATGGCCTGATCGGTTACGGTGAACTGATCATCATCAAGCACAACGACACCTTCCTGTCGGCGTATGGCCACAACAGCAAACGACTGGTGAAGGAAGGCGATCGCGTCAGCGCGGGGCAGGAAATCGCGCTGATGGGCGCAAGCGGTGCGCCGCGCGTGGAACTGCACTTCGAGATCCGCAAGGACGGCAAGCCGGTGGACCCATTGGGCTATCTCCCGGCGCAGTAGATGCTGTGGTTCGCGTCAAGCCCCATGAAGCGCAGGGTTGAACGGTGCACCGGATTTGACAACGCCGAAGGCGACCTGGGCAAGTTTGCGCATCATGGCGCCGATAATGAGTTTGGGTGGTTTGCCGCGCGCGGCCAAGCGGTTGCGAAAGCGCTTACCCCAAGCTGTTTTGTACAGTGCCGTCATGGCCGGCATGTAGAGCGCGCGTCGCAGGAACGCGTGTCCTGCTTTGGACATGCGTGGTTTGCGGTGCACGCTGCTGCCTGATTCGTGCAGGCGGGGGCTTAACCCGGCAAAGGCCGCGAACTGGCGGGCAGACTGGAAGTGTTCACCGTGCACGCCATACGCCAGCAGCACTGCAATGGTGCGTTCGCCCAGTCCGGGGATCGAATCGAGTAGATCACGCTGGCCCCGTAACGAGTCATCCTCATCGAGCAGCTTGGCGATGGCCTGCTCGATGCGGGTGATTTCAGCGGCCAGCCAAGCCAGATGCGCTTCCACGCTGTCGCGCACGTCCTCGCGCAGGCTCTCGCGACGGTTCTTCTCCTGGGTCTGCATCTCCACCAGACCTTGATGTCGTCTTACCAGCGCCCGCAGGCGACGTTCATTGTCCGAGGGCGGCCGCCAGGCAGGCGGTTGCTTCTCTCGACAGAAGTCCGCCAGCAGTTTGGCGTCGGCCGCATCGGTCTTTCTGCGCAGCCCTAGGGATTGTCCATGTGCCTTGGCCAGCGCAGGATTGATGACCGAAACCCGGTGGCCCGCATCGCTCAGGAACAGCGCCACCGTCTCCCAGTAAATCCCGGTGGCTTCCATACCCACGTGCACCGCCTCGCAGGTCTGCCGCTGCAGCCACGCCGCCAACTGCGCGAACCCCTGCGGCGAGTTGGCAAACACCTTGGTCCGGAACTTCGAACCCAACATCAAGGCGCAGTCCAGCTTGGCCTTGGAAACATCAATACCCAACGGAAGCAGGCTCATGATTGCGCGCTCCACCTTGTCAATGCAGGCTGTCGGGAAACCCGGGCCGAAGATACTGTTCGAGCTGTCGCAAGTTGAAGAGCTGTCGCAAGTTGAAACGGACGGGCGGCGCAAAATCTACGCTGCGGGTTGAGACCCAAGGGCGGGAACGGCATCCGCACGTCCTTTGCCTGAGAGCGACTCGGGCAAAACCAACATACAA
>Ga0134128_10012104_pt1 | contig 10288 bp, 9 predicted proteins | sample KB31754_FD_96462 | JGI IMG/M metagenome (GOLD analysis project Ga0134128, IMG submission 96462) | Terrestrial soil microbial communities with excess Nitrogen fertilizer from Kellogg Biological Station, Michigan, USA - KB3-175-4 | ecosystem: Environmental > Terrestrial > Soil > Unclassified ...
CCCGCAGTGGTGCGCACCACGATGATGGAGGTGTTGGCGACCTTCAGTTCCTTGGTGAAGTAGCTGCCTTTGCGCGGAAGTTGCTCGACGCGACCGACATTCAGCCACGCCCGCTTGAACACCGCTTTACGTTCGGTCTCGTAGAACTCGGGGCTGATCGAGTCCTCGTAGGAAACCGGCTCGGTGCCCAGCTCTGGATAGTGCTTTGTCCAACTGCCTTCGGGCGGTTTGGGGAAACGAGGCATGTGCTTCTCCTATCCACTCGCGTAGCGCCGACGGTATATGCTTGCGGCCACAATCACAAGTAGTTGATATTGTGGTTCCGTCATCGTCGAGGGGGCGTCCGCATGCGTCAGAATGAGCTGTTCATCGGCGGTGAATGGGCAACGGCGAGCACCGATCGGCGCATCGAGGTCATTTCGCCGCACACCGAACTGCCGGTGGCACGCGTCGCGGCCGCGGGGCCCGACGACGTGGATACGGCCGTCGAGGCCGCGCGGGCGGCATTCGACGCCGGGCCATGGCCGCGGCTATCACCCGCCGAACGCGTTGACACCGTACGCAGGCTCGCCAAGACCTACGGTGATAGGCGCTCTGAGATGGCCGCGCTCATCACCTCTGAGATCGGCGCCCCGATCAGCTTCGCCCAGCGGGCCCAGGTGGCACTGCCGTGGACGATGATGAATGCGTTCTGCGATCTGGCCGAGGCGTATCCGTGGCGTGAAGCCAGGCCGGGGCTGTACGGCTCCGACGTTGCGATCCGTCGTGAGCCGGTCGGTGTCGTCGCCGCCATCGTGCCGTGGAACATGCCGCAGTTTCTGATCGTCACCAAGCTGATCCCAGCGCTGCTGGCCGGCTGCACGATGGTTCTCAAACCCGCGCCTGAATCGCCGTTGAACGCCTTGCTGCTCGCGGAGATGATTGCCGAATCTGGACTACCGGACGGCGTGGTCAGCGTGCTGCCCGGGGATGCCTCCGTCGGCGAGATGCTGGTGAAACACCCTGGGGTGGACAAGGTTTCGTTCACCGGATCCACCAGTGCGGGCAAGGCCGTGGCCGCGGCGTGTGCCACCGACCTGCGCCGCGTGAGCCTCGAGCTCGGCGGCAAGTCCGCCGCGATCGTCCTCGATGACGCCGAGCCGGCCACGGTCGCGACCAGCGTGCGGTCGGCGAGCCTGTCCAACAGCGGCCAGATCTGTAACGCATTGACCCGCATCCTGGTCCCGGCTGCTCGGGCGGAGGACTTCACCGACGCGTTGGCCGCCAAGATGGCGTCGTTGGTGGTGGGCGATCCGACGGATAGCGCCACGCAGGTTGGCCCGCTGGTCGCGCGGCGTCAGCAGGACCGGGTGCGCGGCTACATCGAGACCGGCCAGGCCGAGGGTGCTCGCCTGGTCCTCGGCGGCACCGCGATGCCCGACGGGTTGGATCGAGGCTGGTACGTGCAGCCGACGCTGTTCGCCGATGCCGACAATTCGATGAGGGTCGCGCGGGAGGAGATATTCGGTCCGGTGCTGACCGTGATCCCCTATGCAGACGAGGACGACGCGGTGAACATCGCCAACGACTCCCAATACGGCCTTGCCGGGTCGGTGTTCACCGCGGACAACGAACGCGGCCTGGCGATCGCCGCCCGCATCCGCACCGGCACGTTCGGCGTCAACCAGGGCTACACGATGGATCCCTTCGCGCCGTTCGGCGGCGTGAAGGGCAGCGGCTACGGACGTGAACTCGGCCGCGAGGGCATCGACGGCTACACGGAAACCAAATCGATTGCGGTGGCGCTCCCACCCAAAGTGAATCAGCGCGCGGGCAGGCCGAGGATCCGCTGAGCGATGATGTTGCGCTGGATCTCCGACGTGCCGCCCGAAATGGTGCCCGCGTAGGTGGCGATGTAGCGGGTGAACCAGCTGCCGGTGAAAAGGTCTGGGCTGTAAGGGTTATACGGTGCGGTGAGCGTCGGGCTGCGCAGTCCGTCGACGCCCGCCGCGTCCAAAGCATGCCTGAACGCAGTCTGCTCTGCCTCGGATCCGAACAGCTTCAGCACCGAAATGCCGGGTATGTCCCGCTCGCCGCGCGCCGCCTGACCGAGCGCCACCGAGCCCAACAGCCGCAGCGCTTGATAGTCCATGGCGATGGTCGCGTAGCGGTCCCGGTTCAGCGCCCCGTCGGGCCGGTAATCCTCGAGCAGCCGTTCCAGCCTGTTGGCGAACGCCATCCACATCATCGTGCGTTCGTGGCCAAGCGATCCGTTGGCCACCTTCCAGCCACCGTTGAGTGGGCCGACGAGATTCTCGGCAGGCACCCACACATCGGTGAGGAAGACCTCGTTGAAATCCGGGCTGTCTCGGTCGTAGACGCACGCGAACGGCCGACACACCACGCCGGGGCTGTCGGTGGGAATCAGAAGTGCGCTGAGCCCCTTGTGTTTCGGCGCGTCCGGATCGGTGCGGACAAAGGTGAGCAGGACGTCAGCGTCATGCGCACCCGAGGTCCAGACCTTCTGGCCGTTGACGACGAAGTGGTCTCCGTCGACGACCGCACGCGTGCTCAGGCCCGCAAGATCCGAGCCCGCGCCCGGTTCGCTCATGCCAAGCGACGCGGTCATGTCCGCACGCAGAATCGGCGCGGCCCACCGCCTCCTCTGCTCCTCAGTTCCGAATGACAGCAGAGACGCCGCGATGATCCCGACGCCTTGCGGGTTGAAGCAGTGGTAGATGCGCCGACGCGCGAGTTCTTGCCGATGGACGAACTGCTCGAGGATTCCGGCGTTGCGGCCGCCGAACTCGGGCGGGTTGCCCGGCAGCAGCCAGCCGTGGTCGAACTGAATCCGCTGCCAGCGCCGCGCCCATTCCGGCACGTGCGCCGTCGAGCGCGACCGCTCCGACGTCGCCTCGACCTCGGACGGCAGGTGCTCGTCGAGGAATGCGACGAACTCGGCGCGGAATGCCTCGACCTCGTCGTCGAACGTCAGCTGCACAGGGACAACATATCAAGTACTTAACATTTCTGCCGCAGTGCGCTATGACTGAGGGGATGCTCGATTCGGCGAAGGTTCTGATCACCGGTGCGACCGGCAAGATCGGATTCCCCATCGCGCGGGCACTGGCCGAGCGCAACGAAGTGTGGGGTGCCGCACGGCTGCGGGACCAGGCGGATCGGGGCAGACTGCTCGACGCCGGCATCAAGCCCGTCGTGCTCGACATCGCCGACCCCGATTTCTCGGATCTGCCGAACGATTTCGACTATGTCTTCCACGCCGCGGTCGACTCCGGCACCGGCGACTGGAGCCGCTGTGTCGAGACGAACGCGCACAACTCGGCCGAATTGCTCTACCATTGCCGGTCCGCGAGCGGCTTCGTGTTCTGTTCGACCGGATCGATCTACGGCTACCAGGCCAGGCGCCCACTGCGAGAAACTGATCCGCCAGGCGTGCCGTTGCGGCCGAACTACAGCTTCTCGAAAGTGGCGGCAGAGGCGGTGTGCACCTGGGTCGCGCATCGCTTCGACATTCCGCTCACGATCATCCGCATCTGCTCCACCTATGGCCCGCAGGGTGGCGCACCGGCGGATCGCCTCGATGCGATGCTGGCGCGCAAGCCGGTACGGCTACACCCTGACAAGCCGAACAACTACAACCCGATCTACGAGGACGACTACGTCGAGTTCGGGATCCGGGCAATGGAGGTCGCCGATACTCCGCCGGTCGTCGTCAACTGGGCGGGCAGCGAAACCGTCAGCGTCGAGGAGTACTGCACGTTCATGGGCGAGCTGGTCGGCGTCGAGCCCGTCTTCGAATACACCCCCGATGCGCACACGGCGCTGTGGCCCGACGTGACCCGGATGCACGAGGTACTCGGCAGGACGAAGGTGCCGTGGCGGGACGGTTTCCGCCAGATGATCGCGGCCCGGCACCCTGAAATCCCGTTGCACCAAGTCGATTCGACATCGTGAAGGGATCCTGATGCAGCTACCCGGCAGACCCTCGGATGACGTCGCCGAAGTCTTGGCGACCGGTGGTGGCGACATCACCACACTGTTCGTGTCGATGGCTACCCGCCATCCGGATGGCACCGATGCCGAGTACCTGCGTTGGCACACGCTCGACCATCGGCCCGAACAGCACCGGCTATCGGACGTACGTGCATCCCTGAGATTGGTGTCGACGCCTGCCTGCCGGTCCGCACGTGCCGCGAGCACCGGCCGCTATGACGCGATCGATCACGTGATGACGTACTTCTTCAGCGACCTCGGCGGAATGAAGGGTTTTCTCGAACTCTCCAGGGCGCTCGGTGACGCCGGCCGCAAACTGCCGCTGCTACCTCCCGTCGAGCGCGGGATCTATGAGGTCGGTGAAAAGACAGCCTCTGCGCGGGTCAAGATCGGTGCCGACGTGCTGCCGTGGTGGCCGGCCCGAGGGGTGTACCTCCTGCTGGAGGCCAACGCGTCGGCGCCGCCGCAGCTGGCCGACATCGATGGCGTCGCGGGTGTCTGGTCTGCCACGTCGCGGGTGGTCGACGCCAGATTGGCGAGCGCGCCTGCGGGCCAGATGATTTCGTACTGCTTCCTCGACGGGGACCCCGTTCTCACGGCTGAACGACTGCGCCCTGCCTTCGAGACGCGGTGGAGCGACCAAGGAATCCCACCGCTCTTCGCGGCGCCGTTTCACACCGTAGTGCCCTATGAATGGGATCGCTATGTGCCGTAGGAGGTTTGGATGCGGATCGGCTTGATGGTCGGCTCCGACAAGGAGCGCCCCCGTGCAGGCCGGCTGACCGGGCTGCTCGACGACGGAAAATCGGCCGAAAGCCAGGGCTTCGCCTCCTTCTGGATCCCGCAGGTGCCCGGCTATCTCGACGCGATGACGGCCGTCGCGCTGCTCGGGCAGGTCACCGAGCGGATCGAGATCGGAACAGCGGTCGTACCCATCCAGACCCGTCACCCACTCATCATGGCGCAGCAGGCGTTGACCACCCAGGTCGCATGCGCGGGCCGGTTCGCGCTCGGCGTCGGCCCGTCTCACCACTGGATCGTCGACGGCCAGCTCGGACTCCCCTATGATCGGCCTGCGCGATTTGTCCGCGACTACCTCGACGTACTGGACGCCGCACTCGCAGGTCCCGGCGCGGTGGCCGTCGACAACGACAGCTTCCGGGTGCACAGCCCGGTCGACGTGACCGACGCGTACGAGGTGCCTGTTCTCATCGCTGCGCTCGGGCCGACGATGCTGCGGATCGCGGGCGAGCGCACGGGCGGAACGATCCTGTGGATGGCCGACGAGCGAGCGATCGGCGACTACGTGGTACCCAGCATCACGAAGGCGGCGACGGCGGCGGGCCGGTCGAAAACCCGGGTCGTCGCAGGCGTTCCCGTCGCACTGTGCGCAACAGACGAAGTCGGTGACGCCCGCTCCTACGCCAGCGAGGTGCTCGGCCATGCCGACTTCTCCCCCAACTACGTCCGGCTGCTCGAACACGGCGACGCAGAAGACGTCGGCGACACCATGGCGGCGGGCGACGAATCAGCTGTCCTCGCCCGGCTGTGCCGCTACCGGGACGCGGGCGTTACCGATCTCGCTGTTCGCGTGGTGCCACTCGGACAGGACGCGAACACACGCAGTGCCTCGCGGCGCCGAACTCAGGAGTTCGTGGCGTCGCTGTTCTCCGAATTTTGTTCTGGGGCATAGCCGCCCGCGAATTCGATCGGCACACCGCCCATGGTGCAGAAGAACAGCTCGACGCCGGGAAACCCGGCTTCGAAGCGGGTGACGTCAGAAGCGAAGGTCATCGCCCTGTCGTGGGTACCGTCGAAGTCCTCGGTCAAAAACGACAGCGCGGCGAGCCCTTCGGGTGCGATGTCCCGCAAGTGCTGGGGCACGTCGAGCACCTCGATCAGGCCGGCGGCGCCGCTGCCGAGCATCGTCACGTCTGCGCCATCGGACGGGGGCCAGCCCAACGTCGCCTCCAGCACCTGGCTGGGCACGCGCATCTGGAACTGGACCTCCATGCTGACGACATCGGTGAGGAAGGCGAGGAAGGTCTGCGCCGAATGGCTCTGCATCACGACGTGATGCAGTTGCTTCACGGCAGAACCAGCCGCAGCTCTTGCCAGCCGCGGACGGTCGAGGTCGGCGCAAGCCGTGCCGTCTCGTAGTCGATGTCCCATTCGGGCCAGCGGTTGAGCAACTCGTCAAGAGCGACCGTGCCCTCCAGCCGGGCCAGATTCGCGCCGAGGCAGTAATGCACACCCTTGCCGAACGTCATATGCGAAATGTTGTCGCGATGGATGTCGAACGTGTCGGGATCGGAGTATCGCCGGGGATCACGGTTGGCGGCACCGAACAGCAGCAGGATCGCGCTGCCGGCGGGCACGGTGGTGTCGTAGATCTCGAAGTCCTGTGTCATCCATCGTGCGATGTGCGGGCCCGTCGGTTCGAACCGAAGGGCCTCGTCGACCGTGCGCGTCAGCAAGCTCCGGTCTTCGCGCACCTCCCTGCGTTGATCCGGATGTTCGGCAAGGACTTTCGCAAGCCAGCCGATGAGTCGGCCCGTCGTCTCGTTGCCTGCTCCCGCCACCACCTGGGTGTAGTGCAGCACCTCCTTGCGGGTGAGCTTTCGGGTCACCCCGTTCTCGTCTTCGAACTCGACATTGAGGAGCGCGGTCATCAGATCGTCGGACGGGTTCTTAGCGCGCCAGTCGACGTAGTCGGCGTAGATGCGCCCGTCGGCAATCGCGTCGGCGTCGGCGACCTTCATGGGCCTACCCGGCTTGGTGCGCAGGTTCGCGTCGTTGGCGTCGCGGACATCGATCTGCTGTTCTTCGGGAATTCCCAACAACATCCCGATCACCCGCATCGGCATCATCGACGCCAGCTCGGCGATGATGTCGAATCCGTCCGAGCCGACGTGGGGATCCAGGCAACGGACGCAGTACTGCCGGATCTGGTCCTCGATCGCCGCCATCCGCCGCGGGGTGAAGACCCGCGACATCAACCCGCGCAGCATGGTGTGCATGGGCGGGTCCTGGAACATCATCACTCCGGGCGGCATGTCGAACTTCGACTTCACCAGTTCGAGGATGTCGCTTCTGCTGTTGGAGAAGGTTTTCCAGTCCGCCAGCGCCCTTTCCACGTCGGCGTGCCGGGAGATCGCCCAGAAGTCATAGGGATCGTTGTAGTAGATCGGCGCTTCGTCCCGCAGCCGCGCGTAGACCGGGTAGGGGTCGTGCACGATGTTGATGTCGTAGGGGTCGTAGTACACCTCGGTGTCGGGCGCAATTGTCATGCCTTGGTGATCCTTTCGAAACGCTTACTTCAGGCAGCTGCCTGCGTCGACGGGAAGCGCAACGCCGGTGATGTAGCGGGCCTCGTCAGAGGCAAGGAAGAGCACCGCGTTGCTGATGTCTTCGGCGGTCACCCACGGAATGGGCAGGATGTGGAAACTCTGGCAGACCGGGGCCATGTCGTCGGGGCCAGGATTTTCCAACTCGGGCCGAAACATCCGGAATGTCTTCTCGTTGAGCAACAGTGGCGTGTTCACGTGGGTCGGATGCACGGAGTTGACGCGGATGGACTGCGCGCCGAGCTCGACGGCGAAGGTCCGCATCAGCCCGACCACACCATGTTTGGCTGCCACGTAGTGGCCGGTGTGCGGGTACGTTTTCAGGCCTGCGACCGAACTGGTCAAGATGATCGAGCCGCCCCGGCCGCCGGCCAGCAGATGCGGGACTCCGGCCTTCACCGACTTCCACACCCCACTGAGGTTGACGTCGATCATCTCCTGCCAGACGTCCTCCTTCATGCGGTCGAGTCGAGTTCCGACCGTGCCAATGCCCGCGTTGGCGACGATGATGTCCAGCCCGCCGAGCTGCTCGACGCCGCTGTCGACGGCGTCCTTCACCGCGTCGTAGACGCGGACGTCGACCTCGGCGGTGACGATCCGCCGATTCTGTGCCTTGACGAGGTCAGCGGTTTCTGCAAGATCTTCGGGAGTCGCAGGCGGGGCCGGTGAGTCGGAAAAGGGTTGGCAGATGTCGACTGCGATGATGTCGGCGCCTTCCTGCGCCAGCCGCACAGCATGACTACGGCCTTGGCCGCGTGCTGCGCCGGTGACGAACGCGACCTTGCCTGCGACCCGCCCCGTCATAGGCCCTCCTCCGTGACGTTGCCCATCATCTTCACCGCATGCCGATGCGAATGTTCTTGACTTGCAGGAATTCGTGCAGTCCTTCGAGGCCGCCGGTGCGGCCGAACCCGCTCTGCTTGCAGCCGCCGTACGGGCCCTGCGGGGAAATGTCGCTGAACGTGTTGATCCATACGGACCCGGCCTCGAGCTGGCGCGCGACCCGGTGCGCCCTGCTCAGATTGGTGGTCTGGACGAAGGCGTTCAGGCCGTAGTTCGTGTCGTTGGCGACACGTACCGCCTCCGCCTCGTCACTGAATTTGATTACGGAAACAACCGGCCCGAAGGTCTCGGTGTGGGCCAGCGCGGACGCGTTGTCGACGCCGATGAAGACCGTCGGCTCGATGTAGTAACCCTGCGCCAGTTCACCGCCCAGGCGTTTGCCTCCGACGATCAGCTCACCCGAGCGCTGGGTGACGGCCTGCTCGATCACAGCGAGGATGCGATCGGCCGCGCCCTGGCTGATCACAGGGCCGCACACCACCTGCGGATCGAGCGGGTCGCCGATGGTCGACGCCTGGATGACGGCGACGAACTTCTCGACGAACGCGTCGTGGACCGATTCGTGCACCACCACGCGGCTGGCGCGTGCGCAGCTCTGCCCCGACTGCATGAGTGGACCTTGATGCGCCGACAGCATCGCCGCGGCATCGAGGTCGGCGTCGCCGAAGATGATGTTGGCCGACTTGCCGCCGAGTTCCGTCACCACGGGCGTCAGATTGGCGGCCGCGGACTGAAGTACCTTGCGGGCGGTGGCGTCGCCGCCGGTGAAGTGGATCTTGCGGATCCCTGGGTGGCGCACAAGAGCGTCGCCGCCCTCGGGCCCCGCGGGTACGACGTTGACCAACCCCGCAGGCAGGCCGACGTCCATACACAGTTCGCCGAACCGCAGGGCGGCCAGCGGTGCCACTTCCGACGGCTTGAGCACGACCGCGTTACCCGCGGCGAGGGCCGGCGCAACACACGATCCGCTCACGACGAGTGAACCGTTCCACGGCGTGATGACGCCGACGACGCCGTACGGCTCGCGCTCGATCAGGTTGATGTCGAAGGAACCGGTCACCGGCGTGGTGGCGCCGTGGAGTTTGTCGACGTAGCCGGCGAAATGACGGAGGAACCGTTCGAGCAGGATTGCATTGCCTGCGAAGGAGATCGGCACCGCGTAGTCGTGAACATTGAGACGAGCCAGGTCGTCGAGGTTCTCACGAACCGCGTCGGCGAGGTCGACCAGCAGGTCGCGGCGGCGATCGACGGTCAGCGACATCCATTCTCGATGGGCCTCCCACGCCGACGCGACCGCACGGTCGATATCGTCGGGGCCGGCCAATCGAATGTGGGCGTTGCGCCGCCCCGTCGCCGGATAGATGTGGGCGTGCGTCCCACCGGACCCGTCGGTGATCCGTTCGCCGCCGATCAAAAGCCCACTGGGCACACTGAGCACGTCCGACGTCATTGCGCCTCCGCCCGCCACTCGTCGAGCACGCGCTGCTTCTGCTCGCCGATCACCTGGTTCAGGTGCGACGCCTTCGCCCAGCCGTAGTAGGCGCCGAAATGCAAAGCCACTTCGTCCATTTCGTCGAGGGACACATCGCGACTCTTGAGCGCTGCGTAGACGTGGCTCAGAATCGGAATGGGTGCGTCCTGGAACGCCACGCACGCCACCGTGATGAGACGACGTTCCTTCATGCCGAGTCCCGGCCGCAGCCACATCTCGCCGAATACGAAGTTCAGAATGCCGGCGCCGGAATACGGGTTATCGCGTATCGGCGCGAAGGGTATGCAGTTGATGTCTCTGAATGATTGCTCGCCGGTCAACAGCCGCTCTTCCGGGTCGCTCGGTGTGACCAGTGGCAAGAGTGGGTCGGGCGGCGGCACGGTCTGTCCGCGCTCGCGGTGGATGCGGTCCCACTGCTCGTCGACCACGATGTTGAAGCGCGACGCCTTCGGCCAGCCGCTGTACACCGCGAAATGCAGGACCGTTTCCCGCATTTCGGTGATCGAGAGATCCCCGCTGTTCAGTGCGGCATACACGTGATCCCGCAGTGGACCTTCAGCGTCGGCCGCGGCCACGCAGGGAAGCGTGATGAACCGCCGGTCGCGTCTGATCA
>Ga0134128_10012105_pt1 | contig 10288 bp, 7 predicted proteins | sample KB31754_FD_96462 | JGI IMG/M metagenome (GOLD analysis project Ga0134128, IMG submission 96462) | Terrestrial soil microbial communities with excess Nitrogen fertilizer from Kellogg Biological Station, Michigan, USA - KB3-175-4 | ecosystem: Environmental > Terrestrial > Soil > Unclassified ...
AGGAACTCAGGGCCGAACTGCCCAATTTGGAGCCGCTGCAGAACGAGGCCTGGGAAGCCGCAGCGCGCTGGTCGGCAGCGCTTGGCGCAGAGCTGGCCAAGCCGAAAGCAACGCCGGCATTACGCAGGCTGCTGCCCCAGCTGGTCGCGCGCGACGTCGATGTCATGGCCCATGTGCTGACGATCGCGCGGCCGCTCAAGACGTCGCTGAAAACACTGCAGCGTGTCGCCGCGCGCCTCAACCTGCTCGAAGGGCGGCGCATCGCCGATCTCGCCGCGGATTGCGTCACGCTGTTGAAAAAAGAATATCTCGCGCTGTCGGAAAGCCACGGCGTTGATGCTCGTTTCCTTGCGCTCGCCGTGCTCAATTCCTTGCAACATTCGCATCAGATCCTGCGTCTCGGCCGGGCATTATCCTGGAAGCCTAACGATTCGCTGGTGGCGAACACCGAGTTCTCCTGCGTCGGCGCGCGCTTGATCGGCGAAATCGAGCGCGCGGCGCGCGCGTTGCTCTTGCAGATGCCGCGGCGCGGCCCTCTACCCTCGCCGAGCGCGCTGGGCGATGCGCTCGTTCACTATCTTGATGAGTCGGAGGGCGTGCTGAGCGAGATCGGCTTGCGCCGCGATTCGGCCTGGGGCATGGCAATCCTCCGCACGCGCACTGATGTCGCCGATGCGCTCGACGAGAGTTTTCTCGACCGCTTCGCCGCGCTGGTTCTCGCGCTCCTGCCTCAGGTCGAGTATCCCGGCCACGGTCCCGACCTTACGATCGTGCCGAGCGGCGCGACGCTTGCTCTCGCGCGCGAGGCCGCCGGATTATTGAAATTGGTCACGCAGCGCGGCGAGCGACACGGCTTTGCCAAGACAGCGCATGAGACGATCGTTGCATTGGCTGAAGAAATCGACCATCGCGTAACCGATCTATGCAACGCGGCGGCGCTTTCACCCGCGAATGCTACCGTGATTGAGGCGCAGGCGCGTGCCGCCGCCGCATTGTGCGACGAGCTTTTTGACAGCGACCGCTCGAGCGAGCTGATGCGCCGGATCGCGGCGGCGATACATGCTCCCGCGGCCTAAATCAGCGATTGTAGGCCCATGATAACCGCTGTTTTTCGGTGTAGGCTCGTGCATTGCAAGCCGGCACGCGAAAACTTAGACTCGGCCGCGGAGCGAGCAACGCAACACCTGAAGGCGAAGCCGTGACCCTGACCTTCACCAATATCCTGTGGCTGGCGATTGCCGTGCTCGAGGCGCTTTTGGTGGCAGCACGCATATTTATGCATCCCGGGCCGGTGCGTGTGACTCTTGCCCTGATGATCCCCGTGCTGATCATCTTGGGTGCGATCATCAACGCAATCTACAACCGGATCACCACTGGCCACGCGATCGACGATCTGCCGGCCGCCAAGCGCCGCTAAGCGCGCTTGACTCCCGCCCGAGCGGGTTCAATATCGAGCGAAAGAACCTATTTCGCGCCGAAATCCGGGCTTTTGCGTCCGCGGCGCCGGACATCTGCGAGGAGGCTCCCATGGCCGATGACGGCTTTGCTCACACCGTAAACCGCGAGGCCGAGAAAGGCCGCCAGGAATTCTACGGCCGCGCCGGCCAGGAGAATCTGGCGCCGCTCTGGCGCGTGCTCGGCAGCCTCGTGCTCGACGAGCCGAAGAGCCCTTGCCAGCCGGCGATCTGGAAATGGGGCGAGATCCGTCCTTATCTGATGGAAGCCTGCAAGATCATCACCGCCGAGGAAGCCGAGCGCCGCGTGCTGGTGCTCGAAAACCCCGGCATGAAGGGCGAATCGCGCATCACCCGCAGCCTCTTCGCCGGCATGCAGATCATCCTGCCGGGCGAGGTCGCACCGGCGCACCGCCATGTCGCTTCGGCGCTGCGCTTCGTCATCGAGGGCAAGAACGCCTATACTGCGGTCTCGGGCGAGCGCACCATGATGTCGCCCGGCGATTTCGTGATCACCCCGTCCTGGACCTGGCACGACCACGGCAATCTGAGCCAGGAGCCGATGGTGTGGCTCGATGGGCTCGACATGCATTTGGTCAATTTGATGGATGCCGGCTTCCGCGACGGCTATCCCGACAGGACCCATCCGGTGACGCGGCCCGAAGGCGCTGCCGATGCCGAATTCGCCTTCAACCTGCTGCCAGTCGATTACAAGCCGGGCAGCAAAACGACGCCGATCTTCAACTACCCCTATGCGCGTTCGCGCGAAGCGCTCGAGAAGATGGCGAAGTTCCATCCGATCGATCCGTGCTTCGGCTACAAGATGAAGTTCATCAATCCGATCGACGGCGGCTGGGCGATGCCGACGATCTCGACCTGGATGTCGCTCTTTCCGAAGGGCTTCAAGTCGATACCTTATCGGGCGACCGATGGCGTCGTTTTCGTCTGTGTCGAAGGCACGGGCAAGACACGGGTCGGCGACAAGGTCTTCGAATGGGGACCGCACGACGTCTGGACGGTGCCGAGCTGGCTCTATTACGAGCACGAAGCGACGTCCAATGCGGTGGTGTTCAGTTTCTCCGACCGCGTCGCGCAGGAAAAGCTCGATTTCTTCCGCGAACAGCGCGGCAACGCATAAGCCCTATCAGGGACCAACAAAAAGGCGGCAGTCACCTGCCGCCTTTTTTATTTTGATCGTCGCAAAAGAGCGATTAACCCGTGCGTCCCCAATGACGCCGGTTACCAAACCGCCGTGATCACGTTGAGCAGCGCTTGGCGGCCGTTACGGACTTCTTTGACCGCCCGCTCGAGCGCGCCCGGTAGATCGGCGGACCTCTCGACCTTCTCGCCATAGCCGCCCGACGCCTCGATCAGCTTCTCGAAAGCCGGCGAGGGCTGCAGATCGGCGAGGGTCATTGCGTCGTCCTTCTGCTGCGCGACGCCTTTTTCATACATGCCGAGCGTCGCGCGACGCACGGCGTTGTAGACGGCATTGTTGTTGATGACCGTAAGGACCGGCAGATTATGTGCTTGTCCCACCCAATGACAGGCGGTCGGGTTGGCGAACATGTAGGCGCCGTCGCCGACGGTCGAGACCACCAGCGCGTCGGGCCGCGCGAGCTTCGCGCCGAGCGCCGCGCCGAGACCCCAGCCGAGGCCGCCTGCCGGACTCGAGCCGAAATAGGTCCCCGGCTTCTCGCGGCCGCAGAGATCGGGCCGCACCCAATACTCGTTGACGATGATCGCGTCCGGCCCGACCGCTTGGCCGAGGCAGTGATTGAGATATTCGGTCTTGATCGTCGGCTGCGCGCCCGCTTTCTCGACCATACCCTTCCACGCGCCGCGGATCGCCTTCCAGCGCTCGGCGAGCTTGCCGCGCCGCGCACTTGTCGCCGGCGACTTATCGACCCCTGCTTCCGCGAGCCCGGCCTCGATCGCGGCAAGCGCCGCTGCGGTCTCGGCGGCAATCGACAGATCGCTGGGGAAATTGCGGATCGGATAGCGCGAGAAGGCGGGGTCGTCGTTGATGTGAACCACGCGGCAGCCGGCCGGGGGGCTTTCCTGCGATGGATACCACGGCGCGTCGCAATCCAAGACGATGATGAGATCGGCCTCGTCGAGCAGCGGCCGAGGCATCCCGCCCATATTCATCGAGTGGCTGGTCGGCAGGTTGACATACCGTGCGTTGAACGAGACGACGGGCAGCGCGAAGCGCTCGGCGACACGCGCGAGCGCCTCGCTGCCGGCGATGGTGCGCCCCGCGGCCGAAGTGATGATCATCGGCCGCTCCGCCTTGGCGATCATGCCAACGAGGCTTTTGACCACCGCGGGATCGGGATAGGGCTGCGAGGGATGGACGCGCGGCTTCGCCGGCCGGTTGGTGGGCGGGAACATGCCGCCCAGCGCCTCGCGCGGCAAAGTCAGATAGGCCGAACCGCGCGGCGCGGTCATCATAACTTCGAGGGCGCGCGGTACGAGCTCGTCGGCCTGCATCGGCAGGCGCATCTCGTAATCCCATTTGACGAATTCGCGCAGCATGCCGGCCTGGTCGAACATTTCCTGGCCCCAATGGATCGGGCCGGCGCGCGAGCCGAGCACATCTTGCTCGGTGATCGGGTTGCGGCCAGCCATCAAGAGGATCGGCACGTTTTCGCGACAGGCATCGGCGAGGCAATTCAGCGTGTTGGCGGTGCCGACATTGGTGTGCACCATCACCGCCTGCGGCTTCCCGGTGACCATGTAATAGCCATGCGCCATGGCGACGGCGCAGTTCTCGTGCGTGATCACCATCGTCTTCGGAATCGACGCGTTCTTGTGCTGGCTATGGACGATGCCTTCGACCAGCGGGGCGAAATCGGTGCCAGGATTGACCAGCAAGTGATCGATGCCGTTGGCTTTGAGCGAGCGCAACAGCACCTCGGCGGCGCTTTCGGTACCCTGCTGCCCGGTCGAGGGAAACGGCGAATCGTCCATGATGAGGAGCCTCTCGTTTTGGGTTTGCCGGCGATGTTACCGCCGGCCCGCGCCGCGGGTCAAAACCGTTGATGCGTCGGCATTTAGGGGAAGCGTTCACCGCTTTTTAAGCATAAGAGGCGAAGCTTTTAGGACAGCGAATAGGTGTCTTCTCCCCGTGCCATCCATCACCATCGCAGGGCGCCGCATCGGCCCTGATGCGCCGCCCTATATCATCGCCGAAGTCTCCGCCAATCACGGCGGCGATCTCGCGCGCGCCAAGCGCATCATCGACATCGCGGCCGAGAAAGGCGCGGATGCGGTGAAGTTCCAGGCCTATACCGCCGACAGCATGACGCTCGACAGCGAGCGCACCGATTTTCTTATTCAAGGCAACAATCCCTGGACGGGCCGGCGCCTTCACGCGCTCTATGAAGAAGCGGCGACGCCTTTTGCTTGGTTCCCGGAGCTTTTCGCCCACGCAAAGGCACGCGGCATTCCGGCTTTCGCTTCGGTCTTTGGCGAAGATTCGCTAGCACTGCTCGAAGAGCTCGGCGCGCCTGCTTACAAGATCGCGTCGTTCGAGGCCGTCGATACCGATCTCATCGCGGCCTGCGCCGCGACCGGCAAGCCCGTCATTATCTCGACCGGCCTTTGCACTCTCGCGGACATCGAGATCGCTTATGAAGCGGCCAAGCGTGGCGGCGGCAAGGAGATCGCGCTCCTCCGCTGCAACAGCGCCTATCCCGCCGATCCGGCCGAGGCCAATCTCGCGACGATCGCCAATATGATCGAGCGTTTCGATGCGCCGATCGGCTATTCCGACCACACCGTCGAGACCTTGCCCGCGGCGATCGCGGTCGGCATCGGCGCCTCGATCGTCGAGAAGCATGTGATCGATGCGCGCGAGCCGGCGACCGCGGATTCAAGCTTCTCCTGCCTGCCCGATCAGCTCGAAGCGCTGATCAAAGCGTGCCGCGAGGCCTATCTAGCGCGCGGCCGCGTCAAATACGGACCTTCCAAGCGCGAAGCGCCGTCGATTGTTTTCCGACGTTCGCTCTATGCAATCGCCGATATCGCCGCCGGCGAGACGCTGACGCAGCACAACGTGCGCAGCATCCGCCCGGGCCATGGTTTGCCGCCGCGCTACCTGCCCGAAATCCTCGGCAAGCCGGCGCGCCGCGCCATCGCGCGCGGCGAGCCGATTGCTTGGGATGCGCTCAAATGAGCCGCAGCGTCCGGCGGGGCATCTTCTTCAACCTCGACAATACATTGGCGAACAGCGCCAGTGCGCTGCACGGTGCATTCGAACGCTTCGGCGCGCTGTGCGGTGCCGCGCCGAGCGACGCGATGTTTGCCGAGATGGGCGGATTGAGTGTGCCGATGGCGGTCGCACTCCTGAAGCGCCGCTGGTCGCTGCCCCATACGTTGGACGAATTGCAGCGGCATTACGTGCCGCTAATCGACGCCGCCTTCCTCGAGATCGCGCCGGCGCCGGGCGCCGCAACGACGCTCGAGGCCGCGTTCCACAACGGCTGGAGCGTCGGCGTGGTCACCGCCGTCAGTGCCGCGCGCAGCCGCGGTTGGCTCGCGCGCACGAAGCTCGCGGCTTATGTCGATATCGTCGTGGGCGGCGATGAGATCGTGCTCGGCAAACCCGAACCGGAGCCCTATCGCATAGCGCTCGCGCGAAGCGGCTGTGCCCGCGAGCTTTCGATCGCGGTCGAGGACTCACCCAATGGCGCGAAATCCGCCCTTGCCGCCAGCATGCGCTGCTATGGGATGGCGCCGGACGGCGCCGCGTCGGCTGCATGGCCCGAAGGCGTGCGGCTGATCGAGCGGATCGACGAGCTGGTGCCGGAACTGGAGCGTCAGCGCGCTCGGCGTATGGCCGGGCACCGCCGCTGATCAGACGTCGAGATTGGCGACTTCGAGGGCGTTTGCCTGGATGAAGTCGCGGCGCGGCTCGACCAGATCGCCCATCAGAGTCGAGAAGGTCTCTTCCGCCTGCGCCGCGTGCGGCACCTTCACCTGCAGCAGCGAGCGCGCATCGGGGTTGAGCGTCGTCTCCCAGAGCTGCTCGGGATTCATCTCGCCGAGGCCCTTGTAGCGCTGGATATCGCCGCCTTTGGGGCCGAGCTCGAGGATCGTCTCGATCAGCGAGCACGGGCCTTTGACGGTGAATTCCTTGTCCTTGGCGACGAGCTTACCCGGTTTCGCGTACGTCTCTTGCAGATCACCGGTGCGCTCATCGAGCCGGCGCGCCTCGGCGCTCTTCAGGAGCTGAGCGTCGAGCTCGTAACGCTCGGTCACGCCGTGACGGGTGCGAGTAATGACAAAGCCCTGCCCCGCCGCTTCGCCGCGCCAGCCGCGCTCTGCCGCCGGCGAGAGCGCATCGAGCTTGCGCGCCAAGAAGCGCGCCGCCTCGATGATCTGCTCCGGATGATCCAGGACCGCGAGGTTCAAGAGCCCGTTGATCGCCGCCTGCTCGGCGACGTCGATGCTCCCGATCTTGCGCGCGAGCGGCTGCAGCAAGTGGCGTGTCGTGCGCGCGAAATCGATCACTGCGCGCAGATCGTTGCCGGCGCGTTGCGCCCCGTCATGCTGGGTGAAGACGGCGTCGCGCAAACCGGCGCTGATGCGATATTCCTCGAGCGCCGGCTCGTCCTTGAGATAGACCGCTTTCGCGCTGCCGCGCTTCACCTGGAAGAGCGGCGGCTGCGCGATATAGAGGAAGCCTTTCTCGATGAGTTGCGGCATCTGGCGGAAAAAGAAGGTCAGGAGCAGCGTGCGGATATGGCTGCCGTCGACATCGGCGTCGGTCATGATGACGATGCGGTGATAGCGAGCCTTCTCGGGATCGAATTCTTCGGCGCCGATGCCAGTGCCGATCGCGGCGATCAGCGTGCCGATTTCCGCCGAGCTCAGCATCTTGTCGAAACGCGCGCGCTCGACATTGAGGATCTTGCCCTTCAAGGGCAGGATCGCCTGGTATTTACGGTCGCGACCCTGTTTGGCCGAGCCACCGGCGCTGTCGCCCTCGACGATGAAGAGCTCGCAAAGCGCCGGGTCGCGCTCCTGGCAATCGGCGAGCTTGCCGGGAAGGCTCGCCATATCGAGCGCGCCCTTGCGTCGCGTCAGATCGCGCGCCTTGCGCGCGGCTTCGCGGGCGGCCGCGGCTTCGACCACCTTGGCGACGATCTTCTTCGCATCGGCCGGATGCTCTTCGAGCCATTGCTGCAGCTTGTCCGCAACGATGCCTTCGACCACCGGACGGACCTCGGAGGAGACAAGCTTGTCTTTGGTCTGCGAGGAGAATTTCGGATCGGGCACCTTGACCGAGAGGATCGAGGTCAGGCCCTCGCGCATGTCCTCGCCGGTGAGCGGAATCTTCTCCTTCTTCGCGATGCCGCTCTCATTGGCGTAATTGTTGATGGTGCGCGTCAGCGCGGCGCGGAAGCCGGCGAGATGCGTGCCGCCGTCGCGCTGCGGAATGTTGTTCGTGAAGCACAGCATCGTCTCGTGATAGCTGTCGGTCCACTCCATCGCGACTTCGACCGAGATGCCGTCGCGCTCGGCCTTCATCATGACCGGCGGGCTATGCAGCGCCTGTTTCGAGCGATCAAGATATTGCGCGAAAGCGATGAGGCCGCCCTCGTAATGGAGTTTCACCGATTTCGGCTCGACGCCGCGCGCATCGACCAGCTCCAGGGTGACGCCGGAATTAAGGAAGGCGAGCTCGCGCAGCCGGTGCTCCAAAGTCGCATAGTCGAAATCGCGCTTGGTAAAGGTCTTGGGACTCGGCCAGAAAGTCACCTCGGTGCCGGTGCGTTCGCCGGCATCGCCGACGATGGCGAGCGGCGCTTCCGGATCGCCGTCCTTGAAGCGCATGAAATGCTCTTTGCCGGCGCGCCAAATGCGCAGATCGAGCGTCGAGGAGAGCGCATTGACGACCGAGACGCCGACGCCGTGCAGCCCGCCCGAGACCTTGTAGGAATTCTGATCGAATTTCCCGCCGGCATGGAGCTGGGTCATGATGACCTCGGCGGCCGAGACGCCCTCTTCCGCATGGATATCGACCGGGATGCCGCGGCCGTTATCCAAGACGGTTACCGAACCGTCGCCGTTGAGCGTTGCCGTGATGGTGTCGCAATAGCCGGCGAGCGCCTCGTCGATCGAATTGTCGATGACTTCATAGACCATGTGGTGAAGGCCCGAGCCGTCATCGGTATCGCCGATATACATGCCCGGGCGTTTGCGCACCGCATCGAGGCCGCGCAGGACCTTGATCGACTGCGCATCATAGGTCTCGTCGGAGCGAGGGGTATCCGGAGCAGCAGGTTCACTCATCTGAAACGTTCCATCGGTGAAAGGCGGGCATCGGCGACGGCGAAGAATTGCGCCCTGCCGCGGAGCGCGGCGAATAAGGCGGCATCCGTACCGGTGAGCCAGGCCTGGGTTTTGAGATTCAAGAGTTCGGCGAAAAGCGCGGCGCGCCGCTCGCCATCGAGATGCGCCGCAACCTCGTCGAGCAGCATCAGCGGCGCCGCGCCGCGTGCCGCCGTGAGCAACCGTGCCTGCGCCAAGAGGATCGCCAGCAGCAGCGCCTTCTGCTCGCCGGTCGAGCATTGCGGCGCCGGCATGCCATTGCCGGCATGCTCGACGAGCAAATCCGAACGGTGCGGTCCGTATGTGGTGACGCCGGCTTCAGCATCAATACGCCGCTGCTCGGCAAAGCGCTGGCGCAGCGCGTCTTCCGCCGCGAGCGCCGGCATCGCGCCGAGCGCCGCCTCGACCTCCCCCGCCATCGTGAGCCGCGCCTGCGGGAACGGTCCGGCATTCGCGGCGCACGCCTCATCGATGCGCAGCGCCACATCGCGTCGCGCCGCCGCGATTGCGACGCCCTGCGCCGCCATAGTCTCTTCGAGCGCCGCCAGCCAGGACGCATCGGCCGGCCCCTCGCGCAACAGATGCAGCCGCTCGCGCATCGCTCGCTCGTAAGCGGAAAGCGCATTCGCATGCTCGGGATCGAAGCCCAGCACGAGCCGGTCGAGGAAGCGCCGCCGCGCGCCGGCGCCTTCGATGAACAGCCGATCCATTTGCGGCGTCAGCCAGACGAGGCTGAGGAGCCGCGCCAGCTCGGCCTGGGTCTTGGCCGCCGCGCCATCAATACGAATAATGCGGCGCTCACCGCTATCGCTCGCGGCGTCGCGGCCGGTGCCGATCTGGATCGGCCCGTCGGCGGTCGCGAGCTGGACGGCAAGCGTCCAGGCGCCGCCGCCGTTGCGTCGATCGATATCGCTGAGCTTGGCGCGGCGCATGCCGCGGCCAGGCGCGAGGAAAGAGAGCGCTTCGAGAAGATTGGTCTTGCCGGCGCCGTTCGGCCCGGTGAGCACCACCGGCGCCGGCGCGATATCGAGTTGCAGCGCCGCGTAGGAGCGGAAATTCTGCAGCCCGATGCGCGCGATCGCCGGCACCGCCGGCGCGGCGGACGCCTCGATCGGTACGGCCCCAGTTGCGATCACCCTCACGGACAATGCCAAGCGGCCTCAGACTCGCATCGGCATGAGGACATAGAGCGCGCTGCCATCCGCGCTATCGCGCACGACGGTCGGCGAGGCCGCATCGGCAAGCGCGAAACGCGCGCCATCGCCCTCGATCTGCTCGGTAATGTCGAGGAGGTAGCGCGAATTGAAGCCGATCTCGAGCGGCTGGGCGCTGTAGCGCACCTCGATCTCCTCGGTCGCGGTGCCGTTTTCGGGGCTGGTCGCCGAGAGTGTCAGGCTGCCGCGCTCGATTGCGAGCTTCACCGCGCGGCTCTTTTCCGTGGAGATGGTCGAGACGCGATCAACGGCCTCGGCGAATTGCTTGCAATCGACCTC
>Ga0134128_10012107_pt1 | contig 10287 bp, 10 predicted proteins | sample KB31754_FD_96462 | JGI IMG/M metagenome (GOLD analysis project Ga0134128, IMG submission 96462) | Terrestrial soil microbial communities with excess Nitrogen fertilizer from Kellogg Biological Station, Michigan, USA - KB3-175-4 | ecosystem: Environmental > Terrestrial > Soil > Unclassified ...
CCGACATCCTGATCTGCGACGAATCGGTGTCGGCGCTCGACGTTTCGGTGCAGGCGCAGGTGCTGAACCTGCTGCAGGACCTGCAGGACGAGTTCGGGCTCTCGTACATCTTCATCTCGCACGACCTCGCGGTCGTCAAGTACATCTCCGACGAGGTGATGGTGATGAACGAAGGGCAGATCGTCGAGATCGCGAACTCGGACGAGATCTACCGCCACCCGAAGATGCCGTACACGCGCAAGCTTCTCGCCTCCATTCCGAAGGGCTGGCACGGCGCCGCAAAGCGTGCGAACGACGGCTCGCGCTGACGTCGGGGAGGTGGTCGAACCATCGGATATACCATGGTAGAATTATTTCTACCACGGAAGAACCAATGGCGCTCAACATCAAGGACCCGGAAGCTCATGAGCTCGCCCAGGCGTTGGCGAAGGAAACGGGCGAGACGATGACGCGCGCGGTCACCGAGGCCTTGCGCGAGCGATTGGAGCGCGTGCGCCGTCGACCCGAAGCGCGCGCGCAGGAGCTCATCGCCATTGGACGCCGTTGCGCGACGGCGCTCAAAGGCAAGCCTGTCGATCACGGGGAACTTCTCTACGACGCGCGCGGCATTCCGAAGTGATCGTCGATACTTCGGCGCTGATCGCGATCCTGTTCGCCGAGCCCGATGCGGAGCTCCATGCGCGCGCGCTGGCATCGGCTCACCGTTGCCGCATCTCGGCCGCCAACTATGTCGAAGCTGCAATCGTCGTGGAGGCGCAGACGCGCGACAGCGGATGCCGCGAGTTCGACAGGTTCTTTCAGCGTTCCGGTATCGTCATCGAGCCCGTCACCGAGGAGCACGCGCAGCTCGCGCGCCATGCCTACATGCAATTCGGCAAAGGTCGACACCGGGCCGGATTGAACTTCGGCGACTGTTTCGCTTACGCGCTCGCGAAAGCGAGCGGAGGGCCGCTCCTCTACAAGGGCGCAGATTTTCGGAAGACCGACATTCGCTCGGTTCTCTGACTGCGCCCCTCGGGCGTCTGCCGCGCCACTGCCTCACGCGCTGTCGCGCGAAACGAGCTCGAATCCGGTGTCGACGATGCGCCGGCGAACGCTGCGCTTCGCGAGCCGGTCGCAAAGCATCTTCCCGGCCCGCAGCCCGATGTCGTAGCGCGGCACGCGGATCGTCGTGAGCGCGGGCACGACCTGCGCGGCGATCGGAATGTCGTCGAATCCCGCGATCGCGACGTCGGCCGGAATCGCGAGCCGCCGCCGCTGGCACTCGAAGAGCGCGCCGACCGCGAGCGCGTCGGCCGAGCAGAACACGGCGCGAACGTCGGGGCGGCGGTCGAGCAATGTCGACATCGCACGCGCGCCGGCGTCGATGTCGAGCGTCGTCTCGACGCAAAGCGACGTATCGACGGCGCGGCGCGCGGCGCGCAACGCGCGCTCGTAACCTTGCCGGCGGTCGCGCGCGCGGTCGTTGTCCTTCGGGTACGCGCCGACGTAGCCGATCGATGCGTAGCCGCGGCGGATCAGGTACGCGGTGATCGCGCGCGCGGCCTCGACGTTCGAGAAGCCGACGACCATGTCGATCGGCTCGCGCGTGATGTTGCCGCCCTCGACGACCGGGATGGCGGCGCGGCGCAGCATCTGCGCGGTCGCCGCCGAGTGCTCGACGCCGGAGAGGTAGATCGCCTCGACGCGGCGCGACAGGAACGCGCGCACGAGCACCTCCTCCTCGGCGGCGGAGAATCCGCTCGCGCCAAGCAGCAAGTGGTAACCCTGCAGGACGAGCGTGTCGGAGAGCCCCTGCATGATCTCGGCGATCAGCGAATTCGTGAGCACGGGAATCACGGCACCGATCAGCTCCGAGCGCTGCGACGCGAGCCCTCGCGCCATCAGGTCGGGCATGTAGCCCGTCTCGCGGATCACCTGCTCGACGCGCGCGCGCGTCGGCGCGGCGACCTTCACGGGATCGCGCAGCACGCGCACGACAGTCATCGTCGACACGCCGGCAGCGCTCGCGACGTCGGCGAGCCGTGCGCGCCGCGGCGGGCCCGCCACCCGCACACTCGTGCGCGGAGGTCGGAGCGTCGTCATCCGCAGCGCCGCAGCGACGCCGGCGTTTGACACCGCGAAAATGCAAGCGCTAACATGTTAGCGTTAACATAGCACGGCGCGCGCGCCGGATGGAGGATGGACGTTGGCGACCGGCGCGCCCGCCGCCGCCCGCATGGCCGATTCCGCGTCCGCACGGGCGCGAGGTCTTCGCATGGCCGCGCCGCTCCTCGTCTACCTGCGCACGATGGCCGCGTTCTTCGTCGTCTGGGCGCTCGTCGCGCGGCTGACCGCGAACAGCGTGCTGCTGCCATCGCCGCTCGCGGTATTCGAGGCGCTCTTCGGGCTCGCGAAGGACCTCGAGCTCTTCTTCCACGCCGGCGTCAGTTTCGCGCGGATGGTCGCAAGCCTCGTCATCGGCTCGCTGCTCGCGATCCCGCTCGGCATCGCGATGGGACTTTCGCGGAAGCTCGCGCAGATCGTCGACCCGACGATCGAAGTGCTGCGTCCGATCTCCGGGATCGCCTGGATCCCGCTTGCGCTGTTCATCTTCGGCATCGGCAACGCGCTGCCGCTTTTCATCATGACGTACGCCGGCTTCTTCCCGATCCTGCTCGGGACGATCGCCGGCGTGCGCGGCGTCGACCGGCGCCTGATCGACGCGGCACGCACGATGGGCGTGCCTCCGCGCACGATCGTCGCGCGCGTCGTGATTCCGGCGGCGCTGCCGTCGCTCATGGTGGCGCTGCGCCTCGGCGTCGCCGCGTCGTGGACCGCTGTCGTCGCCGCCGAGCTGATCGGCGCGCCGAGCGGGCTCGGCTACGCCGTCGAGTGGTACCGCGAGCTGTTGGCGACGCCGCAGGTGATGGCGTTCATCGCGATGATCGGCGTGCTGGGTTATCTCTGCGATCTCGGCGTGCGCGCACTCTCGCGCCTCTTCACGCCGTGGGCGAGCGACGCGAGGAGCGCGCCTTGAGCGCGATGGGCCGCCCCGCGCGCGAACTGCGCCCACTCCGGGGGCGGCGCAGCGACGGAGTCGCAAGCGCGGGGGTCCGATGAACGACGCCGCGCTTCGCGTCATGCGCGGGCTCTCGCTGCCGATCGTGCTGCTATTCGCATGGCAGGCGTCAGGGCTCGCATCGCACAACGTGCGGATGCCGCTGCCGACGCACGTCGTCACCGCCGCCGTCGATCTGCTGCGCTCCGGGGAGTTGCCGCTTGCGATATTGCAGAGCCTGTGGCGCGTGTTTGCCGGCTTCGCCGTCGCATCCGCCATCGCGATTCCGCTCGGCCTGCTGATGGGGTCGTCTCGCACGATGGAACGCAACGTCGATCCACTCGTCGAGAGCTTCCGGCCGATCGCGGCGATCGCCATCCTGCCGCTCGCGATTCTCTGGCTCGGTACCGGCACCGCGGCAGCCGTGATGATCGTCGCGTATGCGGCCTTCTTTCCGATCGTCATCAACACGGTCGCGGGTGCGAAGGGCGTCAACCCGACGTTGCTGCGTGCCGCGGCGACGATGGGATTGCCGCGGCTGCGCGTGATCCGAACCGTGGTCGTTCCCGCGGCGTTGCCCGCGATCGGCGTCGGGTTGCGCATCGGCATGGGCGTCGCGTGGACGGCGATCGTCGCCGCCGAGCTCGCCGTCGGCGCAAAGGCGGGTGGTGGCGGGTCCGGCGGCATCGGGCAAATGATGTTCGTGTTCTACGCGTACAGCATCGAGCTCAACCGGATCATCGTCTGCATGATCGCGGTGGGACTCGTCGCGCTCGCGCTCGATGCGCTGTTGCGGGTCGCGTTGCGCGTGCTGATGCCGTGGAGCGCGCGATGAATGCAGCGGCGAAGCTGCGGCTCAGTCATGTTGGCAAGCGCTTCGACGGAGCGGGACGCGCGGCGACGGTCGCCGTGGACGATTTCACGCTCGACATCGCGCAGGGAGAATTCCTCGTGATCGTCGGGCCGTCCGGCTGCGGCAAGACGACGGTGCTGAACCTGCTCGCCGGTCTCGACCGGCCGAGCGCCGGCAGCGTCACGCTCGACGGTCGCGAGATCACCGCGCCCGGTCAAGCACGGGGTGTGATGTTCCAGGACTACGCGCTGTTCCCATGGCAGAACGTGCGCGGCAACGTCGGGTTCGGCTTGAAGCATGGTCCCGCGGGCGACGGCCTCACGAGCGATGCGCGTGCGCGCCGCGTCCAGGATTGCATCGACCTCGTCGGCCTGAACGGCGCCGAGGACAAGTATCCGCACCAGCTATCGGGTGGCATGAGCCAGCGCGTCGCGCTCGCGCGCCTGATGGCGAACGAGCCCGAGGTGCTGCTGATGGACGAGCCGCTCGCGGCGCTCGACGCGCAGACGCGGCTGATCCTGCAGGACGAGCTTCTGCGCATCTGGGGACAGGATCGCGTGCGATCGTCGCGGCGCACCGTCGTGTTCATCACGCATGCGATCGACGAAGCGGTGTTCCTCGCCGATCGCGTCGCGGTGATGACGACGCGGCCGGGCCGCCTCAAGGCGCTGATCGACGTACCGCTCGCGCGACCGCGCAACGATGCGACGCGCGCATCCGCCGAGTTCCGGGCTCTGAGCCAGCATATCTGGAGCCTCATCCGTGACGAAGCGTACCGCGCGACCGTCACATGACCGTCAAACGTTGAGGAGGAAGACGAAAGATGACCACCGAGAATCGCAACAACGTGTCGCGGCGCCGCTTCATCGCGACTGCGGGTGTCGCTTCGCTCGCGCTCGCCGCACCCGGCATCGTGCGCGCGCAAGGCAAGAAGACGCTCAAGGTTTCGGTCGGGCGGCAGCCGTGGGCGGCCGGCAACTCTCCGGTGACGAAGTACATGATGGACAACAAGACGTTCGAGCGTTTCGCCGGCGATGCGGGCTACGACCTGACCGTCGACTATCGCGACTATCCGTCCGCCGCGCCGCAGGTCGAGGCGTTCGTCTCCGGCAACCTCGACTTCGGCATGTGGGGCAACACACCGATCGTGCGTCTCGTCGTGCAGAACCAGCCGATCCAGATCATCACCGTCGGCGAAGGGCATTTCCGCTTCGTGCTCGCGACGCGCAAGGACTCGCCGATCCGCAACGTCGCGGATCTCAAGGGCAAGACCGTCGGCGCATTGCTCGGCGGCGACCCGTACAACGTGCTGTCGCAGATGCTGCGCTACGAGCTTGGCAATCCCGATCCGAAAGCGTTCGGCATCACCGTCGTCAACACGCCGACGCAGGCGCAGGCGGCGACGATCCCGAGCGGCATGGATGCGGCGGTTCTCATCTATCCGGCGTTTCTCAAGGCGGAGAAGGACCTCGGCACCGTCGGCATCATCAATTCGTTCGGCTACACGGAGGCGCATTACAAGGGGCCGGCCGGCGAAGGCGCCGGCATCCTCCTGCCGTCGGTCAAGAAGTCCGCGTTTTATCCCGACGGCTTCTATCTGCATCGGTCGTTCTGGATCGGCAGCAAGAAGATCATCGAGAGCGATCCGAACGTCGTCACCGCGTTCGTCATGGCGCAACAGGACGCCGTGGCGAAGCTCTCGAAGGAGGATCCCGGCAAGGTGTCCGAGCTCGCGCGCAAGTACTGGGAGCTTCCGCCCGAGCTCGGCGCGAAGGTCGTCCTGGACGACGTGCTGTTCAAGCGCGGCTGGTGCTGGCCCACCGAAGGCGACGCGGCGGCGCTGCTCGAAACGTCGAAGAGCATGGTCGACGGCAAGCTCATCACGAAGCCGCTGTCCTGGGACCAGGTCAAGGGCGCGTTCGCGATGGCGGCGCCGCTCGACAAGGCCGCGTACGAGAAGACCGGACGCGTGCCGGACAACGCCGGCTTCCACGACCAGAACGCGAAGGATCTGCGCGGCGCGCCGGTGTGGGATCTGCAAGGCTGGGCTGCCCGCACGTGATCGTCGATTTCGCTCGCTTCGAGAGAGGGATATGAACGTAGGGTTTATAGGACTCGGCACGATGGGCGCGCCGATGGCGCGCAACATTCTCAACAAGGGCCATCGGCTGATCGTCGCCGATGTCGTTCCCGAAGCGGTGGCATCGCTCGCGGCGGCTGGCGCGACGCCGGCGGCGACGCCGCGGAACGTCGCAGCAGCGAGCGAGATCGTGATCACGATGCTCCCCGATGCGCCCGACGTCGAGCGCGTCGCGCTCGGTTCCGACGGGATCGTCGCCGGCATCCAGCCTAACGCGGTCTACGTCGACATGAGCACGATCGATCCGGACACGACACGCCGTGTCGGCGAGGCGATCGCCCGCAAGGGCGCGTCGATGATCGACAGCCCGGTCGGCAAGACCGCGGACCATGCCGTTGCAGGCACCTTGACGCTGATGGTCGGCGGCGATGACGACGTCGTCGCGCGCTGCCGGCCGGTGCTCGATTGCATGGGCAGCGACTTCTTCCATTGCGGGGGGCTCGGCGCCGGCCAGACGATGAAGCTCATCAACAACCTGCTCGCGACCGCGGTTTCCGAGGCGTCGATCGAGGCGCTCGTCACCGGAACGAAGTCGGGCCTGTCGCTCGACACGATGCTCTCCGTGCTGCGCACGACGATGGCGTGGAACAACGCGCTCGCGATCGCGCTGCCGAAGCGGCCGCTGGCCGGCGACTTCTCGCCGGGCTTCATGCTTAAGCTCGCGCACAAGGATTGCCGTCTCGCGCTCGCGATGGCCGAGAAGCTCGGCGTCGCGACGCCGGTCGGCCGCGCGGCGCTGGCGAGCGTCGACGAAGGCGTCAAGCGCGGCTTCGGCGACGACGACGTCGGCGCATTGCTCAAGCTGCGCGAGCAGCCGGCGGGCGTCGAAGTGCGATCGCCGCGCGTTTCCTGAAGGAAGAGACGGTGGCTTCGCGACTGACGGGCGTTTTTCCGATCGCGCCGACGCCGTTTCGCGACGACGGGGCGCTCGATCTCGACGGGCAGCGACGCGTGCTCGACTGCATGGTCGACCAGCGCGCCGACGCGATCTGCATCCTCGCGAACTACTCGGAGCAGTTCCTGCTGTCCGACAGCGAGCGCGACCTGCTCGTCGACGTTTGCCTGTCGCACGTCGCGGGCCGCGTGCCGGTGATCGTCACCTGCAGTCACTTCAGCACGCGCATCGTGATCGAGCGCGCGCGCAAGGCGGCCGCTGCCGGCGCGTCGATGCTGATGCTGATGCCGCCCTATCACGGCACGGCGCTGCGCGCCGACGATCAGGGCGTGATCGAGCATTACGCGCGAGTCGCCGAGGCGGTCCACCTGCCGATCATGGTGCAGGACGCGCCGCTTTCCGGCGTCAATCTATCCGTGCCGCTGCTCGCGCGCCTGTCGCGCGAGGTGCCGTCGGTTCGCTACTTCAAGATCGAAGTGCCGAACGCCGCCGCGAAGCTGCGCAGCCTGATCGAGGCGGCCGGCGACGCGATCGCGGGACCATTCGACGGAGAGGAATCGATCACGCTGATGGCGGACCTCGAAGCCGGCGCGACGGGCACGATGCCGAGCGCGCTGCTGCCCGACCTGATCCGTCCCGTCGTCGAGCATTTCCTCGCCGGCCGTACGGACGACGCGGCGGAGGCGTATGCGCGGATCCTGCCGCTCGTCAACTACGAGAATCGACAGTGCGGGTTGCGCGCGACGAAGAGCGTGATGATGGAAGGCGGCGTGATCGCGAGCGACACCGTACGCCATCCGCTGACGCCGCTGCATCCGCAAACGCGGCGCGGATTGCTCGCGCTCGCCGCCCGGGTGTCGCCGCTCGCGCTGCGCTGGGGGCGGTGAGCAAAACGGCTACAGCGTGAAATTCATCTCCGACAAGAGCGCGCCCGGCAGCGTCACGCTCGACAGCACGCGCGCGCCGTACGTGTTCGCCTCGAGCAGCATCTCGCGCTCCTTCGTCAGCGCCTCGAGATTGTCGCCGAGCATCCGGTAGATCGTATCGTCGAAGCGCAGCACGTCGACCGGCGCGACGATGTTGCCGTTCTCGACCCAGAACGTCGCGAAGCGCGTCATGCCGGTCATCCGGCACGCGGGGCGGTCCGAGAAGTTCAGGTACCAGAGATTGCCGATCGCAAGGCCCGTGTCGAGCGCGGCGAGCGCGTCGCGTGCGGCAAGCTCGCCGCCGGCGATCGCCAGCGCCTCCGGCGATTCGCTGCCGTTCGCGCCGTTGGTGACGAGGTCGAACTCGCGCGCCGTGCGCGGCGACACGAGCGCGCCGGCGAGCTCGCCGTCGACGATCAGCGGCACGCTGGCCGGGCGCGTGAAGCCGTCGGCCTGGAAATTCGGCGCGACGCCGCTCGCGATGTCCTCGCTGATCGAGACGCGCGGATCGAGGCGCGCGCTGCCCCGCATCTTCGCGAGCGGGCTCTGCTGCGTCTCGAGCGCGCGTGCGGAAAAGCCGTCCCATTCCAGCATGTCGGCCACCTCCTGCAGCGCGGAGGGGGGCAGGTAGGCGCGGTACTTCCCGGGCGCCAGTGCCTTCGGCGGCCGGCTGATCAGCGCGAGTTGCTCGACCGCGTGCCGCATCTTCGACGCGAGCTCGTCGTCACGCCACGAAAGCCCCGTGTACGACGACTTCACCGCCTTGTCGGCGCGGAAATAGAGGCTCCACTGGAGATTGAACGTCGTCGTCGCGTGCCAGTTGCGCTGGCCCAGCGAGTTCGCGAAGCCGCAACAGACCGGACCCGCGGCCAGCATGCCGACGAGATCGTGTCCGCGCGCCATCGTGAGCAGCGCGTCGATCATCGTCTCGGGCGCCGGCATCGCGTCGCTGCGCTCGCTTCGCGAAGAAACGACCTTGTCGGGCAGCAGCAGATGCGGATCCTCGGGCAGATCGGGGATCACGTCACGAAGCTTCACGAGCGCATCGGCGACGATCTCGCGGTCGGTCTGCAGATTGCCGGTGAGCGACAGTAGGTGCGATGCGTGGCGCGCGCCGCGCAGAAGGCGAACATCCAGATAGCGCTGCTCGACATGGCCGGGCTGGCGCACCCTGCCGCGGTTCATGCGCACGAAATCGGTTTCCTCGGCGTCGAAATCGAGCGTGTACGCCTCGCCGGGACGAAGGGCGCGATCGACGCTCGCTGCGAGCTCGTCGAAGTACGCTTCCATCATCGAGGATGCGGCGCTTGGGTCCGCCCTCCGCGCTACGCGCTCGGGGCGGCCCTTCGCGCTCACGGGTCCGCCCTCCGCGCTACGCGCTTCGGGGCTGATTCGCGCTCGGGGCGGCCCCTTCGCGCTCACGGGTCCGCCCTCCGCGCTACGCGCTTCGGGACTGATTCGCGCTCGGGGCGGCCCTTCGCGCTCACGCTTCACCCCCGAACACGTCGACGTTCGTGAACACGCAGGGGGGCGATGCATGGCCGACGCGGATCGTCTGCCCGGGCTCCCCCTTGCCGCAGTACGGGGTGCCCAGCACGCGCACCGCATCCGCGTTGCCGACGCGGGCGAGGCTCCGCCAGAACTCGGCGCTGATGCCGCGGTAGTTCGGATTCTTGACGACGCCGCGAAGCTTGCCGTTCTCGATCACGCGGCCGCGCTCGCAGCCGAACTGGAACTTGTTGCGCGAGTCGTCGATCGACCACGACGAGTTCGTCTCCATCATGACGCCGTGCTCGATGCCCGCGACGAGCTCGTCGAACGTCGCGTCGCCCGGCTCCAGGTTGAGGTTGGCCATCCGGTCGATCGGCGGACGGTTCCAGCCGTCCGCGCGCGCATTGGCGACGCCGGGAAGACCCGCGCGGGTCTGCGAGATCGCGCCGCCGAGCGGCCGCATCAGCGTGCCCTCGCGGATCAGGTACGTGCGCTCGGCCGGCGTGCCTTCGTCGTCGAACCCGTAGCTCGCAAGCTCCTCGGGGCGCGTCGGATCGAACGTGATGTTCAGAAGTTCCGACCCGTAGCGGTAGCGGCCGAACATGTCCGGCGTCACGAAGCTCGTGCCGGCGAAGTTCCGCTCGTCGCCGAGGATGCGGTCGAGCTCGAGCGGATGGCCGATCGACTCGTGGATTTGCAGCACCATCTGGTCGGGCGCAAGCAGCACGTCCATGCGTTCCGACGGACATTTCGGCGCCGCCAGCAATTCGAGCGCTTCCTCGGCGATGCGACGGCCACCGCCTTCGAAGCCGAATCGGGCCAGGATCTCGATCCCGCCCTGCTGGCAGATGCCGCGGTAGCCGTTCAGCGACCGCTGTTGCGTGACGCCGTCGGCGTGCGCCGTCACGCTGATCGACGGGAACAGGAAGCGGAAGCGCTGGA
>Ga0134128_10012108_pt1 | contig 10287 bp, 9 predicted proteins | sample KB31754_FD_96462 | JGI IMG/M metagenome (GOLD analysis project Ga0134128, IMG submission 96462) | Terrestrial soil microbial communities with excess Nitrogen fertilizer from Kellogg Biological Station, Michigan, USA - KB3-175-4 | ecosystem: Environmental > Terrestrial > Soil > Unclassified ...
GACGTCGCGCAGCCGCTCGTCGACGCGATCCGGGAGCGGATCCCGAAGGTGAAGGTCGGCGACGGGATGGATCCGGCGTCGGAGATGGGCCCGCTCGTCACGCGCGAGCATCGCGACAAGGTCGCCTCCTACGTCGAGAACGCACCCGGCGAGGGCGCGACCGTCGTCGTCGACGGCCGGGAAGGCGTGCCGGAGGAGGGCTTCTTCCTCAACCCGAGCCTCCTCGACGACGTGACGCCGGAGATGAAGGCGTACGTCGACGAGATCTTCGGCCCCGTGCTCGGGGTGACCCGCGTCGACACGTACGAGGAGGCCGTGCGGCTCGTGAACGAGAGCCCGTACGGCAACGGCGTCGCGATCTTCACGCGCGACGGCGGTGCGGCGCGGCAGTTCCAGTTCGACGTGCAGGCCGGGATGGTCGGGATCAACGTCCCGATCCCGGTGCCGGTCGCGTACTACTCCTTCGGCGGCTGGAAGGGCTCGCTCTTCGGCGACCGCCACGTCTACGGGCCGGAGGCGATCGACTTCTACACGCGCGGCAAGGTCGTGACGCAGCGCTGGCCCGATCCCGCGACCTCGCGGATCGATCTGGGCTTCCCGCAGACGCGCTAGCCCCAGCCGGGGCTCACCGGGCTCTTGACCGTCGCGCGGCGCACGGTGCCGTCCGGGCCGACCGCGTCGACCGTGAGCTGGACCGTGCGGCTCATGTCGTCCGCGACCGCAAGGCGTTCGGCGACCCGGTCGCGTACGAAGCCGATCCAGTCGCGGCGACGGTCGTAGTGCGTGGCCAGCACAACGCGACGGTCGTGGATCGTGACCGTCACGCGGCTCGCGGGCTCCATGAGCCAGACGGCCACGCCGAGACGGGCGCAGGGGAATGCGTTCCCGCAGTCGAGCCCGAGATACGAGTTGCGGACGTGAAGCGACCGCGGCGTGGCGTGGGAGGAGCCGCACGCGGCACACGCGACGGCGACGGCCAGAGCTGCCGCGATGCGGCGCATATGGGTTCTACGGCCGGTCCCCCTCCACGGGTCCCGGGCACGTCACGCCTGTGCGAGGCTAAGCGCATGGCGGACCGCCCGCACCACCGGCCGCTCGACGCCAAGGAGATCCCGCGGTTCGCGGGGATCCGGACGTTCATGCGCGCGCCGCACACCACGGACCTGGCCGGGGTGGACGCGGCGGTCTACGGCATCCCGTTCGACACGGCCACGAGCTACCGGACGGGCCCGCGCTTCGGCCCCGAGGCGATCCGCTCGGCATCGGCGCTGCTCCGTCCCTACAACCCGGGGCTCGACGTGAACGTGGTCGAGACGCTCTCGATCGTCGACTACGGCGACGTGCCCGTCTCGCCCGGCGACACCGAGCGCACCTACGGACAGGTCGAGGCGGCGCTCGCACGGCTCGTCGACGCCGGTGTCTTCCCGCTCGCGCTCGGCGGCGACCACTCGATCACCCTGGCGGAGCTGCGCGTTCTCTCGGGCAAGCACGGGCCGCTCGCCCTCGTCCAGCTCGACGCCCACGGCGACACCTGGGACGAGTACTTCGGCCAGCGCTTCTTCCACGGCACCACGTTCGCGCGGGCGCTCGAGGAGAAGCTGATCGAGCCGAAGGCGTCGGTGCAGGCGGGCCTGCGCGGCTCGCTCTACGGCTCGGAGGACATCGACTCGGCGCGCGCCCTGGGCTTCACCGTGCTGTCGTGCGACGAGCTGCGGGCGCTCGGCCCGGCGGTCTACGCCGACCTCGTCCGCGAGCGCATCGGCCGCCGGCCCGTCTTCCTCTCCTTCGACATCGATGTGCTGGACCCCGCCTTCGCCCCGGGGACGGGAACGCCCGAGGTCGGCGGCCTCTCGACCGCCGAGGCGCTCGCCTTCCTCCGCGCGCTGGCCGGGATCGCGCTGGCAGGCGCCGACGTCGTCGAGGTCTCGCCGCCCTACGACGGCCCGGGACAGCAGACGGCCCTCGCCGCCGCGAACGTCGCCTACGAGCTGCTCAGCCTGCGGGCTCTCACCGCGGTGTAGCTCAGCGCACCCGGAAGCGGAGGGTCTTGCGGCCGTGCCGTCCCCACGGATCGACGGCGACGATGCGGAGCCTGTACGAGCCGGCCCGGAGCGTGCGCGCGTTCAGCCGCAGCCGCACCTGCATGGCTCCGGGCTTCCGCCGGTACGCCTGCACGGTGTGCAAGCCGCCGCCCTTGAGCCGTGCACCGAAACGGCTCCCGTGGCCGAGGATCACGACGGACGTATGGTGCGGCCCGGTGACCGAGGCCGTCATGCGGGCCTGGGAGTGCACGGCGAGCCGCGTGATGAGGAGGAGGCTGTGGTCGGCCGGATGCGGCACGGCCCGGAACCCGGTCTGCATCCTGAGCGCCGGCCCCGTGGGTGACGTGAACGTGGGATCGCCCCAGGCGCCCTGCTTGAACAGGGCGACCTGGAACGGCGTCCGCGTCAGCACGTGGGTGAGGTTGTTCGAGTCGACGTACCAGCCGACGGCCGTTCCGGGCGGGAGCTGCGCGGGCTGCAGCGCCGGCATCGCGTGGTAGACCCTTCCGTCCGTGGAGTAGCCCAGCACCGTCCGGTTCGGCTGCTGCTGCGCATATGTCAGGTCGAGAGGCCACCGGAAGCCCTTCGAGAGCCCCGGCACCGACAGCGACACCTCGCTGCCGGCCACCGTGAGCGTGCCGGTGAAGGCGGTGAGCGAGACGGTCCTGCCCACCGGAACCGCGCCCGGCTGCCAGGTGACCGATGCACGGCCGTCGTCCGTCTGGACGTTGCCCGCGATGCCGCGGCTGACCGTCTGCGTCCCGATCGACACCGGCGGCAACGGCGCCGCCACGACGATCTCGGTCGGCCCGGCGGTTGCGGACGTCGCGCCGCCCTTGCCGGTCGCCGTCACGACGAGCGAGAGCGTGGAGCCGATGTCGTCGGGAGTGAGCGTGCGGTGGGCGTTGGTGGCGTGCGGGATCGCGATGCAGGAAGTGCCGGTCGCATTGCAACGCCGCCAGCGATAGGTGAACTTCGTGGGCGAGCCGGTCCACGTCCCGACCGAGCCCGTCAACACCACGCCGACCTGCGCCTGCCCGGTGATCGTCGGCGGCTTGAGGCTCGTCGGCTGCGCGGACGTCGAAGTGCCCGCGGGCGCGACGGCGGCGGTCGGGACGGTGAGCGCCGTTGCGCTCCCCGCCTGGGCGGTCGCCGTCACGACGACCTTGAGGGAGTGCCCGACGTCGGTGCTGAGCGGCCGGTACGACTCGTCGGTCGCGCCCGTGATCGGGACGCAGTTGGCGCCGGCTGCGTCGCAGCTCCTCCACTGGTAGGTGAACGCGAGCGGCTTTCCGCCTTCCCACGTGCCGGGCACGGCCGCGAGCACCTGACCCGCCACGGGAGCGCCGACGATCGTCGGCGGAGTCGAGAGGAGGGGCGGTCCGGCCGGGTACGGCTCGATGGTCACGGACCCGAGCCTCGTGCCGTTCATCCGGTCGCCGTCGCTGCAGTGCTGGATGCCGGGGACGGCGACGCAGTTCGTCCACTGCCAGAACTTCCAGCCGGTGCCGTTCCAGTTCTGGGCAGGGACGAGCGGCGCGCTCTTGGATGTCCAGTGCGCGATCCAGAGACGGGTGCCTGCGGCGGCGGCTGCGGTCGAGTCGCCGAGCCGCCCCTTCCAGAAGAGCGGCGAGGTGTAGACGAACGGCTGGATGCCGGTGCGCGCCTCGATCTGTCCGAGCCAGGCGAGCGTCCACGCCAGCAGTCGCTGCCTGGGGAGGTTGCCGGTCGCCTCGAGGTCGAGCACCGGCGGCAGCTCTCCCGGCTGCGGGTTGGCGATCGCGAGGAAGTGGTTGGCCTGCCTGATCGCGCTCGCGGTGGCGGCGGCGATGTTCCTGCCGGCCGGCCGTGCGAAGTGGTAGGCGCCGAAGACGAGGCCGGCGCCCTCGCTGCCGTTGCGGTTGGCCGTGTAGGTCTTGTCGTTGTAGGACGTGCCCTCGGTCGCCTTGCCGAACGCGAAGCGGTAGCCCGCGCTCGCGACCTTCCCCCACTTGATCGTCCCGTTCCAGGTGGAGACGTCGAGGCCCTTGGCGCGTGTGGTGGCAGCGTCGGACACGCTCGCGGAAAGGAGCGCGATCAGCGCGATGGCAAGACCCGCGAGCAGCCCCAGCCGCCCGCGCCGCGCTTCGATGTGGGACCCCACGACTCGCATGAGGCTAGCGAAGGTTCTGTTCGCCCGCGGTAAAAAAAGCCCTGCTCGCGCGGGCTACGAGGACACGCCCGCGCCGGTCTCGAGCCGCTCGCCGAACCGTGCCCGGCGCACGAACCTGCCCGTGCCGGGGCTGCCCACGAGCTCGCCGTCCTCCACGAGGACGGAGCCGCGCAGCAGCACGTGCTCCGGTGCACCGAGGATCTCGGTTCCCTCGTAGAGGCTGTAGTCGCACTTCGAGTGGTGGCTCGACGCCGAGATCGTCTCCCGCCGCTCGGGGTCGAAGACGACGAGATCGGCGTCGGCGCCGACGGCGACCGTCCCCTTGCGCGGGTAGAGCCCGAACAGCTTCGCCGGCTGGGTCGCGAGGAGGTCGACCATCCGGTTGAGGCTGATCCTGCCCTCGCGGACGCCGAAGTGGTGGATCATCCTGAGCCGGTCCTCGAGGCCCGGGCCGCCGTTCGGGATCTTGGTGAAGTCGTCCTTGCCCAGCGTCTTCTGCCCGTCCCAGAGGAACGCGCAGTGGTCGGTCGAGATGGCGGAGAGCGTGTCGGTCCGAACCGCGTCCCACAGGACAACGTGGTTCGCGGGGTCGCGCGCGGGAGGTGAGTAGACGTACTTCGCGCCCTCGAAGTCGGGCCGCGCGAGATCGTCAATCGACCGGAAGAGGTACTGCGTGCACGTCTCACCCCAGACGCTCCAGCCCCGCTCGCGGGCGCGGCGGATCGGCTCGACCGCCTCCCGGCACGTGACGTGGACGACGTAGAGCGGGCTGCCCGCGATCCGCGCGAGCTGGATGGCGCGGTTCGTCGCCTCGCCCTCGAGCTCGGGCGGCCGCGTCAGCGCGTGGTTGATCGGCGCCGTGTCGCCGCGGGCCAGAGCCTCGCGGACGAGGACGTCGATCGCGTCCCCGTTCTCGGCGTGCACCATCACGAGCGCGCCGCTCGCCGCGGCGACCTCCATCGCGCGGAAGAGGGTCTCGTCGTCGACCTGGAGGACGTTCTTGTACGCCATGAAGAGCTTGTAGGAGGTGATGCCCTGCTCGGGCAGCGTCGCGAGCTCCTCGAGCCGCTCGTCGTCGGCGAGGTCGGTGACGGCGATGTGGAAGCCGTAGTCGATCAGCGTCCTGCCGTTCGCCTTCGCATGCCAGCCCTCGAGCGCCTCGGCGAACGTCTGCCCCTGGCCCTGGATGCAAAAGTCCACGTGGCAGGTGGTGCCGCCGCACGCAGCCGATCCCTGTCCCGACTCGAAGTCGTCGATCGTGACGGTGCCGCCGAACGGCATGTCGAGATGCGTGTGCGGGTCGATGCAGCCCGGGAGCACGTACCTGCCGCTCGCGTCGATCGTCCGCTCTGCTGCGACGTCGAGATCGGTGCCGACGAGCACGACGCGCTCGCCTTCGATCAGGACGTCGGCGAGGAAGTCGTCGGCGGCGGTCACGACCCGGCCGCCCTTGATCAGCAGCGACATGGCGGGACTGTATCGCGGCATTTGTAGAGTCACGACGTGCCTCTCGATCCTTCCCGCACGGTCGCCGAGCTGAAGGAGCTCGCCGAGCTCACGGGCGACGAGAACGGTGCTCAACGGGTCGCGTGGACCGAGATGTGGCAGCGCGGACGTGCCTGGCTCCGCGACAAGGTCGCCCCGACCGGCGCCGAGCACGAGATCGACGAGGCAGGCAACCAGTGGTTCACGCTGCGGGGCGAGTCCGAACGGGCACTGCTGATCGGCGGCCACATGGACTCCGTGCCGAACGGCGGCCGGCTCGACGGCTGCCTCAACGTCCTCGCCGGGGTCGAGGTGCTGCGTCGCATCGCGGAGGAGGGGACGCCGCCGTTGACCGTGCGCCTCGTCGACTGGGCGGACGAGGAGGGCGCCCGTTTCGGCCGCTCCCTCTTCGGCTCCTCCGCCGCCGCCGGCTCGATGAGCGACCGGGACGAGTTGCGCGAGCGGCGCGACGCCGACGGGATCGCGCTCCCCGACGCGCTCGCCGGGCACGGAGTCGACCTCGACCACGCGCTCGCGGCGCGCAGGCAGCTCGACGGCGCGGCCGCCTACCTCGAGCTCCACATCGAGCAGGGGCCGGTGCTGGAGTCGCTCGATCTGCCGCTCGGCGTCGTGCTCGGGACGTTCGGGGTCGAGCGCCACCTCGTCACGTGGCGGGGCCAGGCCGCGCATGCCGGCTCGACGCCGATGGACAAGCGCCGTGACGCGCTCGCGGGCGCCGCGAAGCTCGCCCTCGCGATCCGTGCGATCGCCGCCGAGGTGGGAGACGGCGCGGTCTGCACGTCCGGCGGCGTCGTCGGCAGGCCGGGCATCGTCACCTCCGTCGTCGAGACGGCCGAGCAGCTCCTCGACCAGCGGCACCTCGACGCCGGCCAGCTCGCGCGGCTGCTCGAGCTCGCCCAGGAGGCGGGCCAGCGGTTCGCGCGAGAGGAGGACGTCGAGCTCCGATGGCAGCGCATCTGGAGCATCGAGCCGATCCCGTTCGACGAGCGGCTGATCGAGCTCGCGGACGAGGCCGTCCGCGAGGTCTCCGGCTCGTCGCACCGGCTGCCCTCCGGGCCGCTCCACGACGCCGCCGAGGTGGCGCGGGCGGGAATCCCGACGGTCATGCTCTTCGTTCAGTCCCTACGGGGCCTCTCGCACACGAAGCTCGAGGACACGAAGGACGAGCACGTCGAGCTCTCGGTGCAGGCGCTCGACAGACTGGCCACGAAGGCATTGGGGGGATTCGCATGAGCACGCTCGAATCGGCTGCGCACCTGTTCGGTGACGAGCACGTCCGCCGGTATCTCGAGACGAACGGCGAGGTCGGCTATCGCTGGAAGGAGGACGCACCGATCGCGATCCTCTTCACGACCGGCCGGACGAGCGGCGAGCAGCGGGCGAACCCGCTCATCTTCGGCCGCGACGGTGACAACGTCGTGCTCGTCGCGTCGAAGGGCGGAGCGCCGGAGCATCCGGGCTGGTACCGGAACCTGCGGCGGAATCCCGAGGCCGAGATCCAGATCATGGGCGACCGCCGGCGCGTTCGGGCACGCGACGCCGAGGGCGAGGAGCGCGAGCGCCTCTGGGAGCTGATGAGCGAGATCTGGCCGCACTACGACGAGTACGCGACGCGCACGGACCGAGAGATCCCCGTCGTCGTGCTCGAGCGCCTCTGACCGCGGCCGAGCTCCGGCGCCTCTGCCTCGCGCAACCGGACGCGCGGGAGGAGTTCCCGTTCGGCCCCGAGACGTCGGTCTTCAAGGTGGGCGGCAAGATGTTCGCGCTCGCCGCGCTGCAGCGGAAGCGGCTGCAGGTGAGCGTGAAATGCGAGCCCGAGCTCGGCGAGCAGCTGCGCGCAACCTACGAGGAGATCGAGCCCGGCTACCACCTGAACAAGCGCCACTGGCTGACGGTCACGTGCGGCGGCGCAGTCTCCGACGACCTCGTGCGAGAGCTCATCGCGGCCAGCCACGAGCTCTTGGCGCCGCGCTGACCCGGGACCGACCACTGTCTCCAGCGGACACGTCTTGGTGTCTGACACCAGGACATGCCCGCTTTCGCGTAGTCCAAGCGCCGAACTGCACAGAGAGAGGCGCATTCGGGATCCCCGCGTCTCCTCTGGACCTGTCTAGGTGTCTGACACCGGGCCACGTCCGAACGCGACATTTACGACGCCGCCAGGCAAGACCTTGCTGAGTCGCTAGTAGGTATTGAGCGGCGGGCCGCTGTAGATGTGGAAGTGCAGGTGCTTCGAGTCCTGATAGCCCCCGAGGTTGGTCACCACCCGGCAGCCGCCCGTCTCGGCCACCACCGTCCCAGCAACCTCCTTCAGCACCCGGAGAAGTTCGAAAGCCGACGACTGGTCGACCTCGATCAAGGACGGGATGTGCGCCTTTGGCACCACGACGAGGTGCACGGACCATCGTGGTCGCGTGTGGTGAAAGGCCAGAACGGCGTCGGTCTCCGTGACAATCGTGACCGGGAGCTCGCCCGGAATGATCTGGTCGCAGTAGATATCGTCGCCGGCGTACGGCTCCACGGGCACTAGCGTAGGCTCGCCCACGTTGCGAGGGAGTAGGCGATCCGCGGCCGCGCGACCGCCGGCGGGATCGCGATCGGCGCAGCTGCCGGCTGGAACCTCGCCGCGCTCGGCCCGGTCGCGACGCGCGAGAGCCATGCCTACGGCGTCGGGCTCGCGACGATCGGCCTCTTCGTCACGGTCCAGTTCGTCTTGCACATGGCGATGCAGATCCCGGGTGGGCACGCCGCCGACCGCTGGGGCGCGCGACGGAGCAGCGCTCTCGGGCTCGCGATCCTCGTCGTCGGCAACGCCGTGGCGCTTCCCGCCGCGACTCCCGCGCTCGGCTTCCTCGGCCGCGCGATCGTCGGGATCGGGACCGGGCTCGCCTTCATCGGCGGCTCCGACTACATCCGTGCGCACGGCGGCTCGCCGACGCTGCAGGGCATGTACGGCGGATCCTCCGTCCTCGCACCCGGAATCGCGGTGGCGGTCATCCCGGGCGTCGCGAGGTGGACGGGCTTCCGGGCGCCGTACCTCTCGACGATCGTCGTCGTCCTGCTCGCCGGGGTGCTGCTCGCGCTTGCGCCCGACGCCCCGCGCACGCTGCGGCATGCACGCGAGCGGCTCGGCTGGAGCTTCGTCCGCGACGTGCGCTTGTACCGGCTCGCTGCGATCCACTCGTTCTCGTTCGGCTTCAGCGTGATCGTCGGCAACTGGGTCGTGACCCTGCTCGAGCGCCATGGACAGTCGAAGACGTCGGCAGCGGTGGTCGGGTCGCTCACGCTCCTGCTCGGGTTCTTCACGCGGATCGCGGGCGGCTCTCTGCTCCGGCGCGAGAACGCGAGCCGGATCGTCGCGGCGAGCCTCGTCCTCGGCGGCGCCGCCGCCGCCGTGCTCGCCCTCCCGCTGACGCTCGTGGGCTACGTCGCCGCCGCCACCGTCCTCGGCCTCGCCGCCGGCATTCCCTTCGCGCGTGCGTTCACGGGCGCCGCCGCGGCACGGCCGGACGCTCCGGGAGCGGCCGTCGGCTTCGTGAACGCGTGGGCCGCGCTGACCGTCGTCGTGGGAACGCCCCTCGTCGGCCTGACGTTCTCGCTCCCCGGTGACGGCCGGATCGGCTTCGTCGTCCTCGGCGTCCTGGCGGCGCTCGCCTCGCTCGCGACGCCGCGTTAGGCTCGCGGGCGTGGACTTCGGCGTCACCGTTCTCCCCGACCCGCCGTTCTCGCGCTGGCTGGAGCTGATCCAGCTCGCCGAGCGCCACGGCTTCGGCTACGCGTGGACGTACGACTCGCACGTCCTCTGGCAGGAGTCGGTGCCGATGCTCGCGATCGCGGCGCGCGAGACCTCGACGATCAGGCTCGGGCACTTCGTGACGAACCCGGCGACCCGCGATCCGACGGTGCTCGCGAGCGCGTACGCCACCCTCCACGACCTGTCGGAGGGGCGAATGGCGATGGGCATCGGGCGCGGCGACTCGGCCGTCCGCTACATCGGCCGCAAGCCGATGAAGGTCGCGGACTTCGAGCGCGCGTGCGCAACGGTGCGCGAGCTGATGAACGGCGGCAAGGTCGACTGGAACGACAAGCAGCTCGAGCTCAGGTGGGTGCGACCCGAGCTGCCGCGCATCCCGATGTGGGTCGCCGGCTACGGACCGAGGGCGCTCGGAGTCGCCGGCCGCGTCGGCGACGGCGTGATCATCCAGCTCGCCGATCCCGAGATCATCCAGTGGATCATGGCCACCGCGCGCGCCGCCGCCGAGGAGGCGGGGCGCGACCCCGCGCAGCTCAGGTGCATCGTCGGCGCGCCGGCCCACATCTCCGGCGACCTCGCCGACGCGCGGGAGCAGGTGCGCTGGTTCCCCGCGATGGTCTCGAACCACGTGATGGACCTGATCGACCGCTACGGCGCCGACGGCAGCGCCGTCCCGAAAGCGCTTACGGACTACGTCCAGGCGCGGAAGTTCTACGACTACGACGAGCACTCGCGCGTCGGCGCGAAGCACGGCGAGTTCGTGACCGACGAGATCTGCGATCGCTTCTGCGTCCTCGGGACGGCGGAGCAGGCGAAGGCGAAGCTGCAGGAGC
>Ga0134128_10012110_pt1 | contig 10286 bp, 10 predicted proteins | sample KB31754_FD_96462 | JGI IMG/M metagenome (GOLD analysis project Ga0134128, IMG submission 96462) | Terrestrial soil microbial communities with excess Nitrogen fertilizer from Kellogg Biological Station, Michigan, USA - KB3-175-4 | ecosystem: Environmental > Terrestrial > Soil > Unclassified ...
AAGTTCACGGCAGTGAAGGAACCGCGGCCGTACGGCCGCGACACCAGGTAGCCCTTATTCGGGTGGCCGTGGACCCCGGAGCCGAAGTAGCCGGCGATCCTGCCGCTGTTGTTGATCGCGAGCAGCTGGTTGAACGACGGGTCACCGCCGTTGTCGATCTTGCGGAAAGAGTAGGCGGCCGGGACCTTTGGCCCGGCTACTGCCGCCGGGACAACGGCAGCCGACAGCCCAAGGGTAAGAAGGCCCGCCGTGACAGCGAGAACGCCGTACTTCCGGACTCCGTACTTCCGGATCATCTTCGAGAATTCCTCTCTGTTGGCGGGTGCCGGAGCCCGCTGTCTGACCGACCTGGCGGAGGGTGAGCGCCGGGAACCAGAGGGTTTCTCTGGTTCCCGGCGCGCCAGGCAAAGGTGCGGCCGCCCGCTGCCGACGACCGCATTCACACACTGTGCGGCAAACTGCAGCTAGATACAACGCTGGCAGCCTCGCGCGCACACCGTCCAGCCTGGCATGACACTCTGATCAGGTGAGCGCGAAGGCAGTGCGGCAGGCTTCTAGGAACAAGAGCCGAGTCAGGGCGGAGACCATCGCCCGGCTCGAGCAGTCCATGAGCGCGCTCGGCACGGCCGCGATGACATCGATGGACGAGCGGCTGCCCTGGTTCCGCGCCCTGTCGGCGGAGAACCGGTCCTGGCTCGGCCTGGTGGCCCAGGCCGGCGTGGCGGCGTTCGTGGACTGGGTGAAGCATCCGGAGCGCAGCAGGCCGGCGGTGGCCGGCGAGGTGTTCGGCACCGCGCCGCGCGAGCTGGCCAGGGCGGTCAGCCTGCAGCAGGCCGTGGAGATGGTGCGGATCATCGTCGATGTGGTGGAGAGCCGGGTCGATGAGCTGGCCGTCCCCGGCACGGAGACCGAGTTGCGCGAGGCCGTGCTCAGGTACACCCGCGAGGTCGCCTTCGCCGCCGCCCAGGTCTACGCGCGGTCGGCCGAGGCGCGCGGCGCCTGGGATGCCCGGCTGGAGGCGCTGGTCGTCGATTCGCTGGTCCGCGGCGAGATAGACGAGTCGCTGCCGTCCTGGGCCTCGGCGCTGAACTGGCCGCCCGCACCGGTGACCGTGCTGGCCGGTCACGCCGACGGCAACGAGCCGGAGGGCCTGATCGACGAGTTGCGTCTGCTCGCGAGGCGGGCCAAGTTCGACCTGCTGGCCGGGGTGCACGGGCACCGGCTGGTCGTCGTGCTGGGCGGAACCGGCGACCCGATGCCGGTCGCCCGCCAGCTGGCCTCCAGGTTCGGCACTGGCCCGGTCGTCGTCGGCCCGGCCGCCGAGAACATCGAGGCCGCCGCCGGATCGGCCCGCGCCGCGCTTGCTGGCCTTCGCTCCGCGTCCGCGTGGCCGGACGCGCCCAGACCGGTTCTCGCCTCGCATCTGCTGCCTGAGCGCGCGCTGGACGGCGACGAGGGCGCGCGCGCCGAACTGATCGAGCACATCTACGAGCCGCTGCACCGAGGCGGCGCCGCGCTGCTCGACACGGTCACCACGTATCTCGAGCAAGGACACTCGCTCGAAGCGACCGCGAGAATGCTATTCGTGCACCCCAACACGGTCCGTTACCGCCTTCGGCGAGCGACCGTTCTGACCGGTTTCAATCCCGGTGATGGTCGCGGCGGCTTCGCGCTCTGGCTCGCGGTCGTGTACGGTCGGCTGGCGCACAAGCGAACGTAGTTTGTGGGATACCTACAGTCTCGTGGCCCGCAAGTTCGTAGACTTTTCTATTCATATGGTGGACTCCTACAGGGCAAGGTTAAGAGATGCTCGTCATCGCCGCGCCCGGACAGGGCGCTCAGACTCCTGGATTTCTCGCCCCCTGGCTAGAGTTCCCGGGCGTCGCCGAGCGAATCGGCGCCTGGTCCGAGCTCGTTGAATGCGACCTGATCAAGTACGGCACGACTGGTGACGCCGACGAGATCAGGGACACGGCCGTCGCGCAGCCGCTGCTAGTCGCTGCCGCACTGGCTGCCGCCGGCGTGCTCGGCGTAGCCGCCCGGGTGCCCGACGGTATCGTCGCCGGGCACAGCGTCGGCGAGCTTGCGGCCGGCGCGATCGGCGGCGTCGTGGCCAGCGACGACGCCATGCGGTTGATCGGCGTCCGCGCCCGCGCGATGGCCAAGGCGGCCGCGGCCGAATCGACCTCGATGACCGCGGTGCTCGGCGGCGACGAGGCCGAGGTACTCGCCGCGATCGAGCGGCACGGGCTCACCGCCGCCAACATGAACGCCACCGGCCAGATCGTCGCGGCGGGCACGCTCACCCAGCTCGAGGCGTTCGCTGCCGACCCGCCGGCCGGTGCCAGGCTGCGAGCGCTCCAGGTGGCGGGTGCGTTCCACACCAGCCACATGGCCTCGGCCGTCGAGTCGCTGACCGAAGTCGCGGCGACGGTGACCCCCCGCGACCCGATCCTGACCGTGCTGTCGAACCGCGACGGCGCCGCCGTCCGGTCCGGCACCGACTGGCTCGAGCGCATCGTGAACCAGGTCAGCGCTCCGGTCCGGTGGGACAAGTGCATGGCGACGATGCGGGCCATGCGCGCGACGGCGTTCATCGAGCTGCCGCCCGCCGGTACCCTGACCGGGCTGGCCCGCAGAGCGATGCCGGGCGTCGCGATTCTCGCGCTGAAGACCCCGGCCGACCTCGACTCGGCCCGGGCCCTGCTCGCCGAGCACGCGAGCAGTCATTCCGACCACCACGCCCCAGAATGGCGGCTGATCGTCGCGGCAACCGGCGGCACCTTCCGCGCCACCTCCTCGATGTCCGTCGGCACGCCGGTGGATATCGGCACTGAACTGGGGCAGATCGATGCCCGCGGTGGCGCCAAGCCGATAGCTGCCGACTTCCCGGCCATGGTGCTTGAGTGGCTGGTCGAGGACGGCGATCCGATCAGCCAGGGCCAGCCGCTAGTCCGACTACAACCAGGCAGCCAGGACTGAAAGGGCAACACGGGATGCGAACGCACCAAGGCGCCGCAGGCGCGCGAGTGCTGGCTTTCGGCGGATATCAGCCAGCCAAGATCGTCACCAACGATGATCTGGCCGCCTCAGTAGAGACCAGCGACGAGTGGATTCGCAGCCGGGTCGGCATCGAGAGCCGCAGGATCGCCGGCCCCGATGAGACCGTCGCCGACATGGCCGTCGCCGCCGCCGGAAAGGCCCTGGCCGGGTGCGGGCTCTCCCCCGCCGAGATTGACCTGGTGATCGTCGCCACCTGCACCCCGGAGGTGATGATCCCGAACACCGCCGCCGTGGTGGCCCGCCGGCTCGGCATCAACGCCCCGGGTGCCTATGACCTGAACGCCGCCTGCGCCGGGTTCTGCTATGCGCTCGCGAACGCGAGCGATGCCCTAAGGGCCGGATCGGCCCGGCATGTGCTGGTGATCGGCGCCGAGAAGCTATCGCAGTGGGTGGACTGGACCGACCGGTCGACCTGCATCATCTTCGCCGACGGCGCCGGTGCCGCGGTGGTGGGACCGGCGGGCGGGCCCGCTGGCGAGGACGCCGAGGTCGGCGTCGGCCCGGTCGTGTGGGGCAGCGACGGCAACATGGCCGACAAAATCTACGTCAAGGACCGCAATTCTTTCATCTTCCAAGAAGGTCAATCGGTTTTTAGGTGGGCCACCACCGCCCTGCATCCGGTCGCGCTGAAGGCGTGCGCCGACACGGGCGTCGACCCGACCGAGATCGACGTCTTCGTGCCGCACCAGGCCAATCTGCGGATCATCGAGGCCATCGCGCGCAAGCTCGGCGCGCCGCAGGCCAAGGTAGCCACCGACATCGTCAACGCGGGCAACACCTCATCGGCGTCGATACCGCTGGCGCTGTCGCGGATGATCGAGCGCGGCGAGTTGTCGGCGGGCGACAAGGCGCTGCTGATCGGATTCGGCGCGGGGGTGTGCTACGCCGCGCAAGTGATCACGGTACCCTGACCACCGCCCTGACTTGGGGCACCAGCAATGGCACCACAACTAGGGAGAGACGAAATGGCAATGACCGACGCGGAGATCCTGGAAGGCCTCAGCGAGATCATCGACGAGATCGCGGGCGTTCCGGCCGATGAGGTGACGCCGGACAAGACCTTCGTCGACGACCTCGACATCGACAGCCTGTCGATGGTGGAGATCGCGGTCGCCGCCCAGGACAAGTTCGGCGTGGAGATCCCTGACGACCAGCTCAAGGACCTCAAGACCGTGCAGGACGTCATCAACTACGTCAAGACCGCCTCGGTCTCCGCTTAAGCACCTGGCTACCGCTTGCCGGAGGCGCGGTTCGTTGAATTTATGCCGAGGCGCGGCGCCGTCTGGACTGACGACGGAGGGAGCGCAGCGACCGGAGGAGGAGGGAAGACGGCGCCTAAAAGCGCCGTAGGCCCTCGCCAAAGGCGCGAAGCGCCGGAGGCGAAAGGAAAACACAGTGAATGCATCGACCCGGGTCGTCATCACCGGTGTTGGCGCGATTACGCCGGTCGGCGCTGACGCCCCGACGACCTGGCAGAACATGCTGACCGGGCACAGCGGCGTACGGGCACTGACCGATGACTGGGCGGAGCGGCTGCCGTGCAAGATCGCTGCACCGGCGGCCGCTGAGCCCACCACGTTGATCGACCGGGTTCAGGCCAGGAAGCTCGACCGGTGCGAGATGTTCGCGCTGATCGCGGCCAGGGAGGCCTGGGCCGACGCGGGCAAGCCCGAGGTCGACCCGGTCCGGCTCGGGGTAGTCGTCGCCAGTGGCATCGGCGGGATCAGCTCGACCCTGCAGGCGTACGACACGCTGAGGGAGAAGGGCTGGAGTCGGCTGTCTCCGTTCACCGTGCCGATGCTGATGCCGAACGGCTCGGCCGGCTGGCTGAGTATCGAGTTGGGCGCCCGGGCCGGCGTGCACACGCCGGTCAGCGCCTGCGCGTCCGGGGCCGAGGCGATCGGTTACGGCATCGACATGATCAAGAACGGACGAGCTGACGTGGTCGTCGCCGGCGGGACCGAGGCCGCGATCATCGAACTGAATATCGCCGCGTTCGCGGCCATGCGGGCGCTGTCGCTGCGCAACGACGAGCCGGAGCGGGCCTCGCGGCCATTCGACCGGGGCCGGGACGGCTTCGTGCTTGGTGAGGGCGCCGGGATCGTCGTGCTGGAATCGGAGGAGCACGCGGCCTCCCGGGGGGCGCGGGTGTATGCCGTCGCCGCCGGCTCTGGCTACTCCTGCGACGCCCACCACATCGCTCAGCCCGACCCGGAGGGCTCTGGGGCCGTGCTCGCCATCCAGCGGGCACTGGAGAACGCCGGCGTTCAAGCCGCCCAGATCACCCATGTCAACGCGCACGCCACCTCGACCCCGGCCGGAGATGTGCTCGAAGCGCAGGCCATTGCGGCCGCGCTTGGTGACGCGGCCGATGGCGTGGTCGTATCGTCGACCAAGTCGATGACCGGCCACCTGCTCGGTGGCGCCGGAGCGGTCGAGTCGGTGGCGGCGATTCTCGCCCTGCGTGACCGGATCGCTCCGCCAACGATCAACCTGGACGACCCGGAAGAGGACCTGGGCGTCAAGATCGCGGTCAAGGCGACCGAACTGCACGTACGCGGCGAGGAGCCGATGGCCGTGCTCAACAACTCTTTCGGCTTCGGCGGCTCGAACGTCGCGGTCGTATTCACGGCAGCCTGACGAGTCAGTGACACCAACGCACGCCCCACCGATGCAGGGAGCCTGACAATGACTGTTCTTGACCGGGAGGCGCCTGCCGCCGCGGCCCCAGCGAAAACTGGGTCGGCGGCGCCAACGGCGCGGCCGACGGCCGGCACACCCGGCCGCGACCCGATGGCCAGGCTAAGCGCGCTGTTCGACGACGGCACGCTGAAACTGCTGCTACCAGCCGACGACAGCGGGATGCTGGTCGGCGAGGGACTGGCCGGCGGCATCCCGGCGGTCGCGTTCGCTAGCGACCCGAGGGTGCAGGGCGGCGCGATGAGCAGCCTGGGATGCGTCGGGGTCGTGGCCGCCTACGACCGGGCGATCGAGATCGGGGCGCCGGTAATCGGGCTATGGCACTCCGGCGGGGCCCGGCTGCGCGAAGGCGCGGCGAGCCTGCACGGGGTCGGCACCGTATTCGCGGCGATGACCAGGGCCTCGGGCAAGGTGCCGCAGATCTCGGTGGTGCTCGGCCCGGCCGCCGGCGGCGCGGCCTACGGCCCGGCGCTGACCGACCTGGTGATCCTGTCCGAGGGCGGGCGGATCTTCGTCACCGGTCCGGACGTGGTACGCAGCGTGACCGGCGAGGACGTCGACATGGAGCGGCTCGGCGGATCAGAGCCGCACAGCCGGCGGTCAGGTGTCGTGCACATCGTCACTCCGACCGACTCGGCAGCGTTGGCGACGGCGCGCGAACTCGTCTCCCTCTTGTGCGACCAGGACGGTCACGGTTCGGCCGGCGAGGTAGACCTGGCCGACGTTGATCTCGGAGCGCTGCTGCCCGACTCGCCGAAGCGGGCCTACGACGTGCACCCGCTGATCGACGGCATCCTGGACGCGCCCGGCATCGAACTGCACCCGCGCTGGGCGCCGAACGTCGTGACCACGCTCGGCCGGCTCGACGGCCGCACGGTCGGCGTCATCGCGAACAACCCGATGCGGCTCGGCGGCTGCCTAGACGCGACCTCGGCCGAGAAGGCAGCCAGGTTCGTGCGGATGTGCGATGCGTTCGGAGTGCCGCTGGTGGTGCTCGTGGACGTGCCCGGCTACCTGCCCGGGGTCGGTCAGGAGTGGGACGGCGTGGTACGGCGGGGCGCCAAGCTGCTGCATGCGTTCGCGGAATGCACCGTCCCGAGGGTGACGCTGGTGACCAGGAAGTCCTACGGCGGCGCCTACATCGCGATGAACTCCCGGGCGCTCGGCGCGACCAGGGTGTTCGCCTGGCCGGACGCGGAGATCTCGGTGATGGGCGCGGTCGCGGCCGTGCGGATCCTGCACCGCCGGGCCCTGGCCGCCGCGCAGCCCGAGGAGCGGCACGAACTGGAGGCTCAGCTGGCCGCCGAGCACGAGCGCGAGTCGGGCGGGCTGACCCGGGCCGCCGAGATCGGCGTGATCGACGAGGTGATCGAGCCGGTCAAGACCAGGCAGGCGATCGCTGAGGCGATCGCGGCGGCACCGCACGGGCGCGGCCAGCACGGCAACATCCCCTTGTAGTGCATCATTGCCACATGAGCAATGATCGGATTGAGGTCGAACGCACCTTTGCTGCCGCGCCGCCGGCGATTTTCGAGGTGCTGTGCGACCCGCAAGGGCACGTAGCCATCGATAGCTCAGGCATGCTCATGTCGGCCGACGGCGAGCCCGTCAGCGCCGTCGGTGACACCTTCGTCGTGCACATGGACCGTGAGGCGCTGAACGACTATCCGCTCGGCAAGTACGACGTGACCGTGCAGATCTGCGCGTTCGAGCCCGACCGGGAGATCGCCTGGACGATCTTGTCCCAGCTCAGGCCGCCGATCGGGCACGTCTACGGCTACCGGCTCGAGCCGGACGGCGAGCAGACCAAGGTCACGTCCTACTACGACTGGTCCGACATTCACCCGCAGTGGCGCGAGGCCGGGATCTTCCCGATCCTGTCCGAGGGAGCGTTGCGGGCGACGCTCGGGATTCTTGACCGGACGGTTCGGCGGGGATATCCGAAACCATGACGACGGCCTTCGTGCTTGGCGGCGGCGGTTTGCTCGGCGCCCACGAAGTCGGGATGCTCAAGGCGCTGGCCGAGGGCGGGATCAAGCCGGACATCGTCGTCGGAACCTCGGTCGGGGCACTGAACGGCGCCTTCGTCGCGGCCGACCCTGACGGGGCCGCCTCCAGGCTCGCCGTGCTGTGGAACGGCGACGTCATGCGCGAGGCGTTCCGCGAGACGCTCTGGAGCCGCGCCGTCCGGCTGGTCCGCTCGGGAACGCATCTGCACGCGATCGAGCCGCTCGCCCAGCGGCTCACCCAGACGCTGCCCGCCGCCGACTTCGCCGGGCTGAAGCTGCCGCTGCACTGCGTGGCCGCCAGTATCGAGCGAGCCAGCGCGGTCTGGTTCTCCTCCGGCCCGCTGGTGCCGGCCGTGCTTGCCTCGTGCGCGGTACCTGGCCTGCTGCCGCCGGTCGAGGTCGACGGCGAGCACTATTTCGACGGCGGCCTGGTCGACTCGATCCCGGTCGGCCGGGCGGTCGCACTCGGCGCGACCACGGTGTACGTGCTCCAGGTCGGCCGGATCGAGACCCCGCTCACCGCGCCGAAGCGTCCCTGGGAGGTCGGCCTGGTCGCCTTCGAGATCGCGCGCCGGCACCGGTTTCACGAGGAGATGTCCGCGCTGCCGGAAGGGATCACCGTGCACGTGCTGCCGACCGGCGGAAAGCGAACCGCCGGAGATCGGCGCGCTCCAGACCTGTCGCAACTGCGCTATCGGGACAAGACTATGGTGCAGGAGAGCATCGAGCGCGCTCATGAAGCGTCAGCCGGGTACCTGGCTTCGGTGCAGAACGCGTAACGGAGTCGGCCATGCTGCCACCAAGGCTGATCCGCAGGCTGGTGCTGGCACCGCTGGCGGTCGTGATCGCGCTGGCGCTGGCCGTGCTGTATCCGCTGCTGGCCCTGCTGGCCGGGGTAGCCGGCTTGATCACACGGCGTCGGTTGCGCCGGTCCCGGGCGCTGCGGCTGCTGTCCTTCGCGCTGGTCTGCCTGTTCGCTGAGAGCACGGCCCTGTTCGTGTGCCTTGGCCTGTGGGTGGTGAGCGGGTTCGGCGGGCGGATCCGCACCGAACCGTTCACCAAGCGGCACTACGCGGTGATGCGCAGGTTCCTCGACTCGATTTACCGGGCCGCGATGAGGTCGTTCGGCCTCCAGGTGGAGGTCGAGGAGCCCGAACTGACCGAACCGGAACTGGCCGCGCGGCTGGCCCGCCCCGTCATCGTGCTGAGCCGGCACGCCGGGCCCGGGGACTCATTCTTGCTGGTGCGGCAACTGCTGTCGGTGTACCAGCGCCGTCCCAGGGTCGTGATGAAGGCCACCATGCAGCTCGATCCCGGCGTGGATGTGGTCGCGAACCGGCTGCCGAACGTGTTCATCAATCACGCCAAGACCGGGGACCGGCTGTTCGTCGAGCAGATCGAGCGGCTGGCCAGCGGGCTGGACCAGGCCGGGGCGCTGGTGATCTTCCCCGAGGGCGGGAACTGGACCCCCGGCCGCTGGCTGCGCGGCATCGGACGACTGGAACGGATGGGCCGCACCGATCTGGCCGAGCGGGCCAGGGAGATGCCCAATCTGCTGCCGCCGCGCAGCGGCGGCGCGTTCGCCGCGATCATGGCCTGCCCGGATGCCGACGTGATCTTCGTGGCCCACGCCGGACTGGACCGGCTGGTCAGCGCGGGCGACATCTGGCGGCACCTGCACGTGGGCCAGACGATCAAGGCCAAGTGGTGGCGGGTCCCGGTTGACCAGGTCCCGCGCGAACTGGACCACGAGGCCCAGCTCCAATGGCTCTACGACTGGTGGGAGCGCATCGACACCTGGATCTCCGAGAACCGGCCGGTGCTAGCTACCGCTGGGTCAGCGAACACCGGGCCAGCGGACACCGCTCAACCGGTGGCGTGAAGCCAGCGGACCGGTGCGCCCGCCGACGCGTGCCTGAACGGCTCGAGTTCGGCGTCCCAGGGCTCGCCGAGCAGCAGCGACAGTTCGGCCTCCAGCGAGCCGCCAAGCGCCGGATGACGCGGTCCGTGCAGTTCGCGCAGGCCACCGAGCTGCTCTGACCCGGCCTTGGCGAGCGTGAGCACGGCCCTGAGCCGGTTCTCGGAGATCATGATGTCGCCGTTGGCGCTGACCGTCGCGGTGAACATGCCGAGCGAGGGCGTGCAGCTGTAGCGCACCGCGTCGCAGCCCGCGCTGGCCTCCTCCGTTACCTCGAACCGCAGCAGTTTCCAGGTGGCCAGCGACGAGGCAATCTCGCTCGAAGTGCCAGGACGACCCTGCCACGCAAGCTCGGATCGCAGGTTGCCGGGCGCGGCCGGCTGATCGACCCAATGAAGCTTGACGGGCACGCCAAAGATTCCGGCGACGGCCCACTCGATGTGCGGGCTAAGCGCCGGGGGCGCAGAGTGAATCTGCAGCACGCCGCGAACGGTCACCAAACCTCCCTGCCAGCCGGACGAGATGCGTCTTCCCCAACGAATCTCAGGCGGGCAGTTGGTCGGCCAACCGCTGGTGCCGCTGATGCTCCAGAGACA
>Ga0134128_10012111_pt1 | contig 10285 bp, 9 predicted proteins | sample KB31754_FD_96462 | JGI IMG/M metagenome (GOLD analysis project Ga0134128, IMG submission 96462) | Terrestrial soil microbial communities with excess Nitrogen fertilizer from Kellogg Biological Station, Michigan, USA - KB3-175-4 | ecosystem: Environmental > Terrestrial > Soil > Unclassified ...
GCCAACGTGGCCCGGGCGTGATCCAGCGATGTGAACTCGGTGACGTTCAGACATTCGTCCCGCAGGCGCCCGTTAAACGACTCGCACAACCCCTTTTCCACGGGCTTCCCAGGGCGGATGAAATCGAGCTGGACGCCACGCTGCCACGCCCATTCGTCGAGTGCTCGTGACGTGAAGCGCGCCACGACGAGACGACTTAGCTTAGCGGCAATGCGCGGGTCACTGGTCCGTAACGAGGCCGTGACTTCCTTCCGGACCGACCCGAGCGTGTCACGAAGGGACATCCGCCAGCGCAGGTAATGGACCCCGTGACGGCTGCGCTTGAGGTAGGCAGGCAGTCGCACGTCAGCGACCTCCCATGTAACGGGAGGCCACTGCCGAACCGATGGGTTGGCGCCGGATGCCGGCACCGTCGGCGCGTTGACCGCGTCTGCCAGCCGTCATTAGCTGACCCTTGCGGTGTTCGGGAATCTTAGTGCACGCGCCAAGTGGTCACAAACAAATGGTGCGCATTCGCCGCGCGGCTGTTGCAGTCGCACAACCTACGCGCTGCGTACCAATTTCGTCGCGCGCGCACGCGGAATTGCGGAAGTGTCGCCGACTGCGGAAAAAGGCGCTTCGCGACCGAGCTCCGAGAACGGCGCGCATCCCCTTGATTTAACTGGCGGAGAGTGAGGGATTCGAACCCCCGTTAGGTTGCCCTAAACCTGATTTCGAGTCAGGCGCCTTCGACCACTCGGCCAACTCTCCGCGGCCGCAGATTATAAGCCGAGACTTTGACGCCGAGCCATCCTATGTGCGGGAATCGGCCTTTCGCGAAACGGCGGCCCGACGCTTGGACGGTGCTGCGAATCGAATTGACGACGACCAAAGCGCTCGAATTCGTGCCGCCGGTGCACGCGCGGATGGAAGAACACCGGAACGTAGATCAGGCTGGTTGCGGCATCGGAGTAGGTCGCATCGGAATTCAGCGAGTCCACCCGCGGCGCCTCGTACGACGCGGCCTCGGTCTGCACGCGAAGCGTCTCCATCAACTCGTCGTTCGCTCGTCGTAGCGCGATGTTCTCGGCGAACTCGGACGACTCGGCCGCGAGCCGCGCGACAGCGGATGGATCCGACGCTCCCGGACGAATGTCGAGAACCGTCCCGTTCTCGCAGGGGAGGTCCGTATACAGCGTCGCGCCGCTCGCCTGCCGGCACTTGTAGACCGCAACGCCCGCTGCGCCCGCCGTCGGACTCGCTGCCGCGACGAGCGCCAATGTGAGCACCATCACGAACGTGCTCATCGCGAACCCGTGGACCGGGGCTATTACTTCTTCATCGCGGCCGCCTTGTGCTCCGCAGGAGCCGGCATCTGCGCGTGCGTCTCGACGCCCTTCGCCTTCTCGTTGGCCACGTAATTCGCGATGGCGCGATCCTGCGCGGCGGCGAGCTCGGCCGCCGTCTTCTCGGCGGCCGCCTTCTTCGTCGCCGCGGCCGCGGCCTGCTGATCGGGACTGAGCGGCGGTTTCGGAGGCAGCTTGGCCACGGCAACACCGAACGGCGCCGCGATCAACAGGGCGGCGATGAGGTTGCGCAGGGCCTTTTGCATGGTTCGTCTCCGGTGCCGGTCAGGCGGGTTTCTGCTCGAGCTTACCAGCGGGACCCTGCGGCGCGTCGAGCGCGTCGGGGATCTTGCCGGCCTTGATGTCGTTGTACCAGTACTCGTGGTGCTCCTTCGCCCAGGTCTCGTCGACATACCCGGTGCGCATCGCATCCGCTGCCCCCGCCATACCGATCGTGCCCATGTAGATGTGCCCGAGCCCGGCCAGCATGAAGAGCGTCGCGATCGTGATATGGACAAGGTTCGCCACCTGCATCGTGCCGCGCGTCTGGTTGAAGTTCGGGAAATCGAGGACGAGACCGCTCGCGGCGACGATCACTCCGCAGACCAGGACCCCACCCCAGAACCATACCTTCTCGCCGGCGTTGAACTTGCCCGACGGAACGTCCTTGTCGGAGAACAATCCTCCGAAGCGCGAGAGCCAGGTGAAATCGTGTCCGCGCCAGACGTTGTCGCGCACGAACGTAAAGAACAGCAGCACGATGCAGATGATGAACAGCGGCCCGACGAAATTGTGCAGGTTCTTCGACAGGATCGCGAGCCACGAAAACAGCGTGTAGCCGATCAGCGGCCGCAGGACGTACTCGCCGAACAAAACGATGAGACCGGTGATCGCGAGGATCACGAACGTGATCGCAGTCGCCCAGTGAATCGACCGCTGCCACGCACTGAAACGCTTGACGCTTCTCCCGGTCGGCTTTCCCGAGAGCTGCATCGTACCGCGCCAGAGATAGAACGCGGCGATGATCAGCACCAGCGCGACGAGCGCCCAGCCCGCAACGATCGAGAACCACGAATTGCGCAGCGCCCGCCACGTCTGCCCTTCAGGCTGAATCAGCACGTTGGTCTCGCGCCCGGTGACGGTCGTCACCAGCGGGACACCGGAGCGGACTTCGTCCCATACCGGCTTGTTGTTCAGCGGCTGCCCGATCTGCTGCTGCTGCTGCGCTTTCGCCGCCGCGGCGAGTGCGGGATCGAGCGCGGGTGACTGTGCCGCTGCGACCCCCGGCACGATCAGCAGAAGCGCCGCCAATACGGCGACGAGGATACCGACGATGCGCTGATGCATGCCCGCCTCCCTATCCGCCCATCCGCTTGTATTCGTTCTGGTCCTGCACGCGCTGGCGCATCGCATCCTCCCACTGCTGCTTGTTGCCGTTCCACGGTGCGACGCTCCACGGCTGCTGGTCGGTCTTGCCCGAATAGGTGCCCTGCTTGTAGCTGACCGCCTGCGGGCGTTCGCCGCAGCCGGCGAGCACGAGTCCTGCGGCCGCGGCAACAGCGACGACGACGATGGCACTGCTTGCGCGTCTGCCGATCATGACTTGGTCCCTCCGGCGGCAGCGGGCGGCGGGGTGCCCTTGCCCGGCGGCAATTTGTACGCGGTGGCCCAGCCCCACACCTCGGCCCCCTTGCCGCGGCGAAGCACGCGGTCGCGATAGATGTCGGCGATCATGTCGCCGTCGCCTCCGAGGAGCGCTTTCGTCGCGCACATCTCGGCGCACGCCGGAAGCTTGCCTTCGGCGAGGCGGTTGCGCCCGTACTGCTTGAACTCGGCCTCGGAGAAGTCGGGCTCGGGCCCGCCGGCGCAGAACGTGCACTTGTCCATCTTGCCGCGCACGCCGAACGCGCCCGCCTGCGGGAACTGCGGCGCGCCGAACGGGCATGCGTAGAAGCAGTATCCGCAGCCGATGCAGAGGTCCTTGTCGTGCAGCACCAGGCCTTCCTCGGTGTGGTAGAAGCAGTCGACCGGGCACACCGCGAGGCACGGTGCGTCCGTGCAGTGCATGCACGCGACCGAGATCGCACGCTGCCCGGGAACTCCCTCGTTCATCGTGACCACGCGCCGGCGGTTCACGCCCCACGGAATTTCGTGCTCCTGCTTGCACGCGGTGACGCAGCCGTTGCACTCGATGCAGCGCTCGGCATCGCACAGGAATTTCATTCTCGCCATGGCTAGCGTCTCCTCGTCACGCCGTGAACTTTTCGACCTGACACAGCGTCGTCTTGGTTTCCTGCATCATCGTCACCGAGTCGTAACCGTAGGTCGTCGCCGTGTTGACCGCCTCGCCGCGCACGATGGGGTGTGCGCCGTCCGGATAGAACTCGAGCATGTCCTTGCCCATCCACCAGCCCGAGAAGTGGAACGGCACGAACGCAGTGCCCGACCCGACGGCCTCGGTGACGGTCGCTCGTACCTTGAGCTGGGCGCCGGTCGGTGTCTTCACCCAGACGTACTCGCCGTTCCTCACGCCGCGATCGTTGGCGTCCTTCGGATTGATCTGCACGAAACAATCGGGACGCAACTCGGCGAGCCACGGATTGCTGCGCGTCTCCTCGCCGCCGCCCTCGTACTCGACGAGGCGCCCGGAGGTAAGGATGATCGGGAACTTCTCGGCGATCTTGTCCTTGACGTTCGCGTCCTGCACCGACTTGAACAGCGTCGGCAGCCGCCAGAAATCCTGCTTGTCGTCGTGCGTCGGGTACTTGGCGACGAGATCCGGCCGCGGCGAGTAGATCGGCTCGCGGTGCTGCGGAATCCCGTCGGGGAAGTTCCACACGACCGCGCGCGCCTTGGCGTTGCCCCAGAAGTGGACGCCATGCTTCATGCAGACGCGCTGAATGCCGCCGGAGAGGTCGGTCTTCCAGTTCTTCCCTTCGGCCGCCTTCTTCTCAACGTCGGTGAGCTCGTCCCAGAAGCCGATCTTCTTCATCAGCACGTGATCGAATTCGGGATAGCCGGTGGTGATCTCGGAGCCTTTCGGGAACGAGCCATCCTCGGCGAGCAGGTTGACGCCGTCGCGCTCGACACCGAAGTTCGCGCGGAAGCAGCCGCCTCCCTCCATCATCGTGCGCGATTCCTGATAGAGGTTCGGCGAGCCGGGGTGCTTGATCTCGGGCGTGCCGTAGCACGGCCATGGCATGCCGAAGTAGTCGCCGTCGCAGGGGCCGCCGTTTGCCCTTAGCGTCCGCACGTCGAACGTGTTCATGTTCTTCATGTGCAGCTTCAACCGCTCGGGCGATTGGCCGGTGTAGCCGATCGTCCACGTCGCGATGTTGATCTCCTTCAGCACCGACTCGGGCGTAGGTTCGTCGAACTTGGCGTCGCCGTCAGGCTTCCAGATCTCGTAGTTCTTGACGAACTCCTTGTCGTAGCCGAACTTCTTCGAGAACGCGTACATGATCGCCTGGTCGGTCTGCGACTCGAACAGCGGCCGGATCACGCGTTCACGCCACTGCAGCGATCGGTTCGACGCGGTGACCGAGCCCGAGGTCTCGAGCTGCGTGCAGGCGGGCAGCAGGTAGACGCCGTCCTTGCGCACCATCGCGGCCATCGCCGCCGTTGCGGACGGATACGGATCGACGACGACGATGAGGTCGAGCTTCTTCATCGCCTCGACCATCTCCTTGCCTCGCGTCTGGCTGTTCGGCGCGTGTCCCCAGTAGATCACCGCGCGCAGGTTGCTGTCCTGATCAATGAGGTCGTTCTTCTCGAGCACGCCGTCGATCCAGCGCGAGACGGTCATGCCGGGCTTCTCCATCATGACTTCGCTGGCGAACTGCTTCTTCATCCAGTCGTAGTCGACTTTCCATACGGCGGCGAAGTGCTTCCATGCGCCGGCCGAGACGCCGTAGTAGCCGGGCAGCGAGTCCGGGTTGGGCCCGATGTCGGTCGCGCCCTGGACGTTGTCGTGGCCGCGGAAGATGTTGGCGCCACCACCCGAGACGCCGATGTTGCCGAGCGCGAGCTGAACGATGCACGACGCGCGCACCATCGCGTTGCCGATCGAGTGCTGCGTCTGGCCCATGCACCAGACGAGCGTCGACGGCCGGTTCTTCGCCATCATCTCGGCGACTTTGTAGACCTGCGCCTCGGGAACGCCCGTCACCTCCTCGCACTTGTCGGGCGTCCACTTCGCCATAACGTCGTCGCGGACCTTGTCCATCCCGTAGACGCGGTCGTGGATATACTTGTCGTCCTGCCAGTTGTTCTTGAAGATGTGATAGAGGACGCCGAACAGGAACGCGACGTCGGTGCCTGAACGGATGCGCACGTATTCGTCGGCCTTCGCCGCCGTGCGCGTGAAGCGCGGATCGGCGACGATCATCTTCGCGCCGTTCTCCTTCGCGTGCAGCATGTGCAAGAGCGACACCGGATGCGCCTCGGCGGCGTTGCTGCCGATGTACAACGCGCACTTGGTGTTGCCCATGTCGTTGTACGAATTGGTCATCGCGCCGTAGCCCCAGGTGTTGGCCACACCGGAGACCGTCGTCGAGTGGCAGATGCGCGCCTGGTGGTCCATGTTGTTCGTCCCGAAGAACGAGACGAACTTGCGCAGCAGATAGGACTGCTCGTTGCTGTGCTTCGAGCTGCCGACCCAGAACACCGCGTCGGGCCCGGCCTCCTTGCGGAGTGCGAGCAGCTTGTCGCCGACCTCGTTGATCGCCTGCTCCCACGAGATCTTCTGGTACTTGCCATCGACGAGCTTCATCGGCGTCTTCAGCCGGTGATCGCCGTGGCCGTGCTCGCGGATCGATGCGCCCTTCGCACAGTGCGCACCCAGGTTGAGCGGCGAGTCGAACACCGGTTCCTGGCGGACCCAGACGCCGTTCTCGACGACGGCGTCGATGGCACAGCCGACCGAGCAGTGCGTGCAGACCGTCCGGTGGACCTCGCGCTTGACGCCTGCGGCGGGGTCGGCCGCCTGCGCCTTCTCCATCGTGCCGTAAGGAAGCTGGCTCGCGAACGCGCCGACGCCAGCGGCGAGGCCCGAGCGCTTGAGGAAGCTGCGGCGGTCCATCGTCGCGATCCGGCGCGCGCCGCTACGGGCGATGCGCGGGGCGACCCCGCGAATGGGATCGGACTTGCGCGTCAGTTGCATGGCCTCTCTCCTGCTGGATGCCGAACTCGGGGGGCGGACCCGCGACGCGGACGTCCGTCGATGATCGTCATGACGTGCGCTGCCTAGCGACGAGCGGTCGCGTAGTAGGCGCGGATGTGGTCGGTTTCCCGGTATCCCCGGGGAGCCGTGGCGGGTGGAGTAGGCGTCAAGGCCGCCGCCGGCCCGGCGACGGCGGGTGCTGCGACCGCGGCCCCCGCAGCGCCTGCGCCGAACGCGAGCAGGAAGCGCCGGCGGCGCACGTCCGGTTGCACGACATCCGGCTGGGTCCGAGAAGTATCGTAATCGGATGGATCGGGCATGAACTCCTCCTCGAGAATCAACAGAGCGGCGATTCGACGTGTTCTTCTATCCATCCATGGCGAGTGCTTCGCGATCGAGCACCATGAATGCCCGGGTCCATTCTGCTACCGGCCGGTAAAAGTTGGCAATAGGGGAATCTCCTATTGCGACGCAACAATCGAACACCAGCGGGGCCAGGTTGCCCTCGAAGAACGCTCGCTGGACCGCGTACGTCGCGGGCTCGCGCTCTGCGTCACCGCAGATCAACAGGCGCATCGATTCGCACAGTGCCGACAGGTGATCCTCGAGCATCGTGACTTCGCCGCGCCGTGCGAGACCGAGCGATGCAAGCTCGCTTCGCAGCCGCGCGAGCGGCCGCTCCATCGTGAATCCCGAGATCCAGAACGACGCGTGAAGGTTGACCTCGGACTTGCCGACACCGACGAAGAGATCGGTGTATTCCTGCCTCGCCGACGCGGCGCTCGTGCTGGCGCTCGTGTCGGCGAGGCGATTCCATGCGTCGGCGAGCTCGGAGTGTCCCTCCATGCGCGGGGCGCCTGCGATCGAGGCGAGGAGCGCGGCGTCCGGCCCGTCGGCATAGAGTCTCGCGAGCAGGGCGTAAAGATCGGCGCGGCTTTGATCCTCGTCGCTCAGCGCGCGCCGCCCTTCGACACGCTCCGGCATCAGAGCTCCCGAACGTCGGCCGCGCGCTCGTTGGCCATCATGTCGATGACGCGGCAGTCGGCGCACATCGTGAGGCGGGCGAGCGCCCCTTCTTCGGCGAACATCGAGTGCGTGCGCAGGCGCTCGACAATGGCGAGCACCATCTTCTGCGTCCCCATCGGCTTGCCGCAGCGCACGCAGGCGTGAATGGCCGCCTCGTTCAGCACCCGCGGCGCCTTCGCTTCGGGCGTGAGATCGAGGCGCGGGACGAGCGCGATCGCTGCCTCCGGACAGGTCGCAACGCACAGCCCGCATTGCACGCAGTTAGCCTCGATGAAGCGCAGCTTCGGCGTCTCGGCATGGTCGAGGAGTGCCGCCTCCGGGCACGACGCAACGCAGGCGAGGCACATCGTGCACGCATCGCGGTTAACGTCGATCGAGCCGAACGGAGCGCCGGCTGGGAGTGCGATCACCGATTGCGGGATCGGCGCGTGGGCGGCAAGGTGCTCGTTGGCGAGGCCGAGCAGGCGCCGCTTGTCCGCGACCGCGGCGAACGTCGCCGCTACGCGCGGCGCCAGTGCCGCCTGCCAGTCCCACAGCGACCGATCGAGTTGCGCGAGGTCGGTGGTCGTGCCGTCGTCGAAGGCGTCGCCCGACGAGTCGTGCGCACCCTCGGCCGGCGCGATCAGGCGGAAGTGCTCGCCCTGGTAGCCGAGGGCCGCAGTGATCGCCTCGGCGATCGACATCTGGAACGCGATCGCCTCACGGTACTGGGGAGCCTCGCGGCCCGTCGCGAGCACGCCGACCTGCGACGCGCCCCATGCGATCGCAGCGAGCCAGAGATCGATGCCGACCGACGCGACGTGCTCGACTTCGACCGGGATCACGCGTGCCGGCAGGCCGCGGCCTTCGCGCGCGAGCCGCTCGATCGCCGAGGCACCATCGGCCGCGTGCAGCAGCACGCAAGGGTCGCGCCCACCCGCGCGCGCATAGGCGCGAAGCAACGTGCGCAGGCGCGCGCCGAGGTCGGCGGCGCTGGGATACGCGTAGCTGATCGCCCCAGACGGACAGACGGTCGTGCACGCGCCGCAGCCCATGCACAGCTGCGGCTCGACGTGGACGTGGTCGCCGTCGGCGCGAATCGCGAGCGTCGAGCAGACGTCGATGCACTGCGTGCAGCCCTGCTTCTGCGAGCGCGAATGCGCACAGATCGACGCCTTGTACGCGAAGAACTTCGGCTTCTCGAACTCCCCGGTGGCGAGTGCCAACTCCGCGGCGGCCTTCGCCTGGGCGACCGGATCGGCCCCCGGGGCGAAATACCCCTGCGGCGGCTGATGCTGTCTGAACCACGGCGTCGCGCCGAGGTCGAGCACGAGGTCGAAGCGTCCGCTGCGCGCGACGTCGCGACGGCTGAAGTCGATCGCGCCGATCTCGCCGCACGCGGCGACGCACTTGCGATGTTCGCGGCAGCGGTCGAGATCGACCTGCAGCGCGCGCCCGATCGCGTGCTCCGGACACGCGCGCACGCAGGCGCCGCAGCGCGTGCAGAGATCGAGATCGATCGGATTCTCCTGCTCCCACTCGGCGTCGAAGGCGCCGAGCCAGCCGGAGAGCCCGGTGAGCTTGCCCGAGAGCACCGGAAAGCGCCGCGCACCCGAGATCGCCGCGGGCGCAGTGCGTCCGGTCATCAGGACCGTCACTGCGAGCTGCGCCGACAGCGTCGCGGCCCAGTAGAGCGCGGCGTCACCCGGACCGACGATCAGGACCTGGCCCGACGACTTGTAGCTGACGACGGGGATGGGATCGGGCTCGGGAAGCATCGCGGCTTCGAGGAGGGCCGCGATCTTCGGTCCCGCCTCCTTCGCCTGCGCCGACCAGCCCGCAGTCTCGCGGATGTTGACGAAGCGCAGCGCCTGCACGCCGGCGCGATTCCCGGCTTCGGCAGTGAACAGCTGCTCCTCCTGCGTGCAGGCGACGACGACATCGCCCTGCGCGCCGTCCGTGAAACGCGCGAGCTCGTGCTGGCAGAGCGCGCTGTGCAGCGGCAGCGTGTCAGCGCCGAGGTGCCTCGCGAGCGACGCGGCGTCGAGCGGCATCGTGCGATTGCACGAGCAAAGGAATACCTGCTTGCCTTCCGTTCCCATCACGACTCCCGCTCGGAGTGCAGCATCTGCGAACCTCCCGCATCACCGCGGGCATCGGCCCCTGCAGGCACCGGATCGGCACCGCCCGCCGTCTCGCCCGCGCCGGCGTCGATCGGTTCGCTGGCGTGGAGCTCCGCGGCGCCGGCCTCAGCGACTGGCGCAGCCGCAAGTTCCTCATCGCCTGCAAGCGAGCCCGGGCGCAGCCGCGCGAGGAGCTTGCGCGCGAGCGATGGGTCGATCGGCTTCGTCTTCGTGTAATCGTCGATATAGACGTCGAGACCGTCCATCACATTGAAGCGCAGGTCGTGCAGCAGCTTCTTCAGCGCCTCGCGACGCAGCTCCGGGTCGACGCCCGGGCGCATGAACGGCGCAAAATCGGAATCGGCGGTGAGCGAATCGATCGACGGCAGCGCCGATGTGCCCGAAACGGATGCCGGTTGCGCCGCCGGAGCGGCGACGACCGGCGCGGCTGCGACCGGCGCAGGAGCGGCCGGTTCGGCGGCGGGTGGTGCCAACGCCGCGGCGCCGGCGGTCGTCCCGGGCGACGGCCCAGCCAACGGCTCCTGCGCCGGTGCCGGCGCATCGTCCCGCACTCCGCGCGCAGCCTCGTGCTTGCGTTGCGACCACCGGCGCAGCGAGAACACCGCGCGGTTGCGGTCGCCCTCCGCGCCACCCGGGGCGCCGTTATCGCC
>Ga0134128_10012112_pt1 | contig 10285 bp, 11 predicted proteins | sample KB31754_FD_96462 | JGI IMG/M metagenome (GOLD analysis project Ga0134128, IMG submission 96462) | Terrestrial soil microbial communities with excess Nitrogen fertilizer from Kellogg Biological Station, Michigan, USA - KB3-175-4 | ecosystem: Environmental > Terrestrial > Soil > Unclassified ...
CGGGCGTGTTGTCGGGTGGCGAGGCTCTTTCAGGACGCGCGCAGGTGGTGGATGAGTCGGTAGGGAAGGGACATATCGTGATGTTCGCGATAAGGCCGTTCTGGAGATGGCAGACGCAGGGGACTTATATGTTGGGGTTCAATGCGATCATGAACTGGAATGATCTGGGGGCGGGGAAGAGTGGTGCGGGTGAGGCGCAGGGTGGCGAGCGGTAAGCAGGCAGCTTGGGCAACAGACGTATGTTAGGAATCTATGGTCTTGAAAATAGATATCTCGGGCGCGGACCGCGGCAAGATAGCTCGATCGCGCCCCCGCTTGCTTGAGGATGTTAAATGCCGTTGAGTCATTGGGAAGGCAGTTGGTTTGAGGTACAGTTGCGCAGAGAGTTCTTTGTTCGTGACGGCACGGCGTTTCAGAGGCTGTTCTCTGACCTGATGAAGCGTCGCCACAGCGTGCACTTCGCAACGGTGTGCCCGTGGGGCTCAGAAGGTGATTGGAAAAACGACGGATACTTGAGCACGAAGCGACAGATTTTCCAATGTTATGCCCCTCGCGAACTCAAGAAGGGGCCGATCCTTTCGAAAATTCGCAAGGACTCAAACGGTGCGTTTGCGAAATGGGGAGTCCACATCGACGAGTGGACACTGGTACATAACGTGGTAGATGGTTTGCCACCATATATTCTCAGCGAGTTACTCGCTCTTACTTCACGACATGCTCCAGCTAGCGCCACAGCGTGGGGCTTTGAAGAACTGTGGAGGATTGTGCGTGAGCTTCCAGTCGAGGATAACGTGGCTGTCTTTGGGCCCGTGGTTGCCGATGAAGACTTCGCGTCGTTGGAATTCCGGGACATCATCGGGGTGATGGAGAGCGTTGCGCACCACGAGCCGCCTCGGGATTCAGCTGTGGCTGTAGTCCCACCTGGAAAGATCGAGGCCAATCATTTGCCGGCTTGTGTCGTCGACTATCTGCAGCTTGGCATGCGTCGTGCGACCTTTGTTGACGAATGCTTCAAGCGCGACGCCGATCCGTTGCTCGGTGATAGGGCGGCTGAAGCGTTCAATAACAAATATCGTGAGTTGAAGGGACGCCGACTCACGGCCACACAGATCTATGACCAGCTTCGCGTGTTCGCCGGAGGTGGCGGCGACGGTCGATTGTCATCTCGCCAGGACGCGGCGGTTTTTGCGGTTCTTGCCTACTTCTTCGAGCGCTGTGATATCTTTGAGGCTCCCCCTTCACGCACTCGCGCCGTTGTATGATCCTGCCTACCAAACGGCTGACCGCTGATAGAGCTCTCTTGACGGTAGGCGCTGAGATTCTGGCGACTCTCGCTGATGATGAGCGTACCATTTCCCAGACTTGGACCGAGATTCGTTGTAAACGGGATGAATCTCCGCGGCTAGCGCCTATCACGTACGATTGGTTCGTACTGGCGTTAGATCTGCTCTTCGCGATCCGTGTTATTGATTGGGTGGGGGAAAAGCTCTCGCGACAGGTCTCTGCATGATCCACAGGATCTTCAGTTCGCTGCCAACTTTCAAGACGCTGAGCCTGCACGCAGGCCTGAACGTTCTCCTATCAGACAAGACTGAGCGTTCGACACAGAAACAGACGCGCAACTCAGCCGGTAAGTCGAGTGTGGTGGAAATTGTTCACTTCCTGCTCGGTGCACAGGCTCCGCCGGACTCGATATTTCGGAACGACGCGCTTCGCGACCACGAGTTCGGGATGGATGTTGACGTCGGAGAGCTGCTCATCAGCGTGACTAGGTCGGGTCGGGCGCCGAACTTAGTGAGGGTTCTGTACCTCGCTGGAGACAGATCAGCATGGCCTGAGGCGTTCTTTTCAGCCGCGACCGAAGTACAGCTTTCCATCACTGAATGGCGTGAGCTGCTCGGGCGTGTTGTGTTCCGAATCCCTTCAGCAAGGGAAGGCGAGCCTGAGAACTACCGGCCTACGTTTCGTGCACTGTTCCCCTACTTCGCACGCCGGGCATCTTCCGAGGCGTTTCATCTACCGATCCAACAAGGCAAGGATCAGCAACCATGGGACCAACAAGTCATGATCTCCTACTTGCTCGGGCTTGACTGGCGACTAGTCGGACAGTCGCAGCGATTGCGGGATCGTGTGAAGAGCTTGGACGCTTTGAAGAAAGCCGCTGGAAAGGAGCTGTCGTCAGTCATCGGTCGGGCGGCTGATCTACTTGCCCAAGTGACCAATCTCGAGAACCAGACTGCTGAGCGTCGGCAGTCGGTAGACGCTTTCCGGGTTCTGCCAACATTCCATGAGTACAGCGAGCGTGCGGAGGAAATTACTAGGTCGCTGCATCAATTACGTGTACAACATCAGGCAGACTCGCGCCAGATCGAGACGCTTCGGCACGCGCTCAAGACAGAGGCAGCTCCAGCGTTACCCGATGTAGCGCGGCTTTACGATGAGGCTGGCTTAACCCTTCCAAAGAGGGTGCTCCGGCGGTTCCCTGATGTTGAGGCGTTCCACGCGTCGGTCATTGCCAACCGCCGTAGTTATTTACAGTCGGAATTGCTGGAGGCGGAATCACGACTGCGACGCTATGAAGCGGAGATGGAACGCCTCGATCGGCAACGAGCAGATACCTTCCGAGTGTTGAAGAATGGCGGGGCGCTCGAAGATCTCTTAGCCATGCAAGCGGACTTGGCTAGCAAGGAAGCCGCAGTAGGCCAACTGAAGAGTCGCTATGAAACAGCGAAGAATCTCGAAGCGACCCAGAAAGAGATCAAGGCCGAGCGAGCGATGCTTGCGTTGCAACTACAGCGCGCGACCGAAGAGCACGAGGTGGCGCAGAAGCGTGCGATAAGCGTCATCAGTCGAATCTTCAGCGAACTGTACGGGTACGCCGGAGCGCTCGTTATTAATCCGACTGAGAAGGGTCTTGAGATTTCGGTGCGGCTCGATGGTGACCGAGGGAAGGGGATCAAGCAAATGTCAATCTTTGCGTTCGACGTAATGCTCTCGGTGATCTGTGCTGAACGGTCTCTTGGTCCGTCATTCGTGATCCACGACAGTCACCTTTTCGACGGAGTGGATGATAGGCAGGTCGCGACGGCCCTAATGGTAGGGAGGCGCGAGCTTGCTGCTGCGAAGTGTCAATACTTTGTCCTTCTAAATAGTGATGAACTACCTGAGCCAGAGGATCAACCGGATGATTTCGACATTGCTGGATGTATTCTCGATGTGCGGCTCACCGATGCCTCAGAGTCTGGCGGGCTATTCGGCATCCGATTTAACTGAGTAATATCGTTCATTGTTTCGCATGCGTCTTGATCGCTGCTGTCAAAGAGGTCTAGGCCCAACACTCGTGTATGTTGATTCAGCTTGACCTGTCGGACGGGGACAGTCTTGATACTGCCGCAGCTTCTGTCCTTCAGGAGTTAGCTGGCGCGCAGCTCTATCATTCTCGCTTGGGGATGCGAAACCCATTCGGCGCGTTCAATGTTGCCCTTCAATCAGTGTGGGAATCTCTCAGCCGCTGCGTCGAGGAGCTAGAACGTGTCGTGCTCACAAGGCCATTCGCGCGAGACGGGGACCCGATCTGGTTCGAGGAACTCCTGCGGCGCCACGAGTCGTTGCTGTACAGTCTTATGGAATACATTGAGACGTGCCACAGTATTCTCACGGGCTGCTTCCCGACGCAGGACTTAGCGAAGAAGCACTCAGTTACCCGTGATTATGAACGCGCGGTCAAGGAATATCGCAATTACGTCGCAAAGATTGTAAACGCTATCAAGCACAGTCAGGCCCGTCTGCGAAGCATTGTTGCCTTCAGCGATCGAGTGTCAATCGTGGGCTATTATGTGGAGTCAGCTCTGCCGGACGCAGTCATCGGGCCCAATGAAGCCATTCACCGCGACGGCGATGAGGCGTTCTCCATCGGATTGGAACTACGGTATCACCTATTTGGGATTTACAGCACCGCCTCGGCGCTCGCGACTGCGTTGAAGCAGCTGCCTATCCCTAAGGCGCCGGCAGGCTCACTCGCATCTTCCGCTAATCAGCTGATAGTCAACCTAGTTGAGCGAGTTGCTGCGCTCGATGCGCTAGGATTCCCGTCAGAGTTAGATAAGTGTCAAGCGCGTCTCACTCATGCCGGCGATGGTACGACGTCTACCTATGCACTTGAGTATCCCTTTCGGCCGCTACGCGTCTCTTTTCCCACCCAGTTGCAGGTGTCCATCGGCACCTTTGGTGATGCGGTTAGTAGCGTGTTTCGTTTCCCAATGATCGGCGAGAGGCGGGTGCGGGACCCGTAGTAAATTCGCCCCTACGCAGCACCCCAATCCGGCGGTCCCGTAACGGATGCAGGTTAAACCCTGATTCGCATTGACGCTCTTCCGCGGAGCTTGATCTCTCCGCGGATGACATCGAGCTTGGCATTGGCGACCTTCGATCACTCGGCGCTCGTGGAGCGCACGGATCCCAAGATATCGTATTCGCATCCAACCGACTCTTTTGGGAACCCGATCCGCTGTTCTACGAAGTCGAGCCCGTCGCCGACGCTGAAACCGTGGCGCCGGTGCTGGTTGGCGCGGCCCCTTACGCGGCGTTTGACGAGCGCCGGACGCTCGCATATGTTTCTCCATCCCATTGGACCCAACGAGGTCCGTGGACATTGATCGTTCTATACAGTTGCAGTGCAATCCCATTAACTAACGGAGTAAAACGCATGAGCACCACCGTTCTCGCCCCCCCGGGGTCCGCGGATCTGTTTGACTTCGCCTGGATTCCTCCCCGTGGCGATGTCCCCGCAAGTAAGGGCTTCGAGTCGCGCCTTCGTGAACTTGCCGAGCGCGCACAGCCCGAGACCTGGTCGTTCGACGAAGCGCAGCCTTACGCGATCCTCGGCAACTACCTGCGCTACACGTTCAAGCGCTTGGTCCAGCAGGGGAAAATCGAAGAGGGGACGGACACCGCTGGCACGAAGGTCGCCGCGTTCAACTCAGGCCTTTTCACGCCGAACTACGAGGCCATCTACGTCCTGTTCGAGGCGAACCGCGACCCCACGCGCCAACCCTGGGTCCTGAAGGATTTCGTCCCCGAGTGTGATCGCCGGCTCGCCTTCTTCGAGTGCCGGCCGGCGGTTGCTCGGTACTTCGAGAACACCGCGGAACTCATCTACGACCCTGATTGGAAGCTGATTCCGAACCTCGACCACATCATCGACGACAATGTCGACCGGTACCCCGCAGACCTGCGAGAGAATCCGCATCGTCGCAGAATGATGCTACAGGGGCAGGTTGAAGAGGCGGGAAAGCGCGCGCAGATGAACTACAAGATCGCCGTGCCCCAGTTCTACTTCGGTCGCGATGGCGCGGAGCCCGGACGGATCCAGCTTCTGCTGCCTCTCTGCTTCGACAACGCCGCGCGCGCCGATCTCGCTCTCGTGGTCGAGCGAGAGGCGAAAGCGTATCGCGCTTTCACGGTCCTGCCACTCGATCTGGCCTACAAGAACGCTCGACTGATCGCGAAGCCCGCAACCGAGTGGCTACCAAAGGGCACATGATTCCGCCCGGGATCTCACATTGCTCCTGGACAGAGAGTCTGGGTACAGTGTGAGATCGCTAAGGTGCGAGCGTTGCTGGATACCGGCGAGGTTCGGTAGCAGCGGCTCCGGCACCGCAATTAATGTATTCGCCGAGAGCTGAACTCCGGCGCTAGCCGTCAACCGAGGTTGCGATGGATCGAGCGGAAGAGCTATTCGTACGACGCTTTGACGATCTCGAAATCGGGCTGTCGGGGCGCGATGAATACGAATTGCTTAAGCTTGCTGCCGGCCTGCGCGCGTTGCTGCTCGACGAGTCGCCCCTACTGCACCAAGTCAACCAAGAGCGTCGACTGAAGATCCGGTTTCGCGTGAATCGGGTTGGGAGCATTACCGACGTACCCGTGAAGCCGGACATTCTGTTTCACGCTCACGGCCTTGATCCATCCGTGTTCCAGATCCCGACTGGGACTGAGGATCTGAAACTCGACGACTTCCTAACGCATCCAGTAGTCGAAGCTTCCGCCGGAACGGTGACTATCGCGGACGCGATCCGTTTCGGTGCAAACAAGGCGGGTGGGATCCACTTCGACATCAAGCGCACGCCTGCGGAGGCGAGGATCGATGCGACGATGGCTCGGCTTGCCGCGCTCGGTGTTGACTCTCTCGGGATCGCCCTTCAAACAATTGCGCGGATCGTTCTGGCGTCACTCAAACCGTTACGCGACGCTTTAGTTCAGCTACCTCCAACGCTGCCGCTGTTTGCGCACTACCGCCTCGATCGCGGGGCGTCGATCCAGTTTGATGGCGTTAGCCAGTTCCTCGAAGCGAACCTGTCCCGCGAAATCCGAGACGGCTTCAGTTGGAACGCAGTCATCCGCGTTATGCCGCAGCCGATGCCAGGCGGGCGGGTGTTCTACGAATTAGGCAACGCTGATGGGACGGCGCCACGGCTCACGATTCTGCTCGACGAATCTGGTGCAATCACTGCGACGGCTGGTCTTGGGATCGGCAGGCCACTCAGCGTCCGTGCGGAGGAGTTTACACGGTCGCATTTATTCGACAGCTTCGCATACGTCGGTGTGGATCTGTGTTTGAAGGATGGCCGCGCAGAATTGGTCCTGTTTGCCAATAACGTGCACGTAGCGACAGACAGCGCTGACGTGGTGCCGCCAAGGAGACTAGTCACACGCCATACCATTGGAGCTAGTCTCGCCGGCCAAGACCCGACGGCCTTCGCAATCCAAGAAATAGTGATCGTTGATCGCTGCCCGACAAGGGAAGAGCGTGATCATCTAGCGGCATACTTCTGGTTGCAGTGGCACAATTAGCATCACGCTCGGCTGCCTAACGAGGCTCGCAGCAGACGATGTGTTCCGGCTCTCCTCGATCATGCGGAGCTTCGCGTATGCCACGTTGGTGCCGAACGCGAGCGCTTGGTGTCATAGTCCCGCTAGGGGCAGTGTAGGTACGGGGACATCGCACAGGTCGCGGCACAATGCGACGCGGAGAGGGAGAAGCAGGGTCGGAGTGCGTCTCTTCTGGTAAATGCCAACTCTTGGCGCTGGGGAAATCCGCAAAAGTCCACCTTGACCCGGTTTTCGGATCGGGTCGTCGTATCATGCGAAGAGAGTTCATACACTAGCCGCGGTACTGACAACGTTCCGCCATTGATCTAGCGCACGGGCTCTTACTACGTATAACGGTATGCGTTATACTACGACGTTGTCGCTCTTCGGTCCCCGGCGTGATTAGGTCTTTCGCAAATACCGGCACCGAGGACGTGTTTAACGGCATCGATTCGCGTGCCGCGCGGCAGGTGTGCCCGAGTCAACTCTGGTCTATCGCACGGCGAAAGCTCGACCAATTGGCAGGAATGGTCTCGTTGAGTGGACTGCTTCTGCCGCCTGGCAACCATCTCGAGGCGCTCAAGGGCGATCGGCGTGGGCAGCATAGCATCCGACTCAACCAGAAATTCCGGATCTGTTTTGTCTGGACATCCAATGGCCCGCGCGATGTCGAGATAGTGGACTACCATTAGAGAGGAAAGCATGGTTCGCATTCCAACGCATCGTCCGCCAACACATCCGGGAGAGATGCTGATCGAAGAATTTCTCAAGCCGCTCGGCCTGACGCAGACCGAGCTCGCGGATCGTCTCGGCGTATCGTATCCGCGTGTAAATGAGCTTGTGCACGGGAAGCGCGACATGACGCCGGACACTGCGCTTCGCCTGGAGAGGTTGCTTGGTGTCGAGGCGCAGTTCTGGCTGAATCTCCAGTTGGCGTGGGACCTGTACCACGTGAAGCATTCGGTCGCGGCAAAGGCGATAGCAAAGATTCAGCCGTTGAAACGTCGTACGAAGCTGCGTGCCGGTGGAGTATCACGAAGCGCGTGACGGGCTACGGTTTCCGGCACGCGTTTGAGACGCGTCTTTCGGCCGATGGCTAGGGCATTCGGACGATAGTCGAGTTGCTTGGCCATAGCGACCGGCAACGATTCAGTCGCATGGGTTCAACGTGCGGGCGGTTGCAAGGACAGTTCGCGTTGGAAATGGTGCAGGTGCATGGCAGCGCCGAACGTGCACCTTGCGGGGGAGCGGGGTATGCGCATCTTATACTGCGTGCTTGCCGTGTTTGAAGCAGAGCTTGCAGCCTAGTACGTTTGATGGCTACACACTTCGATCTCATGCCGACTCAACTGCGGCTTCCGATGTCATTCTTGGCGGTCATGCTCGCCGTCGCGTGCCAATCGACCCCGGATTCGCGTGACACAGTTGCCACCACATGCCCGCTCACTCCCACTAACATTCGTGTCGATACCGGGCACGTAGCCGGCATCTCGACAACCATCCCACTCGGTCAACTTCGGCAGGCGTGTCCCCACTCTCGATTGGACACTGTTGGCGTCGGGGGAACACAGCCCGTGGCGCTTTCCTTCACGGCACCGGGAGCACTCATCAGCGCCGTGCAAACGAAGTACGAAGCATACGGCGACAGCATTCACTCCCACGAGCCGGCCGACCTCTGGGTCGCACACGGTGACAGCCTGCGGTTCCCCGATGGCCGATTGATACCGGCCACTGTTGGCGCACTTCGAGCGTTGGACTCGACCTCAGTTATCGTCATTGATCGCGGTGACGATGGCACCGGCTCTTACGTCGTTCCGTGCCGCTATCCCTATCTCGCCTTGATTGTGAGCAATGTGTGGCCTACATTCGCTGACACTGGTGCCGTGTCGTTCGCACGCGCCGACGTCCGCGATACGACACGCTTCTGGCGCGTCGAGCTGATGCCGTCTGTGGATCCGCGCGCCGCGGCCGCTTGCGCCCGTGCACCAGGCACTTAACGATCGTTGAACCTGACGAGCGAGCTATGGAAGTGGCAGCTTTGCCGCTGCATTCTATGAAGTCGCTCACAGGTTAACTAGGGTGTTAGCCTGCGATCCACTCGTCACCCGTTCTTGACTCGCATGGACAAAACCGAAGCGCACGCTAAGAGGTACCTTTTGCAACTCGGCTACCATGATATTAGGTATGAGCCGGATGGTCACGTTCCGCCAGACTTCGTGATCGACGGTTCGATTGCGGTTGAAGTGCGACGACTCAACCAACACGAGAACAATTCGTCAGAGCCACGCGGGCTCGAAACACTCGAATTTCAATTGCGCGCCCAGGTTGAGGGACTGCTCGACAAGCTTGGGCCGCCAACATTGGGAGCGAGTTGGTTCGTCAGCTATTTCTTCTCTCGTCCACTCGAGCCGTGGAAAACGCTCCGACCGAAACTTCAAGTCTGGCTTGATCAGTTTAGCGCGTCCGCCCAGGATCGAGGCACCAATACGGACTTCGGTCGATTCCATATCTCACTTATCAAAGCCAGTAAGGAGTATGAAAAACTGTTCGTGTTAGGTGGCTACGGTGACCATGACGCGGGCGGGTCGCTGATGCCTAAATTTGATCGGAACATACGCCTGTGTTTGGAACTCAAGACGAAGAAAATCGCGCCCTATCGGAGTCGGTATCCGGAGTGGTGGCTCATACTAGTCGACCACATTGCGCATGGTCTCGGTGCGGAGGAACGCCGGCTTCTTAGAGAGCGCCCTCCCATGGCCCGCGACTGGCAACGCGTCGTTGTTCTCGACTCGCGAGACCCAGCGGTCGCAATTCTTCTTTAGTTCCTCGAAGCAGCAGGCTAACGAACGCTGCAACTGCCGGCGGGTGATGCGGAATCCGTCCTGCGCGTGCAGATTATCGTGCGCCCTTGCAGTCGAGCTGGGCGTTAGTGAGCCATACCTGCTCCGTGTCCGCCAAGCTGTGAGATCCAATGGCCCCCGCGAATCCGCTGTCTCAGCCCCTGCAACAGATCCGTCTTGTTCTACTTGTAGGAGTATTAATGTTCGGCGCCGTCGTTCTGATCGTCCACCGACAGCCGAACTGGAAACCAGGCGCGATCCCTGCCGCTGTTCCATACGCACTGGTGGCATACTCGATTTTGGCAGTGTTGATCGCCACGATGCTGAAAGGACGCGTGGCGCGGGAACGCGACCCGCAGCGCCGTGGCCCGATGCTCCTCATCGGGTGGGTGGTCGGCGAGAGCGCGGCATTGATCGGAGTCGTGATCTTCTACATCACCGGCCAGGCCCAGTGGTATGGACTCGGGCTCTTGGCAATGGTGAGTGCGTTGTCAATACTGTCGCCTGGAGCAGCGTTGCCAACCGCAGGCAGCCTGGATGCACCCGGATAAAGATAACAGCGCGCTCACCAACCA
>Ga0134128_10012113_pt1 | contig 10285 bp, 8 predicted proteins | sample KB31754_FD_96462 | JGI IMG/M metagenome (GOLD analysis project Ga0134128, IMG submission 96462) | Terrestrial soil microbial communities with excess Nitrogen fertilizer from Kellogg Biological Station, Michigan, USA - KB3-175-4 | ecosystem: Environmental > Terrestrial > Soil > Unclassified ...
GACACCATCCCTGACGACACGCCGTCCGGCGCGCAGGGCTGGTTCATCAACACGCGGCGCAAAAAATTCGCCGACAGGCGGCTACGCGAAGCCCTCAACAACGCCTTCGACTTCGAATGGACCAACAAAACCATCATGTATGGCTGCTACGAGCGCACCATCTCGGTATTTCAGAATTCCGACATGATGGCGAAAGGCAAGCCGAGCGCGGCGGAGCTGAAACTGCTCGAACCGTTGCGCGGCCGGGTTGCCGATGAAGTGTTCGGCGAGCCTTATGTTCCTCCGGTCACCGATGGATCCGGCAACGACCGCGCCATCCTGCGCAAGGCCGTCGACCTGCTTGCGGCCGCCGGCTGCGCGGTCAAGGACGGCAAACGCGTCCTGCCGAGCGGCGAACCGATCACGATCGAGTTTCTGCTCAACGAACCGACGTTCGAGCCGCACCATCTGGCGCTGATCAAGAACCTCGCCACCCTGGGCATTGCCGCCAACATCCGCCTCGTTGACCCGGTGCAATATCGTGCCCGTCTCGACGATTTCGATTTTGACATTACGGTCGAGCGACTCAGTTTCTCGGCGACGCCCGGCGATTCGCTGCGCTCGTACTTTTCGTCGCAGGCAGCCGCGCTCAACGGCTCGAACAATCTTGCCGGCATCGCCGATCCGGTGGTCGATGGTTTGATCGAGTCCGTCATTGCCGCCGACAGCCGCCCCGCGCTGGTGACCGCGTGCCGCGCGCTCGACCGCGTCATCCGCGCCGGCCGCTACTGGATTCCGCAGTGGTACAAGGCGACGCACTGGATCGCCTATTGGGACGTCTTCGACCGGCCGCCGGCGCAACCCCGATATTTTCGCGGCATCCCCGACACCTGGTGGTATGACCCCGTCAAGGCCGCGAAACTCGAGCAAAAGGGCTGATGCGAGCCTCGCGGCCGGGCTTGTTCCGGTGATTTGCGTCTTTATGTTGCCGCTATGCCGTAAGACCTGAATAGCGGGCGCGCGCCCCAGAACAATAGACATGCAGATCGACAGCAGAGCATGAGCGCCTACATCGTCCGCCGCATCCTGTTCATGATCCCGACCATCGTCGGCATCATGCTGGTGTCGTTCGTGGTGGTTCAGTTCGCACCCGGCGGACCGGTGGAGCGCGTCATCGCGCAGCTTTCCGGCCTCGAGACCGGAGCCACCTCCCGCGTCTCGGGCTCCTCCGGCGGCGACTTCGCCGGGCGCGCCGGGCTTCCAGGCAACGCCCAAGGCGGTGGCATCAATTCAAAGTATCGCGGCGCGCAAGGGCTCGATCCGGCTTTCATCAAGAGCCTGGAAAAGCAGTTCGGCTTCGACAAGCCCGCCTACGAGCGCTTTTTCATCATGATGTGGAACTACGCGCGTTTCGATTTCGGCAAGAGTTATTTCCGCGACGTGAGCGTGATCGATTTGATCGGCGAGAAACTGCCGGTCTCGATATCGCTCGGCATCTGGATGACGCTGTTGAGCTATCTGATCTCCATCCCGCTCGGCATCCGCAAGGCCGTCAAGGACGGCACGCAATTCGACATGTGGACGTCGAGCGTGATCATCGTCGGTTACGCGATCCCCGGCTTTCTGTTCGCGATCCTGCTTATCATTCTGTTCGCCGGCGGCTCGTTCTGGCAGATCTTTCCGCTGCGCGGCCTGACGTCGGACGGCTGGTCGCAATTTCCCTGGTGGGAAAAGATCCTCGACTATTTCTGGCACCTGACATTGCCGGTTATTTCCATGGGGCTGGCGGCCTTCGCCACCATGACGCTGCTCACCAAGAACTGCTTTCTCGAAGAGCTGCGCAAGCAATACGTGCTCACCGCCCGCGCCAAGGGCTGCTCGCAACGGCAGGTGCTCTACGGCCATATTTTCCGTAACGCCATGCTGCTCGTCATCGCGGGCTTCCCCAGCGCCTTCGTCAGCGCCTTTTTCGCCGGCTCGCTCCTGATCGAGACGATCTTTTCACTGAACGGCCTCGGGCTGTTGAGCTTCGAAAGCGTGCTCAACCGCGACTACCCGGTGGTGTTCGCCAACATCTACATTTTTGCGCTCATCGGCCTCGTGGTCACGCTGATTTCCGACCTCACCTACACGCTGATCGATCCGCGGATCGATTTCGAGACGCGGGAGGTGTGAGGTGGATGTCCGCGCGCCGCGCGATCAGCCGATCGCCCCGTCGGTCGAGGCACGAGAGGGCTCGCCCGAACTGACGCCCGATATTGAGCCGACTGGCCCGCTTGCGCCCGCCCCACCGCGGGGACGCTATGCGCTCTCGCCGATCAATGCCCGTCGCTGGCGCAATTTCAAAGCCAACCGGCGCGGCTACTGGTCGCTGTGGGTTTTTCTCATCCTGTTCGTGATTTCTCTGTTTGCCGAAGTCATCGCCAACGATAAGCCGATCTACATCCATGTCGACGGCAAGAACTACTTTCCGGTTTTCGTCACCTATCCCGACACCGACTTCGGCGATGTGTTTGGCACTGCCGCCGACTATCTCGATCCGCACCTGCAGCAGTACCTGGCCGAACACCACGCTTTCGCGGTGTGGCCGCCGGTCCCGTTTTCCTATGGCACCATCGTCAGCCGCCCGCCATCGCCGTTTCCGTCGAAGCCGACGTGGCTGTTGACCAAACAGGATTGCGAATTCGCGGCCAAGAACGGCTACGGCAAGTGCGGCACGCTGCAATACAATTGGCTCGGCACCGACGATGTCGGCCGCGACGTGCTGGCGCGGCTGATCTACGGCTTCCGTATTTCGGTGCTGTTTGGATTGATTCTGACAATCGTCTCGTCGATCATCGGCGTCGCCGCGGGCGCCGTGCAGGGCTATTTCGGCGGCTGGACCGACCTCCTGTTCCAGCGCTTCATCGAAATCTGGACCTCGGTGCCGGAGCTTTATCTGCTGCTGATCATCTCTTCGGTACTGGTGCCGGGTTTCTTTGTGCTGCTTGGCATCCTGTTGTTGTTCTCCTGGACGCGGCTCGTCGGATTGGTGCGTGCCGAATTTTTGCGCGGCCGCAATTTCGAGTACATCCTTGCGGCACGCGCGCTCGGCGTGTCGAACGCGATCATCATGGTCCGGCACCTGCTGCCGAACGCCATGGTGGCGACGCTGACGTTCCTGCCGTTCATCATGTCGTCCTCGGTGATGACGCTGACGGCGCTCGACTTTCTCGGCTTCGGCCTGCCGCCCGGCTCGCCCTCGCTCGGCGAATTGCTGTCGCAGGGCAAAGCCAACGTGCAGGCGCCGTGGCTCGGCCTCACCGGCTTCTTCGCCGTCGCCATCATGCTGTCGCTCCTGATTTTCATCGGCGAGGCGGTGCGCGACGCTTTCGATTCACGAAAGACGTTCGCATGACCGTGTGCTATTATGGCCGGGATTACGGAGCAAATGCATGAATAAGATCGTTCGCGAGCATTATCCCGCAACGCAATTACCAAAGGACTTGCGCCCCAGCGATGATCCCAATGCGCGAGTTAGGATAACTATTGAAGAAGAGGAAAAGCCAGAGCAGGTTATGACGCTGGAGGAGATTTTCTCACAAAAGGGCTTCCGTCGCAGAACGAAAGAGGAAATCGACGCGGACATTCGCCGTCAACGAGACGAGTGGGATGACTGAAACGTTTGCCAACCGCATCTACGTGGACAGCAACGTCCTGATCTATGCGGTTGAGGGTGTTCCCGCGACGGCAGAACCAGCCAAAAGGCTGATCACGTTTTTACGTGCAAATCGAAACTTGATGTTTACAAGCGAGATTTCTCTTGGAGAAGTTCTCGCGCCACCTAAACGACGCGGAGCATGGCCGTTACACACCAAGCGGCGCGTCTATCTCGACTTGCTCGTTTTCAGCGGTACGGCCACGCTAATTCCAGTTTCGCGCGACATTTTGATCGGAACAGCCGAACTCCGGAAAACCGTACCTCTCAAACTGCCTGATGCGATTCACCTCCTGTCCGCAATTCGATGGGATTGCAAATTTATGGTCTCTGGCGACGCCCATTTTAAGCGACTGCCACCAAATATGATCCATGTTCCCCCTGACGACCGGGGTATCGATAGCTTACTGCGGGACATCGCATGACCGCCGACCCCCTCCTCTCCGTTCGCGATCTCTCGGTCGCGTTCCGCCACGACGGCCGCGAGACGCTGGCCGTCGACCGCGTGTCGTTCGACATCGGCAAGGGCGAGACGGTGGCGCTGGTCGGCGAGTCCGGGTCGGGCAAGTCGGTGACCGCGCTGTCGATCCTCAAGCTATTGCCCTATCCGGCGGCGCGGCATCCCGCCGGCAGCATCCTGTTCAAGGGCCGCGACCTCTTGCCGCTTGCCGAACGCGACATGCAACGCGTGCGCGGCGACGACATTACCATCATCTTTCAGGAGCCGCTGTCCTCGCTCAATCCGTTGCACACGATCGAAAAGCAGATCGCCGAAATCCTGCTGCTGCATCGCGGATTGACCGGCGCGGCGGCGCGGGCGCGGACCCTCGAAGTGCTCGGCCAAGTCGGCATTCCAGACCCGCAAAGCCGGCTCAAGAGCTATCCGCACCAGTTGTCGGGCGGCCAGCGCCAGCGAGTCATGATCGCCATGGCGCTCGCCAACGAGCCCGATCTCTTGATTGCCGACGAGCCGACCACGGCGCTTGACGTCACCATCCAGGCGCAAATCCTGGCGTTGTTGGCCGACATCCAGAAGCGACTCGGCATGTCGCTTCTCTTCATCACCCACGACCTCGGCATCGTGCGCAAGATCGCCACCAAGGTCTGCGTGATGAAGGAAGGCCGCATCGTCGAGCAGGGTGACGTCGAGCGAGTGTTCGCGGCGCCCGCGCACGCCTATACGCGTGCGTTGCTCGGCGCCGAGCCGAAGCGCGATCCGGCGCCGCCGCAACCCGGCGCGCCGCTGCTCCTGCAGGCCGACGATCTCAAGGTCTGGTTTCCGATCCGGCGCGGGGTGCTGCGCAACACCGTCGGCTACATCAAGGCGGTGGATGGCGTAAGCATCGCGCTCCGCAAGGGAGAGACGCTCGGCGTGGTCGGCGAATCCGGCTCCGGCAAGACCACGCTTGGGCTGGCGCTCTTGCGGCTCATCTCCTCCGACGGCCCGATCGTGTTCATGGGCAATAAGCTGCAGGGCCTGCGCTTCAAGCAGATGCGGCCGTTTCGCCGCGACATGCAGATCGTGTTTCAGGACCCGTACGGGTCGCTGTCGCCGCGACTGTCGATCGCCGAGATCATCAAGGAGGGGCTGGGCGTCCACTCCGCCGACATGCCGGAACATGAGCGCGATGCGCGCGTCAGCCGAGCGCTGACCGATGTCGGGCTGGACCCGGACACGCGCTTCCGCTTTCCCCACGAATTCTCCGGTGGTCAGCGGCAGCGTATCGCGATAGCCCGCGCCATCGTGCTGGAACCGTCTTTTGTGGTACTCGATGAGCCGACCAGCGCGCTCGACATGCTGATTCAGTCGCAGATGGTCGACCTTCTCCGCGACCTGCAAAAGCGGCGCAACCTCACCTATCTGTTCATCTCGCACGATCTGCGCGTGGTCGCGGCGCTGGCAAGCCGGCTCATCGTCATGCGTGCCGGCAAGGTGGTGGAATCCGGCGATGCCGCCGCGCTGTTCCGTAATCCCCAGACCGACTATACGCGCGCGCTGTTTGCCGCCGCTTTCAATCTGGAGACCGCACCCGCGGGGATCGTGGCACAATGAGCATTCGCAGCTTCGCCATGGCGCTCATCGCCGGCGTGCTCGGCGCTTTGATGGCCGCGCAGGCACCGGCCCAGGATCGCGATCACGCGCTCCGCTACGTCTCGCAGTTTCCGCTGATCGGTGATGACGGCGGGGTCGTGCCCAATCATACGGTCACCTTGCCAGCCCCGATCGAGAAAATGCCGGGCGTCGTCACGGCCGCCAATCCGGACGGCAAGACGACCCTCATCGAGTTCTATGACTTGAATTGTCCGTTCTGCCGCATCGCGTCGGTCGATATCGAAGATATGGTGAGCACCGACGGCGATCTGAAACTCGTGCTGGTGCCGTATCCGGTTCTCGGCCCGGCATCGGTCGCGGCGAGCCAAGTCGAGCTGGCGCTGGCGCAGCTCGCCACGCCGCAGCAGTTTTACGCCTATCACCACAAGATCTACGCACAGCGCGGCACGATTACCGGTTTGCGCGCGTTCCAGCTGGCGCGGGAATCCGGCTTCGACGGCCGCGCGATCGACAGCATTTCGGACAGCGACGATGTCGCCCAGACGATCAAGGCTCATCTGGCGCTCGGCAAATCGCTCGGCATTTCCGCAACGCCGGGCTTCATCATCGGCGGCGTCGCCGTGCTCGGATATCCGGGCCGGCATGCGCTGCAAGCGATGATCGACGCCGTACGATCTTGCGGCAAGGTCGCGTGCCAAAGCACGTCACCCCATAGCCAGTAAACGCGCTCCTCGGCCGGTCGGCGAGAATTTGCCGGTTCGAATCGGTTCCGGCGTTATTGAGCTATGCACGTCGGAAATGGCGGTACATTTCCGGAGTCGATGCGCGGAACCGGCCCGCTTTGGGTGAGTTGATGCCGGCAGCCAAGTCCGGCTGTCTCACGCGCATCGTCACATGGAATTCAGATTCGACCCGAAAGAGCGTCGACTGCACATCCGGACTCTGGTTCCGGCCGGGCAGGACGTGCCCACCTTCGTCGCCGATGATCGGTTCCAGTTCGGCGTCGAGGAGGAATATTTCCTGTCCGACGCGAAAACCTTGCAGGCGCCGTCGGAGACGCCCGATGCACTGTTTGAAAGTGCCAATCTCACGGCGACGGGCCATGTCGGCCGTGAATTCTTGCAGGCGCAAATCGAAGTTGCGACCGAACCGCATTGCAGTGCCGAACAGGCACGGCATGAATTGCTGCGCCTGCGCAGGAGCGCAGCGGCAGCAGCGGCTGAACATGGTCTTGCGATTCTGGCGTGCGGGACGCATCCGCTCGCGGCTTGGCGCGATGCCGTGCAGAGTCCAAAGGGCCGTTATTCGCAAGTGATGGACCTGCTGCAAATGATCGGGCAGCGCAACATGCTGTGCGGCATGCACGTGCATGTCGAATTTCCCGATCCGGCGCGGCGCGTCGACGTCATGACGCGAATGCTGCCCTATGTGCCGCTGTTCATCGCGCTCTCGACCTCGTCGCCGTTCTGGCAAGGCCGCGTGACCGGGCTCAAGGGCTATCGCCTGGCTGCCTATGACGAACTGCCCCGCACCGGCTTGCCCGAGCTGTTCCGCAGCAATGCCGAGTATGACGCCTACGTCGACGCCATGGTCACCTCCGGCGCAATGCCCGACGCGAGCCACTTATGGTGGACCGTCCGCGTTTCGCAGAAATACCCGACCTTGGAGTTGCGCGCGCCGGATTGCTGTACGCGAATAGACGACACCATCGCGATCGCGGCGCTCTACCGCGCGCTGGTCCGCCATCTGTTTAATCATCCCGACCACAATGCCGGGATTGACGTGGTCGACCGCTCGATCGCGGTCGAGAACAAATGGCGCGCTCAACGCTATGGCGCGCAAGGCAGTTTCGTCACCCGGAGCGGCGCCCTGCCGGTTGCCGAGATGCTCGACCGGCTGGTGGAACTCCTGGCTGCCGACGGCGGTACCCTGGGCTGCTGGAGCGAGTTCGAACGCTGCCGTACGATCGTGGCCGAAGGCACCTCGGCTGATGCCCAATTGCGGATTTTTACCGAAAATGAACACGAAGGTGCCGAGATTGCCCTCCACAAGGTGGCGGAGTGGCTTAAGGATGCCACTTTGATGGCCTGATTCGCAGCCCGACGCTGAAGGCAATAGGATGTGCCGCTGGATCGCCTACCGCGGGGAAACGACCGCTCTTGAGCATTATGTGACGTCGCCGTCACATTCGCTGGTGACCCAGAGCATCGCGGCGCTCGAATCGACCGCCAGCGTCAACGGCGACGGTTTCGGGCTTGGCTGGTACGGCACCCACCCGGAGCCCGGCCTGTACCGCGAAATTCGCCCGGCCTGGTCCGATGACAACCTGCGCTACCTGTGCCGGCACCTGCAGTCGCACCTGTTCTTCGCCCACGTCCGCGCCGCCACCGGCACCCCGATCACCCGGCCGAATTGCCATCCCTTCGCCTGCGCCAAGTGGCTGTTCATGCACAACGGCTTTATCGGCAACTGGACGAGGCTGCGCCGCCAAGTCGAAGCGCTCATTCCCGACGCGCTTTATCCGGCACGGGTCGGCACCACCGATTCGGAAGCAATTTTCCTCGCCATCATGGGGGCCGGCATCGACGATCCGGTCGCCGCCACCGAAACCACGCTGGCGCGGCTCGTCGATCTGGTCGGGCCGGATCGCATGCGGTTCACCGCTGCGCTTGCCAATGGCAAGGACCTGTACGCTTTCCGTTACGCCGTGAACGATCGCGCCAACACGCTCTACTATCGGGAGTCCGAGCAGGGCATCGTCGTCGTGTCCGAGCCGCTGGACAAGAACCCCGGCAACTGGATCCCGGTGCCCGAAAGCCACGTGCTGGTGGCAAAGGCCGGCGAGCCGACGCGCATCGTGCCGTTTCTTTATCAGCACCGCGAAGCGGCGGAGTAGCAATCTCCGGCTGGACGCCTCCCCACGGAAGGCTCACGATGGCCTCAACTCTGGGGGGATCACATGAAGCGCTCTTTGGGCTTCCTTCTCGGCGCGTGCCTTATCGCTGCGCTCGCATCGCCGGCGCGGGCAGAGCCGATCAAGATCGTGGTGCCGTTCGCTGCCGGCGGGCCGGTCGATCAGCTCGCACGCGTGCTTGCCAACGGACTTGGCCCCAAGCTTGGCGAGGACGTCATTGTCGATGACCGCGGCGGCGCCGGCGGCGCCATCGCCTGCGAATTCGTGGCGCGCGCCAATCCCGACGGCAAGACCGTGCTGCTGGCAAGCCTCGGCGCCTTCGTCATCGGCCCGATCCTCAAGCCACCAGCCAACTATGATCCGGTCAAATCGTTTGAGCCGATCATGCTGGTCGGCTCGGTGCCGTCACTGATCGTGGTCAATCCGAAATCCGGCATCGCGACGCTGGCCGACTTGATCGCCAAGGCCAAGCAGCGACAGTTGAGCTACGGCTCGGCCGGGCCAGGCACCACCATGAACATCGCGCTGGAAATGCTCAACAAGGCGGCGGGCGTGAAGATCACCCACGTGCCCTATCGCGGCGCGGCGCCGGCGATCACCGATCTGCTTGGCGGCCATATCGAAACGCTCAACGCCGATCTGCCGGTGCTGCTGCCGCTGGTGAAAGCCGGCAAAGTCAGGGCGCTGGCAGTGTTCTCGCCCGAGCGCACGCCGCTGTTGCCGGACTTGCCGACCACCAAGGAGGCCGGCTTTCCGGGCATGATCATGGAGAACTGGTACGGCCTGTTGCTCCCTGCCGGCACACCACCGAATGTGCGCGACCGGCTTGAACGCGCGGCGTTCACAGTGATTGCAGATCCCGCCGTCAAGGCGCGGTTCGCGGCTGACGGCACCCACGGTGCGCTCGCCCACGATGCGTTTGCGGCTATGCTGAGCAAACAATTCGCCGAGTGGCCGGGACGGATCAAGACGCTCGGCATCAGCGCCGAGTAATCGCTCTTCAAAAGCCGAACAGCTTCGCCGGATTGTCGACCAGCATGAGCCGGCGCGTGCGCGCGTCGGGAGCGATTTCGGCGATCAGATCGACCAGATCGCCGTCATTGGGGACGGCGTTGTGATTGGGATGCGGCCAGTCGGTGCCCCAGACCACGCGCTCTGGCGCGTGGTTAGCAAGATCGCGGGCGAACGGCACGGCATCGGCGTAAGGATACGCCTGTTTGCTGATGCGGTCGGTGCCCGACAGCTTGACCCAGATGTTGCCGCGGTCGAGCAGACGGCGCAGCACCGTGAAGGTCTGACCGCGCAATCCCTCGCCGACATCGATGCGCCCGATGTGGTCGATCACCACGGCCGCGTCGATCGAGGTGATGAACTCGTAGTTCTCCCGGATTCCGTGGCCGCCCATGTGCATCGCGATGTGCCAGCCGTAGGGCGACACCAGCTCTATCACCTTGCGCATGTCGTCGCGCGACATCGGCGGTCCGAGATGCGACGCGAAGAAATGCAGACGCACGCCGCGCACGCCCGCGTCGTCGAGACGGTCGACTTCGGCCGGCGGCGTCGTCGGCCGGATCAGAGCCACGCCACGATAGCGGCCCTTGCCGGCGGCGAGCATATCGACCAGCACCGCGTGATCGCTGCC
>Ga0134128_10012114_pt1 | contig 10285 bp, 11 predicted proteins | sample KB31754_FD_96462 | JGI IMG/M metagenome (GOLD analysis project Ga0134128, IMG submission 96462) | Terrestrial soil microbial communities with excess Nitrogen fertilizer from Kellogg Biological Station, Michigan, USA - KB3-175-4 | ecosystem: Environmental > Terrestrial > Soil > Unclassified ...
GCGTCTGGCGCAGCGTCACCTTCTCGCTCTTGTTGAGCCGCTCGCGCTCGCGCTGGCGGATGCGTTCGCGCTCGTTGGCGACCGCCTTCATGCGCTTGGCAAGGCCTTCGCCCGCAAACAATGGCATGATCAGGGTGTAGGCGGTGAGGCTCGCCGCGATCGCGGCGAGCAGCATGGTCAAAAAGTGGGCGTCGTGAAGCTTTTCGGCCAGTAACTCGAGCATGCGCCACCTTCAGAAATCGAAATTAATCATCTTCTTCATCACGAAAACGCCGATGGACATCCAGAGCAGGCAGCCGACCAGCATCACCTGGCCGGTCGACGTGGTCCACAGCAGCGAGATGTAGGCGGGGGTCGTCAGATAGACGAGCACCATTTCGATCGGCGGCAGCGAGCCGATGATGGCGGCCGAGGCTTTCGCCTCCATCGACATGGCCTGAATTTTCTCGGCCATCTTCTTGCGGTCGCGTAGCACCTTGGAGAGGTTGCCGAGCGCTTCCGACAGGTTGCCGCCCGACTTCTGCTGGATCGAGACCACGATGCCGAAGAAGTTCGCCTCCGGCACCGGCATGCGCTCATAGAGCCGCGCGCAGGCCTCACCGAGCGGCATGCCGATGGCCTGAGTTTCGATGATCGCCAGGAATTCGCTTCGGAGCGGTTCCGGCGCGTCGGCGGCCACAACCTTGATCGATTCAAACAAAGGCAGGCCGGCTTTGATGCCGCGCACGATCACGTCGACCGCATCGGGCAGCGCCGCCAAGAACTTCTTTTCGCGGCGCTTCTTCAAGAAGCCCAAGGCCCAGCGCGGCAGGCCGAAACCTCCTGCGAAGGCCAGTCCGCAAGCCCCCAGCAAGCCGCGGCCGACAAACAGGCCCACGGCAAAGAACACCCCGCCCAGGATCGCCGAGACCACCATGAATTTCTGGGCCGACCAGTCCTCGAGCCCCGCCTGCTGCAGACGGATGCTGAGCGAGACCTTGCGCTCCTTCTGGTGGCGCGCTTCGATATCCTTCAGCGAAGTCTCGACCTGCTCGCGTCGCGAGCGCTGGGTTTTGTCGGCCTGGCGCTTGCTGGCCGGCTCGGGTTTGGCGACGGAGGCGCGGCGGCTTTCGGCCTGCTTCTCGCCCGACAGCACCGGATAGAGAAAGACCCAGGCGACCCCGCCGATCGCGGTGGCGGCAAGGAAGCCGAGAGCGAGCGTCTGCGTGTTCATGGCGCGGTCCTGCCGTGATCTTCCGCGGCATCGAGCGCGGCCGCGAGCCGCTTTTCCTCGCCGTAATAGCGCGCGCGTTCCCAGAAGCGCGGCCGGCCGATGCCGGTCGAGCGGTGCTGGCCGATGATCTTGCCGTTGGCGTCCTCGCCGATCAGGTCGAACAGGAAGATGTCCTGGGTGATGATGGTGTCGCCCTCCATCCCCATCACTTCCGTGATGTGGGTGATGCGGCGCGAACCGTCGCGCAGGCGGGCGGCCTGGATGATCACGTCGATCGAGGCGCAGATCATCTCGCGAATGGTGCGCGAGGGCAGCGAAAAGCCGCCCATCGTGATCATAGATTCGCAGCGCGACAACGCCTCGCGCGGATTGTTGGCGTGCAGCGTGCCCATCGACCCGTCGTGGCCGGTGTTCATGGCCTGCAGCAGGTCGAACGCCTCCGGTCCGCGAACCTCGCCGACGATGATGCGCTCGGGCCGCATGCGCAGGCAGTTTCGCACCAATTCGCGCATCGTGATCTGGCCCTCGCCCTCGATGTTGGGTGGACGGGTTTCCAGGCGCACCACATGCGGCTGCTGCAGCTGGAGTTCAGCGGCGTCCTCGCAGGTGATGATGCGCTCGTCGTGGTCGATATATTGCGTCAGGCAGTTGAGCAGCGTCGTCTTGCCGGAGCCGGTACCGCCGGAGATCAGCACGTTGCAGCGGCATCGCCCGATGATCTGCAGGATCTCTGCGCCTTCCGGGGTGATCGCCCCGAATTTGACCAGCTGCTCGAGCGTCAGCTTGTCCTTTTTGAATTTGCGGATGGTAAGCGCCGGGCCGTCGATGGCGAGCGGCGAGACGATGGCGTTGACGCGCGAGCCGTCGGCGAGGCGGGCGTCGCAGATCGGCGAGGACTCGTCGACGCGCCGGCCCACTTGACTCACGATGCGCTGACAGATGTTGAGAAGCTGCTGGTTATCGCGGAAACGGATGCCGGTGCGCTGGATCTTGCCGCCAACCTCGATGTAGACGGTGCTGGCGCCGTTCACCATGATATCGGCGATGTCGTCGCGCGACAGCAGCGGCTCGAGCGGGCCATAGCCGAGCACGTCGTTGCAGATGTCGTCGAGCAGCTCTTCCTGCTCGGCGATCGACATCACGATGTTCTTGATCGCGATGATCTCGTTGACGATGTCGCGGATCTCTTCACGCGCAGACTCGGAGTCGAGCTTGGCGAGCTGGGCGAGATCGATCGCTTCGATCAGCGCCCCGAAGATCGTTGCCTTGACCTGATAGTAGTTGTCGGAGCGGCGGGTCTCGACGACGGGCGGCGGTGGCGGCGGCTTGACCGGGGCAAGCGGGGGCGAGGCCACGGCAGGCGGCGGCGAGGGACGCGGCGCGGCGGGGGCGGCCGCCGGCGAAGGCTGCGGCGCGCTTACCGCCGGCCTTAAGCTCCGGTTCTCCGTGTCTGTTCCGCTACGCTTACCGAACACGATTACTGCTCCACGCGATGACTTACTTCTTCAAGAGCTTCTCGATCAGGGGCGACAGGAACGAACCTTTCGGCCTTTTGGTCTCGCTGCGGCCGGTCAGGCGCTGCGCGATCTGCAAGAACATCTCGACGGCGCGATGATTGGCGGAAATCTCCGCGATCATCTGGCCGTTGTTGGCCGCCGAGCCGAACATCTGCGGATCGAACGGGATGGCGGCGATCGGCTCGCTCTCGATGGCCTTGGCAAATTCGGTCGCGTTGATCTCGGGGCGCTTCGGCACTCCCACCTGGTTCAAGCAGTAGAGCGGAGGCCGGTCGTTCGGCCGCGCAGCCTTCAGCAGGTCGTAGATGTTCTTGGTGTTGCGCAGGTTGGCAAGGTCGGGGGCCGCGACGATCAGGATGTCGTCGGCACCGATGAGCGCCTGCTTGGTCCATCCCGACCATTGATGGGGAATGTCCAGCACGATGCAGGGCATGGTGGTGCGCAGCGTATCGAAGATGGCGTCGAACGCCTCGGCGCTGAAATCATAGACCCGCTCCAGCGTCGCCGGCGCCGCCAGAAGGCTGAGATGGTCGGTGCATTTCGACAGCAGGCGGTCGATGAAGGCGGTGTCGACGCGGTCGGGTGAGAACACCGCGTCCGCGATGCCCTGCGGCGGGTCCTGGTTATAGTCGAGTCCGGCGGTACCGAAGGCGAGATCGAGATCGGCGACGACGGAATCCATTGTGAGGTCGCGGGCGATGGCCCAGGCGACGTTGTGGGCGATGGTGGACGCGCCGGCGCCGCCCTTCGCACCCACGATCGCGACGATCCGCCCGACCGCCTTGGCTTCGGGAGCGGAAAACAGGTTGCAGATCGAACGCACCACGTCGATGGCGGTGACGGGGGCAATCACATAATCGCTGACGCCGCGGCGCACCAGCTCGCGATACAGGGCGACGTCGTTGATGCGGCCGATCACGATGACCCGCGTGCCGGCGTCGCAGACGGTTGCGAGCTGGTCGAGGCCGGCGAGAATGTCGGAGCGCCCGTCGGTCTCCAGCACGATAACGTTGGGTGTCGGCGCCGAGCGATAGGCCTCGATAGCGGCAGCCATGCCACCCATCTGGATCTTCAGATGCGCTTTGCCGAGCCGACGGTCCTCGCCGGCGGCCTGCACGGCGGCAGCCGTCTCCACCGTCTCGCAAAACGTCTGCACCGATACCCGCGGTGCCGGCGCGATGTGCTCTTCCGCAGGCGACGGCGCGGTTTCAAGCGGTTGCTCGGAAGTCTGGCGGGCGTAGCTGATCATTTGCCGGTGTCGCTGAGTTTGGCTTTTTCGGCGAGAGGATAGGTGGTCGAGGTATCCTGCCCTTTGCGGTATTTCTCGAACGCTTCGCTCCGGCGCATGGTGTAGGGCGGCGTCTCCGGCCTCGGCTGTTCGAGGTCGGACGGATTCTCGACCATCGCCGCCATATTGCGCTGATAGGCGCAGCCGAAATTGTAGTAGGGCTTGTTGTCGAAATAGCCCTTGTTCTTGATCGAAGGACCGAGATCCTCCGGCCACAGCCCGCAGGGGCCGGCCACCGCCTTCAGTTTCGGATAAGTCAGCCGGATCGGCGGCAAGAATTTGGGATCGTCGGGGCGATAGCGGTGCACAAAGACGCCGTTCGGCGGCACGCCGGCAGCAGCGAGCAGCGATCGAATCTCGTGAAGCGAGTCGGCTGCGGCCCGCGCGTTCGGCGTATCGACGGGAACGTCGATGCCGATCGCGCCGGTGCCCTCGCGCCGCCAGCTTTGCGCCAGTCCCACGACATCGGCGCGCTGGCTCGCCGATAGGCCGCCGCGACCGCGGCCGACGAAGACGACAAGCGATTGATTACCTTCCTCCACCGTGATCGGGTGCCGCGCCCGATAGTCGTCCGGAATGCTGGCGGTGACCGCTTGGTCGGTATGCGTGCAGGCGCCGAGCGCCACCGCTACGCCGACCAGCGCGCCGGCGAGGCGCAAGACACGGGTGCGATCGAGGAGGGCCTGCTCTGTCATCGATTTCATCCTCGTTCGCCTCAATCGGTGATGAAGCCGTATTGGCCACGATAATTCCGCGCGGGCCCGACGCGGCCGGGCACGCCATAGATGCGGTTGATCGAGCCCAAGAGGTCGGCCTGCGGATCCGAGGCCGCGGAGAAGCCATCATCCGGACGCGACAGATCCTTCGGCGGCACCGCGCGCACGATATAGGGCGTGACCAGCACCATCAGTTCGGTCTGGTTGTTGACGAAGTCGCGGCTGCGGAAGAGCGATCCGAGGATCGGCAGCTGCATCAGGCCTGGCATGCCGCTGATGGCCTGCTTGGTCTGGTCCTGAATCAGGCCCGCCATCGCCATGGAGCCGCCCGAGGGGATTTCGAGCGTGGTTTCCGCGCGGCGGGTCTTGATCGAGGGAATGGTGATGGAGTTGACGGTCGACGACGTGACCGCCTGCGACAGCGTTACCGAATTTTGGTTGGACAGTTCGGATACCTCCGTCATCACGTGCAGGCTGATCCGTCCCCCGGTCAGCACCACCGGCGTGAAGTTCAGGGAGACGCCGAACTTCTTGTAGGAGATCTGGGTTGTGCAGACATGGGTGGTGGGGTCGCAGGAATAGCCTGCCGGAATCGGAAATTCGCCGCCGGCAACGAAGGTGGCCGCCTCCCCGGAGATCGCCGTCAGGTTCGGCTCGGCCAGCGTCCGGATCACGCCAGCGCTTTCCATCGCTCGCAGCGTTGCCGAGACCGAGGGCGTGGCGCCGAATGATGTCGTCAGGGCATTATTGCCGACCAGCGGTCCGCCGCTGGCGGTGAACGGATTGCTGTTGGTGAAGTTCACGACCGCGGTGCCGTAGTTGAGACTGGCGTTGAGGTCGATGCCCAGCTGCTTGATCACGGAGCGGGCGACTTCGGCGACCGTCACCTTCAACATGACCTGGTCGCGGCCGCGCACCACGATCGAGTTGACGACCTTGTCGGCCCCGCCGACGAGACGCCCGGCGAGATCGGCCGCCTGCTGTGCCTCGATCGGGGTCGCCGCGGTGCCGGTCAGGACGACGCCGTCGCCGACACCTTCGATCTGGATGTCTGAGTTCGGCAACAATTGCTTGAGCGCGGCACGGACGCCGTTGAGGTCCCGCTTCACCGCGATGTCATAGGCCGCGATTTGCTGGCCGGCGGAATCGAAGAACACGATGTTGGTCTGGCCGACCGCCGCGCCGATGATGTAGGCGCGCTGGGCAGAACGGATCACTGCGTTCGCGATCTTCGGATCCGCCACGAGCACATCCTTGATGTCGCGCGGCAGGTCGATCACCATCGACTTGCCGACGCCCAGCGAGAGGAAGCGCGCATTCATCTGGCTGTCCTGGACAACAGGAGCCGGGATCCGGGAATCGGCCGCCAAGACCGGTATCAGCGCCGGGTTGAGCGTCAGCGCAGCGACCGCCGAAAACGACAGGGCGCGGACCACCGCGGACCGCATCGTCGTGAAGTTTGCCCCGGAACTCATCGCGTGGTCCTCATCGTCACTGCTGCGTCGGTACCGTCGTCGTTGAACTGGGAATCCCGAACCGGACGACGTTGATGCTTTGGGTGAGCTTCTTCTCGTCCTGGGCGACGTTCTCAACCGCGTGGGCGTCGGCAATGCTTCGTAGCGCCAGCGACAGCGTGCCGGCCTGGCGCGCGGCGGCGAGCGCAATCGTCTGTTGGGGAGTGAGCTCCAGCGTGACGGTCTTGCCGATCACCGCGTTCTGCCCATCCTTCTCCTTGGGCGCCTGGTCGATCGCGAGGACGCGGACATTCGACAGGATGACTTGAGACCGAATGACATCCTGCTGGTTACCGCCGGCGCCTGCATCCTTGATGTGCCGGGTGAGCAGCACGTCCACGCGGTCGTTCGGCAAAATGAATCCGCCTGCCGCCGTTTCCGGCGCGATTTCGGTCGAGACCCCGCGCATGCCGGTCGGCAGGATGGCCGCCATGAACCCGGAATCGCTCTTCACGAGCTTCTGGTCGCGGATCGGCTCGCCAGCGATGAACGGAGCGCGCGCGATCGAGCCGGCGAGCTTGGTTGGGGCGTCCGGGCGATCGCTGCGGCGAATGAAGCTGTTGCTGGCGGATGCTGTTGGCCAGGTCTGCCACTGAAAGTCTTCCACCTTCACGGTCTGGCCGAGCCCGATATCTGACTTCGCGACCAGCACGTCCACGGTCGGCAATTGCGCGACCGGCGCGGCCGCAGGCTGCGGCTTGCTGTTGAACCCGCTCGCAAGATAAGCGGCAACGCCACCCGCACCGAGGGCGATGGCAAGGACCACAATGCGTGCGGTGTTCATACGCCTCAACTTTCCACATAACGCCGCGACGCATCGGTCGCCGTGATGGGAGTTGATCAGCTATTCGTCAAAGCATGGTTAATGAGGCGTATCTAAATCGCCTTAACGCCGGGTTTAACCGCTCCGGTCAGCGCAGGGCGAAGTGCGCGAGATCGACTGCCTTCACCCAATCTGTCTCGGGGTAGATCATCAGCGCTCCGATCGCGAGGGCGATGCCGTAGGGAATTCCGCTTTCCTTGGCGTGCAGCCTGAGCAGCCAGGCCTGGCCGTTCAGCGGATAGGGTAGCGGCCATTGCCGGAGCTGCAGCAGCACAAGGGTGAGAACGCCGCCGAACAGCGAGGCGTAGAGCAGGTAATTCAGAAGCTGGCCGAAGCCGAACCACAGCGCTGCGGAAGCGGCCAGCTTGGCATCGCCGCCGCCGACCCAGCCAAACGCAAAGCAGCCGAAAGCGACCGCCAGCACGATCGCGCCGGCGCCGAGATGGAGGAGAATATCGGTCGCCCCCATACCAGTGAGCGCCGCGAGCACCAGGAACGTCCCGGCAAGCGCCAGCGAAATCCGGTTCGAGATCGTCATGGTGAAGAGGTCGCTGGCCGCGGCAAACGCCATCAGGGCGGGAAAAATGAGAAGCCGTGCGAGGTCGAGCATCATGGGAGGCACGCTATAAACGGCTGCTGCTGTGGATCGGATCGCCGAAGCTTAGGGGAGGGAGATGAACAATCGGCAAATGCTTGTCGTTCTTACCAGATGCTGGCGATGCGCCCGAGCAGTGCGGAGACCGCGAGCAGGAGCGCCAGGCACACCAACTGCAGCGACGCATGGTCCCGCACGGCGGCGGCCATCGTCGTCTTGGTTGCGAGCTCGCCGACAGGCTTGCGCATGGAGAAAGCCGATCCCTGCAAACGACAAAGGCCCCGGTCGCGGGGCCTTTGCTGTTCGACTCGAACAGCTGCTTACTTCAGCGAGCTGTTGATGTTCGAGAACTTGGTGTTCAGGTTGGAGCCGATGCCGTTGACGACAGCGATGATGGCAAGGGAGATGCCGGCAGCAATCAGTCCGTACTCGATTGCGGTCGCGCCGGACTGATCCTTCACGAAACGGACAATCAGGTTCTTCATTAGTTAAACTCCGTGTACACGTGGCTGATCGAAACTATGTATCTGGTCTCGCCGGCGTTCTCAGCACCGTGACCATGGGGATAGCCTAAGGGCCGACAATTGCGGTGCAGTTAATTCGATCGCGTAAAAACGGCTCTAATCGGCTGTTCTTTGCCAGAGTAAACGTCCCATTAAGAATTTCATTATGGTTCGAATTGCGAATCGAGCCGGCGTTTTGCCGGCGAAAATCATTCGCGGGCCCGCATAAAGTAGAGAGCATCGTCTTCCGGCAGCATTGGTTTCACCCCTCTTTAAGCCCCCCGGGAGTACGGCTGAGCTCAACTGATGCAGCGAGGCGGCGATGTCGAACCTGCCCATGGAAGTGGCGTTGATGCTCGGCGAGACCATCGAGAAGGTGGTGCCGATCACGATCGTCCTGGCGGTGCTGTTTTCCGTGCTCAGCCATTTCTGGGCCTGCAATCCGGGCGTACCGTTGTGGCGCAGGCACGAGCTCGTTACCGATGCCGTTTACTGGTTTTTCGTGCCGGTGTTTGCACGCGTGATCCGGATCGGGCTTTTGACCGTCGGCGCCGCGGTGGTCTTCAACATTCACGATCCCGACGAACTCATCGCTTTCTACGACAATGGCCATGGGCCGTTGTCACATCTGCCACTGTGGGTTCAGGCGCTCCTGTTTCTGGTCGCGTCCGACTTCATGCTCTATTGGCTGCACCGAATGTTCCATGGCGGCGAGTTCTGGAAGTACCACGCCGTGCATCATTCGTCCGAGGAGCTGGATTGGATTTCGGCGGCCCGCTTCCATCCCGTCAACCTCGTGATCGGCACGATCTCGGTCGACGTCATTCTGCTGATGGCCGGCATCTCGCCGAATATCATGCTCTGGGTTGGGCCTTTCACGACCTTCCATTCGGCTTTCGTGCACGCCAATCTGAGCTGGACGCTGGGGCCGTTCAAATATGTGCTGGCAACGCCGGTATTCCACCGCTGGCACCACACGCCCATGGCGGAAGGCGGCAACACCAATTTCGCCGGCACGTTTCCGATCTGGGACATTCTCTTCGGCACCTTCCGGATGCCGGAGGGCCGGCTACCCGAGAATTACGGCAAGGACGAAGCCAAAATGCCCACGGAGATCGTCGGACAGCTGGCCTTTCCGTTCCGCCGCTAGGCTAACGCGTCGGATTGTCCCTCGCGCCTTTGCCGTTCGTTTATCAATTGTTGGCAGAGTTGGTGCGTCGGCTGTCGCTGCGGCTCGCGTCTCGCCTTTGCGCCGGCTTGTCAACGTCCCGGGGGGACAAAATGTTGTTTGCGTTCCTGCGTAACCTTGCTCGTCCGTTTCTGCTGATGGCCATCGGCCTCTTGCTGTGGCCGGTTGCTGCTTTCGCCGAGCCCTCTGCCGACACGATCTCGGTCAGTGTCGATCAGGCCAAGCTTCTCAAGCTGCCGTCCAGCGTCGCGACCATCGTGGTCGGAAACCCGCTGATTGCCGACGTAACCCTTCAGAATGGCGGCATCGTCGTGGTGACCGGCAAGGGCTATGGCGCCACCAATTTCATCGCCATGGACCACCATGGCGAAATCCTGGTCGACCGCGTGATCCAGGTCGAAGGGCCCAGCGACCAGTTGGTGACGGTTTATCGCGGCACCGAGCGCGAAACCTATAGCTGCATGCCGGTTTGCCAGCGCCGGGTCACCCTTGGTGACGGCGAGAAGTATTTCAGTACGGTTCTGCAGCAATCCGGCGCCTTGACCAGCCAGGCCAGCAGCGCTGCGGCGTCGGCGGGCAAGACCAATTAGGCCGGCCGATCTGAGAACGGCTCAGTCCATTGAAGCGATGCTTCGGAAAGAAAGTTAATCGTTCATTGACGTGTCGAACGAGCCCTATGCCGGATGAGAGCCGTAGCGCCTGTGCTTAGCGGCAAGGGTACGCAAAAAGGGCCGCGCTTCAGCGCGGCCCTCGTCGCATTATTGGGCTGTTATCTGGCCGGATATTCGAAAGGGCGTGACCCTTTCGACGGCGATCAATTGGCGGCGCGGAGATTGTCGGCCGACGACTTGCCCGAACGGCGATCCGCCACGATCTCGTACGAGATCTTCTGGCCTTCACGCAGCGTGCCCAAGCCAGCGCGCTCTA
>Ga0134128_10012115_pt1 | contig 10285 bp, 10 predicted proteins | sample KB31754_FD_96462 | JGI IMG/M metagenome (GOLD analysis project Ga0134128, IMG submission 96462) | Terrestrial soil microbial communities with excess Nitrogen fertilizer from Kellogg Biological Station, Michigan, USA - KB3-175-4 | ecosystem: Environmental > Terrestrial > Soil > Unclassified ...
AGAGGCGGTGGGCGATGACGATCGTGGTGCGGTCGCACGCCAGCGTGAGCAGGGCCCGCTGCACCGCCCGCTCGCTCTCGTTGTCGAGGGCGCTGGTGGCTTCGTCAAAGACCAGGATCGTGGGGTCCTTGAGGAAGGCGCGGGCGATGGTGAGCCGCTGCTTCTGCCCGCCCGAGAGCTTTACGCCGCGCTGGCCGATATCGGTGTCGTAGCCCAGGGGCAGGGCGATGATGAAATCGTGCGCGTCGGCCGCCTTTGCCGCCGCGACGATCTCCGCCTCGGTCGCGTCCGGCCGGCCGTAGCGCAGGTTCTCCGCAATCGTGCCGGCGAAGAGGTAGACATCCTGCTGCACGACGCCGATGTGCCGCCGGAGCGAGGCGAGCGTCACGTCGCGGATGTCCCCGCCATCGATGAGGATCGCCCCCGCCGCCGGCTCATAGAAGCGCGGGATCAGCGCGCAGAGCGTGCTCTTGCCAACGCCCGAGGGCCCGACTAGCGCCACGAACTCGCCCGCCTTGACCTCGAACGACAGCCGGTCGAGCACGTGCGCGCCGTCTTCGTCGTAACGGAAGTTGACATCGCGGAAACTGATGGCGCCACGCGGCCGTTGCATTTCGACGGCGCCGGGCCGGTCGGCGATTTCGGGCTCCGTTTCGAGGATCTCCATCGCCCGGTCGAACCCGGTAAAGCCATCCTGCCACCAGCGCACGGCCGTGGTTATCCGATTGATCGGATCGACCAGCACCGCGATGCAGAGCAGGAATGTCAGCACATCGGCCACGCTGAGCTGCGCCGTGACCACCCTGAGCGCGCCGAACACGATCACCGCGATGGTGAGGAGCTGGGCGAAAGCGGTGGTCCCCAGCGAAAACCAGGCTTCGCTGAGATAGGTGGCCCGGCGGCTGCCATAGAAATTGGCGTTGGCGGCGTTGAACTGCCGGTTTTCCAGCGCCTCGTTGGCGAACGATTGCACCACGCGGATGCCGGAAAGCGAATCCTCGACCCGCTCGTTGACCGCCGCGATCTCCTTCTTCGATTGCGCCATGGCCTGTTCCATCCGGCGGGCGAAGTGCAGCGAATAGATCAGCGCGACGGGCGCGAGGGCGAGGATGATGCCGGTCATCCAGATGTCGATATGGGCGAGGATCACGATCACGCCGACGAATTTGAGCGAGATGATCGCAATCTCCTCGGGGACGTGGTGGAACACCTCGCCGAGCCACAGAGAATCGTTGGTGATGCGGCTCATGAGCTGCCCCACGCGGTTGCGGTCGTAAAAGCTGAACGACAGCTTTTGGCAGTGCTCGAAGAGCTCACGCCGCACCTGGCTTTCGATGCGCCCGCCCATCATATGGCCCTGGAAATCGACGAAGAAAGTCGCGACGATCTGTACGGCCAGGAGGCCGAGCATCACCGCGCCCATGAGGTAAATCTGGCCGAGCGGGTCCGCGCCCAGTGAGAGCTGCATCACCTGCTTGGTGACGTAGTTGGCGCAAAGCGGCAAAGCGAGTGCCGTGGCGGAAACCAGCACGGCACAGGCAAGATCAGCCGCCAGCAACGGCAGATGCGGCCGATAATAGGCGAGAAACTGCCGGATGCGTTTCCAACGATGCTGGCGCGCAAAACTGCGCGCGTCGAACGAAGCGTCGGCGGAAGTTGGATGGGTAGCGGTTGTGGAGGCGTTACGGCTGCCCGAGCGGGCGCGCGTCCTCCCAAATGAGATTTGCATGAAGCGTCATGTCCAGTTGCGGGATTGCGTTCAAAATGGACATGGACGTCGTCATTGCAGTCTCCTCGCGTTTACGATGCGCATAAATGCGGCGATCGACAAGAAAATGCAAGGCGAGTACTCGCGGGTACTTTGGTAGCCCGGTCACGTGTTGCCGAACTGCTGCACTGCATACTCAGTGCCGCTCGAAATACTGCACTTCGCGTTCGTGCTTCTCCGCCGCGGCGAGATTGTCGAACGTGCCGAGATTCTTGCGCTTGCCGGTCTCCGGATCGGTCTTGCGCGAATAGAGGCGATATTGGCCATTGGGGAGTTTACGGATTCTCATCCTCCTGCGTTTGAGGGTGGAGGAGAAACGCCGGAAGGCTTTAGCCAGTTCCGACGCGGGCATAACACCTTGCGTTACATAACGTGATGCGTTATATGATGATTATCGCTATAGGTCGCAGATGATCCTGGGCTTTGCTGATCGCGAGACAGAATCGATTTGGGCTGGCCGGCGCAGTGCGCGGCTGCCGTCGGATATCCAGGCTGTCGCCTTGCGCAAGCTCCGCCTGCTCAATCAGGCGCGCGTGGTACAGGATTTGCGCGTTCCACCGGGCAATCGGCTCGAAGTGCTGAAAGGCAGGCGCGCCGGGCAGATGAGCATCCGGATCAACGACCAATGGCGTATTTGTTTTGTTTGGACTGATGGAGGTCCGGCTGATGTCGAAATCGTCGATTACCACCGCTGAATCTCAGCTTCTGCGCAATCCGCATCCGGGCGAGATCCTGCTTGAGGAGTTTCTCAGGCCGATGGCTGTGAGCCAGAACGCCATTGCCCGGGCTGTCGGCGTGCCCCCTCGGCGGATCAATGAAATCGTGCTCGGCAAGCGCGGTATTACCGCCGATACCGATCTTCGGCTGGCCCGCTATTTCGGCCTGTCGGAAGGTTTCTTTCTCGGGCTGCAGGCGGACTACGACCTGATGGAACGCCGTCGCCAAATCGCCGTCGATCTCGACAAAATCGAGCCGCGCGCGACCTGACTTACTTCTCCAGCAGCCTCGGCATCAGTTCGACAAAATTGCAGGGGGCGTGGCGGTAGTCGAGCTGGTGGGTCAAAATGCCTTCCCAGGCGTCGCGGCAGGCGCCGCGCGAGCCAGGGAGCACAAAGACGAAGGTGTCGCCGATCAGGCCGCCGGTGGCGCGGGACTGCAGCGATGAGGTGCCCACCGTGGTCGCCGAATATTGGTGGAAGAGCACCGAAAACCCCTCCATGCGCTTGTCGAACAGCGGCTCGATGGCCTCCGGCGTTACGTCGCGGCCGGAAAAGCCGGTGCCGCCGGTGGTGATGGCCACCTGCACCTTGGGGTCGACGACGAAGCGCTGCACGGCGGCGCGGATCGCCTGCCTGTCGTCGGGCACCACGACGCGCTCGATGCAGGTGTGGCCATCCGCCTCGAGCAGCGATTTGAGCAGCGCGCCGGCGGTGTCGGTCTCGAGCGTACGCGTATCGGAGACGGCGATTACCGCGATGCCGAGTGGCACGAAGCTACGGTCGGCAAAGCGTTCGGCGGGTTTGAAATTCACGGTCATGGCTAGAGCACCTGCTGGGCGTCGGCGGGGTCGTCGGCGCGCGGATCGAGTGCCACGGTTTCGGGCGTCTGCGATTTGTCGCCAAAAATCGGCCGGAACCGGCCGCGCAGCGTGCGCCGCGTCGGCCTGGCGCGCATCCTCAGGAACGTCGAAATCGCCAACGCGCCGTGGAAGGTCGCGGTGACAATGAACATGGCAACCGGCTTGATGTTGGTCATCAGCATCGGCGCGATGGCCGGGCCGATGGCGAGGCCAACACCCATGATCAGCAGCATGGCGCTCGAGATTTTGGCGAAATCGCCGTCCTTGGCGGAGTCGTTGGCGTGGGCCACGGCGATGCCGTAGAGCGGATAGGCGCAAAGCCCATAGATGCCGAAGAGCACATAGAGCGGCCAGCCGCCTTGGGGATCGAGCAGCACGAGCAGCGCGCCCATCACCGCGGCGACAGTTGAGAGCCCGATGATGACCTTGCGCCGGTCGATGCGGTCGGAAATCCGCCCCGCCGGAATTTGAGCGGCGGCGCCCGCGATCACTGTCAGGCACATCAGGTAGGAGATGCCGGCCGCATCGAGATGCTGACTATAGCCATAAACCGGGGCCAGCGTGCCGAACGTGCCGTTGGACATGCCGATGGCGAAGGCGGCGATCGCCGCGACCGGCGAGGTCCGGTAGAGCAGGCGCACATCGAGCTTGGCCGATTGCAGCGGCCTCGGCTGTGGCTTCGAGGTCAGCGCCGTCGGCAGCAGCGCGCAGATAAAACTGATGGCGCCGACCACGAACGGCACAAAGCCGACGACGCCGGTCAGCGCCATGGCAAGCTGCCCAACGGTCGAGGCCGCCATGTTGATCGCCGAATAAAGCGAAAAGATCGTGCCGCGGCTCTTGTTCTCGGTGACCTCGTTTAGCCAGCTTTCGACGATCATCGCCGCGCCGGCGAAGCAGTAGCCGGAGAGGGCACGCAGGATGATCCAGGCGATGTCGTTGACCATCAGCAGATTGAGCAGGATGGTGATCGTGCCGATCGCCGCCATCACCGAATAGGCGCGTATGTGGCCGACGCGCTTGACCAGCATCGGCACGGTGATCGAGCCGGCGACGAACCCCACCGACCAGCCGGTGCCGATGAGGCCGAGCGCGAGCAGCGAAAAATGCTCCTCGGCGCCGCGTACCGACAGCACGAGGCCCTGCAGGCCGCCGCCGAACATCAGCAATGCCGAGCCGATCAGCAGCGAGTAAATCTTGATGACGGAAGACATGATGCTTTGTAGGGAGCGGAAACGACTTTGGGAAGGCAGGCAAATGCGGAAATCACCGCTGGAATGCCGATAAACTCCGACCAAATTCAGGCGGTTGGCACGCTTTCAAGGAAATCGCGAGAATACTTAAGCACCTGTTGATGCAGCACGGCAGGACGGCTCGCCGGTCAGCGCCGCACCCACCCATCCGACGCGTTGATGGCCCGGATTGGCTTGGCCGGCACGCCCGCCGCGACAACCCGCGCGGGGATCGATTTGGTCACCACCGACCTTGCGCCGATGACGCTGTGGTCGCCGATCTCGACGCCAGGCATCAGCAGTGCCTCCCTGCCGATCCAGACGTTGTCGCCGATCTTGATCGGTGCGGTGTTGACCGCCGCGCCTTCCTCGATCTCATGAAAATCGGTGTCGAACATCTTCACCCCGTCGCCGATCAGGCAATGCCTGCCGATGGAGATGCCGATGCTGGAGACGACCACCACGCCGTCGTTGAGAAACGTCCGGTCGCCGATCGAGATATTGCCACCCGGATTGGCTTTGAGCCGCACCCTGTTGGAGACCGCCCGGAATTTCACCTTCGAGCCGAGCGCGATGGCGCCGAGATTGGTCACCCACGGCGCCTTGCCGGTGATGACGACCTTGTCGGGTACGGCAACGCCGCGCCGTTTCAGCAGGATAGTGACGAACCGGTCGACGATCCTTGGCCAGAGATTGTCGAAATGCATACTGACTTGCCCCCGGCAACGTCGCGACGCCGTTGAAACCCGGACCGCAAACTTGCCTGCCGCGAAGCTGCCGCCAAATTGCGACCTAGGCGTGACTTGCGGCGGCCAAGAGGCTAGCCGGGTCACTCCGGCGTGACGTGTTTCCCGATCGCCGCCTTGAGCGCCAGCATGTCCCGCCAGGCCTGTGCCTTGGCCGCCGGCTGGCGCAGCAGATAGGCCGGGTGCATGGTCGGCATGGCCTGCATGGTGTGGCCGTTGATGGTCAGTTCGCGCCATTGCCCGCGCATGCGGGTGATGCCGGATTTGGTGGCAAACAGCGATTGCGTCGGCACGTTGCCCAGCGTCACCAGAATTTTCGGCGCCACCAGTTCGACCATCCGATGCAGGAACGGCGCGCAGAGCGCCAGTTCTTCCGGCGTCGGGTCGCGGTTCCCCGGCGGCCGCCACGGCACCATGTTGGCGATGAAAACCTTCGTGCGGTCGAGCCCGATGGCGGCCAGCATCTTGTCGAGCAATATGCCCGCCCGGCCGACGAACGGCTTGCCGATGCGGTCTTCGTCGGCGCCGGGGCCTTCGCCCACCATCATGACTTTCGCTTCCGGATTGCCGTCGGCAAAGACAAGTTGCGTCGCGCGCTTCTTGAGCACGCACCCGTCATAGGCGTCCACAATGGCGCGCAGCTCATCGAGTGTCTTCGCCTCGGCCGCCAGCGTCCGCGTTTCGCTCGGATCGGCGTTGACGATGATGGCGGGCGCCTCCGGCACCGGGGAAGGCGTCGCCGATCCTGCCAGCATGGCTGCCGCGGCAGGACTTACGCCGCCGCCGGCCCGCCTCGGCGCCGCTTGCGACAGGGCAAAACGGTCGATGGGCGTATCGCCCACCGCAACGTCAACCCCGGCGGCGCGATACCATTCGAGCGCGCTGAGGGCCTCGGCGTCATTTAGCGGTCGATTTGCGGTCATAGTGTCTGTTATGCCACGCCGCGACGCTGATACCAACCGCCTGGAAGCCCCAATGGCCGCCGCCGAAGATCGCGAAACACTCTCGACGGATGTTGTGATCGTCGGGGCAGGGCCCGCCGGTCTCGCCGCCGCCATCCGGCTGAAACAGCGCGATCCGGCGATTGCCGTGACGGTTGTCGAAAAATCCGCCGAAGTTGGCGGGCACATCATCTCCGGCGCGGTGATGGACCCCTCCGGCCTCGATGCGCTGATTCCCAACTGGCGGGAAAAGGGGGCGCCGGTCGGCCCCGCCGTCACCACCGACCACTTCCACTATCTGACCGCCAAATCCGATTTCGTCCTCCCGGATATGCTCATCCCGCCGTTGATGAAGACGCCGGATGCGGTGATCGTCAGCCTCGGCGACCTTTGCAAATGGCTCGCCTCGGAGGCCGAGGCGCTCAGCGTCGAGATTTATCCCTCGACCGCGGCCATCGACCTGCTGACGCGACCGAAGGGCGCCGTCATCGGCATCATCACCGGCGATCTCGGCCGCGACCGCGAGGGCAAGGAAAAGCCCGGCTTTGCCCGGGGCATCGCGCTCGAAGCGCGCTACACGCTGATCGCCGAAGGTGCGCGCGGCTCGCTGTCGAAGCGGATCATCGCCGGGTTCAAGCTGGCCGAAAACAAAAGCCCGCAGAAATATGGTCTTGGCATCAAGGAGATCTGGGAGATTCCTGAATCTCGCCATGAGCCGGGCCGTGTTGATCACTATCTCGGCTTTCCGTTCGACATGACGACCAGCGGTGGCGGCTTTTGCTACCATGCCGGCAATCGCAGGATTTATCTCGGCCTCGTCACCCATCTCGACTACCAGAACCCGACGCTGTCGCCGTTCGACGAGTTCCAGCGCTTCAAGCAGCACCCCTCGATCGCTGCGCTGCTCGAGGGTGGCCGGCGCGTCAGCTATGGCGCCCGCGCCATTACCTCCGGCGGCTGGCAGTCGATCCCCGATCTGGTGTTTCCCGGGGGCGCGCTGATCGGCTGCGCGGCGGGTTTTATGAACGTGCCGAGGCTGAAGGGCATTCACAACGCCATCCGCTCGGGGATGGGCGCCGCCGATGCCGTTGCCGATGCGATCAAGGCCGACCGCGCGCACGACCGGTTGCCTGAACTGCAGCAGAAAGTGATGGCGACCGGCATTGAGGCCGAATTGTTCAGGGTGCGCAACGTCAAGCCGCTCTGGTCGCGCTTCGGTTCGGTTTTCGGCGTGCTGCTGTCGGGGCTCGATTTGTGGTCGAACACGCTGTTCCGCGCCTCGCCCTTCGGCACGCTAAAACACCTCAAGCCCGATCACGCGGGGCTCAAGCCAATCATGACCGTCGGGCGGAAAAGCTATCGCCGCGCCGACAGCAAAACGACCTTCGATCGGCCCTCGTCGGTCTTCCTCGCCAATATTGCGCATGACGAAGACCAGCCGGTACACCTGAGACTCGCCGATCCTGCCATCCCGGTTACGCAAAACCTGCCGAAATACGGCGAACCGGCGCCGCTCTATTGCCCCGCCGGCGTTTACGAAATGGCGGAGGAGGGCGGTGCGCCGGTCTTCCGCATCCACGCCGCTAACTGCGTCCACTGCAAAACCTGCGACATCAAGGACCCCGCCCAGAATATCACCTGGATCCCCCCCGAAGGTGGCAGCGGCCCGAACTACGCTGGGATGTGAGGGGGGCGCTGTGCGCTCGAACCTCTTCGGCGACCTCTCCCCACCACCGCGTCACCCCGGCGAAGGCCGGGGTCCATCCTGATAACGGGCCAGGACGCCAGCGGTAGCGGCGAGGCATCAGGATGGATACCGGCCTTCGCCGGTATGACACCGTGATTGGGGCGAGGGGCGGACGAGATACGAATGCAAAGGCCCAGAAATCCTCCGTTCTCAGCACAACGTGACTGGCGCGCCCTTGCGGACGGGCCGTAAAATCGACAATCTTTGCGCCGACACGATGCCGTCCTGCCCTGGAGATTCTGCGCCTGTGACCAAAGTGCTGCGCCCGGCCCGCTTGCTGCTGCCGTCTGCTCTCATGCTCGCGCTGTCCGCGCCGGCGCTCGCCTCCACCGCGGTTTCGCCAGAGGCGCCCAGCGGCTACGGGGCATATCTGGCGGGGCAGGAAGCGCTGCGCGACCTCTCGACCAGTGACGCGGCGCGCTATCTGCATGATGCGACAACGGTCGAGTGGACCAATCCGGCCGTCGCCCAGCAGGCGTTCGTCGCCTACCTCGCCAACGGCGATATCGACCGGGCGGCGACGATGGCCAATCACCTGCTTGATATGCAGCCCAAAAACGGGCTGGCGAAGCTTGTCCTCGCCGCGTCCGAGCTCAAGGATCGCCGCTACCGCGCGGTGGAAAAGCTGCTCGATGGCATCTCGACCGATGACATCGCCGGCATCACCGGCTCGATCCTGAGGGCCTGGGCCTTCATCGGCGATGGCAAGCCGGACGAGGCATTCGCCGCGCTCGACAAGGTCGGCAAGGGCGGGCTTGAGGATTTTCTGATCTTCCACCGGGCGCTGATGGAGGACATCTCGGGCGATTCAGCCGATGCGTTGACCCTTGCCGCCAAGGCCTATCAGTCGAGCCCCACCGCGCCGCGCATGGTCGAAGCCTATGCGCGCATTCTCGGCAATGCCGGAAAGTTCGATGAAGCGCTCGACGTGGTCAACAAATTCGACGCGCAGGCGCTTGGCGATCCGATCATCGACAGGGTCAAGATTGCGCTCGCCGCGCATCAGCGGCCGGGCCTGTTCTCGCCGAATGTGCAGAGCGGCGCCGCCGAGCTGTTCCACGGTATTGCCGTGGCGCTGGCCCGTGACGGCAACAACGACCTCGCCGTCAGCCTGCTGCAGATCGGCCTCTATCTCGATCCGCATGACGACGTCATTCCCCTGCTGATCGGCCAGTTGCTCGACAATGCTGATCAGCACGCCAGCGCCAACGCGTTTTACGCGAACATCCCGGCCGCCTCCCCGATGCACCTGCTCGCCGCGACCCGCATCGCGCAGAACTATGACGCAATGGGCAATCGCCCCGAGGCGATCCGGCAACTGACCAGCCTCGCGGCTGCCAATCCGACAGACCTCAACACCCTCACCGCCCTGGGCGATATGCTGCGTGCCGACAAGCAATACGACGAGGCGGCGAAATATTACACGCAGGCCATCGACGCCGACCCCGCAACCCGGCCGGGCGATTGGGTGCTCTATTATGAGCGCGGCATTGCCTACGAGCGCGGCAAGCATTGGGACAAGGCGGAGCCCGATTTCCTCAAGGCGCTCGACCTCAACCCCGACCAGCCGCAGGTCCTGAACTATCTCGGCTACACCTGGGTCGACCGCGGCGAAAATCTCGACAAGGCACTGGCCATGATCCAGAAATCGGTCAAGGCGACGCAGACCGATGGCTTCATCATCGACAGCCTCGGCTGGGCCTACTTCAAGCTCGGGCGGTTCCCCGAGGCCGTCAAGACCCTGGAAACGGCGGTGCAACTAAAGCCCAACGATCCGCAGATCAACGACCATCTGGGCGATGCCTATTGGCGTGCCGGCCGCAAGCTCGAGGCGCATTTCCAGTGGAACGTCGCCGCCTCGCTCGATACCGACGGCACGTTGAAGGCCGAACTCGCCAAAAAGCAGACCTTCGGCCTCGACACCGATACCATCGCGGCTGCCGCCAGCGCCACTACAACGCAGTAGCGCCGGTGGTGCGCATCGGTCGTTCGCGCGGCGGCAAATACGATGAGCCGGCGATTTGACCCTCTCCGATCGCCTGGGGTTCTAGCCGTTGTTCGTCGAGGCGGCGCCCGCCAAGATCAATCTTGCCTTGCACGTGGTGGGCCGCCGGCCCGACCGTTACCATCTGCTCGACAGCCTCGTGGTCTTCGCCGACCTGGCCGATGAACTGGAGGCCGTCGATGCACCGGCCGACCGGCTCATCATCACCGGCCCCTTCGCGACCGGCCTCGGTTCCGGCGAAACCAATCTCGTCAGCCGGGCGATTTC
>Ga0134128_10012116_pt1 | contig 10284 bp, 13 predicted proteins | sample KB31754_FD_96462 | JGI IMG/M metagenome (GOLD analysis project Ga0134128, IMG submission 96462) | Terrestrial soil microbial communities with excess Nitrogen fertilizer from Kellogg Biological Station, Michigan, USA - KB3-175-4 | ecosystem: Environmental > Terrestrial > Soil > Unclassified ...
TAGTTGCAAATATTCCTAAAACCATGAGAAGTGCAAATAACATGGTGTTTGTGTAAAAAATTCTTTTGGCACCTTTTTTGTCTTTTTCTTCAAATCGATTAATCTGAATTAAACTGAGTGTGAACCATAGGATTGTGATTACAAAGATGATCATTGGCATTCCAAAGAAGCTGTGGAATAGGCTAGTTGTTACCTGAAATGACGCTACCATTGGAGCAATCATCACAATTAACAATTCCAATGAATCAGCTGTTTCTTTTGATTCCTCGTTTACTCTAGGGTGTTTTTTGATATAATGTAAGAATATTCCAAATCCTGCTAGTACTATTGCAGTAAACAAATCACGTTCTTGTTGATTCCATTTCCCTATTTCTTCAACAGAGATCTGAGAAATGTAATAAGAAAAAAGTGCGATGCCAGAGATTACTAATAATGAAATAATTTTCTTTTTTTCCACAGAGTTTATCTTTTTTACTAAACCATAACCTTTACGACAACAGCATGTCCCCAAGCGTAATTTGGGGGTAAACCATTTTTGTCGACAGCGAGTAAAAATGGTTTACCCCAGATTTGTTCGTGGGAATCTGCTGTTGTAGTAAAATTCTAAAAGTAATAAAACAATTAGGATTTTGTGAAAGGTTACATCTACATAGGGGTAAGTGTAATTGTGGCGATTATTGGTATCTTTCTGATTTACCAATTAGGATCAAAACAAGAAACTTTACAAAATGATATTGAGATTCAAAACATCACTGTGAGACCATCTACAATTAAGGTCGGGGATACATTCACAATCAATGCAACATTAGTCAACAATTCTCAAAATCCAATATATGTAGATGTTAGTCCTTGCAGCAATCCTGTGATCATTGATAGTCATGTTAGACTTGATGATAAACATGAATTGTGTGAAGATATACTGGCAATGCATAAAGTAAACTCAGGGGAAAATTTCACCATGCCCTTTCAAAATTCAGGCGATGATTTCAAAGCTACAACCGCTGGGGCTACAAGTGTAATTGTAAAATTATTCTATTCTGAAAACCCTCAAACAATCCATTCCAATACTGTTTCAAAATCATTTTCGTTTATGATATTGGATAAATGACTCTCCAAAGTAAAAAGAATCACTATAACGTCAAACTATTACGAGGTTATGGAATCTCAATCAACCTAAAAAATAATAAAATAATTCTCAAAAACGGATGGCGTGATATGGCTGGAAAATGAGAAATCCTAGAATACTTTCACTCCTTATTTTCTGGTTGTATTGAGATGTATTATTATTTGAAAAATATCATATATTGAAAAGATCTTTTGCATTCTGGTACATCAGTTTGTTTCGGTATTCTTTCTTTAACTTTAATTTGGAGACAAAATTAAGATACGAACCCATGTCTGAGATTGGCCAATCGGTACCATATAGTAGGTAGCGTGGCTCTCCTGCATAATTGATCAATTCTGCAACTTTTTCAACCATCCTTTCCTCAAAAAAATGATCAAATTTGCCTACTGCCAAACCCGACATGTCTGCATAAACATTATCGTTCTTGTAAACTACTTCCTGACAATCTTCAATCCAGGGGTTTCCAAGGTGGCACATGACAATCTTCAGTTCAGGATTATCAACTGCAACTTCGTCTAGATTGAGAGGATGTGAAAATTTCAATTTGCCTTTTTCAGAAAATGTATCGCCAGTATGTACCATCACTGGAACTCCAAATTCAACACAAGTGTCATAGACTTTCTGATACCTCTTGTCATATGGGTAATAATGCTCATAACCGCAGTAAATTTTCAGACCCTTTACTGAACCATCTTTTATCCATTTTCTATATTGTTTCAGATCATGTTCTGTATGATTGTCAATGCTATATCCAGCAACTAGGCCGATGTTATCGAATTTTTTTGTAGCCTTGATTAGCTGTAGTATTGACGGTCTCTCTTTATTTACTTTGTATGATGAAAGGACAATCGAATAATCTACGTTATGGTTTGACATTTCTACACGCAATTCTTTCACCCTGTCTTCAAGTGAAGAAATCTTTTCTAGAGATTCGTATTGATTCAGGTGCGTATGACAATCAATTATCAATCAAATCGCCTGGTATCTTGGATTTTTCCATTCTATGAAAGTGGCATAGTCTACTGATCTACTATCTTTGAGATAATTTTGTAAAACCTTGATGAACTTGAATCCATTTTTTAGTTGAAAGCCAAGTACTGGTTCGTCTATCTTTTCTTCAATTACTTGTTGGACATATTCATCAGGTGACATCTTCTCTACAAATTCGCAATAGTTGAACAATCTTCCACCTGCAATTATTCTTCTTAGATTTAAGCTAATGCAAAGATCCTTTCTTGCATCATATAGTAGTGTTGCAATTCCAAGTCTTCGATAGTCTGGGTGTGTGGATACATCAGCACCATACAGGCTGTCACCAGTAGCATTATGGTTTTTAAACTCAGGACCGCCACAAACCTCTGCCCAAGTGTGTTCCCTGTATGCTGGATCTAATTTTACTATGAGACTACTTACGGATCCTACAATTTGTCCATCATATTCAGCAACAAATTGGCCTTGGGAAAACACTTTCAGATGACTCTCTAAGTGATGTGGTTTCCAAATCATTCCTTCTATTGCCATCTGGGGGAAAGAAACTTCTTGTAATTTTACTATCTTTGGTATGTCTTCATGTACAGTATTTCTGATATTTATCTGGGAATTATTGTCTGACAATTATCTTCAATTATAGACCATCTTATATTAATGAGCCATCACTTGTGACATAACATAAACAACAGACATTACGGGAAAATCTGAAACTGAATAATGTTTTAACCCGCATCTCTTATGAAAAAATAGTAATCTTAGGTGTGTGACCTAATTGCTCCCGAACATATGTCACTCAGTACCTGGGAATTGTATTGCGCTGGATGAGGTTCAACACTGGCTTTAGGAATGGTCTTACAAATCACATCCGGAAAGAGAAAATCTGCCATTGCATAGACTCCGATTAAGAGACATCCAATTAAAATTACCAGTCCGAATAATGGTCGCATTCAATTATCTATCTTTAGGTGCTCTATAATAGTAATTTCAAATTATTTCAAATATGGTAAATTTTTCCAATGCTCTTTTTGTCTACTGTGAATCAAATAGGAGAATTTCACCTTACGTACAAAAACAGAGATACAGCATAAAATTCTAAAACAATGTAATCAATATGATCTTGTGAAATATGTCCATGTCTACATTGTAGGTTGTATTGTCCTAGTCATTTTTGGAGGCATTGCAATGTATCATTTCTCAATATCACAGCCATTTGATGAAACCATATCGCAACTTAATCACCCTGCTTCTAATTGTGTGGGCTACATGCCAAAAGCAAGAGACTTGGCTGAAAATTCTATAGGTCAGGCAACCATATCTTCCTATGATCTCCACTTTGATGGTATCCAATGTCTATTTAGTCACGGGACTAATGGCACGTCTCAATTACAGCTCATAATAGTATCATTCCAGTCTCCAAATGGTTGGGCAATGACATTTACGGAAGATCCATCGTTAACTAAAGTGATAAACTCTACAATACTCCCACCAAGAAATTTTGGCCCATAGGTAAAATGACTCATGGCCAATTTCTCTAACTGAGAGGTATCTGTATTTGAATTCTAAGACATCTTTGTCGTTATATACAAAACAAGACTTTTCCAAGTATGGCAAGAATCATGATTGCAGAAGATTCTGAAGCAACAAGATTAGTTCTAAAAGACTCGCTTAACATTGGACATCATGAATTGGTTGCAGAGGCAAAAGATGGAATTGAAACAATAGAAAAATTCAACCTGATTCATCCTGATGTTTTACTGCTTGACATATGCATGCCAAAAAAAGACGGTGTGTCAGTGTTACACGAAATAATGTCATCTGACCATGAAGCAAAAATCATCATGATTACTGCCGATGAAAACTTTAACACCATACACAAAAGTACTGTGGAAGGAGCTCAGGCCTATATCATAAAGCCATTTAGTTTTATAGATGTACTAAACGCCATCACAATGGTACTAAGCTAGTGTTACAACGTTGGTGTGATTTGGAGAATCAACATTTTCTCATAACCAATATTTTATAAATTCTCAAACCACTTTTTTTATCAGTATTACGGTTGAACTATTTACTATATCTTTGATTGTAGATTGTCAGGATCAGATGTTGTACGATAATGGTACTGATTGTCTGGCAATATTTTTGATCTTATACATGTTGAACCACAACGCATTTCTTACTTGCTTTGTGCGGCTCAGCATAAACAGCGAGAAGGCTCCTTCAAAATAAGATATTCCTGAGAGTGGATTTTGATGGAATATCTGGAATGTAGTTAGTAGAATTGTGGTGCTAGACATTGCAAGAACTATGGAATAATACATGACGTATTTCTTGGCCTCTGGGTTATGAAAAGATGAGGGCAATTTCATAAAATACTATTTTCTAATCTTGCATTTAAAACCCGTCTGCCAATTTTGGAAATGTGTCTTATGCCTATCTCTCATAATTTAGTTAGTAGTTCGGTCTACAATATCAATTAGATTGCAATTTTGCCTCATGCCTCATTGATTTTGTTGAACGTATTGCTCTTGGTGTACCGTATTAATGGCCTTGTACCGCACATGTGTGCCTAAGTAGTATCCAAAAATGGAAAATATTGTTTATTGTTATCTAATATTAGAAAACTTTATCTATTGATCTGATGGTTTATGGATCCGTGTTTGATGAAACAAATCCGAACTTTGGATATGGTGTAAGTGACAATGTCGTACAAAAAGCCATGGTTACTGTGGCAATAGAAAAAGTTCTTTTAGATATTGGCAAGCCGACATATGATAAAGTATTGAAGACATTGTATACCGAATACGATAGTTATCTACCGGATTGTTATGATCATCCAGAATACTTGGCTAGTGTACTGCGCCAGACATATGGAGTCTCGTACAAATCTATAATTAAAAATATAGAACTTGAGCTCATAGAATTCTCGTATAAGCACAAAATTCAAAACTTTCTAACTGTAATGGTTCAATAACTTTCTGTTAGTACCAAAATCTTACCCTTGTCTTGCATACGGCGAGTACTTAACTACGTTCTAAACCTTTTACTGAAATAACATTTTCATGCGTAATTTTGTGGGATTTTGTTTTGTTGAATGAACAGGCAACTCCTCTTCTGTGCTACTATCAACGATAACTTTGTAATATGGAACATTGTGGTTTATTGAAAAATGTCTAAAATCTTAATTCGCAAAATTGGTACTTTTAAAATGGAGTTTTGTGTATTAGACGATTTTTTCTTAAATGATATTTTGTACTAAACCCAAAATGTTTCAATTCTGCGTATATCTCAAGCAGGTCATAGTAACTAGGCTTGATTTTCCCAAGGTCTTCTCTGCTTATTCCAAACTTGCCTATTACATCCAAGAGGAAATCCCTGTTAACTAGGCCAATAATATATGATCCGTCGTCTCTTATGATGCCATGACCTAATCTTACAGTTGTTTCATGCATAACTAGTCAAACATTTTTTTATATTTATGATTGGTCTTCCAAATTTGGAAATTGTGAACGTATGTTGACGTCATTCTGGAACCGTATCTAATAACCTTGTAAATTGTTGGAGACTGGGATTTTTTAGGTACAAAGAGGGCACAATTCTTCTTGTTAGTCGTGAATGCGAGCAAGCCCAACTCGGTCACTGTTGTGTCTTAATTAGTCATATGATGTCTAAAAGTTGACAATATTTTTTTTATAAGAAATACGAAGACAAATTTCAATTGGATTCATTCCCAGTATCATCAAATTTCCTACAGATTCTTGGTAATACCATAAATGATAGTCTCGAAAAGGCTGCTGAGAAGAGGGGTATGCCAGTTCAAGAATTAATCATGGTATTTCAGCAGTCTGGGTGGCAAAAAGATACTGGTAACAATAAGGTACAACCTGAAACAATTCCCAGAAAACTATCTAGAGTTACCAAAGTAAGAGAAAATAAGGCAGATAATAAGTACAACCAAGACTGTTTGGCCTACGCTAGTTAAAAGTAAAATCCATTTTTCAACAAACTAAGTTAAGATCATAACGTTAGTATGTGTCATAACTACACATGAACTCTGGTTCATATGTTATGAACTCCATTGATAACAAGTGGTCACTGCTAGGAAATTTGTATTATTTCACAAAAGATGTTTCTATGACTCCATGGCAAGTGAAGATGATGATTCTGAAGACGATGATTGATGGATACATAATGAAAATTATAAGTAAATTCTTTATAGGCAATTTCAAGTCATAATTTTGATGAAGACTCCGGCAATCATGTTTCTTGTTTCTATGCTGCTCTTTCTGACAATACAGCATGCCCAAGCCCAAGTTGATCCCGGAAATGATCCTGTAATGTGGAGCTATGTGGACCAAACCCAGTTCTGGATTATACTTGTTGTGCTGGTTATAGTAGGTGGGGGATTTACGATATATTTCCGTAGAAAGCCTTCTCCAAAAAATAACCCCTAGGCTTTGGGCTTTACAGTCTTGCCCTTGAGTAACTTTTGTAATCCTGGAGCCATCATGGATATCATCCCGGCAAAGCCAAAACCTGCTGCAAACAATGCAGAAACATGAGAGTCATAAACGCGCATGACAAGAAATGACGCTGCAGAAAGACCAAACATTACCAAAGATATGGCAAATATCCTATTGAGTTTCAATTTACGTTTCCTCTGGCTAGGCCAGATTTAGCAATTTCTACTGGGAAAATACCAACATGCCAAAGAGTAAATGATTTATCTTGTGTAAAGTGTTACCTAACAGACCACAAGGACTCTAACGGGATGATGTTAGTATGGCAATCCTTTGACCGATTAGATGTACCGTGGTCAAATCCTTTTCTAATATGGGTATGGATGTATCTGTAATGGGACTATTTGGAGGCAAAAAAGACGAATATTGCGCAGTATGCAACAAGAGGACTCCTCGAACCAGTAAACCCAAGAAAGAGTGGAACATCAAGGGTCAATTGTGTGCCAAGTGTTTTGTAGATTTCATGAAAAAACCTATTGCCAAAAAAAAGAGTGATGATGTTTGTGTTGCATGTGGGGCAGAGCCTGGAGGACTAAACTTATGGAAACCAAAGAAAGAATGGAACCTGCAAGGATGGCTTTGCGAGCCATGTCTTCATGAATGGGAAGAGTCAGATAAAGAATTGAAACAAAACTGTATCGTATGTAATGCAAAACTTGGATTTTTTCCACGTTATGCAAAGAAAGAATGGAACCTCAAAGGGTATCTCTGCAAAAATTGCTGGAATGACCAAGAATCCAAAGTCTGATTGAAAATTAAATTCTGAGTTAACTTTGTTAATCTACATGATGACTGGTAAAATGATTTAAGTTTTTGATTTTTAATTTACATCAAAATGAAAATCAGCACCACATAGAAATAGCATCAAACACTTTATGTTAATACTTTAAGACATGATATTACAAGATTGGTGGTTTACTACTTTATTGGGAATCAAAGAACCTATCAGAGAACCACTGCGAGGACATTTGAAGACAGATGTTCTAATAGTTGGTGCAGGAGTTGCAGGTCTGTCTGCTGCGCTTTGCCTAGTTGGATCGGGAAAAAAAGTTGTACTCGTTGACAAGAATATTTGTGGCGGAAGTTCTACTGGAAAAAGCGCAGGATTCCTAACTCCTGACAGCGAACTTGAATTGTCTCAACTACTGCGAAAGTATGGTACAGATGGTGCCAGAGATTTGTGGGGAGTGGCAGCAAAAGGAGTGGAAATAATGGTTGACAATATAAAAAAACACAAAATAGAGTGTGATTTGCAAGTACAGGATTGTCTGTTTCTTGGAAAAGGTGCAAGCGGATGGAAAGATGTTCAAGATGAGGTAGAATCACGCAAAAAACTTGGATATTCAAGCAAGGTATACACAGAGTCTGAGGTACCGTCTGTCATTGGTTCAAATGCTTATTCTGGCGCAGTTCGATATTCGGGAACATATGGCGTAAATCCTCTTTTATATGCACAAGGGATCAAGCAGGTCCTCTTAGATAATGGCATAGAAATTTTTGAATCATCAGAGGTGCTTTCTTGGGAAGGGCATACAGTCTACACCCATCTTGGCTCTGTTACTGCAGACCAGATAATATTTTGCATCGACAAGCCCAAGCCAGAGATCACAAAATACCATCAAAGTGTGTATCATGCACAGACGTTTCTCTCAATTAGCGAGCCTCTTGGGAATGATGACATTGCAAAACTTTTCCCGCAAGAGCCTTTACAATGTTGGGACTCGGATCTTATCTACACATATTTTCGACTTACTGGGGGAAAACGTTTGCTGGTAGGAGGAGGCGATATTTTGACAACTTATGCAAAAAATGATACCACTACACCTCGTGTAATAGACCATGTCATCCATGAATTAAAAGAGAAAATTCCATCAATTCGACCTCTTAGATTTATCCAGTACTGGCAGGGACGAATTGACATGACCCGTGATCTTGTTCCTACCGTACTCCTTGATCCGGAACATCCATGGGCCCATTTTGTTCTTGGGTGCGTTGGACTTCCATGGGGTACGTTTTGTGGAAATTTTGTAGCTAAAAATGTTCTTGATGAACAAGAACTTGACAGCGAAAAATATTATAGGTATTTTTCACCAAACAGAAAATTTGTAATTCCATTATGGATGGAGAGCATTCTTGGAAAAAGACTTGTCTTTACAATAAACAACGCGTGGGCAAAGTACAAGCAAAAAGATGTCTCTGCTAAACCATGACCTGAAATGACCGTGTCTTGGAACTTTCGCTGTAAACTTGTAATCTCTTCTGCTTATTCTGTTTGCAATGTGAGTACACTCTGGACTGGCCTTAGGCCAAGTATTTTCATGCGTATGGTTTTATCTAATTCCTTTTCTGTTTTTGTCTCAATTTTTGCAACTACATCATAGACTCCGTGTGTAGCCTGAACTTCCTTGACGCCCTGTACTTTTTGCAGAAACTGTACAATTTGTTGTTCCTTTCCAAGATCGCAGTTTATGAGCACAAATGTCTCCTTCACATGTTATTTTTGCAGTCATCATATTTGAATAGCAATGATTGCAGTGTGTACTAGCTAAAATTTAACTCAAATTTGGCATGTTATTTTATGATTCAGGTCATTTCTAAAATAATGATAAACGCATCTATCAAGAAAGTCTGGAGCGTAATATCTGCTATTGAGAGGGATCCATATTTCTGGAAAGGAATGGTACGGGTTCGAAATACATCACGAAATGGAAATGTGTTTACACGCGAGGTAACACTGAGCAATTCCGACAAGTGCTACCAAAAGGTTGTTCTGTTTCCAATGGAAGGAATTCACATCAAGTGGACAAGGGGCATATTGGTTGGGATAAAGGACATTTTGATAACTTCTATTGGAAATCAAACTCTTCTTGAAGTTGAAATGAATTATACCCTCAAAGGAATTGCACAGCTTCGATCCAGGAGTATCTCCGAAGAATTACGAAACGAATCTGAGCTTGCCTTGCAGTTGATAAAAGAGGATATTGAAAAAATTCAACCTTTTCAATTTCAAGAAAGAAAACAGTGGGCGGACTTGGTTCCATGAGTAGGCGCAAGCAGATTCTTGCAAAACAAGAATTTGACACTGTTTCAAATTTATCTACAAAAACAGGCGAAACCTCTCATAATTGCATCACTGATGGATGCAAAAAAACGTCTGTAATCACTGATACTGCTTTGGGTGAAATACTTTGTAGTTCTTGCGGTCAAGTCTTGGAGGAAAAGTCTTATGAAATTTTTCCCTCATATGGATATGATCCTGTAGACTATGCCTCAAAGAAGAATACTGGTTCTGCAAACTCTTTGACGATGTTTGACATGAATATGACAACTGTGATATCAAATAGGGATGCTACAGGAAAATCTCTCTCTGGTAACGCAAAAAATGAATTTTACCGCCTAAAAATACTCAACACTAGAAGTACCGTTGCCTCAAACAAGACATTACGGTCTGCCTTTTTGTTTCTTAACATGCTTCAGATAAAACTTGGTATACCAGACTCTGTGGCAGAAAGCTCGGCACAGCTGTACAGAAAAGCCGTTCGGGAAAAACTGACTGTAGGAAGAAAATCAAAGAACATCATGTGTGCATGCATCTATGCATCCTGCAAGCAAAATGGTGTGCCAAGAACAATAAACGAGATATCTATTACA
>Ga0134128_10012117_pt1 | contig 10284 bp, 9 predicted proteins | sample KB31754_FD_96462 | JGI IMG/M metagenome (GOLD analysis project Ga0134128, IMG submission 96462) | Terrestrial soil microbial communities with excess Nitrogen fertilizer from Kellogg Biological Station, Michigan, USA - KB3-175-4 | ecosystem: Environmental > Terrestrial > Soil > Unclassified ...
AACGTTGAGGACCTGATCTCATCGCCGATCTCGCGGCCGACGATCGAGTCCTGCCCGAGCTTGGCGAGGCTGGCGCAGAAGATCGCGGTGGCCTCGACGATGACGGCCGCCCACAGGCCGAATTGCCACGCGCACAACGCCGTCACCACCGGCGCGATGGCGAGCACTCTGAACATGATCAGCTGCGGCCTTCTGCCACGGAAGAAGGAGCCGAGGATCATCGAGGCGAGGCTGCCGAACGCCAGGCCGAACGCCAGCGCGCCGAGCGCGAAGTTGTGCGAGACCTCATGGCCTAAGACCGTGCCAAGGTTCACGCTGCGCAGCAGGAAGGCGAGCAGGAACAGGATGTAGCCGGAGTAGGCGCGCAGCACCGCGTTGACCGTCATCGCCTCGGCGACGATGGGGCCGACGTTGCCGAGGGTGCGCCAGCGCCCGTGGCGCCCGCGGCCCGCGTCCGGCTTCTCCGCCGCCGCGAGCGGCAGGGTAGGCCGTGGCATGTCCGGCCGGGTGGGCGGCTCGCGGTCAGCGTCGCGCGCGGGAGCGGGGGCAGGTGCCTGCGGCCGCTCCCCGGCGGGCACGTCGATCTGCTCGGGCAGCCGGAACGCGAGCACCATCGCGGCCAGGTAGATCAGCGTGCCGACGCGCAGCGTCCACGCCGCGCCGCCCGCGTACTGGACGCCCGCGGCGAGGCCGGCCGCCGCGGTGGACGTGGCGATCGAGATGAGACCGGAGCGGGCGTTCGCGGTGACCAGCGTGATCTGCGCAGGCAGCAGGCGCGGCGTGACCGAGGCCTTGACTACGCCGCCCGCCTTCTGCAGCACCAGGATGCCGAACGCGGCGGGCAGCAGCGTCACCGAGTTGCTCACGTTCGCCGACATCGCGTAGCAGAGCAGCCCGCGGGTGAGCATGGTGCCGGCGAGCACGAACCTGCGGCCCTGCTGTATCCGGTCGAGCGCGGGGCCGATGAACGGCGCGAGCACCGCGAACGGGGCCATCGTGATGATCAGGAAGAGCACCACCCGGCCGCGGGCCTGGTCCACCGACGTGCTGAAGAAAATCGTCCCGGCAAGCGCGACCGTCACGAACGCGTCGGCGGCGCCGCTCGCCGCGGTCATCTCGAAGAGCGTGCCAAGCCCTGTCCTGTCCGCGCCCTGTGCCCCGGTGATCCGGTGCACGAAGCGCGCCGTCCGCCTGGTGGCATTGCCGGAGGCCTTGCCGCCCGAGCGGAACGCCTGGCCCGCGGCACGGGCGGCATCACCCGCCCGGCGCAGCGCATCCGACATCCGCATGTTCACAGTATTCTTGGTCTGCGGCACTGCGACGAGCCCTATCGGGCGACGGGAGCATAATTGGCAGTCGTGAGCACGATCAGAAACCGGGCGAAGGAAGCAGACCAGGTCTGCGCCGACGCCGTTGACGTGGCCAGGAAGGCCCTAGTCGACGCTGCTGGGGTGAACCAGGATGCCGTCGGCGAGCATCTGGGCGCCGAGCCTGTCGCCGATCGTGTCGTCATGCACCTTTTCGGCTGCACGGACCGCGCCTACACCGGCTGGCGCTGGGCGGTCACCGTGACACGCGCGCCGCGGTCCAAGCTCGTTACGGTGGACGAGAGCGTCCTGCTGCCGGGCCCGGACGCGCTGCTCGCGCCCGCCTGGGTGCCCTGGCAGGACCGGCTGCGGCCGGGCGACGTCGGAATCGGCGACCTGCTGCCCGCGAGCCCGGACGACGAGCGCCTCGTCCCGTTCGCTGTCCTGGACGGCGACGACGCGGTGACCGACTGGTTCCTGCCCTGGACCGACACGGAAAACGACCAGGCAGGCCCGGCCGAGCCGTCGGAACTGCCCGCTCCTGGCCGGTCGCGGGTGCTGTCCTCGTTCGGCCGCGACGACACGGCGGAACGCTGGTACGAAAGCGATCACGGTCCGCGCACGCCGCTGTCCCATGCCGCTCCCGCCAACTGCCTCACCTGCGGCTTCTTCGTGCCGCTCAGCGGCGGTCTCGGCCGGCTGTTCGGCGCCTGCGGCAACGCGTTCGCGCCGGACGACGGACGGGTCGTCTCCGCGGACCATGGGTGCGGCGCGCATTCCGAAGCGGTGCTCTCCGGGTCCGCCGCGCACGCTCCCCTCCCGGTGATCGACGAATTCGGCTACGACCTCGTGGACTTGCCTGGCGTCTCTGTCGAGGAAACGGTGTTCGAGCCGTTGTCCCGCGACTCGTACCCCGACGAGAGCTGAGCCTCCTGCCCAGCGGCGGCCACTGCCCCGGCCCGGTCGGCGGCCATGCGGGCGCGCCTGCGCTTCAGCACCGGCACGTACCAGAGCCCGAACAGGCCCATAAGCAGGCCGGTTACGCACGTCCATGTCCACCAGCGGACATCGGCGGGAAGTTCGCTCCGCACGGCAAGCAGCACGATGAGCGCGATTGCCCAGCCAATCGTGATGGTAGCGGTCACCTGACGGTCGTCCGCTTCTCTCGGCGGTGGCGTTGGACGCCGCTCACCGCGACCGACCTGGGGACTCTGACTCACCCCACAAGGCTAGCCGACCATGCTTATCTGACCTGCCCGCGCATGATGTACTTGGTGGATGCCTGAGGCAGGTACACAGACGGACCCGGGTCTCGCCACCGCGATGCGGATCTCGGTCAGCAGGCTCGCACGGCGCCTCCGCGTGGAGCGCCTCGGACTCGGCGGCCCAGAGACCGCCCTGTCCGACATTCAGCTGGCCGCGCTGGCCGCACTAGAGCGCAAGGGCTCGATGACCCCAGGCGAACTCGCCGACCACGAGAAGGTCCAGCCCCCCTCGATGACCCGGGTGATCGCCGTGCTCGAGGAGCGCGGCCTGGTGCTCAGGGAACCGCATTCGACCGACCGCAGGCAGGTCATACTCACCGTGACTCCGGACGGCAGGGACCTGGTGCAGCGCGTGCGGCGCCGCCGCGAGGCGTGGCTGGCGCAGCGCCTGCAGGAACTCACCGCCGAGGAACGCCAGATCCTCCGCCGGGCCGCCCCCATCCTGGAAAAGATCAGCCAGTCCTAAGCGGCCAGGTGCCGATGGTCTCGTACCGCGGCTGCGGACCGCCGAGCGTGCTGCGGATGAGCTTGATCTCCCCCGCTGTCCACAAGGGCCCGGCGTACGGGGAAAGCTCCGCGACGGCCTGGCGCAGGTCGGCAGGCACCCGGCAGCGGGCGAGTGTCACGTGCGGCCGGTACCGCCTGCCCTCGTGGGGAGCCCGTACTTCAGAACCGGCGCCGGCCCGGCGTGCGCCCGCGCCGACCGACATCGCCAGTTCCCCGAGCGCCTTCCTGCCACCCGTGAGGCCGCTCCACAGCACGGTGGCCCGGGCCGGGCTGGGGAACGCGCCGCCGCCCGCGATGCGCAGGCCGAACGCCGGATGCCGCGCTGCCGCCCGCGACAGCCTCGGCAGCAGCCCGGGCAGCCGGTCCTCGGCGACCTCGCCGAGGAAGGCGAGCGTGATGTGCCGCAGCTCACGGCCGGTCCACCGCAGTCCGGCCGCGCCCTGCCGCAGCGGGGCGCAGGCCGCGTCCAGGTCGTCGAGCGCCGTGTCAGGCGGCGTGACAGCGACGAACAGTCTCACCAGGAACCACCGCAACGTACGCTGAACTCGTGAACAGGGTGCCCCGCTGGCTGATGCCGACCGTTCTCGGGCTGCTCGTCCTCGTGGTCGTGATCGGCGCGGTGCTGCACTAGCGCGGTGCTGCACTAACAGGCGCTCGGCGACGTAGTCGATGCAGCCGGTGAGCGCGGCGACGTCCGCCGGGTCGATCGCGGGGAACAGCCCGATCCGCAACTGGTTGCGGCCGAGCTTGCGGTAGGACTCGGTGTCCACGATCCCGTTCTCCCGCAGCACGCCGGCCACCGCGTCGGCGCTCACCCCGCCGGTGAAGTCGATCGTGCCCATCACCGGCGACCGCATCGCGGTGTCGGTCACGAACGGCGTCGCGAACTGTGACCTTTCCGCCCAGTCATACAAGATTTCCGCCGAACGGGTGCTGCGTGACTCAGTCCAGGACAGGCCGCCCTGTCCGAGCATCCAGTCGATCTGGGCGGCGAGCAGCACCAGGGTCGAGATGGCTGGCGTGTTCAGCGTCTGGTCCTTGACGGAGTTTTCCACCGCCACCTTCAGCGACAGGAACTCGGGTATGTAACGCCCGCTGGCCGCGATGTCGTCGATCCTGGCCAGCGCCGACGGCGACAGCAGGGCAAGCCACAGGCCGCCGTCGGCGCCGAAGACCTTCTGCGGCGCGAAGTAGTACGCGTCGAACTCGGCCGGGTCCACCGGCAGCGCACCAGCGCCGCTCGTCGCGTCGACGAGGACGAGCGCGCCGTCGTCCGCCCCCGCGGGGCGGCGGATCTCCATCCGCACCCCGGTGGACGTCTCGTTGTGGGTGAGCGCGTAGGCGTCCACGCCGGCCTCGGCCGCGGGCAGCGGGTGACTGCCGGGCGCCGAGGCGATGACCGACGGCTCCTTGAGCCAGGGCGCACGCGCGGTCACCGCCGTGAACTTCGACGAGAACTCACCGAACGACAGGTGCTGTGACCGGTCCTGGATCAGGCCGAACGCCGCCGCATCCCAGAACGCGGAGGTGCCGCCGTTGCCCAGGGCCACCACGAACCCGTTCGGAAGGCTGAACAGCTCAGCAAGACCGTCGCGGATCCGCCGCACGACCGCCCGCACCGGGGGCTGCCTGTGCGATGTGCCGAGCTCGCGCGACGCCGCGAGCGCGCCGACCTGCTCCTGGCGGACCTTGGTCGGGCCGCTCCCGAACCGGCCGTCCTTCGGCTTGAGATTACCGGGAATGACGATGCTCGTGGTGGAGGTCACTAAGCCAGCCTACTTGTCGAGTACCTCGGCCGCTCCTGGCACGTCCCTCAGGTGACGCTGGTCCGGGCCCACGTAACGGGCCGTCGGGCGGATCAGGCGGCCGGTCAGCTTCTGCTCCATGATGTGCGCCGACCACCCAGCCGTCCGCGCGCAGGTGAACATGACCGGCGTGACCTCCGCCGGCACCTCGGCGAAGTCGAGCACGATCGCCGCCCAGAACTCGACGTTCGTCTCAAGGACGCGATCAGGCCGCCGGGCGCGAAGCTCGGCGAGCGCCGCGTTCTCCAGCGCGAGCGCGACCTCGAACCGCGGCGCGCCGAGCTCCTTGGCGGTCCGCCGCAGCACCCTGGCCCGCGGGTCCTCCGCCCGGTAGACCCGGTGCCCGAAGCCCATCAGGCGGTCGTGCCTGTCGAGGACCCCCTTCACGTAGCCCTCCGCGTCGCCTGTCCGCTCCACCTCCTCGATCATGTGCAGCACGCGGGCCGGGGCGCCGCCGTGCAGCGGCCCGGACAGCGCGCCTATCGCGCCGGACAGGGCGGCGGCCGCGTCGGCGCCGGTGGACGCGATCACCCGGGCGGTGAACGTGGAGGCGTTCATGCCGTGCTCCGCCGCGCTCACCCAGTAAGCGTCGAGCGCCTTCACGTGCCGCGGGTCGGGCTCGCCGCGCCAGCGCACGAGGAACGCCTCGGCGGGCGAGGACGCCTCCGCCACGAGGCGCTGCGGAACGGGCGGCAGGCCGGTGCCGCGCACGGACTGGGCGATGAACGACAGCAGCTGCGCGCTGGCCCGGCCGACGTCCTCGCGCGCCTGCTCCGGCGTGATGTCGTACAGCGGGCGCAGGCCCCACCGCGCGGCGAGCGCCGCGACCCCGCTCTGCGCGTCCACCCGGGGATCGCCGGTGCTCACCGGCAGCTCGGCCGCCTCAGGGGACGGGAGGCCCCGGCCGAACGCGTTGTCGACGAGCAGCCCCCACACGTGACCGTAGGACACGTGTCCCACGAGCTCCTCGATGTCCACGCCGCGGTAGCGGAGTGAGCCGCCGTCCTTGTCCGGCTCGGCGATCTCGGTCTCAAAGGCGACGACGCCCTCGAGGCCCGGCTTGAAGTCTGACATCGTTACCTCTCTTGACGCTGAAGAATTTCATTCAAACCCCGCCCTGCGCGACAGTGATAGCCCGTTACAGCGTAAAGATCCGCATAATTTCGCGGAGCGTGCAGGGACAGCGCTTTCTCGCCGCGGCGGGCGGCGGCGGCATCTGGCCGGCCGGGCCGCCGGCCTAAGATCTACGGTTATGGACAGGGCGCTGACACCCGAGATGCTCGACAGCTCTCCGATGAAGCAGTTCGCTCACTGGTTCGACGAGGCGATGGCGGCCGGGCTGGCTGAGCCCAACGCGATGGTGCTGACCACCATGGGCGACGTACCGCACGCGCGGACCGTGCTGCTCAAGGCGCACGACGCCGCCGGCTTCACCTTCTACACCAACCGGACCTCACGCAAGGGGCGCGACCTCGCCGCCGATCCGCGCTGCTGCGCGCTCTTCCCGTGGTACGGACTCGGCCGCCAGGTGACCGTGGAGGGGGTCGCGCGGCCGCTGACCAAGGAAGAAAGCGAGCCCTACTACCACTCGCGGCCCTGGCTGTCGCAGATCGGCGCCTGGGCCTCGCGCCAGTCCACGGTGCTGGCGTCCCGCGAGGAACTCGACGACCGCGTGGCGGAACTGTCCGCTCGCTGGCCGGAGGGCACCACGGTGCCGATGCCTGACTTCTGGGGTGGCTACCTCATCGTGCCGGACCGGATCGAGTTCTGGCAGTCACGGCCGAACCGGCTGCACGACCGGCTGAGCTGCCGCCGCTCCGGTGACGGCTGGACGGTGGAGAGGCTGTCACCGTAGGCATATACACAGTCTCCTCAGGTTTCTGACGGTGGTGACGCGAGCGCGTAGCATCGCTGTCAGGAGGAAAGTTTCAGTGACTGCCCATGGGCTTATCGACACCACGGAGATGTACCTCCGCACGGTGTTCGAACTTGAGGAGGAAGGGATCGTCCCGCTGCGGGCACGGATCGCGGAGCGGCTCGCCCAATCCGGCCCGACAGTCAGCCAGACGGTCGCCAGGATGGAGCGCGACGGCCTACTCCACGTCGCGGGCGACCGCCAGCTCGCGCTGACCGACGCGGGCCGGACGCTGGCCACCCGGGTGATGCGCAAGCACAGGCTGGCCGAGTGCCTGCTGGTCAGCGTCATCCAGATGCCCTGGGAAGAGGTGCACATCGAGGCGTGCCGCTGGGAGCACGTCATCTCGGAATCCGTCGAGCTGCGGCTGTACGAGATGCTCGGGCACCCGGAGCGCTGCCCGCACGGCAACCTCATCCCCGGCCTTGACGAGCTCGCCGGGTCGCCGGAGCACCCCGCGCCTGAGCACGCAGCCGACGCCGTACCCGACGTCACGATGGTCGACGCTATTCACGCGGCCAAGGAGCCGGTGCGGTCCACTGTCACCCGGATCACCGAGCAACTCCAAAGCGATATGGACCTGATGCTTAAACTGAAGCGGGCCGGGATACAACCCGGACGCGAGGTATCACTCGCGGCGGTGGAAGGTGGAGTCCGCGTGTGCGGCGATAATGGCGCGGGCGTGTCGGAACCCATCAATCTTCCGGCAGAGGTAGCCTCACACGTGTTCGTGTCCAGAGAGTAACCAGGAGACCTGTTCGGGTGACCGGAGCGTAACAATGACGCGCTGGAATGAGAGCCTGCCAGCAGAGATCGTGCTGAGCCAGGCCGAGATCGGCGTCATCGTGGCGGACCGGGCCGGCAACGTAGTGTTCTCGAACGAACACGTTGCCAAACTGCTGCGTCTCGATGGCGCCGCTGTGCAGTTCACCGGGAAGCCGCTCGGCGAACTCGGGCTGCTTCCCGACGCCGAGCCCGGCCGGGTCGGCCAGATCACCAGGCAGGTGCTTAGCGGCATCCCCTGGGAGGACTCATTCGCCGGGCACCGCAGCGACGGCAGCCTGCTGTTCATCAGGGAAGTGGCCGTACCGCTGCGCGACCCGTCCGGCGAGATCGACGGCATCGTGCTGGTCATCACCGAGGCGGGGCGGCGGGACTCGCTGCGCGAGCCGGACCGGCTCCGGCTGCTCGAGCGGATCGGCCAGCGGCTGGCCGGATCGCTTGAACTCGACGCCACGCTCCGGCATATCGCCCAGATCCTGGTGCCCAGGTTCGCCGACCACTGCTTCATCGACCTGTTCAGCGGCGAGAAGCTGATCAGGCGCGCCGCGGCGCACGCGGGCGGCTGGGAGCCGCCAGCGGGCACCTGGGCGCGGGTCGGCGAGGCCATCAGGTACCCGCCAGGGCACTTCATGCAGCAGGCCATGTCGCGCCTTGAGACGATCGTGGTCCCCGACCTCCAGGCGGACTTCTATCCGGCGCCGAGCGAGCAGTCCATGTCCGCCGCGGACCAGGCCGGGCTGACCTCCGTGATCGCCGCGCCGCTTTACGCGCGCGGCGAACTGCTCGGCGGCATCTCACTGGCCCTGTCCAGGATCACCGACCGGCTCGACCCGCACTACGACCTGTCCGACGGGGACCTGATCGGCGCGATCGCATCCCGTGTCGCGGTGGCGATCGACAACGCCATGCTCTTCGAGGCCGAGCGGCGGACCGCGCTCGCCTTCCAGCAGTCCCTGCTCCCCGACTCAGTCCCCGAGCTCGACGGCCTTGAGGTGGCGTTCCGCTACGTCCCCGCCAAGCCGCTCGCCACTCAGGGACAAGGCATCCAGACCCAGGTCGGCGGCGACTGGTACGACATCATCCCGCTGGCCGCCGGCCGGGTCGGCCTGGTGATCGGTGATGTCGAGGGCCGGGGCGCGCGCGCCGCCGCGACCATGGGCCAGCTGCGCGCCGCGCTGCGCGCCTACGCGCAGGACGAGAAGTCACCCGCCGACATCATGCGCAAGCTCGACGAGTGGGTACGGTCCACCGCCCCGGTGGGCGCCGGAGGCGACCCGCCGACCGTCTCCTGCATCTACCTGATCTACGACGCCTGGTCCAGGGAGCTGACGTTCGCGAACGCGGGACACGCGGCCCCGCTGCTCGCCGCCGACGGCAGCGTGCGGCCACTCGAAGTCAGGCACAAGGGCGTGCTGCTCGGCGTCCGCGGACGCGGCATCCGCGGCCTGCCGACCTACCGCGAGCAGACGGTCACCCTGGCGCCGGGCGCCGCACTCGTCCTGTACACCGACGGGCTCACCGACCGGCGGACCAGAGCGGACGGAGACGGGCACTACAGCGAGGCGGAGGCGGTCGCCATGCTGCGTAACGCGCTGCTCGCGGCGCCGGCGTCGGCGGACGCGCTCGCGGTGGCCGCGGAGAACGCGGTGCCAGGCGACATCGACGACGACATGGCGATCCTGGTGTTCCGCTCCTCCCCCGACGAGCTGGCGTCGTTCCAGCGGTCGTTTCCCGCCGAGCCGATCATGGTCTCCGAGGCGCGGCGGCTCGCGACAGCCACCTTCACGGCCTGGAACATGCACCCAGACCAGGCCGACCTGGCGCTGCTGCTCGTTTCCGAGGTGGTGACCAACGCGGTGCTGCACGCGTCGGTGACACCGAGCCCGGCGGGCCGCCGCTTCGACCTGGAGCTGGAGTCGTCGCTGACCGACGTCGCGTCGGGCGGCGCGAACGTCGGCGCGCTCACCCCCGCCTCCGGCCTGGCACTCGGCGCCCACTTCGCCCCGGTCTACCGGCCGCGGGAGTTCACCATGCGGCTGCGCCGCGGCGCGGAATCCATCTGGGTCGAGGTCTTCGACCCGGACCTCCGGCTGCCGAGGCTGCGCACCGCACGCGCCACCGACGAGGGCGGCCGCGGCCTGTACCTGGTGGAGCAGCTCGCCACCCGCTGGGGATCGCGCCCCACCGCCGACGGCAAGGCCGTCTGGTTCGAGATTCCGCTGGACGCCAAGGACAACAACTAGGCGGCGTAGCCGGCGGCCTTGAGCACCTCGACGCGGACGATGACGCGGACCGCGCCCGGCTTGTCCTCACCCGGGTCCTTGCCGTCGTACTTCCAGGACAGGCCGGTATCGAAGGCACGGCCGGTGTCCGGCGTCATCGACGCGACGCCGCGCCCTCGGACAGCCGACCGTGCGATGGTTGCGGCAGAGATACGCCTATTACCGTACGAGCGCCACAACCATGCGGTGACCTGAGGGGCCTCACTCTAGGCGCGGACGCGAAACGGCCCGGACCGCTGCCGGTCCGGGCCGTTTCGTGCTCTAGCAGAACAGCGAATGGACTTAGAAGTCCATGTCGCCGCCGCCGGGGCCGGCGGGAGCGGCCGGGGTCTTCTCCGGCTTCTCCGCGATGACCGCCTCGGTGGTGAGGAACAGCGCCGCGATGGACGCCGCGTTCTGCAGCGCCGAGCGGGTGACCTT
>Ga0134128_10012118_pt1 | contig 10284 bp, 8 predicted proteins | sample KB31754_FD_96462 | JGI IMG/M metagenome (GOLD analysis project Ga0134128, IMG submission 96462) | Terrestrial soil microbial communities with excess Nitrogen fertilizer from Kellogg Biological Station, Michigan, USA - KB3-175-4 | ecosystem: Environmental > Terrestrial > Soil > Unclassified ...
CGAGCTGCCGGACGGATCGCGGCGGCCGCCGCACGAGTACGGCGCGGCGGTGATCCTCGTCGGCGCCGCGCCCCGGCTGGTCCCACCGGCCCAGGTCGACGCATTGGAGCGCTCGGTCGTGGCGTGGCTGACGGCGTCCAGCGTGGCGAGCAACGACGAACCCTCGGCCGAGAAACTCTTTGCCCACGTGCGCGAGGAGTCGGCGCAGCTGCCCGAGCCGTCCCGCACCCTCATGCACGAGGTCGACACCGGTGACGTCGGCACGTTGGGCCCGGCGCTGCTGCCGTACGTCGACGAGCTGGGAACAGCCCCGGCGCTCTCTCCGGATCGGTCGCCGATCACGTCCGCTCCGGTCTTCCTCCTGCACGGCGCCGAGGACAACGTGATCCCGCCCACGGAAATGCCGCTGCTCGCGGCGGACCTGCGCGCGCGCGGCAACCCGGACGTGACGTCGCTCCTCACGCCGATCCTCACGCACGCAACGCTGCAGCCCCACGTCGGCGCCGCCGACGCCTGGGCGCTGGTCCGATTCTGGCGGAAGGTCTTTTCGACCGCGGTGCTACCATGACGATCGAGCCTTCGATGTCGCCCGCCGATCCCCTGCTCATCGCCGACCGTGTTTTCCAGTCGCGCCTTGTCGTCGGCACCGGCAAGTACTCGTCGTTCGCGGTGATGCGGGCCGCACACGAGGCGTCGGGCACCGAGATGGTGACGGTCGCGGTCCCGCGCGTGAACTTGGCGGCGCGCGGCGCCGACTCGCTGCTCGAGTGGATCGATCGGACAAAGATCTTCCTGCTGCCGAACACCGCGGGCTGCTACACGGCCGACGAAGCCGTGCGGACGGCGCGGCTGGCGCGCGAGGCGGGCCTCTCGAACTGGATCAAGCTCGAGGTGATCGGCGACGAGGCGACGCTCTTCCCAGACACCGAGGAGCTGCTGGCCGCCACGCGCACGCTCGTCAAGGAGGGCTTCGTCGTCCTGCCCTACACGAACGACGATCCGATCGCGTGCCGCAAGCTCGAGGACGCCGGCGCGGCGGCCGTGATGCCGCTCGGCGCGCCGATTGGCTCCGGGCTCGGTATCCAGAACGCGAACAACCTGCGGATCATCAAGGCCCAGTCCCGCGTGCCCGTCATCGTCGACGCGGGCGTCGGCACCGCGTCCGACGCGGCGATCGCGATGGAACTCGGCGCGGATGCCGTACTCATGAACACCGCCATCGCCGCCGCCGACGACCCAGCCCGCATGGCGCGCGCGATGAAACTCGCCGTCGAAGCCGGCCGCCTCGCCTCGCTCGCTGGACGGATCCCGAAAAAAATGTACGCTTCGGCGTCGAGCCCCCTCGCGGGCAAGATCCAAACCTAAGAGCTTTCACCGCGAAGCTCACGAAGGCCACGAAGGGCCGTTCGGTCATTCCTGCGTGTCTTCGACGCCGGGGCTGCCGCCGCCGAAGGCGGCGTCGCGCGAGGGAGAGGCAGAAGAAACAAGCGACTTCCGCGCCGTTTGTTTCCTGCGGTCTGGGTCGCGGAAGTCACTTGTTTCTTCCGCCTCTCCCTCGCGCGACGGCCCGGCCACGACGTGGCCGGCCGGCAGCCCCGTCGCGACGAGGCAGATCCGAAGGTACGGCGGGCCAGATGTCCCGATCTGCCCCGCGAACCGCGAGAGCCCGAATGCCTTCGTGGCCCTTCGTGTGCTTCGTGATGAGGGTTTTCGGTTTTGACTACGACGCCGCGCGTTTGCCGGTCGCGACGACGGTGAGCTGGAAGCTGAATTCGAGCAGGCGCGTGCCGTTGGCAAGGCACGCGCGGCGGACTTCGGCCAGGCGCTCGTCGGCGATCCGGGCGGTGCTGAGGATGAGCACGTCCGGCCGTGTCTCGGCGAGCGTCGTCTCGAGCGAGTCGATGCCGCCGAGCACCGGCAGGCCGAGAATGCGCCGTCCCTGCTTCGAGCGGGCGTCGTCGACGAAGCCGATCAGGCGATAGTCGTAGGACGGGTTGTTGCGGAGCTCGCGGACGAGCATCGCGCCGCCGTCGCCCGCGCCGTAGATGAGCGCGCGCTCGCGGCCGCTGGCGTAGCGCCGCGACAGCTCGCCAATCACCCGGAAGGACGCCCGCGACCCGACGAGCAGCAGCGCCAGCACCAGCGCGTCGATGAGGAACACGCCGCGTGAAAAGCCCTCGAAGCGCGTCACGTAGGTGATCATGACGATCGAGCTCAGCACGGCAAGGACGACGCCGCGTGCGTACGGCAGCACGTCGGCCGCGCTCATGTAGCGCCACACGCCGCCGTAGACGCCGGCGACGGCAAACGCCGCGATCTGACAGCCGATCACGATCGGCACCGAACGCGAGAAGAGCGACGCGTACGTCGGAAAGTCCGCCTCGAACCGCAGAATCCACGACGCGTAGTACGCGATGACGACCAGGAAGATGTCGAGGAGCACCTCGAGGACCCGGCGCTTGTAGACGAAATCCGTGACGAGCGGCGTGAGCCGCGTGTGACGCAGCAGCGTGAAGTCGTCGCCGTTGTAGACCCGAACATTCGCCAGGCGCACGGACAGAAGAATCAGTCCGACGACCAGGAGGCCCAGCAGAATGTCGGCTTCGCGGAAATGCGTGCTGCTGAGGCCGACCGCGGCGGCGCCGGCGAGCGCGGCCAGCCCGTACAGACACAACACGGCCTGGCGCTCCGAGAGCCCGAGCGCCACCAGCCGATGCGACGTGTGATCCCGTCCGCCGACCGAGACACGCCGCGACGAGAGCTTGCGCGACAGCGTCACGAACGTCGTGTCGAAGATCGGGATGAGCAGCAGCATCACGGGCACGGCCATCGCCGACACGAGGCCGCGCTGCGCGCGCGGCTCGCCGAGCACCGCGAGCACCCCCAGCGTGCCGCCGAGGAAGAGGCTGCCCGTGTCGCCCATGAAGATCGACGCGGGATTGAAATTGAAGACCAGGAACCCGGCGGCTGCGCCGGCAATCGCCGCCGCGCACACGAACACGCCGGGCGCGTGGCTGCCCACGGTGACGCACAGCGCGAGCGCGGTCACGAGCGCGATGCCCGCGCAGAGACCGTCCATGTTGTCGAGCAGGTTGAAGGCGTTGGACGCGCCGACGATCCACAGCGTCGTGATGATCGCGTTGGCCGCCGGCGACGACGTCCAGTGAAGCGACACACCGAGACTGACGAGCACCGACGCCACCGCGATCTGCGCGGTCAGCTTCACGACGGCCCGGAGGCCATACACGTCGTCCACGATCCCGACGGCGAGGAGCGCGATGCCGGCCCCGAGGGCGAAGAGCACCTCGCGTCCAGGCTCCCCCGCGACGAGTGTGGCGGTGAGCACCGCCACGCCGATGGCAATGCCGCCCAGGAGCGGGACGGACTGTCGGTTCCAGCGGTCAGCTCGAGGGTGGGCGACGACGCCCAGGGCCCGAGCGCCCGCGCGGACCAATGGCGTCAGGGCTATCGAAGTGATACCCGCGGTGAGCGAGGCCAGGAAGAACAGCGACCACCCTGCACTCATAGCGCTGAGGCTCTGTACTTAGACCGGACGTCCACGCTGTCGGTCATATCGGGTCAAGCCCGAAACAGCTATACCGGGTGCTGGGGTGGAACCACTCTAAAGTGGCTACCGCTTGCTGTCCAGCGCCTTGACCCCGGCCGGCAGGCAGCACACCGCCACCGGAGAAATTCCGACCCCCAGATCACGCGTGTCTGTCCCGCCTGTCAGAGACGGACGCCAGGTGCGATCTACCCACGCCTCGAGCATCAGCCGTCGTGCCCCGGCGTCCGATCCGACTGCCTGGGCCGGCGCCCATCCGTCGATGCGCACGTAAACCGTGTGTGACGCCGTATCGTGGAGCCATTCGTCGACCAGCCGGCCCGACTCGTCGCCGATTCGAACGTGGACGGGTCGGGTGGCCACATCGGGATGGTGTACCCAGTAGGTCACCCGCACGAGGGGCTGGTCGTAGCTGGCGACCCACACGGCATGGGCCTCGGTCCAGCGAAACGTCGAGCCGTCCGGCAGAGGTTCAGGGGCGGCGAGTCCATAGGCGAAGTCCCAGTCGGCGCGCATGGCACGCGCGGGTAGTCGCAGGCCCGTTGCGGCGACCCACGCGGTCGCCGCGACAAACACCGCCGCCAGAGCGACCGGCGCGAGCCACGCCCGGCCCCCAAGCGCCTGCGGCGGGCGCGGCGCCGCGACGCCAGACACGAGCGCGAACCAGAAGACCGTCGCCCAGAACATGACCAGGACGAAGTCGTTCTGCGTCGGCATCCCGGCGAGTGACGCGAGGCCGAGACCGGCCAGCATGCCCATGAGCGCGCCGCGCGACACGCGGGTCCCGGGATCGCCGCGCCGCACGAGGAGGCGCAGGAACAGGACGATCCAGACGATCCATCCGAGGCTGCCGAGCAGGCCGAACTCGGCCACCTGATGTCTCGGCCAGCTCTGCGCGTTGTCCGGCGGCAGCCGATGAAAGAAACGTTTCGAATAGTCGATGACGAGCGTATTGAACACGCCGACGCCGACGCCGGTCGCCGGCCAGTCGCGGATCATCCGCGTGGCCATGGCGCCGTAGCCATTCCGATTCCACATCTCCGCCACGAACGCATCCGTGCTCGTGCCCGCCAGCATGGCTTTGAACCGCGGGACCGGACCGACGGTCGAGGCGTGCGCGCCCGAGACACGCACGAGGCCGACGACCAGAAGAATGATGGCCGCGACGCTCGCCGCGCCCGCCAGCGCCCACTTCGGCCGCTCGCGCGCGATCGCGATCACGAAGCAGGCGGCGCCAATCACGAGCGCGGCGATGGCCGTCCGCGACCCCGAGGCCCACACGCCGGCCGCGAGCACGGCCGCCATGGCGTACGCCGGCCCGCGAATGGCCCAGGACCGCCCGCGCGCCAGCTCGACGACGCCGGGCGCCCAGATCGCCGCGATCATCCCGAAGGCGTTGGCGTCGAGCATGCCGCCAGAGGCGCGACCGTCGGCCGCGAACGTCCCGGCACTCAGGACGTCGAGGTGGCCGAACATCTGATAGATGCCGAAGAGCGCGCCGGCGACCGCGCCGGCCGCCAGGGGCCACGCGACGTCGCGTTCGAACGCGCGGCGCTCACCGCGCCGCCAGTCGTGGAAGAGCGCGTCGAGCCACAGCAGGCCGGAGAGGTGCAACGCCGCGATGTGCGCGATCCAGAGGACCTCGATCGGCGGCGCGACGCCGATGGCCGTCACGCCGACGTGGTAGGAGTCGAGGAGCGCGGGCGAGAAATCGATTTCGCGCCACGCAATCACGGGCCAGACCGCGGCCACGGCGAGCGCCCATGCGCCGAGCGTCAGCCGCCAGGCCGGCGGCAGCGACCAGCCGCCGAATCCAGCGCGCCCCGTGGCCAGCCCGAGGAGCGCCGCCGTCCAGAGCGCGAGGTGCGCCGCTTCGAAGCCGCCGGTCGTGACGAAGACGACGACCGGGAAGACCGACGCGGCGGCGAGCACGATCGCGCGCGCGACGCGAGGCGCGAGGCGCGCGAGGATCCACGCGGCGACGAAGATCGCGGGCGTCGCCATCCGCAGCGGCGGCCAGCCGCGGGCGCCGAGGTCGACCTGCAAGGCGAGCGCGGTCAGCGCCGAGATGATGACGACGAGACGCGTGAGCCGGTCCACGATGCGCGGCGATCAGTATAGAGTGCGCGCGAATCGGCTACGTCGCGCCGCGCGATGCCGCGAGCGTGTCGTAGAGCGCTTCGTACTGCCGGGCGACCGCGCCGATCTCGAACCGCGTCTCGATCCGGCTCCGCGCGGCCGCGCCGAGCGCGCGGCGCTCATCGGCCGGCAGACCGAGGATCTGTTGCCATCCGGCGGCGAGGGCGTCCGGCCGCCGCGGCGGCACGATCACGCCGGTCTCGCCGACGAGGAGACGCGTGTCGCCCACGTCCGTCGTGACGCACGGCACACCGCACGCCATCGCCTCGCCGAGGACGTTCGGAAATCCCTCGCTGGACGACGAGCACGTGGCGACGTCGAGGGCCGCCATCAGCCGAGGGATGTCGTCGCGCTCGCCGAGGAGATGGACGACGGGCTCGATCGCCAGTCCCCGGATCGTCGCCGCGAGCGCCGTATTCGCGCGGTCGACCTGACGGCCGGCCAGCACGAAGTGGGTCGCCGGATGATCGCGATGCCACAACGCCGCCGCGCGGAGGAAGGTCTCGTGGTCCTTCACCGGATGGAAGCGCGCGACGAGCCCGACGAGCGGCGCGTCCGGCGCGACACCGAGCTCGCGGCGGACGTCGTCTCGCGCCGCGGGCGCCGGTGTGAATCGGCCGACGTCGAAGCCGTTGGGGATCGACACCCATCGGCGGGTGCGATAACCGAGCCGCTCGCTCGCGCGACGGCCGGCCTCGGCGTTGACGACAATCGCCGAGGCGCCGCGCGACAGGCGCGCGAGCGCTGACAGCACGAACCGCAGCGACGCGCGGTGATCGTGGAGATCGAGCTCGGCGTTGCGGATGTTCCAGGCGACGGCGGGCCGTCCCGCGAACCGCGCCGCGAGCGTGCCGAGCAGGTCGGCGTGATACAGCCACGTCTGCACGACGTCGGGCCTCGCGCGCCGCAGGAGACCGGCGAGCCGCGGGATGCCGGCGAGCGCGGTCACGCCCGGCCGCAGATGGAGTGACGACACCGGCACGCCCAGCCGCTCGATGCGCGCCGCCACGGGGCCCGCGGGCTTGAGCGACACCACCGTCGTCTCGTACCGGTCCAGGCGCATGCGCTCGAGCACTTTCGCCAGCATGATCTCCGCGCCGCCAACGTCGAGCGTCGTGATCACGTGCACGACGCGCACCGCGCCCGGGGCCGTCACGGCCGCCGGCCCTCGCGGACCGACGCGAGCGTGTCGCGGTACAGACGGTCCATCTCGTGCACGAGCCGCGCGTCGCCGAACCGAGTCCGCACATCCGATCGCGCGGCGAGCCCCAGACGGCGCCGCAGTTCCGCGTTCGCGATGAGCTCACCGAGCGCGGCCGCCAGCGCGGCCTCGTCGCCCGGTGGCACGAGCCGGCCCGTGCGGCCGTCGTCGATCAGGTCGGGCACGCCGCCGACGGCGGTGGACAGCACCGCGCGGGCGGCCGCCATCGCCTCGATCACCGCGACGGGCGTGCCTTCGTTGATCGAGCTGAGCGCGACGATGTCGATGCCGGCGTACAGGGCGGCGAGATCGGTTTGCCAACCCAGGAACCGCACGCGATCGCCCAGCCCGAGCCGCGCGGCGAGCGCTTCCAGTTCGGCGCGGCTCTCGCCGTCGCCGGCCACCAGCAGGCGGGCGCGCGGATGAACGGCGAACGCGCGCGCGCACGCGCGCAGCAGCAGGTCGACCTGCTTGATCGCGACGAGCCGACCGACGAACGCACACGTGACCGGCCGCGAGTCGTCCGCGGGGGCGGCCGGCGCCGGAATCGCCGCGAGCGCGTCGAGGTCGAGGCCGAGCGGAATCACCACGACGCGATCGCGCGGCGCGATATGGAACTCGTCGACGAGGTCGTCACGCTGACGACTCGAAATCGCGACGATGCGATCGGTCAGGCGTGCGAGCGTGCGCTCGATGGCGCGCACGAGCGCGCTGCCGGCCCGGCCGAAGTAGCCCCGGAAGACGTTGCCGTGAAAGGTATGGACGACGATCGCGCGACGCCCGGGCCCGCGGCCCACGTTGTAGAACGCCGCCGCGACGCGTCCGAGCGCCCCCGCCTTCGCCGTGTGGGTGTCGACGATGTCGGGCTGGACGCGCCGCAGCACCCGCCAGATCGCCAGGAACGCGGCGAGGTCACGGCCGGGATGGACCGCGCGCGACAGCGCGCCGACGCGCACGATCTCGTGCCCGGGCCCGGGCGCGAGCGGCAGCTCGCCTTCGACGGACGCCGGGGCGCCGTGTACGAGCCACGACGCGTAGCCGCGCGCCGGAAGCTCGGTCTCGAGCAGCGCCACGTGCCGCGCCGGCCCGCCGATGTTCATCCGGGCGATGATGCGCACGACCCGAATCGGGCGCGGTGCGGTCATGCGCGCGCGTGGACGAACACGAACTGGTTGCACCCGAGCCGGGGCGTCGTCACGCTGCGCTCGAGGCGGAACCCGCGGGCCTCGTGAAACGCCACGACCGCGTCGGGCGTGGCCACTTCGAAGGGGTAGCCGCCGAGCCAGTCGGTCCAGTCGCGCGCCGCCGACATGCCGCGCCGCCGCGCCGCGTCCCGTCGGCGTCCGAGAAGACGCGCGGCCTGCTCACGCAGCCAGAACACCGGCACGACGGCCGCGCTCACGACCCATCGGCCGGCCGCGCTCGCGACGTACACGCGCTTGACGCCGCGCCAGGCCGACGATCGCCAGCCTTGATCGTTGTAAATCGCCAGAAAGTGTCGGCCGCTTGGCGCCACCAGAGCCGCACTGCGCTCGATCGCGCGCCACATCTCGCCGGTGTGATGGAGCGATCCCCACGCGTAGACGACGTCGAACCGGCCCAGCGCGGCGGTGAAGGCCTCGTCCAGGATGGAGCCGCGATCGATCACCCACCCCGGGTCGTCGTCGGCATGGCGATGGCGAAGCTCGCGGGTGCACGCGACGGACTCGGGATCGTAGTCGAACGACCGCACGCGCGCGCCCAGCCGCCAGGCGGCCAGGCTGAACAGGCCGCTGCCCGACCCCACGTCGAGGAACGTGCGGCCGGCGAGCGTCGCGACGCCGAGCATCTGCTGGAGGGACTGCGCGGCGGCGTCGATGCGGGCCGGCGCCAGGTCGTCCAGAAACCGCCGCCAGTTGGCGCCGAAGGCGAACCGCTCGCCCGACCGCAGCTCCGCCGCGTGCCGATCGGCCGCGGCGGCCGACCCGGCGCGGCCGCGGGAAGGCACCGTCGGCGCGTTCATGGCGCGATGAGTTTCCGGATCTCCGCCGTCGACAAATCCCGGATGTCGCCCGGCCGCAGATCGCCGATGCCGATCGATCCGATGCGAATCCGCTTGAGTTTCACGATCGGATGCGCGATCGAATCGCACATCAGCCGCACCTGGCGATTGCGGCCCTCGTGCAGGCGGACGATGAGCGTCGACTGCGGGCCGCGTTTGGTGGCCGTGGTGTGCATCAGCCGCACCTCGGCCGGCTCGGTGCGCCCGCCCGTGATCACGACGCCTTTGCGCAGCCGCTCCAGATCGTGGTCGTCGGGCACGCCCTCGACGAGCGCCTCGTACGTGCGGTCGACTTCATACCGCGGATGCGCCACGCGCTCCGCGAAGTCGCCGTCATTGGTCAGCAGGATGAGGCCCTCGGAGTCGTAGTCGAGCCGGCCGACGGGATAGAAGTAGCCGCGGATGCCGGCCCGGGCGACCAGATCGACGACCGTCGTCCGCCGCTGCGGATCCACGCGCGTGCTGACGACGCCGCGCGGCTTGTACATCAGCAGGTACCGGCGGGCCGCGTCGAACTTCAGCCGGCGCCCGTCGACCTTGATGACGTCGGCGGCCGGATCGGCCTTCGAGCCCAGCGCGGTGACGACGCGGCCGTTGACCTCGACGCGACCCTGGGTGATGAGCGTCTCGGCCGCGCGACGGGAGGCGACGCCCGCCTGGGACAGAATTTTCTGGAGACGAATCGAAATCAATCTTCAATCACCAAATCTTCAATGCACTGGCCCTTCGGCCGGCTTCTCTTCGAAGGGCAGCGCCGTCTGCGGCGCGGGCTCGCCGACGGTCGCCGGCAGGTCGAAGCCGAGGAGCTCCGACATGTCCTCGACCTTCGGCAGGTCCGACAGGTCGTTCAGGCCGAAGCGCGTCAGGAATTCGCGCGTGGTGCCGTAGAGGAACGGCCGGCCGACGACCTGCTTCCGCCCGACGATCTTCACCAGCTTCCGCTCGATGAGCGTGCCGACGACACCAGCCGTGTTCACGCCGCGAATCTCGGCGATCTCGGGCCCGGTCACGGGCTGCTTGTAGGCGATGACGGCCAGCGTCTCGAGCGACGCCACCGAGAGCTTCTGCGTCGTGCGCTCGTGGAAGAGGCGGCGGACCCATTCGTTCAGCTCGGGCCGCGTGACGATTTGATAGCCGCCTGCGACCTCGACCATCTGCAGCCCGCTGGGCCGGTTGTAGTCGGCGCGCAGCGCGTCGATGGCCGAGACGATGTCCTCCTTCGGCTCGGACTCGAGGAGCTTCGCGAGCGTCTTCAGGGTGATCGGCTCGGGCGAGGCGAAGATGAGGGCTTCGACGATGGCTTTCAGATCGGACATGGCTACTCTGCGAACGTCGGCG
>Ga0134128_10012119_pt1 | contig 10283 bp, 10 predicted proteins | sample KB31754_FD_96462 | JGI IMG/M metagenome (GOLD analysis project Ga0134128, IMG submission 96462) | Terrestrial soil microbial communities with excess Nitrogen fertilizer from Kellogg Biological Station, Michigan, USA - KB3-175-4 | ecosystem: Environmental > Terrestrial > Soil > Unclassified ...
CGCGACGTATTCGCGGGTCTGCAGCTTCCAGATGTTGAAGGTGTCCACCTGCTTCGTCAGGCCGTAGTGCGGCCGGAACAGCTCGGGCTGGAAGGTGCCGAAGAGCCGGTCCCAGATGATGAAGATGCCGCCGTAGTTTTTGTCGAGGTACGGGTGTTCTTCAGTTTCTCGGTGAACTTGATCTACCAATTCTGGATCCACACCGAGCGGATCGACAAGCTGCCGCGGCCGTTCGAGTTCGTCTTCAACACGCCGTCGCATCACCGGGTGCACCACGGAATAGACAAGGCCATCCACGGTGGAATTCCCAACAGCGGCAACGGAATCCACATCAAGACCTCGCCGCTGTTGTTCCATTTCTGGCGCAGCGCGGTGGCGAAGTTGTAGTACTCGCTGGAGTGGTGGGCCTGGTGCGTCGCCCAGATCAACCGCACCCGGTGAGCGATCCTGTGATAGGCGTAGTACAGCAGGTCAACGCCGAGGATCGCGATCACCCAGGTGTACCAATGGGTCGGTGACAGGTGCCACGGCGCCAGGTAGGCATAGATCGCGGCGTAGCCGAGCAGGGCCAGGGTCTTCCAGCCCGGTGGTGGCAACCGAAACCAGCCCCATCGAGATGCTGGTCAGCGAGTCGCGGGTGCGATGCGCCCCCGAAGCGGGCCGCGCGGCGTCGCCGGCATCGGTTGTGAGGTGTTCCAACTTGCGGGCTGCGGTCCATTCGAGGGTCAGCAGCAACACGAAGAACGGAATGGCGAACAACACCGGATCGCGCATCTGCGGGGGCAGGGCCGACAGGAAGCCGGAGAGGGCACTCACAGAGATAAGACTACGACGAACGCTGCGATGCTCAGCGACGATCGTCGGACTGCAGTTCGTCTCCCGCATACCACTGGACCGCGCGGACTCCCGGCAGCAGGGATAGCTCCGACACCAGCCGCTCCAGCCGGGCCGGGGCGTCACCGTTCATCAACAAGTGAGCGGTTAAGGTGATCTCGTCGCCGGTCGGGTGCCCGGTGTGGATCCCCCGGAGCGTGATGTCATTGCCGCCGGCATGCTGGACGATCTGAGCGCGCGCGTACTTCTCGTGCTTGGGACGGCAGACGACCTGCACCAGATAGGGCAGCAGGCTTTCGTCTTCGTCGGCGCTGTTGTCGCGGTCGATCAACCGGCCGAGCGGGCGCCCCAGCAGGTGAATGCCGATGACCGTGCCGGTGCCGATCAACGCGAATACCAGGTGCCCGGAGGCGGCCAGTACGCCGATCGCCGCCGAGCACCACAGGGTGGCCGCCGTGTTGAGGCCCCGGACGTTGACTCCCTCCCGCAGGATCACCCCACCACCCAGGAAGCCGATACCGGACACCACATAGGACGCGACCCGGGTGGGGCTGGAATCCGAGGTGGCCGCCGCGTAAAGGACGAACAGGGTTGCGCCTCCGGCGACGAGCGCGTTGGTGCGCAGACCGGCCCGACGGGCCCGCCACTGCCGTTCCAGGCCGATGAGTGCGCCGCAGCCCACGCCGACACCCAGGCGGAGCACGAAATCGACCGCGCTCAGAGTTTCCACGACACACTCCTTCCCGGTTGCACGACGGCGAAGGGAGCTAACCAGATCCGGGTTAACCGCAAGTGGAGCCCAACCGCCCCGCTGACGTCGGGAGCATCCCCCGGCGCGCGGCGAGTCTCAGGCTAACCGGCCTTGGGCGTCAGGTGGCGGGGGCAGTAGGTGCTCGATGCGAGCACCGCGAACTTGGCCGCGGCGTCCATCGTCATTCCGGGGTTCTGAGCCTTGATGTCGCTGACCACCTGCAAACCCGTTTCGCCCCTGCCCATCAACCCGCACACGGCTTTGGCGGACGTGATGACTTGGGTGGGGCTGCTGTAGGTGATGCCGGAATTGCTGAGATTGGCCAGGAACGCCACGTCGTCGCCCTCGGGCTCGGCGTGCGCGGGTGCCGCGACCATGAGCGCGCCGAAAGCGCCGAGCAGCGCAAGGAGGAGTCTCATGCCGTTCCCGCCTTTCCGAGCTGGCCGTCGGGCAAGGTCACCTTGGGTTTGTCGCCGGTGGATACGTGCACCGCGTGGATCCCGGGTTTTTTCGACAGCTGGTCGAGCAGAGCGTCAAGCCCGGCCTTGTCGACATTCCAGTGCTGCACGGCCTCAGGTTGCTTTTGCAGCTTCGCGATGACGTCGTCGAGTTTGACGGGCTCGGCGGTCTTCTTCCCACCGCCGGCGCGGGCCCGGACGCCCCTCCCGCTCACGACTTGGGGCGCGACAGCGCCGAGTGCGCCTCCGGTCAGACTTCCCAGGGCCATCTGACCGAGTACCGTTCCCGGGATCCCGGCCGCCGGGGCCGCGGCCAGGCTGGCGGTCGGCGCCAGCCCGCTGGCCAGCCTGATTGCCGGGGTCGCCGACGCCCAGGTCGGTGGCACCGACAATTTGCCCACCACGTTCGCCTCCCCCATGCCCGCCGATGCCGCGCTGGTCAGGCCGGCGCCGGCCGACCGCAATCCGAGCCCGGCACCCAGCGCGGACTTCGGGATTTGCGCGCCCTCAACCGGCAGGTTGTAGAACATCTTGAACTCGGTCATGGCGAGATTGATCGGGCTCATGCTGTCGTTGGCGACCGTGCTGAACCGGCCGATGTCGGCCAGGATCCCGAAAGTGTTCTGCCACGTTGTTCCGGCCAACGGTGACCCCGTGAGGTTGTTGAGCACCTGGTCCCAAAAGTCCATGTAACCGCGCGAGGCGTTGCCGATGGCCTCGAGTAGCTGCGTGAATATGTTGGACGGCGGAGCCGCAGCGTTCGCGGCCGCACCGGTACCGCTTGCCAGACTGCTGGCCTCGCCGACCGCGGCCGCCTGGGCAGCGATCCCGGTCGCCGTCGTGGTCTGCGGCGGCTCGGTGAACGGTGTCAGTCGGGTGGCGGCCGCCGACGCGCTGGCATAGCCGAACATCGCGGCGGTGTCCTGCGCCCACATCTGTCCGTATTCGGCCTCGGTGGCGGCGATCGCGGCGGTGTTCTGCCCGAAAATATTCGTTGCCAACAGCATTGCCAGCCGCATGCGATTGGTCGCGATCTCGGTCGGCGGCACCACGGCCGCGAAGGCGCTCTCGTAGGCGCTTGCGGCCACTCTGGCCTGGACGGCTGCCGTCTTTGCCTGCGCCGAGGTGGCCGACATCCATGCCACGTAGTGCGCGGCCGCGGCGGCCATGGCGACCGCCGACGGGCCGGTCCAGGCCTCGTTGGCCAGACCCTCGATGATCGATCCATAGGACGACGCCGTCGACTGCAGCTCAGCCGCCAGGGCATCCCACGCGGCGGCAGCCGTCAACATCGGCCCCGCCCCCGGACCCGTGTACATCTGACCGGAGGTGATTTCGGGTGGCTGGAACGCGAAATTCATGGCCGCGCCTTTCCGGCCCCGGCCGCGAACGAACGTGTACTGGCAAAAGTCTCGTGAATCGCCAACGTTTCCGGTCCTGCAGTCACCGAAGACATGGGTGGCCCTTCGCGTTTCCGTTGGATGAATGCCATTTCAGGTGTCACGTCGAAGGCCCCGTCAATCCGCCGGCACCACGATGATGGTGGCGGTGGTAGCCGTAGTGGTCGCAAAGCCATCGGCCGCCGCTGCGGCGGTGCCGGTAGTGCCATTGCCGACGGTGCGCACACCGGCGCCTGCCAAAGCGCGTCCGGCCAGACTCGCCATGGCCATCTCGCCGAACATGGGCCCTTGCGACATCACGGGAATCGCCGGGACAGCCCCCAAAGTCACGCCCGGCAGTACCGAGGCGACCGTCTTCATCACGGGGGCGGCGTTGGCCCAGCCTTGCGGCACCGACAGCGATCCGACTAGGGTCGCGCGGCCCATCGACCCCGCCACGCCTCCGGTGTCCGGCGTCACGGCCGAGACGTAGCCGCCCCGCAGCGGCGCCAGCGGCGCAAGCCCCCCGGCGATGGCCTTCCCGTCGCCGAGCAGTTCGGCGACACCCGGAGCGTTTTGGGACAGACCCAGGGCCTGCAGGGACAGCAGCCACCAGCCGCCGGGCACGATGATCGCCCCAATGGGGCTGTAAGCGCCGGTGACGGCGGCAAAAAAGGGCCGCAGCGCGGCGGTGATCGGGTAAATCGCCTCGATGATCGATGCCGCCGGCGTCGCCGCCGCCGAAGGGGTGGCCGCCAGGCCCTGCAGCATCGTGGGCGTCACGTTGATCAGCCCGGGCAGCTGGGATTCGATGCCCGACGCGGCACTGTGCGCGATCGCCGCGGATTGCCTTGCCACCCCGGATGAATCGGTGGTCTGCGGCGGCTCGGTGAACGGCGCCAGCCGCGTGGCCGCTGCCGACGAGGCGGCGTATGCATACATTGCTACGGCATCCTGAGCCCACATTTCGGCATACTCCGCTTCGGCCGCCGCGATGGCCGCGGTGTTCTGCCCGAGGATGTTGGTGGCGATCAGAGTCGTCAACAGGCTGCGGTTGGCGGCGATCACCGGCGGGGGCACCGTCGACACGAATGCGGTTTCGTAGGCTGCGGCAGCGAGTCTGGCCTGCATCGCCGCCTGCTCCGCCTTTACCGCGGAGGCCGTCGCCCACGACACGTACGGTGCGACCGCGGCACTCATCGACGTTGCCGCCGGACCCAACCATGACCCGACGGTCATGCCCGCGATCGTCGAGTAGTAGGCCGCCGCGTTGGAATGCAGTTCGGCTGCCAGCGCATCCCATGCCGCAGCGGCGGCCAGCAACGGCCCCGATCCGGCCCCCACGTACATCCGTCCTGAATTGACCTCTGGTGGCAACGCCCCGAAGTCCACCGGTTACCTCCCGTATCCCATCTGGCGCAAGGGTAGGGGCGGGTATGCCACCAATTCGCAAATGAGCCACGGCTCTAATGGAATTCATGAGATTTGGCGGTGGCATATATGTGTATTCCATGTGTTTGCCGACAGAGCGCTCCCCCACTCTCGGTCGACGAGAATTCCCAGGATCGACATCCAGCCGCGACGCCGGTGCGACATCTGATTCGCGAAGATCCTGGTCAGGTGCGTCATGCGCACATGACGCACGGCCGGCTGACTGTATTAGCCGCATTGCCTCGATTGGGCCCCGCCGGCCTCCGCGGGTCAACTCAAGCGGCAACTGACTCCGGGGAGTCGAATTTCCTCCGCTCGCGGCGTCTTTCGGGTGTCACACAGACCATTCGACCATATGGTCGTCGCGCGCTGCCCCGGGTTATCTTTGGTTGAGTTGTTGCGGGCAATAGTATTTCGCCGCGATCGCCAGGAATGACGTTGCGTGCTCGTCGGTGAGTCCGGGGTTTTCGCTCTTCAATTCGTCAACCATTTGAGGACCCAACTCGCCGTGCCCCATTGACACGCATACGGCTCGGGCGAATTTCATTGCCGCGCCCGGGGTGGCGTACGTGATGCCCGCACTGCGCAACGACGCAAGGAAACCTGCCTCGTCGCCACCAGTTGTCACCGGATCACCGTGCGCGAGCGGAGCGAGAATTATCGCGGCCGAAACGCCGACACCCAGTGCCACCAGCAGTCTCATGACTCGCGATTGTCCCACGCCGTGGCGAAGTGCGCAGCGCCGAATCTTAGGCCGCAAATATGTTGCGCGACACCGTATCCGACGTCACCTCCCGGAATAAGCGCCGGCGACGTGTCATGCCTTGGAGAGTTGGCCGGGGCAGTAGAACTTGGCGGACAGCACAGCGAAATTCGATGCCATCTCCATATCCATCCCGGGGTTGTGGGCTTTCACGTCGTGGACGACCTCCAGGCCCGGCTCGCCGTTGTTCAAGCACGAGCACACCGCCCTTCCGGCGGTGACGGCCGAGCCGGGGGTGGCAAAGCTGAAGCCGGCTTGCCGCAGCGCCGCGATGAAGCCTCCGTCGTCACCGCCCGGTTCTGGCCCGGGATCGGCATAAGCCGGTGCGGCAAGGCCGATCATCGCGAACGCGCCGAGCAGCGCCAGTAATGGTTTCATCACTCATCACCCTTCCGTTGTCGCTTGCGAACCGTGTAAACGCTGATTTGCCCTGTCCCCTAACCCAACTGGGTATCGGTGGGCAGGACTTTGGACTTGTTTCCCTTCTTCAGGTGCACCGCGTGAACGCCGGGTTTCTTCGCCAGTTGCTCGAGCAGCACGTCGAGGTTTTCCTGATCGACGTTGTGGTGCTGCACGCTTTCGGGCTTCTCCGAGATTTGTGCGACGAGGCGCTTCAGCTGTTCCGGTGATTGCTGGTCGTTGAGGTTCTTGATCGGAGCCATCCGATTACGGACGCCGGCACGAACCACCCTGGGGGCCCCGGAACCCGCGGCGCTGCCCAGCATCCCGGCCAGCCCCATCGAACTGAACAGGCTTCCCCCGCCCAGCGCGGCCGCCGGCACGGCCTCGGTCCCGGTAGCCGACAGGACGGCGGCGACGGTCCTGATGGAGGGGGTGGCCGTGGCCCAGCTGGGAGGGATCGACAGCCTGCCGACGAGGGTGCCGGCATTACCCATGCCGGCGATCGGGCTGATCGCGCTGTACAGGGTGCCGCGACCGAACCCCAGCGCGCCCAGCCCGGCGCCCAGCGCGTCTTTCGGCAACGCTCCATAAGCGACGGGTGGGGCGAACTTGAGCCATTGTGACAACGGGAAGTTGATCAGCAAGCCGACGTCGTTGAACGTCGTGGTCAAGCCGAGCGGCACTTTGACGGCGTTGTACATGGCCGTATAAAAGCTCGCGCCGCCCGGCACGGTGTTCAGGAGATTTGTCCAGAAGCTTTGGTAGCCGGTGCCGAGGTCTGCCAGCCATGCCAATGGCCCGGTGGCCCCGGTCGTGGCGGCAGCTTGTGTCACGGTGTTGGCCACCTTGCCCGCCGCGGCACTGCTGGCTGTTGTCGTCGCGGCCGCCTGCGTCGCGGTTCCCGATTCGTTCGTGGTCTGCGGCGCCGGGCTGAACTGACTCAAGCTGTTGGAGGCGGTCGCCGACGAGGCGAAGTAACTGTCCATCGCCGTGGCGTCCTGGGCCCAAAACTCGCTGTACTGGACCTCGTTCGCGGCGATCGCCGAGGTGTTCTGGCCGAAGACGTTCGTCGCCACCAATTGCGCTAGCAGGGCGCGGTTTTCCGCGATCACCGGAGGAGGCACGTGGGCGGCGAATGCCGTCTCGTAGGCGGTTGCCGCCTCGGTGGCCTGGGTCGCGGTTTCGGCGGCCTGGGCGGCGGTTTGCTGCATCCAGGCCACGTACGGGGCGGCCGCGGATGCCATGGCAAGCGACGACGGACCCACCCACGGCCCGGCGGCCAGGCTCGTGAGCACCGATGAATAGGACGACGCGGTGGACTGCAATTCGGCGGCCAGGTTCTGCCAGGCCGTCGCCGCGGCCACCAACGACCCGGCGCCCGGACCGCTGTACATTCGGCCCGAATTGAACTCCGGAGGAAAGGCTCCGTAAAACATCTCTCGTACCCCTTACCTCATGGCGGGTGTTCGGGCGGACAATGCGTGGCTGCCAGGCGATTTGGTCATCACGGTCATTCCTCGATGCACGGGATCACGATGATGGTGGCGGCGGCCGGGTCGGCCTCGGCGGCGACGGCGCCCAGCGAGCCCACCGCCGAGGCGGCGCCGCCGCCCGGACGGGTCGCGGCGGCGGCGACGGCGCGTCCCGCCAGGCTGGACAGACCCATCTGGCTGAACACGCCCTCCTCGCCGGCCATCGCGGCCGGCGCCGCCGCCATGTTGGCCGGAAAAACCTGGGAGAGCGTTCGAATCACGGGGGCCGCTTCCGTCCAGCCCTGTGGCACCGACATGCCGCCGACCAGTGCGGCTTTGCCCATCGAACCCGATGCCTGCGCCGCGCCGACCGCGGAGCTCAGCATCGGCCTGACGGCGTTGGCGCCACTGGTCAGCGGCGCCAACGCCCCCGAAATGGCTTTGGGCCCAGACAGATACGCGGCCGCGCCCTGCCCGTTCTGGCCCCAGGCATAGGCCTGGCCGAACGACAGGAACGGGCCGCCGGGGATGGTGCTCCAGGACTGCGGGGAATAAACCCCCGTGACAGCCGACCAGAACGTGTTCCAATTCGTTATGGCCGAAGGCACGGTGAGCCCTGTGCCGGTCGACGGGTCGGCCGCCGCTGACACCGATTGCACCGCCGGTTGCATCGTGGTGCTCAACTGGGACAGGTGCGCAGCGGTGTTCGCGCTCGACTGCCCACTACTCTGGGCGGCCGCGACGGCTTGCGCCGGCCCGGCCGAATCATTGGTGGTGCGAGGGGGTTCGGCGAACGGCGTCAGCTGGGAGGCCGTCGCCGAGGCCGCCGCATACGCATACATGGCGGCGGCATCCTGCGCCCACATCTCCATGTAGTGGGCCTCGGTGGCGGCGATGGCTGGGGTGTTCTGGCCCAGGATGTTGGTGGCGACCAATGCGGCGAGCAGGGCACGGTTGGCCGCGATCACCGGCGGTGGCACGGTGGCCGCGAACGCGGCCTCGTAAGCACCCGCGGCGAGCTTGGCCTGGGCGCCCGCCTCCGCGGCCTGTGCGGAGGTGGCATGGATCCACGCCACGTACGGGGTCGCCGCGGCGGCCATCGCCAGGGATGACGGGCCCGTCCACGGACCCGTCGTGAGCGTGTCGATGGTCGAGTTGTAGGACGCCCCCGTTGTCTGCAATTCCGCGGCCAATTCGTCCCATGCGGCCGCGGCGGCGAGCAATGGCTCCGATCCCGCGCCGACGTACATCCGCCCCGAGTTGTATTCCGGCGGATACGCACCGAAATCCAGCATCTAGGGCCTCCTCGAGGGTCGGCCAAGGTAGGCACGGCGTCGCGGGTCCCGCATCGACAAATTCGTGGCTTCGAGGGAATCCATAGAAATGTGCTTTCGAACCCCTCTAGAGATTCCACGTGTTGAAGACAACAAGCCACTCCCCTAGCTACAAACTGGCCACCATAATTGGCAACCTAACTACAGTCAAAGCCACGTTGCTATTGCATTGCAAATGGTTGCACAAAAACTATTCAGTCGACGTTCCCGTCAGGTAAATCCATGTAAAACATCGATGTCACAGGCATCCGGACGCGTGTGAGAACGCCGTATGAATACGATTAATGAGTGGTGCGAATCACTTATTACCCCTTCGCGGACAGCATCTAACGACGGACCAACCGATTTACCGTGTTGATCCGTCTACGCTGCGGATATTCTCCCAGGTATCGGCGTTATCGTCGATCGCGGAAATTGCCTGGAAGCTACGCCAGAACGCGGTCCTGGAAACCTCCCAGGTCGCTTATTACAATAAGGTATACGCAATAATTTCGATATTTGAAGAATGGCTTTTGGGGCCTGGTATTACTGCCATGCGCCGCGCATTTCGCCCGTCAACTCCGCAGTTTCGACGGAATGCGGTTAAGCCCAGGTGTTCCCGCCCGTGCTGTCCGTGGTGGCCATATTGGTGCGCGCCGACCGGACCTTGCGTCCGCGCGAATTGGCCTGCTCGTAGATCACGGCGAAGTTGTCACCGGAGCGGACCGCCCCAAAGTCACCGGCAGCACGCGCACCATCCACGATGGCGTGGCGCTCAGCGCCCAAGGACGCGGTCCACGCGCGTATCAGGACACTATGGGCGCCGACATTGCCGAACTGGTATGCGATCGTCATACGGGCCTCCTAAGGTCTACTCATACGACTAGACGCGATCAATCTGCGGTGGCACTGATTAGCGCCTGGCAGTTCACTGTGAGGCGAATTCGCGCAACTCACATCGGCTTTCGGGCGTGATGCAGGAACACGACCGCACGGTGGACGTGTTGCCGAGCCCGCCATTTCTCCAATTGGCGCTGTAAAGATCTTGGCGGCACCGATTTTCGCCATGGGGCAAGAGCGCGTATCGAGAGGTTCCCGGACGGACGCCAGGGTTGGCTGGGCTAGCCGGCGGCGGGCGGGCGTACCACGAAGTTTGGCCGGAATCCGTATTGCGGAACGGCGCGTCCAAGTCCGTGGCCACCCGTGCCGCCGAACGGCATACCGGGCAGGCCGGCCGCCATCGCCGGGGGCGGGGCCACCATCGGGGTGCCTCCCAACGTCGGCCCCAGCGGGCCGGTCACCGGCGCGGACGGGGCCCAGCTCGGCGGCACCGACAGCGGGCCGACCAAGGACGCGCGGCCCAGGCCCGCGGACACCGAGGCGCCCGCGTTGCCCACGCCCGCCAAACCCGACAACCCCTGGGTGCCTGTTGGGATGCCCGCCGCAAGCGGCGCCCCGCTCGCCAGGTCGTTGAGGGCGC
>Ga0134128_10012121_pt1 | contig 10283 bp, 8 predicted proteins | sample KB31754_FD_96462 | JGI IMG/M metagenome (GOLD analysis project Ga0134128, IMG submission 96462) | Terrestrial soil microbial communities with excess Nitrogen fertilizer from Kellogg Biological Station, Michigan, USA - KB3-175-4 | ecosystem: Environmental > Terrestrial > Soil > Unclassified ...
GCCGGCGATCCGGTCGAGGCGGCGATTGCCTATGACGCCGCTGGCGCCGACGAGCTGTGCTTCCTCGACATCACCGCGAGCCACGAGAACCGCGACACCATCTTCGATGTGGTGACGCGCACCGCGGAGGCCTGCTTCATGCCGCTCACCGTCGGCGGCGGAGTGCGCACAGTCGAGGACATCCGCAAGCTCCTCACTTGCGGCGCGGACAAGGTGTCGATCAACACGGCGGCGGTGGCCCGTCGCATGTTCGTCAAGGAAGCAGCCGAAAAATTCGGCGATCAATGTATCGTCGTGGCGATCGACGCCAAAAAAGTCGCGAAGTCTGGTGAGAAAGACCGTTGGGAAATCTATACCCATGGCGGGCGCAACCCGACCGGGCTCGATGCGATTGAGTATGCGAGGGAAGTTGTCGCGCTGGGCGCCGGCGAAATCCTGCTCACCTCGATGGACCGTGACGGCACCAAAGAAGGCTACGATATTCCGCTTACCCGCGCGGTCGCGGACGCCATTAATGTACCGGTCATTGCGTCGGGCGGGGTCGGCACGCTCAATCACATGGTCGAGGGCATCCGCGAGGGTCACGCGACCGCCGTGCTTGCCGCCTCAATTTTCCATTTTGGTGAACATACGGTGCGCGAAGCCAAGACCTACATGGCCAAGGCTGGATTGCCGGTTCGCATGGATGCGTGACGGCTCTCCCCGCGACGGGGAAGAGGTGCTAAAGGACCCGCGCCGAAGGACTGTTCGATGACCAAATTCACGCTAGCCGACCTGGAAAAACGCGTGCACGAGCGCGCCGGCGCAAGCGCGGCCGAATCATATACCCGCGCCTTGATCGAAAAGGGCGTTGCCCATTGTGCCAAGAAGCTCGGCGAAGAGGCCATCGAGACCGGTTTGGCCGCCGTGCAGGAAGACAAAAGCCGGCTGATCGCCGAAGCGGCTGACCTGCTTTATCATCTGCTCGTGTTGCTGGAGGCGCGCGGCGTCTCCCTGGCCGAGGTCGAAGCCACGCTCGAAAAGCGCACCGCGCAGACCGGGCACGAGGAAAAGGCCGGGCGCTCACGCTGACTGGATGTCCTGATGGAACAGCGCATCGAAGAAAATCTCTCGCCCTACCGCACGTTTTCCCGCGCGGAGTGGGCAGCGCTGCGCGAAGACACGCCGATGACACTGACCTCGGAAGAGGTCACGCGCTTGCGTTCGCTGCACGACCGTCTGGATATCAAGGAAGTCGAAGATATTTATCTACCATTGTCGCGGTTGCTTTCACTTTACGTGGCGGCGACCCAGCGGCTATTCCGCGCGCAAGAGCGATTTCTCGGCACCACCGACGTGAAGATGCCTTACATCATCGGTGTTGCCGGCTCCGTGGCGGTCGGCAAGTCGACAACGGCACGCGTCCTGCAAGCTTTGCTGGCGCGCTGGACGAATGTGCCGAAGGTCGATCTCATTACGACCGACGGCTTTCTTTATCCCAATATTGTGCTCGAACGCGAAGGCCTGATGGAAAAAAAGGGCTTTCCTGAAAGCTACGACCTGCCGTCGTTGTTGCGCTTCCTTTCAGATGTGAAGGCGGGGCGGCGGCCTGTGCGCGCGCCGATCTATTCGCATCTTATTTACGACGTCATGCCGAACCAACGGGTCGAGGTCGACCGGCCGGAAATTCTCATCGTTGAAGGTCTCAACGTGCTGCAGACCGGGCGTTTGCCGAAGGATGGGAAGGCTATTCCCTTTGTCTCCGACTTTTTCGATTTTTCCGTCTATCTCGATGCCGACGAGGACGTACTCAAATCCTGGTATGTGGACCGGTTTTTGACCTTGCGCGGCACGGCGTTCCGCGATCCGAAGTCCTATTTTCATCGCTACTCGAATTTGTCGGACGCAGAAGCGACGGAAACCGCATCTTCGATCTGGTCCCGCATCAATCTGGTCAATTTGCATGAAAACATATTGCCGACTCGGCAGCGCGCGGATTTGATCTTGAAGAAAAACGAAAGCCACCTCGTCGAGGAAGTCGCGCTGCGAAAACTCTAAGACCCGATCGTCCGGGCCTGCGTGCTCAGGCAGCCCGGCGGCTGAGGTCGAAGTGATCGAGATAGCGCCTTTTGATGGCCGATACCGGCAACACGATCAGCACGTCGGTTGTGCCGAATTCATAATCGACCACCGCGCCCTCGCCGATATATGCGCCGAGCCGCAGATAACCTTTGATCAGCGGAGGCAGCGCACGCAGGGCATCCTTCGGATCAATCGCCTCTTTCGACAGCCGATTCATCTCGACAAATCGCTCGGGCAGCGCCTGCGCCCGCCAGGGCTCCGGGGCTCTCGCGTAGTGATGAAGAAATGAAAGCGGCAGAGCCAGCCTTTTCGGATCGGTGCCTTCGAGGCTGGCGCAGCCGAACATCACGTCGCAGCGATTTTGCAGGATGTAGGCGTGAATGCCATGCCAGAGCAATTCGACGGTACGCTTGTTACGATAGGGCGCCAGCACGCAGGATCGGCCAAGTTCGAGAAATTGCATGGCGGCATGGCGCGCGACGAGTGAACTGATGTCGAATTCACACGCGGTGTAGAAGCCGCCATATTCTTCGGCGAGTGGTTGCCGCAACAGTCGATAGGTGCCGACGACGACTGGACGATTCAGCGCGCCACGATCGCTAGCGGCATGATCGACGACCAGCAGGTGGTCGCAGATTGCGTCGTAGCCGTCGATATCGCGCCGCGCCAACAGCCGCGCCGGATTGGGTACGGCGGAGCCTTCCTGGTAGAAAATTCGGTAACGCAGCTTTTGAGCTTGGCGCACCTCAGCTGCGGTCTGAGCGAGCCGCACTTCCAGAGAACCGATCCGGCCCAGACTGCGGGAGGGCCGATGTGTGCGCGCTGCCCAGGCGCGCAGGCCCCCATAGGCCTGAAGCGACGACATCAGGCCTGGCACACCCGGGCCCACGGGCGCCGGGCGAAACCGTTCGAACAGACTGCGTGCGGGCTGGAGGCTGGCGCGGATGGCCATGGGTCGTGAGGTCCTATCGGGTCCCTATGGGCACGAAATCGTTGGATTTAGGCGAGGATACCGGTCGGCCGAATCATTATTTCAATTGGTGGTACCCCCTACACCACGGGCCTGACACGGAATTATGACAATGTGGGGGAGCCGCTCTCAGGCCGCAAGCGGGTTGGGGGCGGCGCCCGGTGCGGCATTGAGGACATCGCGCAGCCGGTCGCGATCGAGCGGTTTTACCACCAAGCCATCCAGGCCGGCGGCCAGCATCGCCTCGCGGTCTTCGGTTTGAGCATTGGCCGTAACTGCGAGTATCCGGGTCCGCGCATCGCCGGCTTCCAGCTCGGCGGCACGAATCCTGCGCGTCGCTTCAAGGCCGTCCATGCCGGGCATTTGCAGGTCCATCAAGACGAGATCAAAGCCGCTACCGGCCGCGCGCGCGGCGAGCCATGATTCGACGGCGGCTTCGCCGTCGCTCGCAATGATCGGACGATGCCCAAGGCGGATGAGCAGGGCGCGCGCTAAAAGGGCGTTGATCTCGTTATCCTCGGCTACAAGGATCGACATTCCTTTGCCGGCCGGGGACAACGCGGCACAGGTATCGGCTTCAACTTCTCCCGGCGAATGCTCGAAAGCATCCGCCGTGGCAAGCCGCGCCGCAAGCGATGCAACGCGTACGGGCTTGATCAGATAGCCGTTAAACCCGGCAGCTTTCAACGCCGCAAGTTCGTTCCTCTCGGATGGGCGGATGAGCACGATACGCCTGGGGATGGCGAGCTTTGCGAAATTGCCATTTGCGATCATGGCCGATGCCAATGGATAATCCACAAGCAGCGCATCCCATGGCCGCTCCGGCAGCAACGCCGACGCGACCTTTTCATCGATTACCGCGCAGGTCTTCGCGCCCCAACGCCCAAGTCGCCGCGCGAGCAGCGAGGACTCGATTTCCGCAGGTCCGATGATCATCACTGCGGCATGACTGAGATCTGGCGCGACAAAAGTTGTCGCCTTGCCATCCAGCGCCGGCGGTAATGGGACGTCGACGCTGAAGGTCGAACCCGCGCCGAGTTCGCTCGCGACCGTGATGCGTCCATCCATGCGTTCGATGATGCGCTTGGATATAGCAAGTCCCAGTCCGGTCCCTCCGAAGCGGCGCGTCGATGATCCGTCGCCCTGTTCGAAATCCATAAAGATGCGCGTCAAGTCTTCGCTCATTACCCCGATGCCGGTGTCACGAACTTCGAAATGAATTTCGCCCTCACGCTCCCCCGGCTCGACGATTACCGATACGCCGCCTGTTTCGGTGAACTTGATGGCATTGCTTGTCAGATTGAGAAGAACCTGGCGCAAGCGTGCTGCATCGCCGACCACTTCCGCCGGCACGCGTTCGTCGACGAATGACGCGATTTCGATTCCTTTGGCCTGCGCGCGCGGCGCCATGAGTTCGATCGCTTCCTCAACCATGGCGGCGAGCGTGAAGGGCCGCGCCTGGAGATCAAGCTTGCCAGCCTCGATCTTCGAGAAGTCGAGAATTTCCTCGATCAGCGAGAGAAGCGTTTCACCGGAGGTCTTAGCCGCCTTGGCGTAGGTCAGCTGCTCGGCCGTGAGGGGTGTGTCGAGCAGCAGGTCCGCCATCCCAAGCATGCCGTTGAGTGGCGTGCGAATCTCGTGGCTGACCATTGCAAGAAAGCGCGACTTGGCGCGGTTCGCAGTTTCCGCCTGATCGCGCGCATGGCCGAGCGCATGTTCGGCCTCGACGCGGATCGTGACGTCACGGCCGACCCCTTGAACTTCGGTACCGGTTTCGCCACGAACGGCAACCTCTCGCCAGGCAATCCAGCGCACAAAGCTGCCGCTGGCGATCTTCTGGTCATAAACGCGAGTGCCGTCGGCCTGAACGGTGAGGGCGCCACGTTCAAGGATGGGCAATTCGTCGGCGGTTCCGATCAGCGCGTCGCGCGGCTTGCCCGCAAGCGCGCAGAAAGCATCGTTCGCATAAGTAATGCGTCCCGCGCTGTCCCGGCGCACGATGAGATCGCCTTGCGCCTCCAAAAGACTGCGCGCTCGTTCTTCTGCCTCACGCAATTCCCAAAGCCGGTCCGACAGCTCTTCGTTGCGGGCCTCGGCGGCGCGTGCGGCCGCCACGGCCGCGCGTTGACGCCACAGAGCGAAAGCCGAAAGCGCGGTTGCGGCCGCCGCTGCGGCGATCAGCGCGTAGCTTGCAAATCCATGATCGGTGTTTTGCAGGTAGGCGCCGGCCAGAAAGGCTGTCGTTACGGCGATGATTGAGACGGCGGCAGGAACGGCGCGCACGGACAGCACCAGCGCCGCGCGGCCGCGTGGCGGATGTTTCGTCGGCTGATTGGCAGACCCAGATGTGGCTTGCATGGCTCCGGCGTCGTCGGGCCCGAACCGCTGCACGCGCCGGCTGCCCGCGAGAGTGCCTCATTTGGCGCCTCGAACCTTGCAAATTTATTCTCGATTAACTGCAACGGCAGCCACTCGCGCGACATGGTAAATGGGGCGTTAAACGGATCGCGGCCGTGTGTGGCGCTTCACGCTGCGTGCCGGACTTCATCGGCGAGTGCCCGATAGGAGAGCGCTTCGGCAAGATGGATGCGGCCAACACTCTCGAGCGCGTCGAGGTCGGCAAGCGTGCGCGCAACACGCAAGACGCGGTGATAGCCGCGCGCCGACAGGCGCATTGAATCCGCCGCCTCGCGCAGCAGGGCAAGGCCGGCAGCATCGGTGCGCGCAACGTCTTCAAGCACCGGACCGCTGACCTGCGCGTTGGTGCGGATATTGTCCAAACCGAGCGCTGCGTAACGTGCGGCCTGGATATCTCGCGCGCGCGCAACGCGGGCAGCGACATCGCGGCTGCCTTCGGCCGGAGCCGGCAGGATCAGGTCCGCTGCCGTTACCGCCGGTACCTCGATATGCAGATCGATGCGGTCAAGCAGCGGGCCCGACAGCCGGCCTTGATATTCCGCTGCGCAGCGGTCGTTCGCGCCGCGCTTGCAAGCGAAGCCTGGATCGCTCGCGCGACCGCACCGGCAGGGGTTCATCGCCGCGACCAGCATGAATCGCGCCGGATAGGTGGTGCGATGATTGGCCCTTGCAATGGAAACCTCGCCGGTTTCGAGCGGTTGGCGTAGCGAGTCGAGCACGTGGCCGGAAAATTCCGGCAGCTCGTCAAGAAACAGAACGCCGTTGTGCGCGAGAGAAATTTCGCCGGGCCGTGCCCGCAATCCGCCGCCGACCAGGGCCGGCATCGAGGCGGAATGATGCGGCGATCGAAACGGCCGCCGATTCGTGAGGGCCCCGCCTTCGATTTCGCCTGCGACTGAAGCGATCATCGAGATTTCCAGCAATTCGGCCGGCGAAAGCGGCGGCAGAATCGTCGGCAAGCGTGCCGCCAACATCGATTTGCCGGCGCCCGGGGGGCCGACCATAATAAGATTGTGTCCGCCGGCTGCTGCGACTTCGAGCGCGCGCTTCGCGCTTTCCTGGCCCTTGATGTCGGAAAGATCGACAGGAGCGCCGGCCCGTTCATGGATTTTTGGCTGCGGCCGCGCCAGCATCTGCGTGCCTTTGAAATGATTGGCAAGCTGGATCAGCGATTGGGCCGCGACAATCTCGAGCTCGGGGCTGGCCCAGGCCGCCTCCGGGCCGCACGCAGCCGGACAGATTAAACCTTGTCCGCGTTCATTGGCTCCAATCGCTGCCGGCAACACACCGGCGACTGGCGCGATCGAACCGTCGAGCCCGAGTTCGCCCAGCACCGTGAAGCTGTTCAATGCGCCATGCGGCAGAGCGCCGATTGCGGCCATTAGGCCAAGCGCGATAGGCAGGTCGTTATGGCTGCCTTCCTTCGGCAAATCGGCAGGCGCAAGGTTGACAGTGATGCGCCGGGCCGGGAGCGCAAGACCCGACGCGACCAGGGCGGCGCGGACCCGCTCTTTTGCTTCCGAGACCGCCTTATCCGGCAGTCCGACTATATTGAACGCCGGAAGACCGGGCGCCACCTGCACCTGAACGTCGACGGCCCGAGCCTCGATGCCCTCAAAAGCCACTGTGGCAACACGTTCGACCATACAACCGGGCCTCTTGCGATACTCGTAAAAGTAGTATCGGAAGCCAGGGGGCCGCACAAGGAAGTGATTTGAATGCGCCGGGCCAACTGCGTGATTGATCTCGGACATTTGGCCGATGATCATGCGGCACAAGAAGGCGCAAAAAAAGCCCAAGTAAAAAGCCCAAGTAAAACGCCTAAGAAAAAAGCCGAAGAAAAAAGCGGAGGATTCAGAATGACGCTTGCCCGGAATCTCGTCGCGCTGCTGCTGTTGATGATGGCTACACCCGCGCTCACGCAGGAGCTCAAGCCGTGGAAACACGTTGTCATCGAGCCGAAGGGAGACGCCGGCTTCATGCTCATGGTCGGTCAACGCGATTTCGCCGAGAAACATGGCCTCAAGCTGGAAATCGTGCCGATGAAAAATGGGGCACTCGCGCACAAGGCGCTGCTCGCCGGTGAAGTCGACAGTATCGAATCGAGCCCGGGCGCCGCAATCCTCGCCGGTTCACGCGGCGCCGATCTCAAGATTGTCGGATGCGACTGGCCGGGCGTACCGCACGGGCTGATGGTGAAATCTACCATCGACAAGGTCGAGGATCTCAAGGGCAAGACGATTGCGGTGGCGGCTCCCGGTTCGCTGCCCAACCTGCTGATCAACGCCATTCTCGAGCAGCATAAAATTCAGGCGTCGGATGTGCATTTCGCAAATCTCGGCGGCGATCTCGATCGCTTCAAGGCCGTAGTGGCCGGCGTTGCCGATGCCGGCATTGTCGCGGCTGAATTCATGGCGGTGGCTCCGAAGGATGTGAAGATGCTGGTTGCCGGTCATGACGCGCTGCCGAATTATGTGCGGCTGTGTTTGACGATGACCGGAAAGACGATTGCGGCACGGCGAGCGGACGCGATCAATTTTGTTGCCGCCCAAATGGATGCACTGAAATTCTCCGAGACACACCGCGACGAAACGATCAAGCTCACGCGTGACGCGATCCACGCCAAGCCCGACGATCCGCGGCCCGCTTACGCCTATGACGACACGCTCAAACGCCACGCAATCGATCCATCGATTGCGCTGCCACTCGACAAGTTGAACTGGATGCAGGGCGAACTGGTGAAGGCCGGCAATCTCAAGGCCATCTTCGACCTTGCCACAATGACCGCGCCGGACATCCGAGACGAAGCGAAAAAGCGCGCGACAAAATAGTCAGATCTTTACCGAAGCCATGATTCCAGAAGGGAAGATTTCTTCGGGCTTGGCGAGTCGATGCGCGATGCCCTGTTCATGCGCATAGCGCAGGAACAGTTCCAGTGTCGGCCGGTTCGGCTCAATGCCATAGGGGAAAAGATTGCCGCCGAAGGTTTGCTGCATGCGCACTGCATAATTGGTCAGCCACGGAACCGGGTATCGCGAAACGGCCGGATCCAGAATGCGTTCGAGGCTGCGGCGTTTCGACTCCTCGAAGGCGTTGTATAAATTCCGCGCCACCCAAGGCTGGTCGTCAAGGATCGCCTTGCGCATCGCAATGACATGCATGATCGGATAGACGCCGCTGTCCTGATAATATTTGTGCTCCAGTGCTTCGTAGTCGGGGAACAAACGCACGACATCCGGGTGCTTTTCCCGAAATGAATTCGGCGGCCGCGCGATGATGACGCAGTCGAGTTCGCCAGAGGCGATCATTGCGCTCAACGTCTTGTCGGGCGCGCTGGTTACCCGGACGCCTTTCGGCAGTGACAGTTCGACCTTTTCGATTCGGCCGGCTTCATTAGTCCCTGCCTGCACCCACTCGATTTCGGAAAGTGATACGCCGCCCTCGTGCATCAGCCAGCCGCGCATATAGACAGCCGCGGTGTGCGCCCATTCCGGAACGCCGACGCGCTTGCCGCGGAGATCCTTGGCCGTCTTGATGCCCGCCTTGCGGTTCGCATAAAACGAGGAAAAACGAAACAGGCGCGAGGCATAGACCGGCAAGCCGATGATGTCGCTGTCCTTGCGTGTCACCTGAGCGGTGAATTTGGCGAAGGAGAGTTCGGACACATCCCATTCACGGTTGAATGTAAATCGCGAGAAGATCTCGTGATGACCGAGCGTGAGCCAGTTCGCGTCAATGCCTTCCGCACGGACCAGCCCGAGGCGGAAGTCGCGAAAATGGTCGTAGTCGGTTGTGGCGATGGTGAGAGCAAGGGTCATAAGCTTGCCGCCGCGTTGAACATCATCTGCGCCGCTTTGCCTCGATCTTGTCCCAGATCAGCGCAGCGATATCGGCCCCTCCGAGGCTCTTGATCGCGCGGATTCCGGTGGGGGAAGTAACATTGATCTCGGTCAGATAGCCATCAATCACGTCGATACCGACAAACAGCAGCCCGCGGTCACGCAGGGCGGGTCCGATGCGCTTGCAGATTTCGGCCTCGCGTTTGGTCAATTCTGTCGCGGCCGGCGCGCCGCCGCGTACCATGTTGGAACGCAGGTCGTCGGCAGCCGGGATACGATTGACTGCGCCGGCATATTCCCCGTCGACCAGGATGATGCGCTTGTCGCCGTGCTTGATGTTGGGGAGGAATTTCTGCACCACCCACTGCTCACGGAATGTGCTTGCGAACAGATCGTAGAGCGAACCGAAATTGAGGTCTTCCCGCGCCAGCCGGAACACGGCCTCACCGCCTTTGCCGTAGAGCGGCTTCATGACGATATCTCCGTGCTCGGTGCGAAACGCCTTGATCTCGCCGAGGTCGCGCGTGACCAGGGTCGGGGGCATCAGATCGGGAAACTCGGTGACGAAGACCTTTTCCGGGGCATTGCGCACATGCGCCGGATCATTGACCACCAGTGTCTTGGGGTGGATGCGTTCGAGCAGATGCGTCGTCGTCACATAAGCAAGGTCAAACGGCGGGTCCTGACGCAGCAATACAACGTCGAATTCCGAAAGCTCCATGCGTCGAGGCTCGCCCAGCGTGAAGTGATCGGCCGCCTTGTCGCGGACCTTAAGGGGTTCGACATGGGCGAATAGTCGGCCGCCGAGCAATGCGAGCCGGTCGGGGGTGTAGTATGCGAGCTGATGCCCACGCTGTTGCGCTTCCAAAAGGAGGGCAAAAGTCGAGTCCCCCTTGATGTTGATCCGCTGGATCGGATCCATTTGCACGGCGATTTTCAGGCTCATGGCTACCTTTAGGCGAATAAAGCGTTAACACATTACCCGCACTATAGCC
>Ga0134128_10012122_pt1 | contig 10280 bp, 6 predicted proteins | sample KB31754_FD_96462 | JGI IMG/M metagenome (GOLD analysis project Ga0134128, IMG submission 96462) | Terrestrial soil microbial communities with excess Nitrogen fertilizer from Kellogg Biological Station, Michigan, USA - KB3-175-4 | ecosystem: Environmental > Terrestrial > Soil > Unclassified ...
CACCGCGATGCGCCGTTCCAGGTCGTCGTAGGTCCGGGCGAGCCGCTGGGCCTTGGCCTTGTTCCTGGTCGTGCAGTCGGCCCGGGTCAGCGCGTGCAGCCGGGTGAGCAGCGGGCCCGCGTCGGCCACGTAGCGGCGCACCGCCGAGTCGGTCCACTCACCGGTGCCGTAGCCGTGGAACCGCAGGTGCAGCTCGATCAGCTTGGACACGTCGGCCACCACCGCCCCGGGGAACCGCAGCGCGATCAGCCGGGCCTTGGCCATCCGGGCCCCGATCACCTCGTGATGATGGAAGGCCACCCGGCCGCCGGGCAGCAGCGAGCGGGTCTTCGGCTTGCCGATGTCGTGCAGCAGCGCGGCCAGCCGCAGCACCAGGTCCTGCGCCAGGCCGTACCGCGCCTCGAGGCCGATGGCCTGGTCCAGCACGGTCAGCGAGTGCTGGTAGACGTCCTTGTGCCGGTAGTGCTCGTCGGCCTCGAGCTGCAGCCTGGGCACCTCCGGCAGCACGTGCTCGGCCACGCCGGTCTCGGTGAGCAGCGCGATGCCCCGGACAGGATCGGCGGCCAGCATCAGCTTGGTCAGCTCGGCGGAGATCCGCTCGGCGGAGACGATGTCCAGCCGCACTGCGAACTCGGTCATCGCCGCGGCCAGGTCCGGCGCCACGGTGCAGCCCAGCTGGGCGGCAAACCGGGCGGCGCGCAGCGTGCGCAGCGGGTCGTCGCTGAGCGACTCGCTGGGCCGGCCCGGCGTGCGCAGCACCTTGTCCCGCAGGTCGGCGAAGCCGCCGAAGAGGTCGACGACCTCGAAGGAGGGCAGCCGGGCGGCCATCGCGTTGATCGTGAAGTCACGCCGGGCCAGGTCGCCTTCCAGGGTCCGGCCGAAGCTCACCGCGGGCTTGCGGGACCCGGGGTCGTACTCCTCGCTGCGGTAGGTGGTGATCTCGATCGTGTCCTGGCCCTTGCGCAGGCCGACGGTGCCGTAGGCGACCCCGGCCGGCCAGGTGCTGTCCGCCCACTCCTGGGTGATCTCCAGCACCCGCTCGGGCCGCGCGTCCGTGGTCAGGTCCAGGTCGGCCGAGCGGCGCCGGAGGAAGACGTCGCGCACCGACCCGCCGACGATGGCGAGCTGATGGCCGTGGCGGGCAAAGATCTCGCCCAGGACGGCGGCGACCGGCCAGGCGGAAGCCAGCAGGCGCGCGGCAGCCGCGCGCTCCTGCGGGCCTAGGGGAGAAGTGGAATCGGGCACGGGCACTGAGGGTAAGTGTTACGCATAGTCTGGGGAAACCCGGGAGCCGGGAGGAACCCCCTTGACCGACATACTCAGCGTACGGTGCTGGCTGCTGGCCGCGGCCGGGCGGCAATAGCATTCCGCCATGCTCCGTCCGCCTGACCACCCACCGTGCCCGGCCGGCCGGCCCTGGGCCCGGGTGCTGGCCGCGCTGGCCGGCGTGTGCGCGCTGGCGGCGGCTGTGGCCGGCGGCGGGCCGGCCGCGGCGGAGGTAGCCGGGGCCGCGGGCCAGTCGGCGGGCAGCGCGCTGCCGGTGTCGCTGACCATCCTGAACGTCAGCCCGGACTACCTGACCGCGAAGCACCCGGTGGTGGTCAGCGGGACCGTGACGAACACCTCGGACAGCCCGCTGACCGGCCTCAAAGTCCAGCTGCGCTCCTCGCATTCCGCGCTGACCAGCCGCGACGCGCTCCAGATGTACGCCGACAGCACGACGGTGGCGGACTCCCCTGTTATCGGCACGGCGGTGCCGCTGACCGCCACGCTGGCCCCGAAGGCCACCGCTGACTTCTCAGTCAAGCTCAAGCCGGCGCAGGCCGGGCTGACCTCGTTCGGGGTCTACCCGCTGGCCGCCGAGGTGGTCGGCCAGGACGGCGCCGCGCTGATCGCCGAGCGGACCTTCCTGCCGTACTGGCCCGGCAAAGCCAGGCAGAACCCGAAGCGCCAGGACATCTCCTGGATCTGGCCGCTGATCGGCCGCCCGGACCGGTCGGCCTGCGGCGGCCTGCTGAGCAACCGGCTGGCGGCCAGCCTGACCCCGCACGGGCGGCTCGGCAGGCTGCTCGCGGCGGGCCGGGACTACGCCGCCCGCACCCATCTGACCTGGGCCGTCGACCCGGAACTGCTGTCCAGTGCGGCGCTCATGACCAAGCCGTACCACAGCGGCGGGACGCCGTCCTGCGGCGGCCGCACCAGCCGGCCCGCCAGCCAGGCCGCGGCGGCCTGGCTGGCCGCGGCCCGGTCGGCGCTGGCCAGCGAACCGGGCCTGCTGACGCCCTACGCCGACGTGGACGCCGCCGCGCTGATCCACCGGGGCCTGAACGCCGACCTGGCCACGGCGATCAGCTTCGGCCGGGCCTCGGCCGGGCAGGCGCTGGCCCCCGGCCAGGCGTCCGGCTCCGGCTCCGCGGCCACCAGCAGCACGGGAGGCAAGCCGGGGAACGGCCCGGACATCCCCGGCGGCGGCCGGCTTGACAGCCGCCTGGCCTGGCCGGCCGGCGGGATCGCCAGCTTCAGCGTGATCTCCGCGCTGGGCGCCGACGGCATCCGCACGGTCGTGCTGAACAGCTCGGTGATGCGGCCGCCCGACACGGTGAACTACACCCCGAGCGCGGTCAGCTCGACGCCGTCCGGGGTGGGCCCGCGGATGCGCGTGCTGGTCTCCGACAGCACGATCTCGCAGATCCTCGGCCAGGCCAACGTGGCCAGCACGTCGGCAGGCGCGGCGTTCTCGGTGCGGCAGCGGGTGCTGGCCGAGACCGCGATGATCGCCGCGGAGCAGCCGGACCTGGCCCGGTCGCTGGTGATCGCCCCGCCGCGGCGCTGGGATCCGCCGCCGCAGCTGGCCGCCGACCTGCTGGCCAGCACGTCGAGCGCGCCCTGGCTGCGGCCGGTCAGCCTGGCCAAGCTGGCCGCGACGGCCCCGAACGCCGGCCAGGCAACCCGGCACCTGCGGCAGGTGACCAGCGGGGACGAGCTGCAGCGGGGGCTGCTGCGGCAGGTCAGGCAGCTCGGCACCCAGGCGGCCCTGCTGCAGAGCATCCTGGTGCAGAAGAACCCGGACCTGGTCGCCGCGCGGCTGGGCACCGAGTCGTCGGCGTGGCGGGGCGGTGGCCGGCGGGCCGCCACCGCGGCCAGCCTGGTCCGCCAGGTATCCGGCTACGTCTCCAGCCAGCTGCGGGCGGTGCAGGTCATCGGCCCGCAGCGGGTCACGCTCGGTGGCCTGTCCGGCACACTGCCGGTGTCCATCGCCAACCGGCTGCCGGTCGCGGTCCGGGTGCAGCTGGTCGTGAGCGCGCCGTCCGGCGGCCGGATCGACGTGAAGCTGCCGACCCGTGACGTCACCGTGGCCGCGCACACCGACCAGACGCTCAAGCTCCGAGTCCGGGCCGCCGGGGTGGGGTCCACCACGATCCAGCTGGCGCTGGCCGCGCCGGGCGGGGCCCGGCTGCCCGCCGCCGAGGTGACGCTGACTGTCCAGGCAACGCATTTCGGCACGCTGGCGCTGTACATCATCGGGATCGCGCTGGCCGTGTTCCTGCTGGCCTCGGTCCGCCGGGCGCTGCGCAGGGGCCGCGGCGACCAGTCCGCCACGGCGGGCGCCGGCGCCCCGGATGGGCCCGGAGAACCGGGTGGAGCCGATAACGTCGGAGCCAACCGCAGTGACGACGATCCCTCAGCGGAGGACCCGGATGAGTACGCCAGCGCCCCCGGCCGGACCGACGGCGGCTGACGGCGGACGCTGGATGAGCAGCGCACCGGGCCACTACCCAGCGCAGGAAAGCGACCAGGCGGACTCCGCCTGGCCCGGGGAGTTCCCTGGCCCCGGCGGTCCCGCGGAAGGCCTGGACAGCGGCACGGAGGGCGGGCCGGGTGAGCCCGCGCCCCCATCCCGCGGGACGGCCAGCGGGACGGACAGCCTGGTCCGGTCCAGCGGGGTCATGGCCCTCGGCACGCTGGCCTCGCGGATCACCGGGTTCATGCGGACCGCGGTGTTCGGCTACGCGCTGGGCGTCGGCACCCTGGCCGACGCCTACAACAACGCCAACACGCTGCCGAACACGGTCTACAACCTGGCCCTGGGCGGCATCCTGACCAGCGTCGTGGTGCCGCTGCTGGTCGCCGCGGCGAAGCGGGACAGCGACCGGGGCGAGGCTTACGACCAGCGGATCTTCACGCTGGTGGCGCTGGCCCTGGGCGGCGTCACGGTGGTCGCCACGCTGATCGCGGGCCCGCTGGTCAGCCTGTACGCGGCGTCGGTGCACGGCAGCGAGCACTCGGTGATGGTGGTGTTCGCCTACTTCTTCATCCCGCAGATCTTCTTCTACGGGATGAGCTCGCTGGCCGGCGCGATCCTCAACGCGCGCGGCAGCTTCGCCGCCCCGATGTGGACACCGGTGCTCAACAACCTGGTGGTGATCGGCGTCGGCGCGCTGTTCATGCTGACCGCCGGGCTGAACCTGAACACCGCCACGATCTCCCCCGCTGAGGTCAAGCTCCTGGGCATCGGCACGACGCTGGGCATCATCGTGCAGACCCTGGCGCTGATCCCGTCGCTGCGGCGGGTGGGGTTCCGCTGGCGGCCGCGGTACGACTTCCGCCGGTCCGAGATGGCCGAGATCCGCCGGATGGCCGGCTGGATGTTCGGCTACATCGCCACCACCCAGGTGGCCTTCCTGATCACCTCGCGGGTGGCCAACGAGGCCGCGGTGCGCGCGCACCACGTCAACGGGTCCGGCTTCACCGACTACAGCTACGCGTGGCAGCTGTTCCAGATGCCGTACGCGATCGTCGGTATCTCGGTCATCACCGCGCTGCTGCCGCGGATGAGCGCGCACGCCGCGGACCGGCAGTACGGCCTGGTCCGGGACGACTTCTCGACCGGGGTCCGGCTGTCGTCGGTGATCGTCGCGCCCGCGGCGCTGATCCTGGCGGTGCTCGGCCCGCAGCTGTCCGAGGTCCTGCTCGGCTACGGCAGCACGTCGTTCGCGGACGCCAGGGTTCTCGGTGTGGTGTTCGCCGTGTTCTCCCTGGGCCTGGTCCCCTACATGCTGTTCCAGCTGCTGCTGCGGGTGTTCTACGCGATGCACGACAGCCGGACCCCGGCGCTGATCGGCGTGCTGACTATGTCCGTGAACATCGCGGCGAACCTGATCGCCCTGGCGATTCTGCCGCCGTCCCAGGTGGTGGCCGGGCTGGGCGCCGGGTTCGGCCTGGCGAACCTGGTCGGCACGGTCGTGGCGTGGGCCATCGTGGCCCGGCGCACCGGCGGCCTGGACGGCCGGCGGATCGGCGCCATGCTGGTGAAGCTGCACCTGGCCACGATCCCGGCGGTGCTGTTCTGCCTGGCGTGGATCGTCATGATCAGCGTGCTGATCCCTGAGGGCACGCTGGCCGCGCTGATCCAGGCCTCGGTGGCGGGCCTCGGGGCGCTGCTGCTGTACGTGATGTTCGCCCGGGCCCTGGGGGTTACCGAGCTGACCGAGCTGACTTCGTCGGTGACCCGCCGGTTCCGTCGCTGACGGCCGGCCCGGTGACTTCAGGAGGTAACGGTTTGCGTTGCTAGCGTGCGCAGGCCGCCCTGAGCGCCCTCGCCCCTTAGCATGTTGTCCAGCGTCGTGATTTTCCCGCTCAGCCGACGGCAGATGGCTTGGAAGGGGGTCGAGGGCCTAGCCCGCTCTTGATGTGGCGATATGAGCACGTTCATTTCTGAGCCGGGCACCCGGCTCGGCGGCCGTTACCGCCTTGAAGACCGCACTGCCGCCGCGGGCGGCTGGGCAGCGTGGAAAGCCATTGACGAAATCCTGGCCAGGCCGGTCACCGTCGTTACCTTCGAGCCGGGGTTCCCCCGTGTCCGCGAGACCGTCACGGCTGCCCGGGCGGCCGGCCGGCTGACCGACGCCCGGCTGACCCAGGTCTTCGACGTCGAGGACGACTGGGACCACGCCTACATCGTGATGGAGTGGGCGGCCGGCGACTCGCTGGACGACCTGCTCGCCGCCGGGCCGATCGACCCGGGCCGCGGGGCGCAGATCGTCGCCGAGGCCGCCGCGGCGCTGTCGGTCGCGCACGCCGCCGGGCTTGCGCACCTCTGCCTGCAGCCCGGGTCGCTGCGGTGGACCCCGAACAGCGGCGTGAAGATCGTCGGCCTGGGCGTGGACGCCGCGCTGACCGGAGTCACCTCCGAGGACCCGGCGGCGGACGACACCCGCGGCCTGGCCAGCCTGCTGTACGCGGCGCTGACCGGGCACTGGCCGGGCCCGGACTGCCCGTCCCTGCCGCCCGCGCCGACCGCCGACGGGCAGGCCCCGCGGCCCCGGCAGATCACCGCGGGCGTCCCGGCGGTGCTCGACGACATCACCTGCCGGGCCCTGTTCCAGCACGGCCGGCGCGGGGCAGCCGCGCTGAGCACGCCCGGCGAGCTGGCCGAGGAGCTGACCGCGGCGATCCCGCCGGCCCCGCCGCCGGAGGCCGCGCCGCCCCAGCCGACCCGCGGCTACCCGGCCGGTGCATACCCGGCGAGCGCCGGGCCCGGCCGCACCGGCTACGAGCCGTCCAGCCTGCCGCCCGGCGGCTGGGACACCCGGCCGCCAGGCCCGCGTCGCGGGCGCCAGCGGCCCTCGCGCAATCTCATCGCGATCGCGACGGTGCTGGTGTTCGTGGTGATCGCGGCGATCACCATCGGGGCGATGACCCTGCACGGGTCCCGTTCGAACGGCCATCTGCCCAGCTCGGTGCAGTCGCCGTCCAGCCCGTCCACCCAGGCCGCCCAGGTGCTGAAGCCGATCGGCGCGAAGGGCGTGTCGGAGCCGAGCACCAAGGCCGCGCTGGCCATCGACGGCAGCCCGGCGACCGCCTGGTCCACCCAGTACTACCTGGGAAACCCCAGGTTCGGCGGGCTGAAGAACGGGTCCGGGCTGCTGCTGGACATGGGCAAGACGGTCAAGCTGAACTCGGTCACGGTCACGTTCGGGTCGACCGCGGGCGCCAACGTGTCGATCATGATAGGCAACGACGGCAGCGCCGACCCCGCGTCCGTGAGCTCGTTCGCCACCGTCGCCCAGCAGGACGGGGTCCCCGGCGGCACCACCACCTTTGACGTGCACTCCAGCGCCAGCGGCCGGTACGTGCTCATCTGGTTCACCAAGCTGCCCCCGAAGGCCAACGGCGGCCCGTCCGGCAGCTTCGGCGCCTCGATCTTCAACATCATCGTGAAGGGCTCCAGCTGACCGGAGCCCCACCCGGGCAGCGGCGGCTCCCGGGACGACCGGTCAGGTTCCGCCCGGCCAGTGCGGGCAGCGCGGACAGGAGGACGGCAACGGAACCGCAGGAGGCGGGCGGGACCCGGACGGGCCGCCCCGGGCCGGATGTCCCCGGCCCGGAGGGGCACGGCCCGCCCGGCGCCGGAGCCGGCCAGGAGCCGCCCGACGACGAGTTGCTCCGCCGGCACATCGCCGGTGACGCCGACGCGTTCAGCGAGCTGTTCCGGCGGCACAAGGACCGGCTGTGGGCGGTGGCGATCCGGACCCTGGCCGACCCTGAGGAAGCGGCCGACGCGGTCCAGGACGCGATGATCTCGGCATTCCGGCGGGCGTCCAGCTTCCGCGGCGACTCGGCGGTCACCACCTGGCTGCACCGCATCGTGGTGAACGCCTGCCTGGACCGGATGCGCCGCCGGGCGGTCCGGCCGGCCGCCAGCACCGGCGGCGAGCAGGCCCTGGACTCCCTGGCGCTGGGCCACGCGGTGCCCGACCCCTCGGCGGCCAGTGACACCGCGCTGGACGTCCAGGCCGCGCTGCGCACCCTGCCCGCCGACCAGCAGGCCGCGCTGGTCCTGGTGGACATGCTCGGCTACCCGGTCGCGGACGCCGCCGAGGTGCTCGGGATCTCGCAGGGCACGGTGAAAAGCCGCTGCGCCCGGGCCCGGGCCAAGCTGCTGCCCCAGCTGGCGCACTTGCGCCGCGCCGCCGGGCAAACCGGGCCGGCACGGAACCAAACCGCCGCCGGGAACGTCTCACCTGCGCAGGAAGGGGGTGACAGTCCGCCATGACCCGGCACATCCGGGCCGACAAGCTGGCCGGCTACCGGGCCGGGGATCTGGGCACGAGAGAATCGGCCCGGGTCCGCGCGCACCTGGACGGCTGCGCCCGCTGCACCGCCGCGGCCGACGACCTGGCCGCGGTCAGCACCTTCCTGGCCAGCGTGCCCGCGCCGCCGATGCCCGACGACATCACCGCCAGGATCGAGGCGGCACTGGCCGCGGAGGCGGCCAGCCGGGCCGCGTCACCAGCGGTCCCCGCGGCCCGCGGCCCAGTTCCGGCGGCACCGGGGCGGGACGGCGTGACCAGGCGCGCGGCTGCGCGTAATCCTAAAATTCGGTCCGGAGGCTGGCTGCGGTCGCCGGTGACGCTGCGGGTCGCGGCGGGCGCCGCGGTCGCCATTGTTGTTCTCGGCGGCGGGTTCGCGGCGATCCGGCTGGCCGGATCGTCAGGGACGTCGGGGGCGTCGGGCTCGTCAGCGGCGTCGGCGGGCAGCAGCACCTCGTCGGGCAGCGGTGCGGGTGCCGCGGCGCAGGGCAGCCGGGAGGCCCCGGCCATGGTCAGGCCGGCGCCGACGCTCACCTACCGGGCGGGCGGGCAGCCGAGGCCGTTCACCGTGCTGACCTCGACTGCTGACCTCGGGCCGGGGAGTCTGCGCCGGGAGATCGGCCTGCTGGTGCCGAGCAGCGAGGGCAGCCCGGAACCAGCGAGCGCGAGCGCGAGCCCGGCGCCCAGCGCGCAGCGCGGCGAGCCGGTCGGGATTCCTGGTTTCGCTCCGGCGGCACTCGAGGCGTGCGTGACGCGGGTGGCGGACGGGGGACAGGTGCGGCTCGTGACGATCGGCCGCTACCAGGGCCAGCGGGCGGCGATCATCGTGGTTTCGCCGGCCGGCGGCGGGCCGGCCCGGATCTGGGTGGTGGGTACAGGATGCTCGGCCACGTCGTCCGACGTGATTACCCAGATGGCGCTGCCAGGAGCCGGCTGAGGCTGCGCTGGACGGGAATCTCCGGGCCCTAGGATCGGTTGACGCCGGTGCAGCGAGAGGAAGGGCAAGCAGTCGTGACCGAGGTTCGGGACGTCATCATCATCGGGTCAGGGCCGGCCGGGTATACCGCGGCGCTGTACGCCGCGCGGGCGCGGCTGAACCCGCTGTTGTTCGAGGTGTCCGTCACCTCCGGCGGGGCCCTGATGAACACAACGGACGTGGAGAACTTTCCCGGTTTCCCCGACGGGGTGCTGGGCCCGGACCTGATGGACTCGCTGCGGAAGCAGGCTGAGCGGTTCGGTGCGGAGCTGGTGACGGACGACGTCACTGAGGTTGATCTTTCGGCGACGCCGAAGGTGGTCAAGGCCGGGAGCGACACGTTCCTGACCCGGTCGGTGATCGTGGCAACCGGGTCAAGCTACCGCGAACTCGGCATTCCCGGCGAAAAGCGTCTTTCCGGTCATGGGGTGTCGTGGTGCGCGACGTGTGACGGCTTCTTCTTCCGTGACCAGGACATCGCGGTTGTCGGCGGCGGCGACTCTGCGCTGGAGGAGGCGACGTTCCTGACCCGGTTCGCCCGGTCGGTGACCGTGGTCCACCGGCGGGACGCCCTGCGGGCGTCGGCCATCATGCAGGACCGGGCGCGGGCCAACCCGAAGATCAGGTTCGCGTGGGACAGCGTGGTGACCGAGGTCGTCGGTGAGGACCGGGTGGCCGGTATCAGGCTGCTGAACACCAAGACCGGCGAGGAGTCGTTCATCGAGGTCAGCGGGATCTTCGTGGCGATCGGGCACGATCCGCGGAGCGAGCTGTTCACCGGGCAGCTGGAGCTGGACGATGAGGGTTACCTCGTCGTCGACCAGCCGTCGACCAGGACCAAGATCCCGGGTGTGTTCGCCGCGGGTGACGTGGTGGACCACACCTACCGGCAGGCCGTGACCGCGGCCGGCAGCGGCTGTGCGGCGGCTCTGGACGCCGAGCGGTGGCTGGCGGACCAGGACGACCAGGAGAGCTGACTTCCGGGTCCTGGGACTGCCAGGGCTGCGGGGCCGCACCAAAGTGACAAAAGGCGAAAGGAAGGGTCCTCCATGGGGGCTACGAAGAAGGTAACGGACGACAGCTTCGAGGCCGATGTTCTGAAGAACGAGAAGCCGGTCGTCGTGGACTACTGGGCCGAGTGGTGCGGTCCGTGCCGGCAGGTGGCCCCGGTGCTCGAGGAGATCGCCGCGGAGCACGCCGACAAGATCGAC
>Ga0134128_10012123_pt1 | contig 10280 bp, 14 predicted proteins | sample KB31754_FD_96462 | JGI IMG/M metagenome (GOLD analysis project Ga0134128, IMG submission 96462) | Terrestrial soil microbial communities with excess Nitrogen fertilizer from Kellogg Biological Station, Michigan, USA - KB3-175-4 | ecosystem: Environmental > Terrestrial > Soil > Unclassified ...
CTGCGGCGAATTCGGCGAGTTGCGCTATGCCGAGATGCTTGAGCGGCGCGAGCGCTTCGGCGCCGAGCGAGATCAGGTGAGCCGTGGTGCCAAACTCAAAAGCATCGCCCATGACGGACTTGAAGCGCGAGCGCGCGGCCTCGGGGTCCGAGTTGCCGATCAGTTCGAGGTCGGTTTCTATCTTGTCGCTGAATGCGGCGACGATATTGCCGAGCGCCTTCTTGATGCCGTTCTGAATAAAATCCGCGGTCTTGTCGGCGAAGCTCTCGAATTTTGCCGTGTATTCGGCGATTTTCTTGGCCGGGAAGTGCGGCGACACTTTGACGTGAATTGCGCCTTGGAGTTGCGCGCGGACTTCGGGATCGAGCGCGCCGATTGATACGAGCGCATCGAGTTCGGCTTGCGAGTAGTCCGCTTGATTCCACCAGTCGCCGTTGGCGCCGGTCGGGTCCTCACGGGTTTTCGGCCAGAGCTTTTGCAGGGCGTCAACCAGCGGCGTGAAGTCGATCGGTTGCGGCGGCGCGGAGTCGCGCGCGAGCGTGCTCGCGATATTGGCGACAGTCGAGTTGAGTTGCTCGAGCGGCGCGACAAGCGCGGTTGCGGACGGCGCGAGAGGCAGCGCGGCGATCACGCTCGCGAGGTACTGCAGGTTGAGCGCGGTCATCGAGCAACAGATATCGAGCGGCGGCGTGCCCGCCTGCGGATTCGGCGTAGGCGGCGGATCCGGTGGAGGCCAGACGGGTTGCTGCGGGATGAAGATCGGCGTGGTGGCGTTCGTGCACGGGTTGAACGCATATCCAGGCGGCGCCGCGAGCGTGCCGTCGTCATTGATGGCGAGCGGTTGATCGGTGGTGGTGTCCCATCCGAAGCCAGCCGGGAGCGGTTCGCCGGTGAGCGGGTTAGTCGTCGAGATCGCCGGCGGTTGACAGCCGGCTAGCGCGCTTTGCGTCGGTGGTGGTGGTGGTGGCGGATTGCCGCCGCCGCCTGGGCCGCCGCCGCCATTGTCGCCGCCGCCTGAGCCGCCGACGCCGCCTTGCCCGCCGCCGCCGCCGCCAGTTGGCGGTACGCCGGGTTTCGGCGAGGGCGGCACCTTGTCGGTGAACTGGACCAGGAAAACCCACTTGAGCGGCGCGTCGTTAAATACGCGTTTCTGCGCTTCGGTTTGCGCGTCGGTCGGGGTCAAGCCCTTGGCGATGAGCTTGTTGTAAATCTTCTGGTAGAGGTCATCCAGGCCGCGCGGGCCGGTGATGAAAAAGCCGTCCGGGAGCGGGGTTTGCAGTTCGATCGGATACGAGAGCTTTCCCGCCTGAGCGTCGCGCGACAGCGATTGCACGCCGATATCGCGAGCGCGCTGTTCGTCAACGCCCTGCAGGACCATGTTCTGGACGAAATTGTGGAAGGCCGCGCCTTCGATCTTCGAACCGGAACCGCTCTCGCTGATGACGATATCCCACTGATGGAGCGCGCGGATCATGCACAATCCCCAATGGCGCGCGGCGGGATTGGTCGCCTTCATCAGGTACTGAGCGACTTGAATTGTGGCTTGCTCGCGCGGACGCCCGCTGAATAAGTCGAGCAGGAAACCGATCAGTTCTTCGACGAACTGAATGATCAGAAAAGCGACAATGATGAAGGGCGCAAACTCGGGGAAAGCAAGAATCAGGATATCTTCGGCGAGCTGCTGAGCAACCTCGCCGGTCGGTCCGATCGGATTAGTATCGCCGCTTCCGCCGCCCGGTGCGCCTGCCATAGTCGCCTCGATTCGAGAGGTAGAAACGCCCGCGCCGGGGTAGTGGGGAACGGCGCGGGCGTGGTTGGGTGGAACGGAAACTAGTTCGAGCTGGCGTCGTCGGCGGGATGCGCTGCGGCTGCGGCTGCGGCCTTCGCTGCGCCTTCCTTGAGATGCGCGGCGAAAGCCTGATGCGCGCTGGCGTCGCCGCCCGAGGCCGCAACGTCCGACGCGATTTTCTCCGCGATCGGAGCTGCTGCGGTAAAGAGAGATTCGATCCACTTGATGATCATGAGTGCGCCCATTATTTGAGTTCCTCTCCGTTCTTAGCGAGCCGCCTTAGCAACTCGGTTTGCCGCGTTGTTTGTTCTAGTAGCTGAGAAAGTATCTTATCGAGGCGGACTAACAAGTAGATAGTTATAGCTATGGGAAAGCCTAGGTTAGAAATCCACCACTGTACTTCCTTTACGTCCAAGTAGTTCGGCATCCCCTAGGGAACGATCTGAGTGGTGTGGGGCATACCGATATACTGGATTGCCGTGTCGCCGCTGGCGGATTTGACGACTTGGACGCCAGTTCCGCCCGTCGCGCTCGCGAGCAGGGCGATCGAGCAGCCGGTGCCGCAATAGGAATTGTAATTCCCGAGAGGGTCATCGGGGAAATCAATCGCGCCGATCACCGGGATATTCATGCCGGTTGAGCCGGTGATGTTCGTATAGTTGTGATTGTCGCTGCGGAGCGTACCAGTGCACGAGGACTGGAATATCGTGGTGATCGAAGTGGGCGCAGTGGACCATGAGAGCGCGAGCAGGTTGTTACCATTCGGCATGATCATGGTGTTCCCGGCGCCGGGATCGAAGCCGAAACAGGGCATCCCGCAGCTACCGACAGTAGCCATCGGCGACGCAACCAGACTGACGTTGCCAGCGGGAATTATCCGGCACGCTTCCATTCCGCCGTTCTGCGGAGTGGCGCGCGAACCGGCGCGCGTAAACATCGACGTGAGCGCGATGATAGTCACCGCGATAGCGAGCGAGCGGAGAAGGTATTGGGTGCGCTTCATAGTTTTGCGGCCACCTATGGAGTTGCGAGGCGCAGCAACAGATTGATGCCCTGAACGTGCGTGGTGCATCCGACGTCGTTCTGAGCGACGATAATTTGCAGCGTCGAGTTCGCAGCGAAGGCAGTGTTAAGGCCGCTGGTGTCGTAGCTGCCTTGAGCTTGCAGGGTAAGCGCGCCGTTCGCGGCGCATGACTGGCCGCTGATCTTCGCGCATATCTGAAGTTGCGTGCTACAGCCGGAAGAATTTGAGCCGACTTGCGCCGTCAATTCCACCATATGTCCGGCGACTGACGGCGAGGACGCTTGCAGGATTTGACTGAGTTGCGCGCCGTTGCCGGTGCTGAGATACGCGGCTATGAAGCTATTGGGATAGGTTATGGTCTGGTTTGCCGCGTCGCACCACTGGGTCCCATTGAAGGAAAGGAGATTGTTTGTGGTGGGCGGTCCCGAGCAAATCGGTTCGCCTTCCAGCGTGGTCGGGTTCGGATTGTTGAACGTGATCGCGCGGACGGGCTGCGGGATGAGCGCATTGAGCGCGAGCGCGAGCGCGACGCTCGCGACGCAACCGATGAGCGCGATTAGTTTAGGTCGCATCGGATCGTGAGAATCGTTTCCGAGCTGTTGGCGCACACAAACCAATGCTCATAGGTTTGCAGGACCATATCGACGCGGTAATCCTCGTTGACCGATCCGCCGCTGGCGCCAAGCTGAGCGCCGATCGAGCTCGAAACTTGGCCGTTGTACCCGAGATAGCAGACGCCGCTTGAGAGGTTCATCGCGAACACGCTCACGGCGCGCGGATCGTTGTATAAGACTCGGACCGGCGACGTGCCGACTGTGGTAGTCGAGACTTGACAGGCGGGCGCGTTCGGAATCCCGTAGAGCAACGCGAGCAAGTCGTAAACATTGCGCGTCGCTTTAGGCTGCGCGCTCGCGATGCTGGCTTGCGCCAGCATCGCAAGTGCGACAATCCCCCCCCGGATCAGACGTGCTCGCCAGCTACGCATTAGTGCTTGATGAGGTCGAGGTAGAGGTTTTCGGCGGTGTCGGCGGAATCGCTGAATACTTCCAAGTAGGGGAACAAGTTGAATACGAAGCTTCCCCACAAGCCGGACTGGCCGTAGCGCTGCTGATCGATATCTTTCACGTCAGCGATCTGCGAGCCGAGTCCGCCCGGTCGCGCGACTTGGCCGGGGAACACTAACCGAAACGCGATAATCCCGGTCGATTCGGCGCGAGCGCCGACTACATCGTAGGTCCCCGGTGGAAGCTGCTGATCGGCGGTGAGCGGAACGATAGTCCAAGCGTCAGCCACAAGCGTGGTTGTGCCGGTAAACAGCGACGTGAAGATTTGGCCTTTGACCGGCGCGACCGGCTGATCCTGAATATTTACGAGGCCGAATACGTGTTCGGTCGCGGTGCCGTGAATCTCGAAGAAGTCGAGTTCCTCGTTGGCGCCGAGTTGGAGCGGCTGATCCATAAACCAGTTGACACGCGCGGTCTGACCGCCAGTCGGCATACCCTTCATCACCGGGCGGATTTCCTTGTTGAGTACTTGCCGGAGGGTCGGAGAATCGACTTGACCGCGCGAGCTATGAGCGGAAATTACTTGCGCCATCCCGAGCTTGTTGAGCGTGGGATCGACGATGTACCCGTTGCCTTGCTGGCGGTAGATTTGGTCGGTGACGGAAGGCAGCGCGAGCAGGGCGGTCCCGTTCGCGTTGTTGCCGTAGTAAACCAGCGTGGAGTATGCCATTGCGGTTTAGCTCCCCTGCTTGAGCGCGTCGCGCCGGGCGTGGAAATTGGTGACTAGTTTTTTGCGTCGCGCCGCGTCGGTGTCCGGCTTGAGCGCTTTGACGGGCCAGTGCATTTCAGCATGGCCGGACGGGTCGCCGTCATCGTTTAAGTCGGCGTTGCATTCCGGGCAGATGCCCGCCTGAATTTTCGCAACGTCCGCCTTCTTCTGATCCTGATCGTGGAGTTCCGCCATCGCTGTCCCCTTGTCAACAGTAGTTGACTAGCTGTCAACAAAAGTTTACTGAGTCCGTCCCTTGCGATACTTGCCGCGAAGGTTACGCATCGCAGCGACCATGGCGATCATGCGCTGGTCGCGCGCTGCGGGCGTCGAACGATCGGCGGGCAGCGACGACGCGGCGGACTGAATCGCGGGGATCAGTTGTGCGGCGACGGTCGCGTAATTTTGCTTTTTCGTGGTGGCCGCGCTGGTGTAGCGCTGGACGCCATTCGTATTCATTGAGGCGATGGCCGCGTCGGCGTTGTAGCCAGCGATCCCCGCCTGATATGCGGGTTGCGCGGCGGCGACGCCAGCCTGCCATGCTTGCGCGCTGGCGGCGGGATTCGCTTGCGGGTTGCGGCGCGGGTTGGCGTAACCAGCGGCGAGTTTCGAGCCAGATGCGGAGACGCCTTTCGACCAATTGTCGGCGGCGTTGGAAGGGTTTGCGCTAGAGCGCGGATTGAACGGCATCGGTCCTCCCGGACTCGCGTCCGCATTGGCGGACAGCGAATAGATGACTAAATTACTCACTTAAGTAATCTATTCCCGCTATTGACGCAATAGGGGTTGCAGGCATATAGCGCTATCCGTGAGTCAGCGGCCTTACACTGCGCGTGAGCGAAGGCTAATCAGCGAGTATTTGCAGCAAGTCGCGGGCGGCGCGCGCATCATATACAACGCGCGGCTTGGCCCTATCCCATTCGTCGGCCAGACACCGGTGAGGCCGGATATCGAGGCGGCGCTGATATCGAACAAGCAGATGTTCGTCGACGCTGTGATCGTGCGGCCAGCGAGCGTTGAGTATTGGGAAGCGAAGATCATTCTTACCGGCGCGGCGATCGGGCAGTTGCTGGAATATCAGGCGGCGGGCGCGCTGGCCGGGATTTATGACGTCGTGGTGTCGAGTCCGCCATCGCTACATATAGTGGCGGCGTTCGCGCGTCCCACAGCGATCGCGCTGGCGCAGCGTCATGCGATCAGCGTCAATCTCTATACGCCGATCTGGCTAACCTCGGACGCGGAAGCGTGGGACGGGAGCAGATCGAGGCCGATCGATGCAGCATCGGCGACGGTTTCGTCGAGGCAGGCGCCCGCCAGTGCGATTCGATAAAAATCGATCGAGGCGGCGAGGGGTGGTGTCGAGGTCCGGCGCGGCATCCATTGAAATTGGGAAAAGGAAAGAAAGCATTCCTTTGCCAATCGAAAAATGTGCGGCGCGCTTTTTTAGTACCCTCCTATTGCAATGGTGATGGATTGCGTGCTAACAACGCCGGTTAGTGGCGAAGAGCAACAGGCTACCGCGACAGTTTTACACGCTTACCGAGCTGGCGCAGATGTGGGGCGTGAGCCACGAGACGCTCATACTCTGGAGCCAGAGAAACATCATCCCGAGCTGGCGCCCGCCGCGGGCGCGCATCACGCTGGTGCCCGCTCAATTCGTCGAAAATCTGAGCGCGGACCTAATAGCGCAATGGACGGAATTGTGGGGCGACGCCGGACCTACTGGACCTACGGACGGCGGCGACGATGAGGGCGGGCAATGAGCGATCCCGTGATCGTCGGGGTGCTGATGCTGCTATGGCCGCTACTCGGTTTCGGCGTGCTGGTTGGGTTCTTTCTGCTTGTAGTCAAGGCGTTTCAGGCCGTCGATCTGCTGCGGTCGATCGACCGTTCCCTGAAAACATTGCCGTCGGTTCAACGAGAGGTTGCGACGCGGCGGGCGGCGGGCTGGTAGGGAAGCGTTTCTAGGCGGCGCGAGCCGTCCTAGAAATATTATGTAAACTAGGGGGTTGGGTTGAGGAAAAGGGGTTCGGCAGATGCGGCGCTGAGGGCGACAGCGCGGCGAGCGCTGCAAGCGTGCCCCACAGGTATTTCCAGTGCGAGCGCTGCCCTGCCCTTGCGACATCGCCGCCGTCCCGTCCGCGCTTCTGTTTCACTTGCTGGTTCACCATCGATCAACTCGCCTTCCGATCTGAAAGTTGGCAGTCGGGTCAAATCCCGCTGCGCTTCTCTCTTACTCGATTCGCGCGCTCGCCGGAACACCGTCGGCGGGCCGGAAATAGGGGTGAGCTGAACGATGGAACTGGACGACTTCGCGCGGACGCATCAGCTAGTTCGGATGAACGAGGGGTTTCGTTCGAAGCCCTACCGGGACAGCGTGGGGATCCTGACGATCGGCTGCGGGCGGAACCTCGAGAGTCGCGGGATTTCGAGCCTCGAGGCCGACGTGATGCTGAACAACGATATTCACGGCGCCCTGCTCTTCCTCTCCAACTACAGTTTTTTCGCGACGCTGGCGCCGGCGCGGCAAGCGGCGCTGGCTGACATGGTGATCAACCTCGGGGCGCAAAGCTTCTCGCATTTCACTGAGATGTTGCAGCATCTATCGAACGGCGCGTGGCTACCCGCGGCGTGCGCGATGCTCAACAGCAAGTGGGCGGCTCAAGTCGGCGAGCGCGCGAAGCGTGACGCCCAGATGATGGAAACCGGGGAGTGGCCGAAGTGATCCGGCTGAAGGAGCTGAAGCGCGGGCCGGTGCGCGGCGGCGAGGTGCGCGACGGGCGCTGCATGGTGCTTTGGATGACGCCCGATCTTCATGCGGCGGCGAGCGGGATAGTCACGCCCGCGCTGATCTACGCGATGCTCAACGTGTTGCTGATCGGCGGCGGCGCGGAGGCGCGGCGCGATGCTCTCCACTGAGATCAGGCGCTATCGCGAGATGCGGATCAACGCGCTGATGAAAGAGCGCGAGCGGCTGGCGGCCAAGGGCGTGCCGTTGCACGCGCCGCGCATGTTGAAGCTGGCGAATATGATCAAGCGCCTGCACAAACAGCTAGGCCAGATGGAGCTATTCAGCGCATGAAGCAACGTCGCCATTGGCGGACTATCCCGCCGATGAAACCGCGTAAAAAAGCGCCAGCGGGAGCGAGCCGCTGGCGCCCAGTCTATGACCGTCAAGCAGGCCGGGGGGTGATTCCTGCGAGCTTGGCGAGTCGCGAGCAGGGCGATTAACCATGCCTTCCGGCCAATCACACCAGAAAGGAGGTTGGAATACGCCCATCTGTTTTTTACTACGCGCGCATGGGCAAAGCCAATCCCACCGGACGAAACGGATCCCGCAGACGTGAGCGGCCAGGTAGCTAGCTGCGGCGGCGGGAGTCCAGGTCGTCCGGCTCTTCTCGACTAAACCATACGGTCCCGCGGGGCCGGGTGAATCCTAGGGTTCAAATGCGACGACGGCATGATCGTGGATACCGTGATCGCGCGCTCCGGGTGAGCGGCGCGGCGGATACGAAGCGATCGCGGACGCTCGTGTAATACGGCGTACTCGACAAGCAAAGCGCCCGCTCTAGGGCATCGCGGAAACGTGGTGCGAGCGGGCAAACAGTGGAGGCGGGAGCTTGCCGAGTTCGGGGACCCTGTGGAAGGGGGGCCGCGACGTGCGGCCATATCCATAAGTTTTACTAATACAACGATCCGGTTCTTCTGCCTGAAATTCTTATCTGTGTCTGAAAGAGATTGCGAAGCCGTCTGACGTAGCGCGAGCCGAGCGCGAGTGATCGCCGGTTGGTAGGCCGGTGCGCTGGAAGCACAGCGTGACTCGCGAGCGAGCGCGCGTCGGGCGAAAATTTAGCGAAGGGGTGAAACATGCTGTTGATAAGTTTGGTCGCGAGCGGAGCGTTTCTCGCCGGTGCTTTGTTCTGGGTTGCGGTCGCCGGATGGATGGAGTCAAAGCGCGAGCGCGCGGAGCGCGAGCGTTGTCTGTACAGGGTTGAATTTTGATGTGCTACCGATGCGCAGTAGGCCAGCATCATCGGTGCTCCGGGCGTAGGAACGATTTCGGAGTTCGACGCTTATGTAGGTGTGGGTGTCGGCGAGAAAAGGGCTTGGAGGGCCGTTTCCGTGCCGAATTTAGAAATACATCCGGTGAAGTGCGAACAGTGCGGAAGGATCGGTGACTGGCCGTGGCGCAAGTATTTTCGCGCCTTTCAGCGCGAACTGGCCTTCTGCGATAAGGCGTGCGTCCTGATCTGGACGTACTTGGAGCAGGTCGCGCACCTACAGAATCGGATGGCGCGATGACGATGCGGCGGCGCTAGGGCGCGAGCGGGGTGACGGTCCCTTTCTTCTGCGCCTTTGCAAACTCGTAGGCCAGCGTCGCCGTGATTTCCGCCGACGGCATCCCGAGCGCGGCGAGCTGCGCTCGCGCTGCTTCGGGCGGTAGATTGCCGCGAGCGTAAGCCTCGATCACGGCGTTGCGCTGCGTCGCATTGGTTTTCTGATCCTGAGCGAATTTCGATAGCGTCGAACCGGCCTTCACGGTCGGTTCGTTGCGTACGGTTTCGAGCGCGACGTGAGCGGCGACTTGCGCGGGCGTCAAACCTTGCGCGGCCAGCGCTCCGGTGAGCGCTGCGCCGATGACGTCGCCGCGCCGGTATTCCTGAATTGCGGTCTGAATCAGGCTGCGTTGAACGTCGCGGTTCTGCTGCGCCGTCAAGCGCGCTTGCTCTTCGAGCGTGCGCTTTTCGAGGTAGATATTTGCGATGCCTGAGAACACGTCGATTTCGGTCTGCTGGAATCCGACTGCGGCCAGCGACGACTGATAGTCGGCGAGGTCGATCACGCCGCCTCTGACCGCTTGATCGAGTTCGCTCTTATAGAGCGTCGCGAGCTTGTGGTAGCGCTGGACGCGGACGCGCGTGACAACCAGGTCGATCGCGTCGCTGGTGAGGTTGAGGTTTTGTAGCTCCGTGGTGAGGTCGGCATCAGAGTACAAGCCGTCCGCGGCGGCGCTGACGAACTGATCGATTACCGGGGTCGCGACGCGGGTGAGGCCGTTTTGGATTTGGGAGTTGATCGCGAGCGTCGCATCCGCGTCCCGGTAACCGGCGAACTGCATAGCTGCGACAATCGCCGCGCGGTCGGTGTTGAAAATCCCAAGTTCTCGAACCAAGAGGTACGGAGATAGGGGCTCATACGCGGCGGTTTTTTGCGTCGGTTGGAGCGCGTCGGCGAAGCCGGCGTAGCCGAGATATTTTTCGAGGTCGGTTTCATCGATAAGCCTGCGGGCGAAAAATTGGAGCGCTTCCCCGGCGCTGTATTGCATCGGGCGGAAGGTTTTGTTCGCGTGATAGGTGGACGGGCGCATCATCGACGCGGTGAGGATCGGGCGATGATAAGCGCCGACGAGTTCGCGGAAACCGGCAAACTCTGCGGCGAATTCGGCGAGTTGCGCTATGCCGAGATGCTTGAGCGGCGCGAGCGCTTCGGCGCCGAGCGAGATCAGGTGAGCCGTGGTGCCAAACTCAAAAGCGTCGGCCATCACGGACTTGAAGCGCGAGCGCGCCGCCTCGGGGTCGGAGTTCCCAATAAGTTCGAGGTCGGTTTCTATCTTGTCGCTGAATGCGGCGACGATATTGCCGAGCGCCTTCTTGATGCCGTTCTGAATAAAATCCGCGGTCTTGTCGGCGAAGC
>Ga0134128_10012124_pt1 | contig 10280 bp, 6 predicted proteins | sample KB31754_FD_96462 | JGI IMG/M metagenome (GOLD analysis project Ga0134128, IMG submission 96462) | Terrestrial soil microbial communities with excess Nitrogen fertilizer from Kellogg Biological Station, Michigan, USA - KB3-175-4 | ecosystem: Environmental > Terrestrial > Soil > Unclassified ...
CTCTTTCAGCGCCAGCTCGCCGCGGGCGGCCCGCTCACCGTCACCCATCCCGAGATCCAGCGCTTCTTTATGACCGTGCGCGAGGCGGTGGAGCTGGTGCTGCAGGCCTCGGCGCTGGCGATGACGGGCGGTGAGGAGCGCGGCAAGATTTTCGTCCTCGACATGGGCGAGCCGGTGAAGATCGTCGATCTCGCGCGGCAGATGATCCGCCTCGCCGGCAAGCGGCCGGATGTCGACGTCAGGATCGACTACATCGGCCTGCGCCCGGGCGAGAAGCTCTACGAGGAGCTGTTCTACGCCAACGAGCCGCTGCTGCCGACCGCGGCCGCGGGCATCCGCCTCGCCGCACCGCGCGTCATCGACTACGCCATGCTGTCGCGCTCGCTGGACGAGCTCATGGAGCATGCGCGCGAGCGCCGGCAGGAACGCGCGCTCACGCTGCTGGCGACGCTCGTCCCGGAATTCGCCGCCGCAAGCGCCGACGGCACCCGCGCCGCGGGCGGCTAGGGCGGCCTACTCACGACCGGCAACCGCTCGATGGCCCGGAGCCCCGCTCGCGCGCGCCAGCGAATGCGCGCATCTTCTATCCCCAGCTCCAGCTTCGGCCAGCGCTCGAACAGGGCTTGCAGCGCGCATTTTCCTTCCATACGCGCGAGCTGGTGGCCCAGGCAAAAATGAATGCCCGCGCCGAAGGCGACGTGGCGGTTCGGCCTTCTCGCGAGATCGAGTTTTTCCGGATGCTCGTTCGCCTGCGGATCGAGGTTTCCTGCGACCAGCATGGGCATGATTTTTTCGCCCTTCTTCAACCGGACACCCGCAAGTTCTACGTCCTTTCGCACGAAGCGCGGCTTGGAGAACTGCACCGGTGAAACGAAGCGCAGAAATTCCTCGACGGCGAGATCGGCGCGGCGCCAATCCTCTTCCAGCCAATTGCGCAGTCCGGGGTTGCGCAGGAGCTCGCGCACCGACCCGCTGATGAGGTGCGTCGTGGTTTCGTGACCGGCGAACAGCAGCAGAAATAGCATCGACACCATTTCGTCGCGGCTGATGCGTCCGCCCTCTTTTTCGACGCGGACGAGTTCGGCGATCAATCCCGTGCCGGCATTCCTGCGCGCGTCGTCCAGGCGCTCCTCCATGTAGCGTTTCATCGCGACAATCTTCGGAACGACGCCGAGAAAGCCGAAGGCGCTCGTGAAACGCGTCAGGCCGCCGGCCCAGGCGGTGAACTTTGGCCGGTCGGCGAGCGGCAGACCGAGCAGCTCGCAAATCACCGAGAGCGGCAGCTTTCGTGCGTAGCGATCGACGAGATCGGCCGGGGTCCCGTCGGCGAACAACGCGTCGGCCAGTTCGCCGGCCATCGCCAGAATGCGAGGCTCCATGTCGAGAACGGCTCTGCGGCGGAAGACTTCATCGACGATGCTCCGCAAGCGGGCGTGATCCGGCTCGTCGGTCGTCAGCATGTTGTTGGAAATCGTGCGCACGATTTTCGGCATCCACCATCGGAATCCGACGACGTTGCCGTCCTCCTTGCGCAGGGTGAAGGTCGCGCTGTCGCGCAACACCTGGTTGGCCAGGTCCTGCGTGGTGGTCGTCCAGACCGTGCCCACGAGCGGGAAGCGAACCTCGACGATCGGTCCAGCCGCCCGCAGCTTCTCGATCTCGCCAGCCGGGTTGCGGAAGTACTCCTGGCTGGTGAAATCCGCATGGAGCGTCATCGCCGATCCCTCGAGGGCGTTGGCCTCACAAGGTCATGCGCCCTGCCAACGCCTTGTGCAAGCCCTGGAAAAGCAGGCCGGCGACGAGCGGCGTGAACTCTCTCAGTCGCCCCGATCGCGGCTGAAATCGAAGGTGACGAGCGTTTCGTACCGGTTGCTCGACCGCTCGAAAATTTCGGGATGGCGGAGCGCGTGCACGGCGTCGCAGTAGCCGGCCCGCCAATGCTCCTCCATCGAGCGCCGTGAGAACTCGTAATCCTTGGAATCGCCTTCGTAGCCCTTTGCCCGATAGATCAGCTGCACGATGTTGGCGGCGTGCCGGTCTGCGGCCGAGCTCAGGTATTCCACTTCTTCGCGCTGCCGTAGCTCCTCCGGCAGCTCCTCGAGCAGCACCGCCAGCATGTTCCGCAGCTTTGCCACCTGCTTGAAGTAATCGGTGAAGGCGCGGGTTCTGCTCGAGTACTGGATTTCCTTCTGGCGCGTCGCCACTTCGACCAGGTTGCGCGGAAATTCGCCCCGCGCGCTCCAGAGGTCGACCTGGAAGGCGAGAGTGTCCGGCGGCCGGTGCTGGTTCATCGCGATCCATTGCAGCGGCGTATTGGAGACGAGCCCACCATCCCAATAGTGCTCGCCGTCGATCTCGATCGCCGGAAAGCCGGGCGGCAGCGCGCCACTCGCCATCACATGCTCCGACCTGATGACCTGGCTCGGCGAGTCGAAATAGATCAGGTTTCCGCTCCGCACGTTGACGGCACCGAGACTGAGGCGGGTTTTGGCGTGCTCGGCGTTCACCCGGTCGAAATCGATCAGCGACTCGAGCGTCGCCTTGAGCTGCGCCGTATCGTAGTAGCTCGTCGCCTCGAGGGTACCGTGGGGATGAACCCAGGGCTGCGGGATTCGCGGTCGGAAGAAGCCGGGCGCACCGCTCATGAGAGCCATGGCGGCGCTCATCTGATTGACGGAGCCGCGCGCGGTATCTCCGCGCGCCAGCAGCAAACCCAGCTCACCGACGCCGAACCACGAGCTGGTGACGCCATGCCAGAATTCTCTTAGTTTTTCGACCCGCAGGTTTGGCGGGTTGCCGGCGATGATCGCGGCGTTGATCGCGCCGATCGAGATGCCGGCCACCCAATCCGGATGGAGGTCCGCCTCCGCCAGCGCCTCATAGACCCCCGCCTGGTACGCCCCAAGCGCCCCGCCGCCTTGGAGCAGCAGAACCACGCGATCGAACGCCGACCGTTTCGCTTGCCGATGCGTCTTGCTCAACGGGCGAGGTTCGCCTGCTCTCCGCGGCTCGCTCCCGGGCATCGGTGCCGCTTCCACCTGAGCACCGCGTCGTTCGGACAGTCTCTCGTTCACCATCAACCTCCAAATCCGAGGTGGTCACCTGTCTCTTTCACTCCGTGCCGACGTGAGCGCCTTTCTCTGCCACCGAACGCTTCATCAACGGGACCAGGAACATGAGCAGAAACGTCAACGCGGCGAAGATCCAGAAGCTGTCGAAGTAGGCCAGCGACGAGGCTTGCTGCTGGCGAAGTTTCGCGAGCTCTTGCAAAGCCAGGTGCTGCGACGCGATGGGATCGGCGGTCTGCTGGAGAAAAAACGCCTGCCCCCGCCCGAGGAAGGCGTGCGCCGCCGCGTTGAAGGGATCGAGGTACTCGCCGAGACGCAAGGTGTGGAACTGATCGCGCCGCTCGTTGAGCGTCTGGGCCATCGAGGTTCCGACGCTGCCTCCCTCGTTGCGCAGCAGGCTTAATAACCCGACAGCGGCGCCGCGCAGCTCCTTCGGCGTATAGAGGTAGGCCGCCACATTGGCGGGCGCAAAACACACCGCCAGTCCTGCAACCAGAACCACGCGCGGCCAGACGATCTCGCCCGGGCTCACATCCAGGTTCATCTGGGACATCCAGTAATTTCCGATGGTCATGCCCAGCAGCCCCAAGGCGATCAGCCACCGGGCATCCGTCCCGCGACCGAGCGCGAGGCCGATGACGGGCATCGCCAGGAGCGCAAAAAGTCCGCCTGGCGACATGACCACGCCGGCGTCCAGCGCATCGTAGCCGAACAGCGACTGCAGCAGCGCCGGCAGCGACGTGCTGGCGCCGTAGAGCGCGGCATAGGCGCAAAAGATGATGATGCAGCAGGCAGCAAAGTTCCGCTCGCGCAACGGCCGGAAATTCACCACGGGGCTGCGGTGACGCAGCTCCCAGAAGACGAGCGCCACGAGACCGACCGTGAAGCAAATGGCCAAGGCCTGCACGCGCCAGAACGGATCGCTGAGCCAGTCCCATTCCTGACCTTTGCTGAGCATCACTTCCCAGGAGACCATGACGATGATCAGCAGGGACAGGCCGATCGAATCGAATTGGAACGGCCGCTTCCTCAGCTCCCGACGTTCGGTGACAAGATATTCTGGATCGTTGAGCGTGGCATAACACGCGGCAAGTGCCAGCAGGCCGATGGGCACGTTGATCAAGAAGATCCACCGCCACGAGTACTGATCGGTTATCCAGCCGCCCAGCGTCGGGCCGACGACCGGCGCGATCAGGGCGGCCAGGCCAAAGAGCGTCATCGCCGCCCCTTGCTTTTCCCGCGGGAAGGCGTCCAGCAGCACCGCTTGGCTCGAGGGCTGCAGGCCGCCGCCCGCCAGGCCCTGGATGACGCGGAACAGGATCAGCTGACCGAGACTGCCGGCCATTCCGCACAGCGCGGAACTGAGGGTGAATACGGCGATCGACAGCAGGAAGTAGTTGCGACGACCCAGATGCGCGCTGAGCCAACCGGTGATCGGCAGGATCACCGCGTTGGCGGCAAGATAGCTGGTGAGAACCCATTCACCATCATCGACCGTAGCCGAGAGGCCACCGGCTATGTAGCGCAACGCCACCACCGCGATCGTGGTATCGAGCACCTCCATGAAGGTCGGCACCACGACAATGGCGGCCACCGCCCACGGGCTTCCTGCCGCATGGGGTCTGGAGGGCGAAAGCGCCGCGTCCGTCACTGGTCGCTGCCCGGCGGAGGCTGATGCGTACCGGTTGTTGATGCTTGAGGGACGATGCGGGCTTGCAGAAATTTCCCCGCATCGGGCCCGGTAGCGGGCCTGTTCACGTAAACGTAGGGAGTGACGGACGTACCGATGAACAGCGGGGTCTTGTCCGGATCATATCCCACGAGCTCGATCCGGACCGGCAGGCGCTGCACCACTTTGATGAAGTTGCCCGTCGCGTTCTCGGGTGGCAGCAGCGCAAGCGTCGATCCCGTTCCCATCGTGAAGCCGGCGACCCGCCCCTTGAATGTCCGTCCGCCATACATGTCGACATAGAGATCGACAGGCTGGCCGATGCGCAGGTGGTGCAGCTGCGTCTCTTTGAAGTTGGCATCGACCCAGATCTCCGTGAGCGAGCGGATCGCCATGAGGTTCTGGCCGACTTGAACGTAGTCGCCGGGATTGACGTTTCGGCGCGTGACGACACCGTCGATTTTCGCGACGATGTCGCAATAGCCGAGATTCAGCTCGGCCTGGGCGAGATCGCGTTTGGCAGATTCCAATCTGGCCTCGGCCTGCTTGATGGCAGGCGCCTCCGCGGCGAGCCGGGCGAAGGTGCGGTCGATGTCCCCCTGGCCCTCGAATTGTGCAAGCATCTGCTTGGGGCTCTGGTCGTAAGAGTGGACAACGCCGAGCTGAGCCGCGCTTTGAATGAGCTCCGACTGCGCCTGAAGCACCGTTGAAAAGGTCTGGTCGAGGTCAGGCGGCACTTGGCTGAGGTCTTCGCCCTTGTCCGGTTGCGCGGGTAGACCCAAAGAGACGCGGGCCTGATAGACCTCGTCCAGCGCCTGGCTCACTCCGGCGGTGGCAGTCGCCAGCTCCGTTTGCCGCTGGTCGAACTGAGCACGGCTCACAACGTCTTTCTGGACCAGCGCCTTGGCCCGATCGAAATTGAGCTGTGCCAGCCGCAATGCCGCCTTGCTCTTGTCGAGAGCGGCAATCCGCGCCTGCAATATCGCGATCCGGTTGTCGACATCCTGCACGGCGTTTTGCAGTTTCCAGCGCGCGCTCCTGGCTTGTGCTTCGATACCGCGCACCGCGGCCGTGGCCGCCTGCAGATCAGCGTTCGCGGTGTCAACGGCGGCTCTCTTCTCGGACACCGCGATCTGATACGGCTCCTTGTCCAGCTCGGCGATCACATCTCCCTTGTGCACACGGTTGTTGTCGTCCACCAGAACCCGGGAGATCTGACCTGCCACGCGGGGCGCAACGAAGGTGACATGGCCGTTCACATACGCGTCGTCCGTCGAAACGGTGTTGAGAGCACGGTGGATATAAGGAATGCCGAAGACGAGCAGCGCCGCCAGAACCAGCGCACCGAGCGCGCCCGTCAGCAGCTTTCGCTTGCTCCTCAGTCGATGCGCCAAGGAGGGGCCGGGTCCGCGTTCCACCGGGGCTCCCTCCGCGGCCGCACGCCCCTCCGTTCGGGTCGAATTGTCTCTACCGGTACCTGGCTTCTCGACGACCATCGCGTTGGCACCCACGGAGGCGGGAGGACGGCAATGTGCGGCAACAGCTGCTTTTTTTGATAATGCGCACGCGGAGCGCCGGTCGGTTCGAAGTTTGCCCCCCGTCGATCAGAATTCTCATCCCACTCCCTTTCAATCGACCTCACTTCCCGATCGGGGTCGTCAGTGGCGTCGCGTTCGTGTCTACGACAAAGACCGCAAGGAGCTTAGCCGGTTGTGTCTTGCTGGCATTGGAGCTGACCTCGTGAACTTGACCGGGCAACTCGGAGAAGCTCTGTCCGGTTTTGTAGATCTCCTCTGGCCCGCCCTTGACTTGACTGCGGATCGCCCCCTCGAGCACCGTCGCATAGATGAAGGCCGATTTGGGATGCGTGTGGGCCGGCGAGTACCCGCCCGGGCCGTACTCGACGAGCACGGCCTTCAGGCTCTTCCCGGGAACGTTCGGCAGCTCGTGCTGGTAGACGAGAGTCACCTTGACGTTCTTCGATGCCGGTGCATCGGCGAGAGCGCCGCCGAGCGGCACTGCGGCGACAAGCAGCGCATAGAGGAGGCGTCTCATGCAGCCCTGTCCTTCGCTTGGCGGATGGAGCTCAGGCTGCCGCCTGAGAGCGGCGGAGCCATTCGTCCAGACCGATGCGGCCGAGGCGCGCGTCGCCCAACGGCACGAGCGAGCGCTCTTCGACCTGGGCGCCCCAGTACTGCGCCTTGGGATCGCCGACGACCTCGCGAGGATCGCCGACCGCCTTCAGATAGCGCGCGACGATTTTGTTGAACGGCACGCGTTCCGGACCGGCGATCTCGATGATGCCGTTTCGCGGCGCGGCGCGCGCCACATCGGCAACGATGGCGGCAACGTCGTCCGCCGCGATGGGCTGGAACAGGCAGGTCGGGAGCCTGACGATATTCCCGTCCGCACTTGAATCGGCGATGGCGCGGAGGAATTCCAGGAACTGGGTCGAGCGGACGATGGTGTAGGGGATACCCGCAGCCTTGATCAGTTTCTCTTGCGCCACCTTGGCGCGGAAATAGCCATTGTCCGTCCGGTCGATCGCGACGATGGAGAGCGCGACATGATGGCGGACGCCCGCTGCGGCCTCCGCGGGAAGAAGATTTCGGCCCGAGGTCTCGAAGAATTCGAGAACCGCCTTGTCGTCGAACGAAGGCGAATTGGCAAGGTCGATCACGACTTGCGTACCGGCCATGGCCTCCTTGAGGCCCTCGCCGGTAATAGTGTTGATACCGTTTTGCGGCGAGGCGGCGACCACGTCGTGGCCGCCCTGGCGCAGAATAGCGACAGTCTTGGAGCCGATCAGACCGGTGCCGCCGATAACGACGATTTTCATGGTTTCCCCTCCCTTGTTGTCGAGTGGAGATTTTCGAGAGCATGACCTTTGACGGCGGCCAGCTCAACGAGCACGGCAACGGCAAAGCGGCCCTTCGTCGCGCAAAAGCGTGCGCGAGTTCACTGAGGGTCGCGCGAGGGCTCTCGCTCAACTCAAATGTGCGGGATGTGGATGCTATAAAGCCCGGATCGCCGTCGCCGAGCCGGTTCGTCCATTACCGCGCAGCCGGCTGCGTGCGCCAAGTTAATTCCATGTTAGATTCCGTTCACGCGCGCTCGCGCGAGCGGCGGCGTCAGGACACTTCAGTGGGCTAGCCCGCCCCCATCGCCGCGATCGCGTCGCGCAGCGCGCGCAGGAGAGCGCCGCTCTGCGGCAGATGCCGCTCCTCGGCATCGAGGACGAGCGCGAAGGCGCGGCGCTTCAGCGCGAAAATGTCGATGCTGCCCTCGCCGGGCGCGATCCCGGCCGCGTTGCAGACGATGTCGATCAGCCGGTCGATGCCGTGCAGCCGTCCGAGCAGATAGTCGTTCTCGCGATATCCCCGCGAGAAGAAGGCAGCAAAATGCGCCATGCCGCTTCCCTTGGGACCGAAGGGAATGCCGCTTCCGGACAGCGCGCGTGCATCGCGCGGGCTGATTCGGTCGACCAGAATCTCGTCGAACTCGCCGACGTCGCGCCAATTCGTCACCGACAACGTCAGCACGTCCCAGAACGGGAAGCCCAGATAGTTCACGAGCACTTCCGCGCGTGCTTCCTCCGGCCATTCGCGCGGATTGATCCCGGCGAGCAGGGCGTCGAGCTCGTATGTCGTGGAGTCGAGATAAATCTCGGCAGCCATCCGCCCGATCAGCGCGGCGATGCCTTCGGTGTTCTGCCGGGCGAAGAGTTCCGCTCGCTCCTCGGCGCGCCAACTCTCCTCAGTGATCGGCGCAGCGAAGAGCGAGCGCGCCGCCGCGCGCGTCGCGTCGCCGAAAAACTCCGGCTGCTCGCGGTGACGCAGCGCATCAAGGCACTGATAGAAGTCGCGCTTCAGGCGATCGACCGCACCGGCCGCGGCGGTGCCGGCCGCGCTTTCGTCGAGCATCTGGTAGAGCCGGTTCTGACCCTGGATCAGGAAGTAGAGCCGGCGCTTGCGGAAATCGATGTCGAAGGCGAGAAGGAATCCGACCCAGCGGGAGAGCGGCGTCTCGCCCGCCGCGCCCTCGGTCGCTTCACCGCCGCGGTCGTAGCCGACGCCCGCCTGGCGGCACCAGGCGTCGATCACGACGGCGACGCTGCGGGCGGCGGGCGAACGCGGCGGGAGCGCTAGCATCTGCGTCACCAGCTGCGCCACCATGGCGCGCACCGAGGTGAGCTTCAGGCGCACATAGCCCTCATAGGCGAAGCCCGCTTCGCGCGCCACCCGGTCGTTCACCTGCTCGCGCCAGCCGCGCAACTGCTCCACATCGAGGCGTTCGCCAGGCGCGAGCCTGACGATACCGGAGACGAGCTGGGTGATCCGCGGCCGGGCGGCATCGATGATGCCCTTCAGGCGGCGCACGCGCTCGTTGAACCCGTTGACATAGACGAGCTCGTCGGCGATCGGCTCGTTGCGCGGGATGTCGGAAAGCGCGCTCCTGAGCGTGGTGAAGAAGCCGGGAACGAGGCCGGCTAGCGGCGGCTGCGGCCGGTCGGGGTCGGCATCGACATAGACCAGCCTTCGGTCGACTTGGCGATAGGCGGGGCGGCCCTTGATCGCTTGGATCGCCTCGCGGAACGGCTTGTCGTTGAGCACGCTGCCGTCGATGAAGCATTGCAGGCGCGGATTGAGGCCGACGCGCAGATAGGGCTCGAAATTGCGCTGCAGGAAATGCTGCTGCCGCGGCCAGGCTACCAGGCGGCGCGACAGCAGCCGCTCCAGCTCGGCCATCTGGGCCGGCGGAAAGGCGCCGGGAAAGGACGAGGTGGCGCGCGCCGCGAAGGCGAGCGCCGGCGCATTGGCGAAATCGAAATCGGTCTCGACATCGCCATTGGGCCAGCGCCGATAGCTGAATTGCAGGATGTGCCGGTGCTCGCGTTCCTCGATCATCGGCGGGTCGTGCGTCTCGATGAGCTGGCGGTAGCCGTAATGGTCGGTCAGCGTGACGAAGAGATCGAGCCGCTGCCCCGCCGGCAGCAGCGAATTCGCCGCGCTCTTCGCCTCGCCCATGCTGGCGACCGCGTCATACATGAGCTGCGCCATCCGTGGCCCGTCGAAGGGCGGCTTGAACCAGCGCGCGCGGACGAAGAGCGACAGCTTCCTGCGCACCTCGGGATCCCTCACATCCTCGAAGAGCCGCGCCGTGCCCAGGCCCCAGCGCCCATAGCCCCAGATGAAGGGATGCATGAAGGGCTTGCTCCACCGGCTGGGACGCGCTTCCTCGGCCAGCAGCTCGGTGACGTCCGCCTCCTTGAGCCAGAGATCTCTCAATCCGTCCATCGGCAGGTCATGGGCGAGCGCACGCGCCAGCATGGTGCCGTTGATGCCACCGGCCGACGCGCCGGCGATGATGTCGACCACGACGCGCAGATCGATCTTGCGGCCGATCTCGCGCAGCAGCTCGAAATAGACCGCTTCGGTGTCGAAAGGCCGGCGCGGATCGGCGCTGTCGGCGAAGGTGGCGCGCACGCGCGCGCCGCGGTCGCGGACGTCGTGCAGCGCGCTCGACGCGCGCACCAGCTTCAG
>Ga0134128_10012125_pt1 | contig 10280 bp, 7 predicted proteins | sample KB31754_FD_96462 | JGI IMG/M metagenome (GOLD analysis project Ga0134128, IMG submission 96462) | Terrestrial soil microbial communities with excess Nitrogen fertilizer from Kellogg Biological Station, Michigan, USA - KB3-175-4 | ecosystem: Environmental > Terrestrial > Soil > Unclassified ...
ACCGTTTGCAGCTGCGAGCGCTTTTCATCCCACGTCGACGCCAGTTGGTTCAACTTCTCGTCGAGAAATGAGACCAGCATGTTCGGCATCTCTTCTGCATAAGATTTTGTTGACCCATCTGGAAGCAGCGCGCCGAGCAAGCCACGTCCCCGTAGCAGTGCTGTTGAGCCCAACAGAGAGGCTCCGGAGTCGACGATGAACTTCCTTCTATTCATGAGGGGTCTCGCAGGCCCGCGGAGCCGATAAACCTTGCGCATAGCCCTGACATCGCTACCAGCTGACCGTTATCACGCCGTAAGCTTTCAGCGTGCGAACAGAAAAAACTGCCTGCGAATTCTGCATGCGAAACTCCAGCGCCGTCGCGCCATCAGATTCCGGTGAATAGAAGTTCACAGCCGTCGGGGATTCTCCTTCCACAGCAGAACACCGGATGGATATGTTCTCGACCGACGGGTTATGCTCCGCGTCGAAGTTCACAAGGTGGATGATCCTCCGGCGCATATCAATTTGCTCTGCCAGATTCATCGCTACAAAATCCGGGCCTGTCATCGATATCGGGAAGTTATCTCCGGCCGCCCATCTCACCGCACCGGCCAGTTCCTCCCAATTGCGCGGACGTTTCCAGAACTCCGTTCCCAGCGTGAAATAAGGCTGGTCGGGTGGCTCGGTTCCATCGAATTCGATCGCTGGGATATAAGCGACGCGTCCTCGCCCATGCTCCATTCGAGAGCTAGCACCTTCTAGAGTGGATCGCCCATCCGCGTTTCTTCCGCGAACTGACGAGGCTTGGTTCCCGATCAGGTCCTTTAGCCCAGGTTCTTCCCGGCGTCGCCGCCATGCATCATAAAAGCCGGTCTGCTCTGTCGCCACTAAGCCTCCGCCTTTTGCGACATACAGGCGAATCGCTGTTAGCTGTTCATCCGAGAGACACTCCGAGTCGGGAAGGATCAGAACTTTGCAATTGGACCGCGACAACTCAGACAAATGCTCATCGAAGATAAGGCGAAATGGAACTCTCGCCTGAATCAGCGTCTGTTCGAACAGAATGGTGCTCAGGCCCGCTCCTGCGTGGTTATAGGTGATCGAGGGATACGAGCGCAGTACCGCAACCGGCGCCACATCCTCCGCTCCCACATAGAACTCGCGATGCTTCCGATAAAAGCTGATGTATCTCACCATGTCAGGAGAAAGCGGACTTACACCTGCAAATCCAACCGTCTGGTTGAACGCAAGACACTCGGCCATCGCCGTCTCGCTGACAGAAATATAGCTAAGGACGACGTTCCGATACGTGCGTGCCATCTTGTACGTGCGAATGCCGCTGATCAGCCTCCCGTCAGGAAGAAGGCCAGGCTTTCTATCCGACTCGTCCCAGAACACCTGCGTACGCGGCAACAGGCGGGACGCATCCGTGCCACGAATCCATGGACTGTTATCACCAGCCAGCCCTCCGTAATTGATCTCGACCACAACCTCCGGATTGAGCGACCGGATAAGATCCGCCATCTGGGCCAACGCGTCCGCCATGGACTGGCAACGGTAATCGATCCATTCCTGGAAGACCGGGTCGGAGATGATCTTCATTTTTTCCGGTCGATTATCCGCGTTCCATAGGGGCGGATTCACATAATCGACATTCTCAAACCCGAAGCGGCTCTTTCGCATCGCGGCGGAATATTTGGTCCGGAGATGATTTCGAAATTTACTCTTACAAGCCGGGCAGTGGCATGAGTACGGCTCTGCGCTCATCGTGAAGTTGTCAAAGTGGATGAAATCCGTTTTGACCTTCTCTACGGCAAAACGAATTACCTTCTTCAGATAATCGAGATACTCCTGATTGGAAAAGCACGGCAGATACCGAAATGACTGCTGATACCCATATTCGAGCATGATGGGTTGGCCGAACGCATCGCACTGAACCCAGCTGGGCGCACGTTCTTCTTCGGCGAAGAACGTTTCATACATCATGCTGTCCCACTGAATATAGGTGTCGATTTTCATGCCCAGTCGATGGACAATCTCGGCGGTACGAACTGTGTCCTCCATCTCCGGCATCTCTGCGGCCATGCCGAACCCTTTGTACAGATGGGTATGAAAAACCTCGACTCCCTGCTCTTTCAATTGGCGAATGACAGCTTCGCTCTGCGCCTGCTCATAATTCTTGCGTGCGTTCAGGCTTTGGCCGCCGCACCGCACTGTGAAGATATAGGGTTCGTGCGAGCCGCCCGCATCGATCAAGCCGCCGTCGATCCACGCTCCCTGCCGCACAGTCACCGGGCCAGACTTGAAGGTTGAGCCCAAGGCTGCTCCTCGACCGATGCGGGACAATGCGATTCCACCAACGATGCTTTCCACAAAATCTCTGCGGTTCATTCTCCCGCTGCCCTCGCAATACTTCTGCCGCCGAAGCAGGCAGCTAGACGGATATCCCGAATACGGGATATCCGTCTAGCGTGAACTATATGGGCCAGCCAGCATGCCGTCCAATATCAAGTTCGGACGGGACCTATCGAAATTTGCGATTGATCAAAATGCTTCATCGTTCTCGGAACGGCGACTAGATCGGGCGCCATTTCGCGGCTCTTAATAGCGGTAAGGTTCTCCCCAGTTCAATGATTTATGCAGGAAATCGAACGTGCCCACGCCATGAATGCCGTGCGGCCCATTGAAGTATTCGATACGCGTCCGGTCGTACAGTCCCAGCAGTTCGTAGTGGCGCTGCACCTTCGCATATTCATACGCTACCCAGGAATCGACCGAAACAGGATCGTTATGCCCGCGCTCCACCATGAAAGGGCGAGGCGTCATCAGGTTGGCCATGTCGCTGTGGTTGAACGTATTACCAAGATTGAACTCTGGCACTTCATACTCTGGAGTGAAGCAGTAGGAGAACGGAACATCGGTTCGCGTCACCTTCCAGATCCATTCATTGAAGTCGCCCGAACAGATCGATAGCGCGTATTTACTCAAAAGAGGTGGTACACGGATCGCGGTCTTACCACCATAGGAAAGCCCATAGAAGCCAATACGTGTCGCGTCGACGAACGGCTGGGTTCCCAGCCACTCCAGCATGCGCTCGCTTTGACTCAGGATGAACGAATACAGCGAATACTTCAGCGGATTGGCCAACCGTTGTAGTTTGCGGAAATTATCTCCCCCGATATACGGATTCTGCGGACAATAAACGACAAAACCATGGTCGGCCAGATCGGCGGCAAAGTTATGGTTATAGTGCTCTCCCTCGCTGTCCCCATGAATGAGGTCCTCCGGCCTCTCCTCCAGCCCGTGTTGACAGACCACTACAGGGCGCCGCTCTCCAGGAGAAATTGCATAGGGCAGCAGCAGAATGCCATAAGCGAAGACCTCGCCCCAGAGCGGCAGGAAGACTTCATAGCCAGCCCAGTTTGCTTCGTCGTAGATCTTGCGACTCTGCACCGGAAGATCGGCAAAAGGCTCATCGAGCTTGCCGAAGATTTCTTCCGACAGAAATTTTCGATACGGCTCGGTCGAACGCTCCCAGCTCTCTACAGAGGAACGATCGGCTTTGGCCCAGTACGAATCGCGAACCGTGCTCGCCTCAATCACCGCCCGTTGTGTGAAGTCGACCAGTTGATCAAATTGCCTATGCAGCCGCACAGAAGCATCGAATCCGGCGCGTCTCTCGACGGGAACACGACTTGCTCTGGCTGGTTTTCCCGTTGCCCCTAGTTCCCGAAGAAACACGCTGAGAGCTTCATCGCAGCCAGGATCGCCTTTGCCCGCGGCTCTGGCGACCAGGGATAGCCGGCCTGCGGCATTCAGTTTGGCAAAGACAGGCCTTGCGCGTTCCACCTCTGCGCGCACCTCGGCAGGATCGGGGCTGGTAATTGCGCCGGAGGCCGCCGATCTTAAGCGCCCCGCAGTCACTGGCGGAGGCCCCGCAATCTCAGGGCCCCGCGATGCCTCAACGATCAATGCTCGCGGCGCAATTAATCCGGCGATCTCCGCGTCGCCAAACTCATGCAAAAGGGTCCACACGTTCCGATAGAGCGGCTCCTGCCACAGGTTCTGGCGTGAGGTGAAGTATCCACTCACGCATGTTGCATGAATTCTGGTATCCACTGCAGCGCTGTACATCGCAAGCAGTCCACCCTCGCCATACCCAATCACCCCGATACGCGATGCCCGTGAATCATTCGCGAACCAGTCCACCGCCGCCAACACCTTCTGTACCTCATAGCCGATTACGTGCCGCCCCATCTCATAGGCCATTCGATAGATAAATTCGCGATGGGTCAGGTTGGTGTGTATGCCGAGACGGTTGCTGCCAGACCATGTATCCTCACGATTGATCAGCACAGGAACCAGCACACGACATCCACACTCCGCCAGGCGTCTCGCAAACTGAGACTCGGTAGCGACTCCAGGCGCGAGTCCGATCGCCATCTCCGGCGACCAGTCGGCATCAGGCAAGGCCACGATCTGCGCGACCGGAGCTCCGTCCGGCTCCAACAGCAGCCCCTCTCCGTCCACACCGTCCAGCACTGGCCAGCGCACGCTATAAACCTTGTAACCATCACCGACTGCAACAACCGCGTCATCGCCAAGGCGCATCTCCACACTTGGAACCGGCGAAGGAAGGCGTTGATCGATCACGCCTATCACCTTGGCAAACCGGTCCCGGTTTGCAGCTACGGATGCCTCATAGGCTTTGCTGCTGGAAAAATCCCGATGCCATAGCCGCTGGCGCGCCGTCACTGAAGCGTCAGTCTGCTGCTGCAGATACCGATGGATACCTGCAACCATCTGCGCGGCGATGTCGCCTTCCATCTTGAAGGCATCAGTTCCCGGAAGCCGCGGTGGACCCTCCTGCTTCTTCGTGGCGGAGTTTGCGGTCGGAGTGGCGTCTGGAAAAGACCGAAAACCGGATGCAACGGTCAGCGCCCCCATCCCCTCTAATAGTTCGCGGCGGCTTAGAATCATGGGCACCTTGGATCAGCCTGCGAGTGTTTCGCCAGCCGTTTTAAAAACCGTTCATGCGGCAACTCTCCGCTTTGATCAACTCCGGAACGCCGGACGCGAAGAGCACACGATCTCCTACATATATGCAGCCCGTGTCCGGTTTGTCTAATACAACAGAAAGATCAAATCTATCCAATGGAGATATAGCGTAGCTAAGGACGTTTGCGCTGGCACTCTTTGAATAATCGGATCAGCTCTGCCAACATCTTCGGAACGTACTCGGATCGGTGATACACCAATCCCACCTTGCGGACAAGCTTGAAGTCTCTGATCTTCAGGCTGTGAAGCTCTCCACGCTGCAGCTCTTCGAACACTGAATGCAGTGGGATGATGCTGATGCCGAGGTCGATCTTCACCAAGGGCTTGATCAGAGCGACATTTTCCGCCTCCATTACGATCCTCGGGGCAATCCCGGCTTCATGGAAAAATGCTTCGAGCACGTTCCGGGTACGCGCTCCCTTGGGGAAAAGAATAAGCGGATACTTCTGCAAATCCTCAGGGCTGATCTTGCTCTCCTTCGACAGAACCGGGTGCTTAGGGCTCGTCACTACGACCATCTCCTCCGTAGTAAGCGGAATAACCTGCAAATCCGGATGCTTGACGGGAAGTGTGAAGACGCCAAGCTCGATCAGGTTGTCACCTAGTTTAGAAAGCAATGTATCGGTGGGTGCCGTGATCACCTCAAGTTCAATACGCGGGTGCAGGCTCTTGAACTTCTCCAGAACGGGCGGCAGGATATACGTGCATGCGAGCATCCCCGCCCCGACCCGCAGATGACCTCGCTCGAGATGCGCGATCTCAGATATCTCCAGCTTGGCATTGCGCATGTCCTGGAAAATTCTCCTGGCGTAGCGCAGCAGAGTTTCTCCGGCAGGAGTTACATAGATCTTCTTATTGACGCGTTTGAAAATCGGCTCGCCAAGCTCTTCTTCGAGCATCTTGATCTTTCGGCTGATTGCCGACTGGGCAACATAAAGCTGCCGGCTCGCCCGCGTGAAGCTGGCGTTGTCTGCAACCGAAATAGCCATTTCCAACTGTCTAAGGTCCACGGCTGCCACTATATCAAGATTGACTGACGATCGCTCTTTCGATCTTCAGCGGAGATACGACATGATGGCCTTCGGTCACGGCCAAAGGTCTGTGCTTAGATACTTCAGGCCGGAGTCGTTGATTGTGACCACAACCGTGCGGCCGGCAATCACTTGTCGTGCCGCAGCGATATTTGCGCCGGAGGAAAATCCTGCGAAGATGCCCTCCAGTTTCGCCAGCGTACGTGCGGCGTCGATCGCCTCCTCATCAGTCACGCTGAGATATCCATCGATATGCTCCGTATTGATCAGCGGGAGAACCGGCATCGAATACCCGCCGCCCTGAATGCGATGGCCCGGTTGCGTCACGCAGCCGTTCGCCAGCACGGTACTGCCCGATGGTTCGACGACATAACACTGGATTCGCGGGTCAAACTCTTTGAAGGCCGCCGCGCAGCCGGCGAAGGTACCGCCAGAACCTGCGAAATCACAGAAAGCGTCGATTTTGCCTTCGGTCTGGTTCAGAATTTCGCGCCCAGTATGGAGATAGTGTGCCCGAAAGTTCCCTCGGTGATGGAATTGATCCGCCCGGAAGGCGCCCCTTTCCGCTACGATCCGGTTGGTCGCTGCATCCACCAGTTCAAGGTCTCCCCCGGACACTTGCCCCTCCACCGAGCCCTCTCTCTGATCTACCAAGACCACCTCAGCTCCGAGCGCACGCATCATGCGCATGCGCTCCCGCGAGTTCCCTTTAGACATCACGGCGATGAACGGATATCCCTTGACAGCGCAAACAATCGCCAGACCAGTCCCGGTATTTCCGCTGGTCAACTCAACAACCGGTTGACCACGCTGCAGCGTGCCATCCATCTCGGCATCTTCAATGACCTGACGAGCAACACGGTCCTTCTTGGATCCTCCGGGGTTCAGATATTCCAGCTTCGCCAAAAGGCGCCCACCCAGGCCCTTCGCAAGACGGCTTAGATCCACCAGCGGTGTGCCGCCGATGACATCGATCGCAGACGACGAAATGTTCATACCGTTCCTCATAATCCCGCCACGGCCCAATGCGTGATCCGTTCGTTACTCATCGTCCACACGAGGATAGAAGAGATATAGCTTTGAAATCCGCTCGTTCGAGCCGACATAAATCGTGCCGTCAAGGCCCGTGGCCATTGCGCCTATTACATAGGCTTGCCACGTGTAATAAGGCCTGCGATTGACGTCCACAAAGCCCAGCACATCGTATGCGTCCGACGAAGGATCATAGCTGAACATCCGGGCCATGTCCTCTTCATCGCCCCCTACTCCGAAAAGCCTGCCTCCGGGCGCACGCACCAGGCCATCGATTCGGTTCTGGATCAGCGGCTTTCCAAGGTTGGTAACCGTCAGCCGGCCCGGATCAAGACGGAAGAGATATCCGTCGGAAGTGCCGCCATAGATCATTCCGGAAGGATCAGGAAGAAAGGCATCCACCACAGTCCACGGTTCACGTCCCGGAATGGCGGGCGCATGAATCGCGAGCTTCTCGAGCTTGTCAGTCTTCGGATCAAATCGAAAAAACGAGCCATCCTCTCCGGAGGTGAAGACCGCTCCCTGCCCATCGACAACCAGCATGCGCGACATCATCTTCTTCTTTTCAAACTTTTCCCCGAATGGCGCCTTGGCTGCGACAACTCCGTGATCGTCCGCCTTCGCAGCCGCAATAGAGTATGAAAAAAAATGGGCGTTCGGAGATGTCAGGCCATAGATCATGCCTGTGTTGCGGTCGATCGTCATCGCCGCAATGCTCTCTCCGGGCACTGGCTTGCCGAGGTTGGCGACCTCCAGGGGCCTTCCAATATGGATGGGGTTCTTGTATTCGTCTCGCGGACTATATTTCAGCAGGCTACCATCCGGAGACGTGCCAATGTACACGTCGCCGGCAGCAGAGACCACCACGGCATTCAAAACAGAAGTCGCTCCCGGGATTACTCCGAGCGGCTGCACATATCCATGCCTGGGGTTGAATACAAAGAGATGGGCACGGTCTCCGCTGGTTGCTCCATAGACATCGCCATTGGGCGCAACGGCAAGTGCAGTCGTCCCGGACTCGCCGTCAGGAATTACATCAAGCGGAGGATACCCAAGGGGGCGGGCGTCGATACGGTCCTGCGACACGACTACATTGTCATAGTCCAGATCGCGCTGCGAAAACGCAGGCATGCTACAAGCCGCGATCAACAAAGCCAAAAGAAGATGCCGCATGCGGATCAATTCCCCTCCGGATGCAATATGAACAGAGCCAGGCGAAACGGTGTGCCCTGAATCATCCCTCCGTAACCCTCGCCCGGCACATCACCCTTGGTGCTCACCGCTCCAACAAAGTAGATCGTGCCGTCCGGGCCAGTATCCGCGGAATTCGTGCCCAATACCGCACGCCCGTCCGGGAGATGCATCTCTCCCTCATCTTTCACCTTACCGGTGCGCAGGTCATAAATAATAAGGTGCGAGGCGACGGCCTTCGCGCTACTGACGTAATCAAATTCCGCTCCCGCGGCGGCGTAATAGAGTTTGCGGTCCCTGCCAAGTGTCAGGCTCAGCGTCGCGTACGGCACGTTCCGTTGCGATGCCAGTTCCGCAATCGCCATCTGCCCGAGCACCTTTACCTGGCTGCCAGGTGGTGCAGTCGGATCGAAAGAAAACAGCGTGCTTGCACTCTCTTCAACTCCATAAAACTTTTTCGTCTCGTGGTCCCACACGACCACGCGCCAGGCCGTCTCCGATTTGTCATAATCTCGGCCCAGAGAAATTCCTTTTTCGCGAATCGGCAGAGTCGCCTCAAACTCGCTGATCTTGTCCGTGCGGGGATCATATTTAAAGATGTGTCCCGCACCGAAGCTTCCATACACGTTCCCGTCATCATCGATGCCGAGCGTGCGGCAGATGGAATCCCAGTTATTAATCCTGCCCTTGTCGACCTTCTTCCCGGTCGTCACGTCGTAGTAAACGAAATGACCGCGCGGATGAGTCAGCCCATAAATTCGGTTGAACTTCGGATCGTAGGCGCCGGTGTTCATGCCTTCGAATCTGACTCCGACCCCGAAATCGTCTACCTTCCCGCTCTTCGGGTCGAACGCCATGTAATGAAATCCGGGATACCCTTCGCGAGTCGCGAACCGGGCATAGTCGAACCACCATCCCCCGTGAGTTGCGAAGTAGATGCGGCCGTCTTTCCCTTCACCGAACTTCGCGTGGATCTTCGATTGCGGACCAAGCCCCAATCCGTTTTCGCCGGATAGCGTTGTCAGGTCGCCGACGTCCACCATGTGGTCTTTCGCTGGATCGTAATACACCAGGTGTCCATTGCAGCCATGACACGCCAGCCCGACATACACCTTGCCATCGCTTCCAGCCTTCAACGCCGCCCAGTTACCGTCCATTGTGGCCAGCCCTGGAAAAACTCTGTAGTCGACAGTGATTGTCTTTGCAGGCTCCTGCGATCTAGCCGCAACGATCTGTATCGCCGCGCCTGCTAGAACCGCGACGGTCCTTGCTTTGCGAACAATACCGGTCGATCTCCGGTGGCCTTTAGTCTGCAATGCCCATCTCCTCGTGGCCGGTATTGGCGTCCCTTATCCCACCTGAGGATGCTCCCGTCGCAAAAATTACGCTGATCGTCGCTTTCTCCTGTTCGAGCCTATTGATTTCCCGGACGACCGCTTCCACTGCTGCGGCAGCCGCTTGCTCCCGGCTCGAATAGACTTCAACGTTCAGCTTTTCGCGCCGAAAACGCTGGCTTTCTGTCACTGGCATTCCCTGGCCCTTCCTGCGGTAGGTCTTCAACGCCCATGCACATTGGAGTTCACCGGTATTATCTAGTCAAATACCATATTCGGCTGTCATCGATCTCTTTATTAGATGGACGTCGCGGGCAGCTTTGCCCACTAGACCAATATCGTTTTGTTTCCTTATATTACGAATACTGTTGCGTACACTCAACGCTGCGAGACATGGGCTCTCGGCCGCATCACGTTCAACATCCCGAAAGGACTTCAGATGGTTAGGAACAGCGGATCAGATTTTAAGCGGGCAGCTTGGATTGCAGGCCTTATCGCGTTCGCTCTGATCAGCGGTCGGACGAGTGCGCAGACTCAAGAGCCGGGAAAGGCTCTCGCTCTCGCCCACGATCATCACTACTCACTCGGGAACAGCTTCATCGCCGCGAACTGGGAACTGAAGAGCGACCGCATCCTTCACCTGGAGATTCAG
>Ga0134128_10012126_pt1 | contig 10279 bp, 8 predicted proteins | sample KB31754_FD_96462 | JGI IMG/M metagenome (GOLD analysis project Ga0134128, IMG submission 96462) | Terrestrial soil microbial communities with excess Nitrogen fertilizer from Kellogg Biological Station, Michigan, USA - KB3-175-4 | ecosystem: Environmental > Terrestrial > Soil > Unclassified ...
ATGCGTTGCGAATGCAGTCATCGTCGCCTCGCGAGAACCCGCCATTGCGCTGTGGTACTCGTGCACGGGAAGTCCGGCAGCTCTAACCTCTGCGCTTACGGAGCGAAGCTGCGCAGAGTCGTCGCAGTACACGAGCCACCGGTCACCTGGCCGATACTCGACGGAGAGCACGTCGCGGGCAAGGGCAACCTTGCTCGCGGCCTGCTTCACAATCCCCGCGCGACGAATGAGGAGAAGGCGATACCTGTCCGAGTAGTTCGGCATGCCTTGGTCGTCTCTCGATAACGACGCGAATGCGTGAGCAATTTCATCGGTTAGCGAATCCCATTTCTTTCGCTCCTCGTCCGTTAGCGACACCCTGTGAACGAAATAGTCATAGGGTACGAGGCGCTCCAGACGTACCGCCTCACCGATGTCCACGATTGGCTCGAGGGCTGCTCCAAAAAATCGGAAGATTTCGCTTGAGCCGCTCGGATCGCCGTATCGCTCTGGCGTGGCGCTCAAACCCAGTCTGCCACCAGGATCAAGTTTAAAGAGCGGTCGAAAACTCGGAGCTCCGAGCCGGTGCACCTCATCGCCAACCACTAGCAAGTGCCTACCGGCATGAAGCCTATTCAAAAAGACATCGGAGGCAGCACTCTGCATTGTCGCTAGCGTAATCCGCGGCCCCAATGCTGGCGCAGGACGCGAAAAATCACCCACCTGAGCCTCCCATCTCCGGCGACCGCTTGACCCGCCAACGACCAAAGTCTGCACTTCCGACTCGCCAAAGTCGCGATTGATTTCCGTTCGCCACTGTTCGAGGAGCACTTCGCCGGGCACCAGAATGAGGGCTGGCCTGCCTGTCCGCGTCCATCGCCTAACGATTTCGAGGGCGCTTATCGTCTTACCAGCCCCCGTGACGTGCGTGATTATTCCGCGATTGCCAGCGCGCTCCCAATTGGCAACTGCAGCCTGTTGATGCTCTTGAAGTCGTCTTCGGGCAGGAGCAGAAGAAGTCCTCGGGGCGGTTCTACCTTCAGCCTCCGCGTCATCGCCAGGTCGTAGGTGACGCCTTACCCGCAGGGCTGCTGACTCGAGTCCCTCGTGATCTTCAAATCTGAGCAGCTCACGTCTTGCCGCCTCCGTTAGGTCGAGAGTTGCGATGCCCGAGTGCGTTCCGGCCCACAGCCGTTCGAAGTACTCAATGTGGCGTTGGGCGCGATTTGCGTCGTGGCCAAGATTCCACGAAGCGAAAACCTCAAAACCTTCGTGGTTCAGGCGAGGGTCCCACGCAGACAAGGTCTCATTTGCCGACCCAACGAAGCTCACGGCGTCATTGGTGGAATCGCGAAAAATCCCAACCTTGTCATGAAAGATGCCTGGACTGTCCGGGCGAACAGCTACGCGCAACTCAAGCGCTCCGGTTGCAACCAGTGTCGCTAGGAAAGCGACTACGGGCGCATCTTCAGGGTTGCTCAGCATTCGGGCCAGAGCCACGTCAATCTGTCGCTCGACATTGGCTTTCCACCCAATGCCTCGCTCGATCGCATTCGCGTCGTCTCGGTCGATTTCATGCGAGCAAATTATTCTCGCCCTACCGCCTCGTCTGGCGAAGTCAGAAAACGCAATGCCGGCCACGACGAACAGCGAGCTGCGAAAGTACCCGACCGCTCGATCATACTTCGTCGCTACCGAGAGGCACGGCAGGTAAAAGCTGGCAAGTAGACTACCGGAGCCAGTTACGTAAGCGTCGTCGAGCGGCAGATCACGCAGCATCAACGTTCGTGAGGACACAGTCGAGTCAGCACTATACGGGTGGACCTCGTCGTGCGGCTGCGGCCTAACTGCACCGCACCGCAGCACCGCGATGTTCGATTATTGAAGCAGAAAGGCGTTCATATTTCCGAGCCGCGTTGGGCATGACTGAAATGCGGTAGGGCGACACCGAAGCGCCAGACGCGCGCTTTGGCTTTGACTGGACAAGGCTAACGTGGTAGCGGCGACTGGAGTTCGCAAGTTGTCGTCTCGATCGCCCGGAGAACAGAGCGGACGTCACCAGCAGTGAGGATCGGCAAGAATACTGGGTCAGGGTGCAGGGGTGACGCCAGGTGGCCGGTGGTACGATTTCAGGAGCGCGGCCGTGAAAGCAAGCGTCAGTTAGGCGGTCAATCTGCCGCGCCTTGGGTCATCTCGAGCGCATCACGGTATAGAAACGGCACCCAGAAATCAGGGTCGTCTCGAGAGCCACGTCGTTCAAAGAATCCGTTCTCCACGAGCAAAGTCGCGATCTCAGCTGCACGGTCTTTGCCTTCCTTCCAGATTTCCTCCAGAGATCCTACAGACTGCTGTGCCTTGGCACCGCGCAATTTGAGAATGTACGGCCGCAAAGAAGGGAATTCTGCCAGTAGAGTCTGCTCCAACCGAACTTTCGACACCTCTTTAAGGGCGGACTTTAGCGTAGCTCCAGCTATGAGAGGGTCTCCTGCCGGCAACGACTCTCCAATTTCGAGGCGCCGAAGCTGAATGCTTCGGGCTTCAGAAAGGAGGTGGATTACCTCACGAGGAGCTGTGTGACGCGTACCGTCTTGCGCTCGCGTCCTGACCCAATCGAAAGTTGTTGGCCGGCGCGACCCAACGTCTACTTGGTGTGGGAACAGTCGATAAAACAGCTCCTTCTGCCGCGCTACGTCAGCGAGAACGTCGTCACTCGTGATATGGTAGTACTCGCCCACTTTGGGTGACTGAAGCACTCGCCGAATCACGAGATTCATCAAGGACTTCTCATCCCAACTGATTGTCAGCGTCTTGGTGATATGGCTGGCCTCGCGAAACCCAACGGCCGTGATCCGCTCCCAAATGTCAGAGCGCAAAAAGATCTTGAGCTTGATGTGATCAAAGGTCCTGACGTCGGAATACGCTATGAACAAAGCGCGTAGCGCATTTTGCTCCAGGTCAAGATTCTCGGCAAATGCGACGTCTAAACGATCCATGAGCATCCAAAGCTCCAGGCCGCTATGTCCAAGCGCCATGTTGGCCTGGCTGAACAGACTCTCGACTGATACTGCACCTGCAGCAAAGGCTGCGGCGTTAGGCTCTCTGAACAGCACCTTTCCCCCGACTCCAGACGGCATTCCTGTAGCGGGATCAAGTTTGATAGTACCCTCTACTCCCTCAGGTTTCGTGAAATAGCGAACGTAGTCGATCGCGGAGCGCACAAATGCCTTCAGGCCGCCGCCTTTCGGTAGCAGATTCGACCCCTCGAGGGTCGATACTAGCCGGGCCGCTTCGTCGGAGCTGAGGCGGTCTGCCCGAAATTTTTCGCCAACTAACTGCAACAGGTAGAGCTTCCAAAGGTTTCGAAATTCCTGCTCGGTCGTGGGCGGATCGTCTACCAAGTCTTTGAAAACTGGCGCACCACGCGGGTTCTCTCCTGCCACAAGCAGCACACCACGTTGCTTGAGCTGGGTTTCATGAGACAGCAGGTTTGCGTACAGGGCGCTCTTGCCAGCGCCTTTCGCTCCGTAGACCACGTCCGCGTCACCAGCATATAGCTGGCGCCATTGGTCGGTCTGAACGAAGTATCGTTCGAGAGCCTGTATCTCCTCTTCTGCTACTCGCTCACCGAACGAGAGAGACTGGAGGACATCTGCCTTGGATAGAGTCATTGTGACCACCGTAAAACGGGACCTTGCTTCCTTCCATCTACGTCGACCAGTCACTCGCGCAGGTGAGAGAATAAGACATCGCCTTGCGAGAGTCGGGATCTGCCTAGGCTTGGGACCGTCGAGTCAACAGTGTCAAGGCACGCTGAACATCGCCCGACGGACTCGACAGGTCGTTCCGATCGACGACTCTTGATTCATCGAACGCCAAAATCGTTTTGTTGTCCCGCATGCTCATCTGACAGGAGGAGCGTGCCTCGGGATTCCGCACGATCGTGCGGTACGCGAGCCCACTCAAGCCGGCGTTGAAGGCGAAGCGCTGGTGTCGCTTGTGTGGATCAATCCGGTCATAGAACGCCGCAGTGAACGCGAAGCAGAGCACGAGAACTGCCTCTATGTCTTCTGCGGCAACAACCATGCTGCTCGAAATGCTGTAAGACGGCCTGCGACTAACGCGGCCAGTGACGTTAGCATCGATCACAATTTCCCCGACACCCGTGATTTGGATGCGGACGTGCTGACCTTCTCCGTGCCTTCCGTTGCTCTCCGTCTGCGTGATCACGAGGTCGTCGCCAAAGATGTCTGCGGTCTTGGGCCGTTCATAGCTCAGAAGATTGACACTGGCCAAATGGCCGATCTCGTACACGAGGTTCCGGAAACTGTCGCTGCCGAGCCTCATCGGATCGACTACTTCCTCCTGTCGCTCGGGCAACAGGACGAAGCGCAGCATCGCCATGTTAGGCACTATATACGGGTCGTCGAAGTAGTCGCGCTGGTGATGCGGCATATTCATTGACTCCTGCGCTTCATCGATCAGCGCCGAAAGAGCCTGCGTAATCTCCGCTTGAAGTTCGCCGACGGTGGAGAAGGATCTGCGAAATACACCATCGACGTAGTCTGAAAGGTGTTCCGCGAAGCGCGTCGCATCGGCGTCTCGCTGAACGGTCTGTAGGAACGCGAGGACTGGCTTCTTCCGTGCGCGGGCGTGCTCGTACTCCTCTTCCACCACGAGCTTGCCGCTCGGCGCGGTCCACCCGCCGCGACTACCAATGATTGAGATGAAATAGTCGCAACTGTCGATTACATCCAAGCAGGCATTGCGTGATGACGTGGCGAGAGCAGGGAGGTCTTCGTTGACGAGTACAGGCGCGCCGCCGGCAGCAATGATGGCGGCGCGAGCCGCTTCACGAAACTGGCCAAAGCCATCCACCACGGAACTCACAAAAACGCGTTGCTTCTCATGCATTGGGTGTTCTGCTCCGGACAGGCCCACGCGATTCCATCCAAGCACCGTTGAATCCAGGTCTCGCCCTAACGTAGATGTATGGTACGTCGAGGCTTTCGTCGATGTTCAACGTACAATGAGGTCCGATACTACGGCTGGTGCGTTAGGCCCGCTGTTCTGCCGCACCGGAGAACTCGTCCAAGATCGCCTTCCGAAGATCCACAACGCGCTCATCTGCGGCATCGAGCTCGCTCGCCTTGTTCGCATCGTCTAACGCCGCGTTCAAGTTCCCCACTTCGTACGCGAGCACTGCGCGCAGAAGATAGGCGCCCGCAGTGCCCCGTTCTCGCACTGCGCGTTCAGCGAGGCGACCGGCGCTCGACACGTCACCCAAATCGAGATACGCGTCGAAGAGCATCTCCTCTCGCCCAACCTGGTCATCGATGCGTGTGAGCGCTTCTATCCACGCGCGACCGCCAGCGTCAATCTCTGCCTGCGAAGCCGTCGACATCGCATTGCGCGCTCGGCTCTCGAGGGCAGCGTCGAGATTGTACAGGCTGAGCTTTCCCTTCGCAGTAATCGGCTCCTTGAATACGCGCGCATTCGCGACGCGCCAACAATAGGGACCCGAGGCCCACGGATTGTGCTCGAGATCCTGCTGTAGCGGCACAACGTCGATCACATCGACGACACCAATCAAGGCGCTGTACGTGAACACCGTATCCGACAGCGTCGCATCACCGGCTTTGATCCATCGGTTGACCTCGGACTTGGTCGAGCTGACTTGAATAATGATCGGTCCGCGGTAGTCCGTGCTCCAGCTTCGATTCTCGATGTCCTTGGCACCGGCAACCAACGCCCATGCCCACGGTTGCCGAACAGCCAAGCATCGCATCGTATCTCCTCTCGGGTTTCGTTAGGCCAGCTCTGCTGCGAGCGACGCCGACGGTACTCCGGCGTCATTTTGCCGCGCGAAGCGCTTGTCGCAGGCGTACCGCCAGGTTGGTGAGATGCGCTGCCCGCGTTTCGAGTGCCGAGGCGATCTGGGCGGCGCTCTCAGGGGAGGGACTGCGGAGGCCAGACAGCCACGACTCGAGTGTTGCGCGGCCGAGCGAGGCGTCCTTGGCGATCAATGTTCGTGGCAACTCGCTGTCTTTGATTACCTCAGCGAGCACTTTCCGTAAGGCGCCTGTTCGAGCCACGAGACCTCCAAGCATTGTAGGCGTTGCTGTTGACAGGATCCTGTCAACTGAATAGTTTACAGCGTGGACAGCGCCTGTCGAAGATGACTGCCTGCCGTGGCTGCGACAGTCTGCCAACGACCCCTCCGTTGAACCTACAGTCGTTGGGCAGCGGCGCAACCGCGTTTCGCTTGGAGAGACCCCATGAAACAGATCGATGTGGCAACGGAATTTGCGTATCACGTTCGGCCTAGCACCCCGCCGAGCCGTCGGCGCTCAAGCGAGTCGAACACGACGCTCGGGGTTGGATCATTTAGAATCGCGCAGCATGGACGGCTGTGGGAGCTACGGGATGCGGCGGGCGAGTTGGTCTGCTTGACCGCCTACAAGAAGGGCGCGATCGAAGTCGTAAGGCGGCTGTCGGCACTGCCGCCCAAGTCCGCCAATGCGAGGCCGTAAGGCACTTGCGGTTCCGTCAGGTAGACGCGATTCTTTGCTGTCCTGCGATTCGCCCAACGAACTAACGCAGCCTGTCTTGTGTCTAACGCGGCAATGCGTATCCCACGCGCCCCTGGACGTTGCAGCGGCAGCGACAGGCACCTCGGGGTGCGCGAGTAAGCTAACGCTTAGCGGCTCGCGGTGCCGACGCTGATGATGATGCTCTTGACTCGGCGACACGTGGCGATGCTATACTCCAGAGCGCTGTGCTGCTTGCCGCTCGGAAAAGGCGCTATGGCCGCTCACGCGGGACACACGTGCCGCCAGATCGTCGACTTTCCAGTAGGTGTCGTCGCGCACCTGATGACCGAGGATTTTGCCCTATGACCGCGTCACGCACGAGTACCGCACCTCGGCGCGCGCCCGCGCTTCTCGATCGGCAACGTAGCCTCCTCGAGCTCTTGGACGCGCTTGGCGGTCGTGTCAAGAAGCTCGACTTTCAGAAGTTGCTCTTTCTTTACTGCCAGGAGCCTGGTAGTCGCGGCGCATATGAGTTCGTTCCGTACCACTTCGGCGCGTTCTCGTTCACGTCGTACGCCGACCGCCGTAAGTTGATCGAGCACGGCTTTCTTACTGCGGATGACGAGCAGTGGCAACTCACGCAGGAAGGGAGAGACGCGGTTGCTGGCACACAGGACATGATGATGGCGTCGTTCGCAGACCGCCATCGTCGTCTACGCGGCAACGCGCTCGTGGCTGATACGTATCGGAAATTTCCGTACTACGGCATCCGCAGCGAGATCGCCGATCGGATATTGCGCGGAGACAATGACGCTCTCGCGCGCATCGCTGCGGCGCGTCCCACGCCGCCTAACGCAGGTAGGCTCTGCACAATCGGATACGAGGGCCTCACAGTGGAGCGTTATCTGAACGCCATCATTCGGGCGGGCGTGACGCTCCTCTGCGATGTCAGGCGAAATCCAATCAGTCGCAAGTACGGATTTGCAAAGAGTACGCTCGCGAACGCGTGCCAAGGGGTAGGTGTACGCTACGAGCATCTCCCCGAGCTCGGCATCGCGTCGGAACAACGGCGAAGTCTCGTCACACAAGCTGACTATAACGCGCTCTTTGACGAATACGAGCGACGCTACCTGCCGACTCAGTTGGCGGCAGTGAAACAGCTCGCGTCGTGGATTTCGGATGGTCAGAGGGTGGCGCTAACGTGCTACGAACGGTTGCCGCAGCAGTGTCATCGCCACTGCGTGGGCGAGGCCGTCGAGAAGGTGCTTGGCGCGGGTATGGTTGCCACACATCTCTGTGCGTGAGGCTGCGTGGAAAAGCAGCGAATCCTGATCACGGTCAAGACGTACCCGACGCTCTCACGCAAGTACGGCGAGACGGTTTGCACGGCGGGCGTGCACGAGGACGGCAGCTGGGTGCGCCTTTACTCCGTGCCGTTCCGACGTCTAAGCGAAGAGGAGCAATACAAGAAGTTTGATTGGGTCGAGTGCCGCCTCGTCCGAAATCGCTCCGATCCACGTCCGGAAAGCTTCCGACCGGTCGACGAAGCCGAGTTGCAGCCCGTTGGGCACATCGGTACAGCCGACAACTGGCGCGAGCGGCGCCGCATTCTCCTCGAGACGGCGCGCGTGTACTACCGCCTCGACGAGCTGATCGCCGGCGCCAAGGCCAACCAGACATCGCTCGCGGTATTCAAGCCAACGCGCATCTTAGACTTCGTCTGGGAAGCCGAGGATCGAGAGTGGAAACGGAAGAAACTCGAGGAGATGCGCGCAGCTACGAATCAGCTCGAACTATTCTCCGAAGGCGCGTGGCGCAAGACCTTCGAGGTCATTCCCAAACTTCCGTACAGCTTCTCGTACAGGTTCGAGGACGCCGTTGGCAAGGAAAGCGAGTTGCAAGTGCTGGACTGGGAGGCGGGAGCGCTCTATTGGAACTGCCTCCGCTCCACTGACGGCGACGAGCCGAAGGCGCTGGCCAAGGTTCGCCAGAAGTACTTGGACGATTTCCTAACGAAGGATCTTCATTTCTTCCTTGGAACAACCCAGCAGTTCCACTTCGTTGGGCCGAACCCGTGGGTGATCATCGGCGTGTTCCCGATTCCGTACGAGGGGCAGCTGTCTCTGCTCTGAGGATGGGATACCGGTCGCCGCGAGTGCCGAGTGCGTTCACAGGTTCCCAACCTACATATCAGGCTCGACGCTTAGCCTCCACGTCAGCGCGAACGCGATCGTACATCGAGACCCACCAGCTGTAAATTTCCTCGCAAGCGGCGTCCACAGCTTCCATGCGTCTTCGCAGTCTGGCCGGAGCGCATTCGAAGGCAGGCGTAAAGAGATCCACGACTGTGCAGTGAGTACTGTTTGGCCGATCTCCGCTCTCCTGCAGGTACGCATAGAGAATCGATGCAGCGTTACGTAGCGCCTCGCTGCCGAGCTTGAACTCTTGCGATGCATGAAGTTTGATCGCACCGACGACATCTTCGCTTCCGCGTTCAAGGAGCAGCAGATCGGGCGCGACGATGATCTGGACACCGCAGCGTCGGATGCGGGCACCCTCACGCTTCCCGGCTGCCGCGATAACCTTGCCACTCCGCACAGAATCGGCAACGGGAAGAAACGCTTCGATCGCCCGAGCGGGCGCAAGCAAGTCGTCACAAACCGACTTCTTGACCTCCCGCGCGGCAGAATCTCGGAGGCGGTTCGCGGCCGCAACCAAGTCGTGTCTCGTCATACCCGGGGCGCGGATAAACTTTCGAATTTCGGCGCGAGCGTCGTGATACCACCAACGACGCTTCTCGGAGTCGTTGAGCGCCTGCTTGATTTGCGTTCGTACTAAGGAGCGACGGCGGGTCGAGCTAGCCGAGATCGTGTACTCAGCCAGTTTGCAAATCGGAAAGATGGGTGACGCGGGGCCGGCGTTCTTCATTCTCGCTCCATATAGCACCATAGCAGTGTAGCCGAAGAGACTCCGAAAATCAATCACGGTGATGCGTTCGAGACGTTGACATCGACAAGGACTTGATGGGGTCTTCGCCGCTCATGAGCAACGTCTTGAGCGACCTCGCACAGCAGCAAGTCCTCGCGCTCGGTCGCCTCGGGCGGTTGCTGCGCCGCATTCAACCGACGACGGGCGTCCGCCGCGAAAACGGCGAGCGCGTATTTCAAGGCCGGCATCTCGGCGCATCGCGCCGGTCGACGACGCAGGCCCTCCAAATCCGGCCACCACGGCCGCGGTGTCCACCGACGCCGCCACACCGCGCGAGCCCACCATCCAGTCGCCCGCCGAGCGCGAGCGACTGCGAGCCCTATCGCGCCAGATCGTCGAGGCGGTCCGCCGCGGGCACAATGCGAAGGCGATCTGGCTAGATCTCGCCGACGGTCGCGGCTTCCGGGCGCGCAGCACGAGTCTCCGTCACTTCGTTGCCGCGCTCCGCACTGCGGCGACGCTCGAGCCGCAGGCCATCACCGTCACCGCGCCCGGGATAGCCACGCAAGGGCTGTCAGATGGGGTCACTAACGTCCGGCAACGTAGACCACGCCCGACAACCCAGTCCCGAGGCCTAACCATGAAGCGAATTCCATCAACGCTTGCCTCCGCTGCGTCCCTCTCGCTCCTACTCGCGATACCGACTGGCTGCGGCCTCATCCTCGGCGGCGGCAGCCGGCAAACCATTCAAGTCCAGACAAGCCCGGCGGATACGAAGGTCTCGACCTCGCCGGAGACCGGTGAGTACACGGCGCCCACCACCCTCGACCTCAAACGAAACA
>Ga0134128_10012128_pt1 | contig 10278 bp, 8 predicted proteins | sample KB31754_FD_96462 | JGI IMG/M metagenome (GOLD analysis project Ga0134128, IMG submission 96462) | Terrestrial soil microbial communities with excess Nitrogen fertilizer from Kellogg Biological Station, Michigan, USA - KB3-175-4 | ecosystem: Environmental > Terrestrial > Soil > Unclassified ...
CTAGGAGGTTGTCGACCTAACGGTCCGCCCGGCGGCCCCGCAGGGGAGCCGAGTTCCGCGGCAGCACACGCGGCCTGGGGCTGAGTCATTGCCGCCGCAGGTCGAGGTGCTCAGCCTGCGACGGCGTGAAGCTTGAGGAGGTTGTGGGTCAGCGCGACGAGCGACCACTCGGCGCGCACCTTCACGAGCCCGCGCAGCAGGAATCGGCGAAAGCCTCGCGCCTCCTTGATCTGACCGAAGACGGGCTCGGGGATCACTTTTCGCCGCGCGTAAACGGCCGCGCCCCGCTTCGTCGCAAGTTTGCGCGCCATCCGCTGCTTGATCGTGAGGTTCGCCGGTGGCCTGCCACGCACCGTCGGCGGTTGCTCGTCGTGCTGACGGCGTCCCGTCGCGATGTACGGATCGATCTTCCACTTCACGATCTCGACCAGGTTCTGCTCCGAGAAATAGCCTGCGTCCGCAGACCACTTGTCGGGAATCGCCGCGCAGTTCTCGACCACCTTCTCCACCATCGGAATCAGGTGCTCGACGTCCGGCGGCTGATTCGTCACTGCCTGCGCGACGATGATCTGGTGCTCGGCATCGACCGCCGCTTGGCAGTTGTAGCCCTGCACGAAGCCGTCGCCGCTCTTCATGATCCGGCTCTCTGGGTCGGTGAAATTGCGCTGGGACTTCGGTCCCGGCGTCCCGTCCTTCGTTCGCGGCACCTTGTGCGTGGGCAACGGCGTCGCGCCCGGTGGCGGCGGATCGCTGTCATCCGTTTTCGCGGCCTCCTCCGCTTCGTGCTGTGCACGCGCTTCGGCCTCGAGCGCGGCCTTCAGTTCGTCGATTCGTGCGAGCCGATCCTTCGCGCGCCGAAGATCTTCCGGCAGCTCGTCGCCGCGCTTGTTCTTGCCGTGGGCCTTGTCCTCTTCGGCATCCGCCGCTGCAGCTGCCTTCAGCAGGTCCGCTACCTTCTCTCGGAGTCGCTGCTCGTCCTTCTGCATCCGCTCGTAACTCATCGCCTTGTGCTTCGACGCGTTCGCTTTCACCTTCGTGCCGTCGAGAGACACGTGGCCCAGCTTCACCATCCCCGCCGCTTGGCAGAGCCGCAGCACCTGCACAAACAGCTCCGCCAGCGCGTTCAGGTGAACGCGACGAAACTCCGAGATCGACGAGTGGTCAGGCTGCGCGCCACCGGCGATGACACGGAACGCGATGTCCTCGTGGGTCTTCTTCTCGATCTTCCGTGACGACGGCACGCCGACGCAGTACCCGTACAGCAGCAGCGCCACCATCATTTGCGGGTGGTACGGCGGGTACCCGCGCAGGTCGCCTTCGTATCGCTGGTACACCGCCGCCAGGTCGAGCTTCTTCACCACGTCCATGATGAAGCGCGCGAGATGATCCTCCGGCAGCCAGTCCAGCGGTGACGGCGGCAGAAGAAAGGCTTGGCCAGGCGAGTACGGTCGGAACGTCTTGCTCACATCCCAAGAAGATCACAGCCACGATCCGCTGTCGATCCTTCTCCTGCCAGGCCACTGCGCTCAGGCCGCCTTACCCCGACAGCCTCCTAGCGGAGGCTACGAGGCGAGGCCCGGCACGCGGATGCCGGTCGTCTCGGCGGGCGACTTGAGCGGGAGGTGAATGGAGAAGGTCGAACCGCGTCCGAGCTCACTCTCCACCTCGACGCGGCCGCCGTGCAGCTCGACGAGGCGGCGGGTGAGCGCCAGGCCGAGGCCGGTCCCCTCGGGGCGCGTCCCGTTCGGCTGCGCGAGCTGCTCGAACTCGCGAAACAGGCGCGGAATGTCGGCGCGCGCGATGCCGATGCCGGTGTCGGCCACGGAGACCACCAGGCTGCGCGGCTCGGTGCGCGCGGTCAGCTTCACCGTCCCGCCGCGCGGCGTGAACTTGATGGCGTTGGAGATGAGGTTGTAGAGCACCTGCTTGATACGGCCGGGATCGACGAAGACGTCGGGGAGGCCGGGCGGCAGCTCCACCTCCAGGTGGATCCCGCGCTTGGTCGCCACCGCGCCGATCACCCCCCGCACGATGTCGACGATGCCGGCGATCGGCGTCCGCTCGTACACCAGATCCATCCGCCCCGCCTCCACCTTGGAGATGTCGAGGATGTCGTTCACCAGCTGCAGGAGGTGGCGCCCCGAGACCAGGACGTTGCCCACGTAGCTGCGCTGCTTGTCGTTCAGCTCGCCGAAGATCTGCTGCTCGAGCAGCTCGGAGAACCCGATCACGGCGTTGAGCGGCGTGCGCAGCTCGTGGCTCATGTTGGCCAGAAAGGCGCTCTTGGCCCGGTTGGCCGTGTCGGCCGCCTCCTTGGCTTCGCGCATCTCGCGCTGCGCGCGCTCGCGCTCGCCGACCTCCTCCTTGAGCCGCGCGTTGGCGTCCATCAGCTGACTGGTTCGCTTCTCCACCCGCACCTCGAGCTCCGACAGGACGGCCCGCAGCGAGCCCTCGGCCGCCTTGCGCGCCGTGATGTCGGAGAACGAGGCCATCGCCGCGTACGGCGCGTGCTCGCCGTAGCGCAAGAGCGGCTGGGAGTTCATCGAGATCCAGACCCGGGTGCCGTCGCCGCGGGTCAGCCCGAGCACCACGTTCTGGCGCGCCTCGCCCGTGCGCAGCGTGAGGAGAAACGGCAGCTCGCCGCCGGCGATCGGCTGCTCGCTCTCGTCGACCACGCCGGCGAAGGTTTCGGCCGACGCCCGCCAGGCCATGTCGGCCGCGCTGCGCGCCAGGATCCGCTCGCAGCTGGCGTTGGTGGCCAGCACGTTGCCGTCGACGTCGACCAGGATGATCCCCTCGTCGAGCGCGGCGATGACCGACCGGTAGCGCTCCTCGCTGTCGCGCAGCCCGTGCTCGACCCGCTTGCGCTCCATGAACTGGCCGATCTGCCCGCCCAGCGCGCTCAGCATCGAGAGGTGGTCGTCGTTGGTCTGCCGGACCTCGCCGCTGTAGAAGGCCATCACGCCGATCACTTCAGGCCCGTTCCGCAGCGGAATGGCCAGGGCGCCGTGCAGCCCCGACTCGGCCGAGAACGCGCCCATCCCCATCGTCGGCTCGTCGGCCAGGTTGGCGATCCAGAGCGGCAGGTGCCGCTGCCAGACCCGCCCCGCCAGGCCCTCCCCGGAGGCCACGTGCGCCGCGCGCCGGCGCGCCAGCAGCTCCTCGTTCGCGAAGGACTCGGCGTGCCAGAGATCGACGCAGCGGAGGAACTGCTCTCCCTCCTCGACCTCCCACAGCTCGCCGACCTGCCAGCCCTGGTTTTCCCCCATGATCCGCAGGATGAGCGGCGCCGCCTCCACCAGACTGGCCGAGCCGGCCAGCGCGCGGGTGATCACGTACTGCAGTGAGAGCAGGCGCTCGGTGCGCTGCCGCTCGGCCACCTCGCGCTCGAGCGCCGCGCGGCTCGAATCGATGGTCGCCTGCTTGCGGGCCGCGCCCAACATGTCGGCCTGGCTCCTCCCGATCGCCACGATGAGCAGCAGGGCCTCGACGCCCACGAACGCCGTCTCCAAGAGCCAGCTCGAAAAGCCGAGGTGGGCGATGCCGTAGGTCGAAAAGCCGATGCCGGTCACCAGGCTGGCCAGGAGCAGCACCGTCGGATCCCGGTACATGGCCAGGAAGGCGAGCGCGATGTAGGGGATGGCGCGCATCTCCGACCGGCTGCCCGACAGATAGATGAGCAGCGCCGCCATGAGCCCCTGTCCGATGGCGACCTCTTGCCGCGTGTGCGCCGACCCCGGATGGCGGACGCCGAAGTAGAGCGGCAGGGCCACGCAGACGCCGCCCAGGATGAACGCCTTCCAGGCGAGCGGCAGGTGCGGCAGCGCGGCCGCCGGCGGCGGCGTTGCCGACGCCCAGAGCGCGGTGACGATCCCGGCCAGCCACTGGATGACCAGCAGCCAGAGGAACATCCGGTCGGTGTGCTCCCAGATCTCCTGCTGATACTCGGCGTAGAGCCGCCGGGTTCCCGGCGCTTCGTCGTCCAGCCGCACGCTCACCCCGAAGAGAGGCCGCCCCGCCCCACGGCACGCGCGGGCGCGGCGGCCAGCGGCAACCGCGCCAGCGGGAGCCGGACGCAGAAGCAGCCGCCGCGCGCCGGTTGGTCGTCGATCCAGATGGTCCCGCCGTGCACCCCGACGGCGCGCCGGCAAAACACCAGCCCCAGCCCGTGGCTGGAGCGCCCTTCGCGCTCGGCGCCCGCCGCCGCGCGCCCGTACTTCTCGAAGACGATCTGGCGGTAGGCGGCCGGGATCCCCGCCCCCTCGTCGCGCACGCGAATCTCCACCGCCGGCTCGGCCCCGTCGTTTGCAGGTGGGGACCCTGGGAGGGTCCCCACGCCCTCGCGCGAAGGGCTCTGCCCGGCCAAGCCGGGCTCCGCCCGCGCGTCCATGCTGGCCTCGACGGCTTCGATGGAGATCGTCGTCCCGCGCGGGCCGTATTTGTAGGCGTTGTCGATCAGGTTCTCGACCACGCGCCGAACCAGATCGCGATCGCCCTGCAGGCGTCCGACGCCCGGCGTGATCGCGAGCGAGAGCTTCTGGCCCTTGTCCTCGATCCGGCGGTTCATCTCGGAGCAGATCTCCCGGAGCAGCGCCGGCACCTCGAACGCCGTGACGTGGGGGACGAGCGCGCCGTCGTCGCTCCGGCTCACGTCGAGCAGGTTCATCACCAGGCGCACCATCGCCTGCGAGGCGCGCACCACGTCGTCCAGCGACTCGCGCTCGTCCTCGGGCAGCGCGGCCCGGCCCTGCACGTACTGCACGTTGGAAAGAATGCTGGAGAGGGGGTTCTTGAGGTCGTGGACGATGAGGGCGGTGAGCTCCGCTTTCTGGTGCTGCGCCGCCAGCAGCGCGTCCCGCTGGGTGGCCATCACCTGCACGTTGGCCCGCAGCTCGTCGGAGAGCTGCTTGATCCGCAGCAGCGACCGCACGCGGATGAGGAGCTCGGTCCGGTTGAGCGGCTTGGTCAGAAAATCGTCGGCGCCCGACTCGAGAGCCGCCTTGTGCGTCTCCAGATCGCCGAGGGCGGTCAGGAAGAGCACCGGCACCTCGGCGACCTCGGGCAGCGCGCGGATCCGGCGGCAGGTCTCGTAGCCGTCCATCCCCGGCATCAGCACGTCGAGCAGCACGAGGTCCGGCCGCCGCGACGCGAGCAGCGCCAGCCCCTCGGCGCCGCCTTCGGCCTGGAGGACGGCGTAGCCCGCGCTGACCAGGTGCCCCTCCGCCACCTCCCGGTTCTGCAGGTTGTCGTCGACCACCAGGACGGTGGCCGCCGGCTTGCCCCCTTCAGCCCACCCGGCGGACACGCTGGGGATCCTCCGCGCCGGTGGAACTGCCGAGAAACGACTCGACGACGGCGCCGAACGTGCGGGTGTCGATCGGCTTCGACAGGTAGCCCTGAAAGCCGCTCCCCAAGAGGCGCTCGCGGTCGCCGGGCATCGCCAGCGAGGTGACCGCCACGATGGGGATTGCCGCCGAGCGCGGCCGCGCGCGCGCGTGGCGAATCACCGCCTCGGCGCCGCCGCCTGGGATCTGCACGTCGAGCAGCAGCAGATCCAGCGGCTCGCCGTCGAGCGCGCGCCGGGCTTCGTCCACGGTGGCCGCCTCGACGACCTCGTGGCCGCGCAGGTCGAGGAGATCGTGCAACAGGAGCCGATTGAGGGCGTCGTCCTCGACGATCAGAATTCGGGCGCGCGCGGCGGCGTGCTCGGCGGTCGGATTTCCGTCGGTCGGCATCATCCCGGGGGACGCGGCGGGCATTTCGTCGCGGATCCCCACCGGATTCTCGGCGGATCGGCGGGCGCCCTTGACCCAACTTAGGGTGGAGACGCGGCGCGTCGGCATCGGGAACCGACCGGATGGTCCTGTTTTCGATGGTTTTTAGCGCTCGCTCCCATATCCGTGATTGCAATCCCGGAACGTCAAACTTGTGTTACTTTGCGCGCCGGCTCGACGATGGGTTGCGCTGAACATTTCTTGGGAGAACGAACATGAACATTTTCCGATCGCGTTTCTTGTTGGTGGCAGGTCTCGCCGGGGCGGCGGGACTGCTGGTGAACGTCAACTGCAGTAGCGGCGGCGGCGGCGGGACCGGCGGCACCACCGGCACCGGCGGCACCAGCTCGACGGGCGGAAAGAGCGGCACCGGCGGCACCGGCACCGGCGGCTCCTCGTCGACGGGCGGCGCGGGCGGCCACGCCACGGGCGGCGCGGGCGGCGCGGCCACGGGCGGCGCGGGCGGCCACGCCACGGGCGGCGCGGGCGGCGCGGCCACAGGCGGCGCGGGCGGCGCGGCCACGGGCGGTTCGGGCGGCGCGGCGGGCGGCAACGCGGGCGCTGCTGGCGGTGCGGCCGGCGGTTCGACCGGCGTGGGCGGCGCCATCGCGGGCACGGCTCTCGCGACGTTCGATCCGACGGACGCGGGCGCGACCGCGGCGCTGGAGGGCTTCGTCCTCGACAAGACGGCCAACGCCGGCAACCTGGCTCTCGCCACGGACGCCGAGCCGGCTGCCACGCTCGCCTGGGACGGAACCGAGGGTGACCCGGCCGACGGCTCGCTCAAGATCGACGCGCCCTTCCACGCCTACAACGAGTCCGTGAATCTGCAGAAGGGCTACGCCAACACGGACCTGCAAGACTGGACCGGCAAGACCACCCTGCACGTCCGCGTCAGGATCGACTCGGGCCTCAACCCCAGCCCGAACTTCCCGACCGGCATCCAGCCCTACGTGACGAGCTACGGCGCGCCCACCACCGACGGCGGCGCTCCGTCTTACAACTTCTGCGGCACGTACCAGAACGCCGTCGCGGGCAACGGCTGGGCCGACTACACGGTGAGCCTCGCCACCTCGCACTGCGCGAGCCTGGACGTCTCGAAGATCCTCAACTTCGGCGTCCAGATCCAGACCGGCGGCGGCGCCGCGGCTGACGCGGGCCAGCCGGCCGCGCCCACCCCGGCGATCGTCCACGTCGACAGCTTCTCGGTCAACTAAGCCGTCGTCCAGGCCCTCCTGGGCTCGAAACAGCCGGCGTCTCGCCTCGCGCGGGACGCCGGTTTTTTTTTGCCCGCGCGCAGGCGCTAGACTCGACCCGATGCGCGTCCGCGGCGTCCTCCCAGCGCTGGCAGCGTCCGCGGCCCTCGTGGCCTTCGACGCCGGGCCTCGCGCGGGGACCCTGATTCAGTGGACGGCGCTCGAGCCCGGGATCGAGTACGCGACCGTCGAGCCACCCGGCCCCAAGGACCTCCCGATCGACGGCCGCATTCAGGTGGTCCGGATCGATCCACGAAAGCGACGTCTCGAAGCGGTCATGTCCGGCGGTGACGACGCCAAGCTGCGCCCGGCGGGCGCCTGGTGCCGCGAGCGCCACCTCGCCGTCGCCATCAACATGGGCATGTACGAGAAGGACCAGCGGACCAACACCGGCTACGCGCGGAAGGCCGGTTACGTGAACAACGGCCACTGGGGCGCGACGTACAAGGCGGCGCTCGGCGTCGCGCCCACCAAACTCGGCGCGGCGCCCGTCTTCATGGCCGACCTCGACAAACCGGCCGACAAGGCGCGCCTCGCCGACTACGGCACCGTCGTGCAGAACCTCCGGCTCATTCGCGCCGGCCAGAACATGTGGACGAAACAAGATCGACGCTGGAGCGAAGCCGCGGTCGCCGTCGACAAGCAGGGACGCGTCCTCTTCATCTTCAGCCGCTACCCGCACACGATGAAGGAGCTCAATGACATCCTGCTCGCCCTCCCGCTGGACATCGACGCCGCCATGCACGTCGAGGGCGGCCCGGAGGCGAGCCTCTCGATCCACGCCGGCAAGGTGAACCTCGACTTGAACGGCAGCTACGAGACCGGCTTCGTCGAGAACGACGGGGAGGCCCGCCAGTGGCCGATCCCCAACGTGCTGGGCGTCCTCGCCCGCTGACAAATGCCTCGTCCTGCCTCTTGACCGAGGCGTTCGCATGAATGTCGTATATATGCGACAATCTTTTCATGCGGGCGTTCGGAGAAACGGTGTTGGCCTGGCGGCTGACACGCGGGATGACGCAGACGCAGCTCGCTCGAGCGGCACGGGTTCCCCGAACCAACCTCTCGGCAGTCGAGCGCGGTGATCGCGAGGTTACCCTCCGGACGCTCCGCGCCCTGGCGCTGGCGCTGAACGTCCGCCCGGGCGCTCTCGTCGACGGCGAGACGCCGGGCGCTTCGGCGTCTCCCCTCACGCGAGCCCAGATGGAGCGAATCGCCGAGGCCACCGTGCGCGGGACATCGCTCTCCGATCCGCGCGAGGCGACACTGGCGCGCTGGCTGGCAGCGAGCCTCTCGTCGCAGCTCAGGCCCGTCCGGCGGCGTCCCAGTCCCCGACAGAGCGACCGGGCGTATTTCCTCTTGCGATCCGCCGAGCCGCCGGAGGTGATCGCCAGCTTGGTCACCCGGGTCGTCGAAAAGCTGCCGCGCGCATGACCCCCCGTAAGATCGAGCGATTCATGTCGATTTTGGCGGCCGAGCTGGCCACCCCGGCCCGGGCCTTCGTGACCGGCGCCGCCGCCGCCGCGCTGTGGGGTCGCGTTCGTCCGAGCTACGATATCGACCTCGGCCTGGAGTTGAAGCGCGGGGCGCGAACCGGCTGGCAGGCGGTCGAGCGGGCGGTCGAGAAGGCGACCGAGCGAACGGGAATCGCGGCCAGCGTCGCCGAAGACATCGACCGCTGGGGGATGATCACGTTGCTCGATTACAAGCGAACATCGCGCCGCTACGCGGTCTACGGCCAGCTGGAGGTGAGGCTGCTCGACCCGGCCAACTGGTCCATCGGCAAGCTGACCCGCAACCTCGACTCGGACCTCGGTGACGTCCAGGAGGTCTTCCGCCGCCAGCGCGTCCAGGCAGCGAAGGTCGCGTCGATCTGGGGCCGCGCCCTCCGAGCCAGTCCTGCCTCTACCGCGCAGAGCCAGTTTCGCCGCAACGTCGAGCGGTTTCTGCGCGATCGCGGACGTCGTATCTGGGGCCGCAACTTCGACGTCGAAGCGACGATCGCCGCGTTCGAGCGCGCCGCCCGAATCAGGCGCCCGCGCCCGCTGACTACTTGATCCCGATCGCCCCGGCCCAGTCGACGAACTGCCCCGGGAAGATGCCCAGCAGGAGGACGGCCAGCGCGGTCAGCAACAACCCGGCGCGCATGGTGGTCCCGTCCGTCGGCGTGAGCGGCCTGGCGGCGTCGCGGAAGTACATGGCCACGACGACGCGCAGGTAGTAGTAGACGCTCACCAGGCTGTTGAGCACGGCGACGATGACCAGCCAGTGGAGCTGGTCCGACTGCATGGCGGCGCGGAAGAGGTAGAACTTGGCGAAGAAGCCGCCCAGCGGGGGGACGCCGCCCAGCGAGAGGAGAAAGAGCGTCATGGCCAGCGCGACGGCCGGGCGCGCGGCGCCCACCCCGGCCCAGTCGTCGATGTAGAGGCGCTCGTCGCTGCGGTTGCCGACCCAGGCGACGACGCCGAACACGCCCAGCGTCGTGAAGGTGTAGGCCACCAGGTAGAAGAGGACCGCCGGCTTGGCCTCGGCGACGCCCATCCCCATGGCGACCACGCCGATGAGCAGGTAGCCCGCGTGCGCGATCGACGAGTAGGCCAGCATCCGCTTGATGTTGTCCTGGCGGATGGCCGCCAGGTTTCCCAGCGTCATGGTCAGCGCCGCCAGCACCGACAGCGCCGAGGCCCAGCCCGTGAAGTCGAAGACCATCAGCGGGCTCGCGAAGGCCGTCCCCAAGAGGCGCACGATGGCGCCGAAGGCGGCGGCCTTCACGCCCGCCGCCATGAAGCCGGTGACCGGCGTGGGCGCCCCCTCGTAGGCGTCGGGGGCCCACATGTGGAAGGGGACGGCGGCGACCTTGAACACCAGCGCCACCAGGATGAAGTACTCGCCCATGTAGAAGAGCGGCGCCTTGCTGGCCGTCGCCGTCTTGGCCGCGATCCCGGCGTAGGAGAGCTCGCCGCCGGTCATCCCGTAGACCAGCGCCATCCCGTACACCAGGAACCCGGTGGCGAAGGCGCCCATGAGGAAGTACTTCATCGCCCCCTCGGCGCTGCGCAGGCTGCGACGCGCGCAGCCGGTCAGCACGTAGGCGCCCAGCGACATCGTCTCGATGCCGATCAGCAGCGACACCAGGCTGGTGGCGTGGACCACCATCACCATGCCCGAGGTGGAGAAGAGGACCAGCGCGTAGAACTCGCCGAACTCGAATCCTTGCTCGCGCAGGTAGGGTGGCGCGAACAGCAGCGTCA
>Ga0134128_10012129_pt1 | contig 10278 bp, 9 predicted proteins | sample KB31754_FD_96462 | JGI IMG/M metagenome (GOLD analysis project Ga0134128, IMG submission 96462) | Terrestrial soil microbial communities with excess Nitrogen fertilizer from Kellogg Biological Station, Michigan, USA - KB3-175-4 | ecosystem: Environmental > Terrestrial > Soil > Unclassified ...
ACCTTTTACAACAAGCCAATAAAATTGGATGCAATGCTATAGTTGCATTTCAACCTTAAAACATCTTTTACCTGACCAACTTTTGGGGAGAAGCATTTGCCATTTGTACTGATAACAAAACCAAATTAATTGTGCCTAACTTAGAAGTTGATAGAGCTCGACAATCATCCAGGGACTGTGAGATTATTTCGACAGAAAGAGGTGGCTACATGATCTCCACTCTTATATCAGAGACCATCGGTAAAGTAAATTGTACTGATTGTAATGACTATAATACTATTTGGGCTATTCAAACTAAAATTGGTAAAAGATCATTTGTAGTCAATAATGAGCCATTTCTGCAAATTCGAAGGATTAAAGATGAGGAGGAAATCAACATGATTTCGAAAGCAGCTGGAATTTTGGATAATCTGTATCAACTTTGTACAGAAGAAATCAAGATCGGATTGTCAGAACGAGATTTGCAAGCAAAACTAGTTTTCGAAGCAATGAAACTAGGCGCCAATCCAACATCTTACAAATCAACATTAAACCCATTAATTATTGCAGGAGGCCCACATGGTGCTTTGCCACATGCAGAAGTTTCCGATCGTAAATTCATGGAAGGAGATATGATTGTGATAGATTTAACTTTGAGATATTATGGATACGTAGCTGACGCAACTAGGACTTTTGCACTAGTTTCAGCTACATCCGAAATGAAAAAAGTGTATGAAGTTGTCAAAGAATCTCAGCAGGCAGGAATCAATTCAGTAACTAGTGGAATTACATGTAGTCAAGTTGATGCTATATGTAGAGATGTAATTAAGGAACATAGCTATGACAGATACTTTATTCATTCAACAGGACATGGAATAGGTCTTGAAGTCCATGAACCTCCTTGGCTACGAGGTGGAAATTCTGAAGTACTGAAAACGAATATGGCAATAACAGTTGAACCCGGTATCTATTTAAATGGCAAATTTGGCGTAAGAATCGAAGATAGTGTTATAATTAACGCCAATAATAATGGAAGAGTAAGAGATCTTAATACATTTACAAAGGATTTAATCATACTTGACTAAAATATATAAAAAGTTATCATTTGCGAATATATATTAAAACGTTATTTAGATGCTATGACGAAAAAGATTAAAAATTTGATGGCCAGTAGTCTAACGGGTGAGGAAAAGACATAATTGGTTAACTAATTATAGTGCTAAAGCTCAGCATTAAATTGTTTTGGAGTAGAGCTAAATCCAGATTCTATCTGCGCTTCGCCTTCGACTCTCCATTTTATCTGCTTTACTATATCAGGATTTGATAACATTTTGTTAAGAAGTAATATATTAGCATTTGAGTAAGTAGGTTCGAATAACGATTTTAATGTAGTATTAGAATGATAATAAAGCTGTGGTCTTCCATTAAGCGGAATGTCCTCATAAGACAAAATGCCTTGACCTAATGGCTTGCCGTCTGCAAATAACTGGTAATCTAGCCTCGATGTCGTCAACACATTACGTGTCGGATTATATACATTGAAATAGACATTTAACTGAACTCGTTGGGTATCATTTGCTACATCAGGATTTACAGCTTCTACCTTTGAGACACTTATAGTTAGCTGATTTAAATCAGATGGAAGCGTAATAGTAAGAATTAGAGGAAGCAAAACAATTGTAGCTGCAATTGCCGTAATTACTCCAATAAGAATAATCCTACGCCTGCTTAGAAACATAATAATTGTTCAAAGCTAGCAAGGTATAATAGTGAATTAAAACCTTTCTTCCATAGCAGTATGGATAATGTATCATGATTTGCTATTGTTAATTGAACGATGGCCCTTGTTGATAGCTTAATCACTTGGTTACATTTAATTTGTGCTTCAATATGGGTAGGAGGATCTATTTTCCTTGACATAGTTCTTTCACCTATGCTTAAAACATTTACATAAACAGTAGAAGAACGTGTTGCACTTATGATCAAAATTGGTAGACAATTTAATAAAATTGCAATGCCATCATTTGGAATTCTAATATTAACAGGCCTTTACAATTCACGGTCCTTCGTTGGAGAACCTAGTACATTACTTGAAACTAAGTATGGCATAATTCTCTTGATAAAAATTATTCTAGTGATTGCAACCCTAATTACTTATGCCGTACATGTTAGAATTCTTAATACAGAAACTGAAAGAAAACTTACAATAGGAAATGCCGGCAGTGTATACTTTCAATCCGTTCGTTCAAAAATAATTTCTCTTGGCAGGATTACTGTTATTCTATCAATATTAATTCTTTTATTAGCAGCATTACTTCATGATGGCGGATTCTACTAACAACATAATTTTATGAATAAACATAATGTTATAATAACATGTGATGGCGCTTATCTGCACCAATCTCACTCCCAACGAATAAGGATATATCATTTCTGAAATATGATGTATAGAATACTACTTTATTTATTGCTTCAGCACATGGTTACTTCATGGATATGACCTCATGCTTATGATGTAATAAACAATCCACTCGTTGAAGAACCGATTTAGCTGCTACTAGCTTGGAAGCTATGTGTATTAATCGTTCAAGAAACCTGTCATCAAAGTTTATGCTATAGAATCAAAAAATCTCAGTACGTGAAGAAAGACATTTACGTTCTTGCAGGTTTATATCAACTGAATCTTTTTTTACCCCACAAAATAAAAGAGTATTATACGGTAATAGACAATTAAATGTATAATGTGCTGCTACTTACCATCCTCTCTTCAAGCAATTAGACAGTAAGTAAAGGCAGAGATAATAGGCCAACTATATGTTTTATAGTCAGTTTTGCATAATAATTTACAGGAAGTTGATTAATTTTCAAGAAGAGACATTAAAATTAAAGGACTTTAATGAGGCCTTTGAATTAGTGAAGTTAGCAGTGAATACTAAATTCAATATGCATAGAGCTGGATTGAGTCTCATTCTGCAAGGATTACCTAGCAGAATAGGAGCATACCATATCCTCGGATCTAACGTAATTGTTGTAAATATAACCATACTGAATATAATTCAACAGCACAAGTCTATCGAAGAGTATAATTCATATCTCTTTATGGTATTGGCACATGAATATATCCATAGCTTCGGTATCGTAGATGAATTTCGGGTAAGACAAATGACATATGATCTCTGTTCTTCGCTTCTTGGAGAAGAGCATCCAAGCTCAATAATGGCAAAAGAAGATCCTCCGGCATTGTTCCCAGAACTTACTTTACTCAGAGGCAATACATTTGATAAGCATTTTCAAGTAGTAACAAATTTTGATAAGACAACTCAGTCATATATCCAGTAATAAGATAAATTAGAAGATACAATCAAGGTCTGCTGTATAGTTTAGAGGAAAGATGTACTGGAAATGTTTGCTACTTTGTTACCTTTCCCCGCCACCAGCACATGATTCAATTCCCAGCAGCAGGTGTTATATTGGACCAAAACTAGAGGTAACATTGCTCTTATTTTGTCAGTACTAAAAGAGTTTAGCTCCTGAGCTAAATGAATACGTAAGGTTGTTTGATAGAATAGCTATGTGCATGATTATATTTGAGGTTTCATAGCTGAATAGTTCTTAATATCGTATTTCTTTTCCTTTCTTTGTACATTAACAGGTAATAGTCTTCAATCATAAATGTATAGCATTTGAAGTTTGAGATTTTATCTAGTCTTTGCCACTCCATGCTGGCAATCTGTCATGATAGTTTTCGTACTGAGGTCACGTACAACGTCGGGATTCGATTCGTATAATTGATAACAACCTGATGGACAGGGATCCTGTATGTGGGGGAATAACTATACTGTTTTTTATATGAGTTATTTATTTATCTATCGGATATACGTAATTATGGATATCGTTGATCTTAAACGTGAAATTCGCAGGACAGTAGAGTCTTTCCTTGCTCCCCTCATCCATTATTAAGTGGTCAAAACTTAATACTTATGGCTATGATTCAGAAGTCATGTTTTTAAATACCCACACAGGTACTCATATGGATCCACCTTGTCATTTTACACTTGATGCTAAAGGTATAGATCAGATTAGTGTTAGAAGATTTTTTCCAAGGATACAGTATTGCTGAAAATTGAAAAAGAAGCCAATGAGCTAGTTACACGTCAACATATAGCCGATTCAGGAATTAGCATCAAAGAAAATTATACTATAATATTCAATAGAGGTGTGAAAGGCATTACGACAAAAAAGAAGGTAAAACCAATGATGATTATGTTATCGCTAAGTCTGGCAGCCGACGCGTCAAAATTCCTTGTTGAAAACAAAGTAAATGCCGTTGCAATAGACAGTCCAAGTATTGATGCTAATACAGATAATAATTTTATATTCCATAGAATTTTATTATCTAATGACATTTTGGTGATAGACAGAGAATCTTTGTAATTTAGAAAGAGTTGGCAATCAGAAGCGATTTACTTCTTTTATAGTTACACCTCTTAAATTGGTTGGTGCAACAGGATCACCCGTAAGTGCAATTGGTATTATTGAATGACAAGCAAAGTTTTGTACTAGATCCGTCAGCATTAACTAATAACTGTCGATAAACACGAAAGGAATACATTATAACTGGACATGAAGCATATATTATGGAGAGACAACAGAAATCCTTCTAAGGAACCTGGTAAAAGAATACCATATTTAGACACACCGGAGGAGGATCCATGAAGAGGTATGAACAGATAGGAATGGAGGATTGAGTAAAAGGGGCATGGAAATAGATAATGTATTATTTAAGAACTTGCCATATCCGTTGATACTGACTTATGATCTAGAAGCTTACTACCATGCTTTCTTTGTTGCATTTATTATCATATTTAGATAAAAGAAACTAGACATTACTTGCGATGCTACTAACTTATGTTCACCCAGATGATGTAGCTGGTACGACAAATATAGCAAAATCATCCTGTTTTTTAGCAGATGATTGTAGCAAGTTTCTTTTTAAAATGATTACAAGTACAATAGATATAGCAGAAATTAATCCAGCTGTTAGAAAAATCGAGTCATAGGATATCGGCGAAGGAAAAGAGCTGTTACCACTAACTCCTCTTGCAACCTCCAGATGTGTTTGCGCTTATATTGCTGCAATTGCAGGTCCGATTGAGCTTCCAATTAGCACGAGGACGACGGACATCCCAAGTGATACTCCACTAAATTCTAGCGGAGTGTATTACTTTATGAAATCTACACATATTTCATGTTCAGTGTTCATAGTGATGTGAATACATATGTGCAAATACTAAGATAATAACTGAAATTTTTATTGCTTCATTAAAGAAACCAGAGTTTTAGATATTTCAGAACTCCCAAATAATAAAACTATAGAATCATCTTTTGTTTTCTTAGATGGGTTTAGTTCTACTATATTTACTTGATTATTAATTAAGAATTCTATCCGTGTTGAATACTTTGCAACATTCACATTTCTGATGCTAAATTTTTTTTTCATTAGGCTATCAGGATTATTGGGATCGAGTAAAGTTAATTTATGTACATTATCTACGAACGAATTGAGTAACACGAAGAGTGGATGCACAGTGCAGGTGTCATTTGGAATTAGGCCCCACTTGATTTTACTCTCTGGAGTAGATGCCAAATTATCAAAGGTTTTAACGAATTCCTCAAATATAGATTCTACTATCACATCAACAATATACTCATTTATCCTAACAAATTGTGAAGTAACCTTTTGGTCCGTGAATTCTATTATACCTTTATATTTTATATATAAAATTGGTTGGCCATATTTTACAATGTATGCTTCACAACCAGGTATTTGTTTTATCAAAGTCACAAAGTAATCTTTAGCTAAAGTATTCTTCAGTGTACAATTCATTTTGGAAATTATCATTAGCCTGATTAAATCGTGAATAAATTCATCAGCATGTTTTCGAAATTGTTCGAAATCATAGCGTATCTCTTCTATTATCAAACCTATACGCTATCGAATGTGCAGCTAAGGCTTCTATAATTTTTGCTCACCTGATCCAGATTATAGTTTCTTAACTAAAAAAAGAATGAAATGTATTAAAAAACTTTAAACCCAATAAAATTGATTTTTGCCCTAATTAGATGAATGTATTATAATAAAAAAAATACAAATTATAACTTAGAAATTGACAAGTTAAAAAAGAATAACTTTACCTGCCAAGTTCAAAAGACATGATTCACATATACACACTTAGTATTACATGCAAGTCAACAACAAATTGCTTGCTAAAAAGATTGTCATTTTTCATCATATACTATTCTCCAACTTGTGTAACTTCATCAGAGTGTATTTCATGATAATGCTTGTCAGCCTCATCTTTTCTAAGAAACTCTTTTGCACAGATTTTGCATCTAAATGTGCCTGCTTCGTAATCTGACATATATAGATCTCTAGCAACACTGACAAATAATGTTATTGATCATTACATTTTGTTGTTGTGAATAAGTATAGATAGAATAGCAGAATGAAGCAGAATGCATCATACTTATTGCAATATCGAGTACTTTTGTCTGCCAATATATCATCTCATCCAAAAACCTTGTATTAGAAAAAGTCTTAACGTGCATTAAGTTAGGACATCTTGTACTATAAAGATATTCGGCGGTATTGAGTGAAGTTGACATAAATGCCAATGGTTATGATACCGGTGAACCAATTCAAAGCATTGATAAAAATCGATAACTGCGATAATGAATTCTTAAGGGTCAAAGTAGGATCTAAATTCAGATTACATGATTTAATGCAATGTATTTTTAGTGGAAGCAACTTTTACAATGAGTGCTATGGTTTACCAGCTTTTTAAAGTAACCTAATGTTGTTTTCTTCCACTTTCCCATAATAATAATTCGTTAATACAGGCTATATTTGACATGTTTATAAATGAATATCTACGACTATATATGGGGTAGATTAGATATACTTATTGCCAGCTGCCAGCAGCAACTTGGTATATATCCCTACTTATGAGAAAATAATTAACAGCAATATATCCATTTTTATGAGAAAACATGGAATTACAGACTACAGCCAGCTTATACGAAGGTCGACCGAAAATATGGAATGGTATTGGAATGCAATCATTGAATATCTGAACTTAGAATGGTATAGAAAGTATGATCAACTTTTTGACTCATCAGGTGGAATTCCATGTACAAGGTGGTTCATAGACGGTAAATGCAACATAATCGCTAACGTTATTGAGAAGCATGCAAAATATCAGCCATGCAAAATTGCATATATTTTCGAAAATGAGAATGGAAATGTAAGAAAGGTTTCCTATGGAGAACTCAGCACAGAGGTAAGTTTGGTTGCTTCTGTGCTAAAAAATATCGGTGTAAAAAAACATGATATTATAGCAATTTATTTGCCTATGATTCCCGAAGCGTTTTTTTCAATTTTTGCCTGTTCGAAAATCGGTGCAATACATACAACAATCTTCTCTGGTTTTGGTAGCCAGGCTTTACATTCGCGTCTTAGAGACTCAAATTCAAAAGTACTGATTACGGCAAATAAAATGCGTCGACGATGCCAACATGTTAGCCTCAAGGATCAATGGATAGAAGCTGTAAAAAATACCAATATATCTAGAATAATTGTAATTGATGAAGAGAATGGAGATGACTATTGCAATAATAGAATAATCAACAGCTACAAAGAGTTGGTAGAAGCCTCACAGTCAACTGGAGAACGTTGCTGTACAGAAGTCATGGACTCGGAAGATCCTCTTTTTATTCTATATACATCAGGAACTACTGGTAAGCCAAAAGGTATAATTCACGTGCACGGTGGTTTCCCCGTAATTGCTGCACAACAAACTGCCTTCCTAATAGATATGAAGCCTAATGACACATTATTTTGGTATGCTGATGTTGGTTGGATTACTGGTCAGACTTGGGTTGTATATGGTAGCCCTATAATTGGAGGTTGTGCTTTAATATATGATGGCGTCCTTGATTATCCGAAATCAGATACATGGATAGGATTGATCAATAAACACAAAGTTACAATTTTTGGTGCTGCACCTACAGCAATAAGAATTTTTATGAAAAATAACATTTCAATGGACAAATATGATTTTTCATCATTGAGAATTTTGGCTACTACGGGTGAACCAATAAACAAAGAGGCCTGGATGTGGTTCTTTAAGAATGTCGGCAGAAAGCAATGCCCAATAATTAATTTATCAGGAGGCACAGAAATTGGAGGAGCTATCGTTAGTTGTATACCAATTATGCCTTTGAAACCTTGCACAGTAGGATATCCTATTCCAGGATTTGATGTCGATATTTTTGATGACATGGGTAAAAGTACTAACAAAGGCTACTTAGTAATCAAGAAACCTTGGCCTTCAATGACTAGAGGAATTCTTGGTGATCAGGATAGGTTTATTGAAACGTATTGGTCTAAATACAAAGATGTATGGTATAATGGAGATCTAGCCTTTGTAGATTCTGATGGATTATGGTATATACAAGGTAGAACTGATGACGTCATCAAGGTTTCAGGACACAGAATCGGAGGTGCTGAAGTAGAAGCTGCTCTTACATCTCATCCCTCTGTGGCAGAAGCTGTAGCAGTGGGTATACCAGATAAAGTAAAAGGCGAAGTTATAATCGCATATGTAATTTTGAAGAAAAAGTCACCTGACTGTGATAATCGTTTTGTTAATAATAATTTGAAAAATGAAATCATTAAGAATGTCGAAAATGCTATTGGAAAGTTTGCTCGCCCTAAAAAAATTCGATTTGTCACTGATCTTCCAAAGACCAGAACAGGTAAACTCGTTAGGCGATTAATAAAGGCAAAATTATCTAATAATATAGAAGATCAAGATTTATCAACAATCGAGAATCCAGAGTCACTTGATAAAATCTAACTATCAAAAGAGCAAAAATATATGCATCCAGAACCTTTATTTTTATGAAAGATAATGTACACCATCAGTAATTATGCGAAAAGATAATGAAATCAAGAAGTTTGAATTATCTGGCAGCAAAGCTCACTATATTCCATCATTAATGTTCACTGTTAGCCATATGCAACTTTTTGTAGAACCAGATTTTAAATCAAAGACTATCAACTGCAAACAACAACTTAGAATTGTTGCAATTCGAGATATCAGTGAAATTATACTTGATATTTGTGAACTAGAAATAAAGTCAGTATTTTCTACACCAACTACTCGTGCTAACAACAATGATAAAAATGCTAAAAAATTAGACTTTCGTATTTATGCAGACAAACTCACTATCAAACTTGATAAAGTATTGAGAGACGGAAACAGCATTCTTGTCATCGTTACATATTCAGCGAAGCCAAGAAAGGGATTTTATTTTATTGAACCCGATCAATATTATCCAAGGAAGAATTTACAAGCATGGACTCAGGGTCAAACAGCCGAGTCAAAGTATTGGTTTCCCTGTATAGATCATCCAGTGATCAAATTTGAAACTGAGGTCTCAGTTATAGTTCCAATGAATTTCGTTGCCATCTCTAATGGAAAGTTAGTGATGGCAGAATTTCAACAAAAGAAGCTAAGAAAAGGCAATAATAAGGAAAAAAATGGAGCTAAAAAAATCTTCACTTGGATAGAACCAAATCCACATACAGCATATCTCACATCAGTTGTGATAGGTAATTTTGTGGAAACAAGAGAGATGTATAATGATGGAATAAAACTGTTTTATTATGTTCCCACTGATAAAAAAACCTATGTTAAAAGGTCTTTTGGACATACAGCAGATATGATCAGGTTCTTTGAAGGATACTTTAGTACAAAATATCCATTCAGTAAGTATTCACAAATTACAGTTGAAGATTTCACACACGGTGGTATGGAAAATTCCAGCTGTACTACCTTAACAATAGATACATTACATGACAAAAAGGCTCATCTTGATTATACTAGTGATCATTTAATTTCTCATGAGCTTGCTCATCAATGGTTTGGTGATTTTGTAACATGTAGAGACTGGCAACATATATGGCTTAATGAGGGTTTTGCAACTTATTGCGAAGCATTATATTGGGAGGCAAGTAAAGGTATTGAAGAATTTCAATATTACGTAATACAGATGGCAGATGAGTACTTTGATGAAGCTAATAATCGATACAAGCGACCTGTTGTAACTAAAATCTATAAACATCCAGATGATCTATTTGACCGACATACATATGAAAAAGGTGGATGCATTCTACACATGCTACGAAACCAGATCGGTGATAAACACTTTCAGAGATCCTTAAAGACTTATCTA
>Ga0134128_10012130_pt1 | contig 10277 bp, 8 predicted proteins | sample KB31754_FD_96462 | JGI IMG/M metagenome (GOLD analysis project Ga0134128, IMG submission 96462) | Terrestrial soil microbial communities with excess Nitrogen fertilizer from Kellogg Biological Station, Michigan, USA - KB3-175-4 | ecosystem: Environmental > Terrestrial > Soil > Unclassified ...
GCGCGCCTCCGCGAAGCCGGCGCGGTTCTGCTTGGCAAGACGACAACGCCGGAGTTCGGCTGGAAAGGCGTGACCGATAGCCCGTTGACCGGCATCACGCGTAACCCGTGGGACCCGAACCGCACGCCGGGTGGCTCATCGGGAGGAGCGGCGGTCGCCGCGGCGGCGGGAATGGGAGCGCTCCATATCGGCACCGATGGCGGCGGCTCGATCCGCATTCCGGCGAGCTTCAGCGGAATTTTTGGGTTCAAGGCAAGCTTCGGCCGCGTCCCCGTCTGGCCGCCAAGCCCATTCGCGTCGGTGTCGCATCTGGGGCCGATGACGCGCACCGTCGCCGATGCGGCGCTGATGATGACGGTGATCTCCCGTCCCGATGACCGCGACTGGTATGCGTTGCCGACCGAGGAACGCAATTGGCTGACCGGCCTTGAAGACGGCGTCAGCGGCCTGAAGCTCGCCTTCGCTCCAACTCTGGGCAAAGCGCCGATCGATCCCGAGATCGCGTCGGCGGTCGCTAAAGCAGCGCGGGGTTTCGAAGAGCTTGGCGCGCAAGTCGAAGAAGCAACGCCCGCTCTGAATGACGCCGCTCCGATCTTCGCGGCGCACTGGTTTCCCGCCGCCGCGGTGCTGATCGATTCCATTCCTGCGGAGAGGCGCAACCTGATCGATCCGGGATTGCTCGCCATCGCCGAGCAAGGCGCGCGCATGTCCCTGCTGGATCACCTCAAAGCCGTTCGCGCACGCGAGGCGATGGGACTCATCATGCAGGAGTTCCATCGGAAGTTTGATCTTCTGCTCTTGCCGACCATGCCGATGACGGCATTTGAAGCGGGCGAAGAATGTCCGGTCGATTCGGCCAACCGGCGCTGGACCGATTGGACGCCTCTCACCTATCCATTCAACCTGACCAAGCAACCGGCGGCGTCACTGCCTTGCGGTTTTGCAAAAAACGGACTGCCGATCGGTCTGCAGATCGTCGGGCGACTTTACGACGATGCAACGGTGCTGAGAGCGGCGCGCGCGTTCGAACGCGCACAGCCGTTCGCGATGCCGAAATTCTGAACCCGTACTTTCTTTCAGCACGCCTGAGAATGAAAAAGGTTGCTTTGTAGGTAAACACAGGGGCCGCTGCGCCCGATTGGCGCCAAAGCGAACCGATGGCCGCCTTTGATGTAAATGCACTGAAAAAAATGCTGTTTAACGACTCCGGAAAACATGGCATCTAGAATTTCGATCGCGGTGTGAAACAAATCGCTCTGGTCCGATGCATCAGTCAGCAAGCTTCGAGCCTCAAGTCAGAAGAATTGCATATATCCGCCGCCAGGCAGCGGTCTCTCTGTTCACTCCTGCGATCCTCGCTTCAGTCCTTCTTTTCGCACTCACTTCTGCCACGGTGCATGCACGGCCCGAACGAGATGCCGGTTCGCCGAGCGCATGCGCATTCGCCACTGCACAATGCGCGCAGGAGTTTGTCATCGCCGCCGCTGCCCGACGGCCGGAAGCCAGCGCGCCGGAACTGGTGAATGCGAGCGAGGTTGCTGCCGACCACTGGCGCATCGATACCGCAGCCGACCGTACGCCGTCGCCCGGCTTGACGGGACAGGACCGCACGCTGCTGGCTCATGCCGATCTTGGGCGCGAAGAGGACACTCTCACGCCGAACGGCAGATCCGACGTGGTGCACAGCGACGGCACCATGTTCTGGCGCAGTGACGTCGCGCCCGGCATGGATCTGCGCAAAATGCTGATCAGTGCGGGCATTCCCTCACCCCTTGCGCAGCGACTGTGGACGGCGATGGGATTTGCTCCCGATTTTCCGCGCCGTCCGCACGCGGGTTCCAGCTTGACGCTTGCTTATCAGACCGCACTGCAGGGGCGCGATCTCACCGCAGCCCCCGACCTGCTCTACGCAACGCTCGACGATGGGCGCAAATCGCATCAGATCTTCCGTTATGCGGCGTGGAGCTCGATGGTTGCGTATGTCAATCAGAATGGCGTCGGCGGCGCGATCATCTCGCTTCAGGATCCCGTTCCCAATGCCCGCCTCACCTCCGGATTCGGCTGGCGGGTGCATCCCATTCTCGGCATCCGCAAGTTTCACAATGGGGTCGACTATGCCGCTCCTGCCGGGACACCGGTGCACGCAACCGGTGCCGGCGTCATCGAGGAAATCGGCTGGCATGGCGGAAACGGCAGATACATTCGGATCCGACATGGCGAGCATCTGGTGACGACCTACTCGCATCTGAAGCGCTACGCTACCGGGCTCAAGCCGGGCGCGCGTGTTCGAGCCGGCCAGACGATTGCCTTCATCGGCCAATCGGGCCTCGCGACCGGCCCGCATCTCTATTACGAAGTCATCGTCGACAACAAGCCGGTGCGCCCGATCACTATGCCGATCGTCGTGCCGGTTCGGTTGGCCGGCGCCGAGCTGGCCAATTTCCATGAGCGTATCGCGTTGATGGGCCCGACCACTGTGTCCGGGCGCTAGAGCGGTATCCGGCCAAGTTGAACCGTCTGCGTTGCGGGCTGGAGTGGTGAGCGGCGACCGATACCCCTCTAGATCGTCAGTGTGCTGAACGAGTGTTTAGAGCAGGATCCAGCCAAATTGAATCTCTGCGCCGGAGGGATTTTGCGAGGTGGGCAGGAGCGAGGCGAAGCCCGTAGCCCCGGCGCTACAGGCGAGCCTTGCGACGAACCCGCGGCGCAAAAGCCCGCGGCCCTCTCGGGTTGCGGCCTGGGGGGCGCCGGCTTCGTTGCGCCGCTCGACCGATGCGCTGTGGCATCGCTCTTCGCGTCGCGCCTAGCCGATCACCTCCCCAGGCCGCAACGCAGATGCTTCAATTTGGCTGGATCCTGCTCTAGGGCTGCCGGGTCTGGTCGATCCAGGACGGCGGCGTCGGCAACACGCTGTGCGTGACTGCGGTGCTGTCCGTCCCTGACGATGGTTCGGGAGCGGAGGCCGGCGCGGGAGGTACCGGTGTGGCGACCCGTGGTGCCGGCACCAGCTTCAAGGCGCCAAGCATGATGCCGATAGCGAAGAGCCAACTGGCCATGATTCGGCCGCCCGTGCGCAGCCATGCTCGTGGAACCTGCTGCAACGCGAAGGGCGGGACGAGTATTACCCAGAGCAGCGTCGCACCGATACCGAGGATATAGAGCCGTTGGCCGAGGGATGGATCTTCCAGTGCCAGGCTGAAGCCGAGCATTGCACCGAACAGAAGCGAGATCGGTGGTATCAGAAAACGGCAGACCGTCTCCGGCGCTGCCAATACCAAGCCGGCTAGTATGCACGAGACGGGACCGAGCAGCCTCAGGTAACCGAGATACTTGACGGCGTCGGGCCTGGTGAGCAGAGGCGTGAGGATCTGATCCTTGCTGGCCCAGCCCACCACTGCGCCCACAATCAGAAGGAGGATGCCAGCAGACGCATAGCGCCAACGGTTTTGAGCGAAAGCAATTCCGATAGCTAGCAGCGGAAGCACACGTTCGTAAGAGGTGATGGTGTGCAGCACGCCATAGGCGATGATGCCGGGATAATTGGCGCGCTCCAGCCAGAGGACGGCAAAGGCAACCACCCCGCCCAGGGCGAAGGCCGGACCCAACCATCGAGCCGCGCTGCGGGCATGGTCCTGCATATCACGCCACCAAATAATAGACTCCGCCGAGCGCAATGAGCCCGCCTAATCCTCGCGCGATTCGCCCGTGCAAGGGTCTTGCCAGTATCAGGCCCACGAGGATGCCGGAAACATGAATGAATCCGGTCGCGATGACAAAGCCGGTTGCATAAGCCGCCGGATCCGCAGCGACCGGCAGCTCGGCTCCATGCGCATAGCCGTGGAAAATCGCGAAAACGCCGACGATCAGCGGTGGAATGATCTGTATGGGTCGCCACGCCAATGCGATCGCAAGCCCGAGCACCAGCACCGAGATGGCGATGCCGACTTCAACGGACGGCATCGGCAGCCCAAGCATTCCGGCAATGCCACCCAATGTCATGATCAAGGGAAACACGATCGGCAAAGTCCATACCGATCGTCCGCCCATCTGTGCGCCCCACAGCCCGACGGCGAACATGGCCAGAAAATGATCCGGCCCAGTGAGCGGGTGAGTGAAACCGCCCTCAAACCCTGCCGAAGGGTCCACCACAATATGGGCGGCGGCATGGTGGATCATCGCCAGCCAGAGCAAAGTGGGGAGAGCCCATTTGAGCAGGGTCTCGCCCGATTGCCATGTGGCTGACAACCTGCGCATGCGTCAGATACGGAATGGCGAGGCGGGAGTTGCGAACGAGCCGGCCAAGAGCAGCGAACCAAGCAGAACCAGCCCCGCCCCTGCGAGCAGAGCAAAACCCAGCTCGATAGCAACAACGGCGCCCGCGCGCTCTCCAACGAGATTGAGAGCGCTGCGTCGAAAGAAGAAGGTCATCACCGCGAGGCCCGAGACAGTCAGTGCCGTTCCGATTGACATGGCGATTGTCGCGAGAATTCCGAAGAGAAATACGCCGACAGCCTTGGCAAAGCCCAGCACCAGCACCGCCCCGCTGCACGGGCGAACTCCGACCGCGAAAACGAGAAGGGCTTGGCGCAGGCGCGACTCGCCAACGCGCCCCGCCGGCCCAGAAACAGGGCCGTGGGAATGACCGAGCTCGTGATGGTGGTCATGACACAGATGTCGATCCCCGCCGTGGCGGGCACGCAAAAGCGCCGTTCCGCCCATCACTAGCCCGATGAACACGACCAAGCCGTAGCCTAGGCGTTCCAGGACCAACGTGGAGGCCTGCGTCTGCCGCAACGCCGTGCTCGATACGAGCAGGATCACGGTTACGAGCGTAATCGCGACCAAGGCCTGCAGCCCGGAGGCAAGCCAGGCCATCGCAACGCCTTGCCGCAAGCGACGCGTATCGGCCACGACATAGGCGGAGACGACGGCTTTGCCATGGCCGGGTCCCAACGCATGCAGCACGCCATAAACGAAACTCAGTCCGATCAGCCCGACTGCGGCGATCGGACCAGCATCACGCACGCCGCGCAGATCCGAGGCAAGCGATTGATGCAACTCCTGTTGGCGTTGGAAGACTGAGAGAGCGGCTTCATTCCAGAGAGCGCGACCGCTGGGGAGGAAAACGATGATCGCGACCGCAAGGATGGCCAACAGCAAGACGGCAGCGCTCAATCGCTTGGTCATGATCCTTTGTTGCAGACGAGGTCCACCCATTCAGCGAACCGGGCCCCTACGCCGTTTTCCGGACTTTTCGGATCGGTGTCGATCGAAAAAGCCAAACTGTCAGGAATGAAACGTTTCTCGGTTGTGTCCAAGGGCCGCACCTTCGCGCTACAGCTTTGCGGTGCATTGTCGAAGACGACCGGTTCGCTCTTCGCCGGGACCATCTCGATATAGAAGGTCGGATCGAAGATCGAGAAGGCGATATCCACGCCGCGCAAATCGAGCGGCTGGCGGAGCGGCAGCACAAATCGCAACGTCAACCGGGATTTGTCATAGGACATTCGAGGCTCGGTCGCAGGGCCGAGCGTCTGTCTGATGCCATCCGCCTTGAAGACCGTGAAGTATCCCCATTCCTTGAGGTCGGCGACGTTCTGGTTGGCAAGCGGTTGCAGCTCGCTTGAGGGAACCGATCCATCGCTCTTCTTCTTGAGATCACCCACCACGAAGGCGGTGTAGAGATCATCGAATACCCATTCCTCGACGATGCCGGTCAAACGTTGAGCACTGTCGAAGCGCAAGGTCGCATGCGTCTCGATCCAGACATGCGGATGAGCACGGGCGGGATGAGCCGCTAAAAGCGTGAGGAGAACCAGGGCTGCGAGGACGTGAGCCGTCTTACTTAAGGTGCGCGCATCAAACGCGTGGTACACCGGCCGCGGTCTTACTGATGCGACTTGCTCGGATCGACCACCTGTCCGCGCGTGCGATGATCGTCGCCGAAATACCAGGGACTGAAATACCAATTGCTCCGGAACTGATTCCCGGCGGGACGTCCGGTAAACAGATGCAACGGTCCAGCCTGGCTCGGCCCGGCGAAATTCTCGATCTGCTCGTCCGGATCAGCGAACTGCGTACCGTCGCTTCGGGTCGGCACCGAGTCAAACGACATCGCATAACACGGGCCCGCGACGAAAGCCGCAGCGAGCACACCAGCGACCAATGAGACACCCAAAGTGATCTTGCGCATTGCCCCTCTCCTTAACCCCCGCCCGTCCGCATACGGTTACGAAAACCGAACGTAACTCTAACAGAATTCGCGAAAATTAACAAAGTCCAAGCTGCCGCAGGCTTTTTCTCAAGCTATAGGCGAGGTTTAGCTATTCACACGCACGCCCCGGCGGCGGGAGCTACTTAGAACATTGTCTCGATGACGCGGTCGGGTGGGTTGTGCCCGTCGGCGAAGGTCTTGATGTTGATGATGACCTTCTCGCCCATATCGATGCGGCCCTCGAGGGTGGCCGAGCCCATATGCGGCAGCAGCACCACCGAATCGAGGCGCAACAGCTTCGGATTGACGGCGGGCTCGTGTTCGAAGACATCCAGTCCCGCGCCGGCGACCTCGCCGCGCTCGATCATGCGGGCGAGCGCGTTCTCGTCGATGACCTCGCCGCGCGAGGTGTTGACGATGTAGGCGTGCGGTTGCATGAGTTTCAACCGCCGCGCCGAAAGCAGATGATAGGTCGCTGGCGTATGCGGACAGTTGATCGAGACGATGTCCATCCGCGCCAGCATCTGGTCGAGGCTTTCCCAGTAGGTCGCCTCCAGGTCCATCTCGAGATCGGCCGGGACGCGCCGCCGGTTGTGGTAGTGGACCGCCAGACCGAAGCCGCGGGCGCGGCGAGCGACCGCCGTGCCGATGCGGCCCATGCCGACGATGCCGAGGCGCTTGCCCCAGATGCGGTGACCCAGCATCGAGGTCGGTCCCCAGCCCGACCATTTGCCTGAACGCACCAGGCGCTCCCCCTCCGCGAGGCGACGCGGCACCGCCAGGATCAGGGCCATGGTCATATCCGCGGTGTCTTCGGTCAGCACCCCCGGCGTGTTGGTCACGATGATGCCGCGCTGGCGCGCCGTCTTCAGATCGATGTGATCCACTCCGGTGCCAAAGGAGGCGATGAGCTTCAGCCGCGCACCCGCCTGGCTCAAGATGCTGGCGTCGATGCGATCGGTCACCGTCGGCACCAGTACGTCCGCCTGCTTCATGGCTTCGACCAGCTCCGCCGGAGTGAGCGGCTGATCGGCAAGATTGAGGCGCGTGTCGAATAGCTCCATCATCCGCGTCTCGATGGCGTCAGGCAGTTTGCGGGTGACGATGACGAGTGGTCTCTGCGGTGGCATTGGCTTCGCCCGGCGCCCAGGGTGGCGATTCTCAGAGCCATAGCAAGCGCGCCGCGGGCCTGTCCAGCCACCTTGCGGGAGTAAAGAAGCGGTCATTCGCTCCCAAACTTCGTTCAAACTTGCTATTCTCCCGCCGTTGCTGGCCTTGCCAAAGGACATGGTTTGCTGAAACTCATTCGAGGTGCGGCAGTGGCTTGCGTCCTGGTTTATTTCGCAGGCGCAGCAGCCGCCGAGGAATCCCGCCCGGTTCCGTATTTCGTCTCGCTCGCCGCCAACGAGGTCAATCTGAGGACCGGGCCCGGTGCGCGTTATCCGATCGACTGGGTCTATAAGCGCCGCGCCTTGCCAGTCGAGGTGATCGCGGTGTTCGATCATTGGCGGCAGATCCGGGATTGGCAGGGCACCGTCGGCTGGGTGCATCAGAACATGCTCTCGACCCGGCGCACTCTGATCGTGGTGGGCGAAGAGCGGGTGATGCGCCGCGAACCCAAATCGGAGGCCCCTCCCGTTGCCCGGCTGGCGCCGGGGGTGGTGGGCGAGATCCGCGCCTGCTCGGGCCAGTGGTGCGAGGTGAAAGTGGCCGGCCATACCGGCTGGCTCAGCCGTGACGCGTTCTGGGGCACTCTTCCCGCAGAAGCGATCGAATAGCGGCGATTTAACTTCTGTCAGACCTCGGTCTTCATCCTTCGAGGCTCGCCCTCATTTGAGCGAGACGCGTCCTCTCCTTCGAGGCTCGGGCCCTTATCCTCGAGCGACGCCGCGTCCTCCCCTTCGAGGCTCGGGCCCTTAATTGAGCAACTGGCTTCCTCTCCTTCGAGGCTCGCTCCGCTCGCACCTCAGGATGAGGAAGCCAGTCGACGACGGACGCCCTCGCACCTCAGGATGAGGACGCGCGGGGGAGACGAAGAACGCCCTCGCACCTCAGGATGAGAACGACAGGATGTCGAAGGATCGGGTCGCACCTTAGGATGAGGACGCGCAGGTCGAGGACGGAGGCTCGCACCTCATGACCCAAGCCTAAGGAAAACCTCCATCCATCCCGAGGTGGCCGCGTCCCTCGACTGCCCTTCGCCTCATCCTGAGGTGCGCCCGCTAGGGCGCCTCGAAGGAGAGGCGAAGGGGCGCTCGCATCATTGCGATCTATTTCTCCCGCGGCTGGATGCGCGGCGCTTTAACTTTTTCGCCCTCGCCCGACGCGGAGGCGCCGCCGCTCGCCGCAGCGCCGCGCAGGCGGTCGAGCAAGTTGCTGATGAAGCCGGCGCCGTTATCGATGACGCTGGCGACCGCCGACTCAGGCTCGCCGCCGCCGGGGAGCGGCTGCGGTGGAGTGCCCTCCAACGCCTTAGACATGACCGAGCGCCAGATCAATGCGGGCAGAGTGCCGCCCGTCACCTTGTCCATCGGTTTGTTGTCATCGTTGCCGACCCAGACGCCCGTGACCAGTTCGGCGGTGAAGCCCATGAACCAGGCGTCTCGGAAATCCTGGCTGGTCCCGGTCTTGCCGGCGGCGGGACGGCCCAACGCCGCCGATTTGCCGGTACCCCACTCGACCACGGCGGTCATCATGTCGTTCATTTGATTGACCTGCCGGGACTCCACCACGCGCCCGGGACCGTCGCCCGAGCGGCGGAACAGGACCGCTCCGCTCGAGTCGCGAATCTCGTCGATGCCGCGGAACCAGACGCCTTGGCCTTGATTGGCGAAGACGGCATAAGCTTGGGTCAATTCCAGCAAGTTGACCTCGCTGCTGCCGAGCGCCAAGGCCGGATCGGGATTGAGGTCAGCGGTGATTCCGAGCCGCGTAGCGGCTTTCTCAACGGCCGTACCGCCGGTCTTCAGATAGAGTTGCACAGCCACGCTTTTCAGCGAACGGGCGAAGGCCTCGCGCAGAGTGACATCACCATAATACTTGTTCTGGTAGTTCTCCGGACGCCAGTTCCTGATCTGAATCGGGCTGTCCACGATGTGGTCATCCGGCGCCATGCCGGCTTCGAGGGCCGCCAGAAACACGAAGAGCTTGAAGGCCGAGCCAGGTTGGCGCATCGCCTGCGTTGCGCGATTGAATTCGCTTTCCTGGTAATCGCGCCCGCCCACCATGGCTCTGACCGCGCCATCCGGTGTCATCATCACCAGCGCAGCCTGCGAGACGCCGCGCTTGGGTCCTTCCGCCGCGATGATGCGCTGCAGCTCCGTCTCAGCGATGTTCTGCAGCCGCAAGTCAATCGTGGTCACCACGACGAGGTCTCGGTCGGAAGTGCCGACATAGCTCGACACCTGGTCATAGACCCAATCCGCGAAGTAGCGACCGACCCGATCGGAGGCCGCGGCTTTGCCGAGAGTGGGGCTCCCGGCCAACGCCGCCACGTTCTGGTTGGAGCTGATAAAGCCCGCGTCCACCATGCTCTTCAGCACGACCGCGGCCCGTTGCTTGGCCGCTTCCGGATCGCTCGACGGATTGTAATGGGAGGGCGCTTTCAAGAGTCCGGCCAAGGTCGCCGCCTCGAGCAGCGTCACATTGCGCGCCGATTTGCCAAAATATTTCTTGGCGGCGGCGTCGACCCCATAGACGCCCGAGCCGAGATAGACCCGGTTCAGATAGAGCGTCAGAATCTCGTCCTTGCTGTAAGTGCGCTCCAGCCAAAGCGCCAGCAGCACCTCCTGGACCTTGCGCTTGAGCGTGCGCTCCGGCGTCAGGAACAAGTTCTTGGCGAGCTGCTGGGTAATGGTCGAGCCACCCTGGACGAACTTGCCACTGCGGAGGTTCACCCACATGGCGCGGGCCAGGCCGCGCGCATCGATACCGGGATGCGAATAGAACCGGCGGTCCTCGATCGCCATCACGGCTTTCGGCAAGTAGGAGGGAAGTTCATCCAAGGACAGATTGGCGCCATAGAGATCGCCGAAAGTCGCGACGATCTGGCCGTCCGCCGTTA
>Ga0134128_10012131_pt1 | contig 10277 bp, 7 predicted proteins | sample KB31754_FD_96462 | JGI IMG/M metagenome (GOLD analysis project Ga0134128, IMG submission 96462) | Terrestrial soil microbial communities with excess Nitrogen fertilizer from Kellogg Biological Station, Michigan, USA - KB3-175-4 | ecosystem: Environmental > Terrestrial > Soil > Unclassified ...
GTGGAAGGCGTCTCCGCAATTCTCGATGTGGCGGTCTCGTCGGTCGCCCTCGCGGTGCAGGAGCTTGCGCGCGAGCGCGGCAAGATCGTGATTTATTCCGGCGCTGGAACGTCCGATCTGTCCGGCAAGGCCTGTTCACCGACTAGCGTGCATTGGACCTACGACACCTACGCGCTTACCGTCGGCTCCAGCCGCGCTCTCGTACGCCTCGGCGGCAAAAGCTGGTTCTACATCGCATCCGACAACGCATTCGGCCAGGCGTTGACCCGCGACTCCAGCAATGCGGTCAAGGCGGCCGGCGGCAACATCCTGGGGCAAGTGTGGCATCCGGCGAACACCGCCGATTTCGCGAGCTACATCCTTCAGGTGCAGAACTCCAATGCCAAGGTGGTTGCGTTGGCGAACGCCGGCGAAGACACCAAGAATGCCGTGAAGGCCGGCAAGGAATTCGGTGCTACCGACAAGCAGCAGATGATCGGACTGTTGACGCTGCTGCCCGACGTTCATGGCCTGGGGCTGGAAACCGCGCAGGGCCTGCTGGTCACCGAATCCTTCTATTGGGACATGAACGACGAGACCCGGGCCTGGTCGAAGCGCTTCTTCGAACGCAACAAGGTCATGCCGCATATGGTGCCGGCCGGCGTATATGGCAGCGTCATGCATTACCTCAAGGCGATCAAGGCGGCCGGCACCACCGATTCGGCCACCGTGATGAAGACGATGAAGTCGCTGCCGATCAACGATTTCATGACCAAGAATGGCCATATCCGCGAGGACGGTCGCGTCCTTCGCGACTTCTACGTCTTTCGGGTCAAGAGCCCGAAGGCCTCGAAGGGACCGTGGGATTATTACGAGCGGATCGCCACGATCCCGGCGGAGGAGGCTGCGCGCCCCTTGTCCGACAGCGAATGCCCGCTGGTGAAGAAGCCGTGACGCGGACCGGTTTCGCGCTGTCTGCCGGCCGACTTCTGTCGGTTCAGCAGGCAGCGCGGAGAATGGTCATGACGTCGTCGGTCGATTGGATCGGCCGCAGATTCGCCCTGACGAACGCGTTGCCAAGTCCGGTTTCCGCAACGCGTGGCAGGGTGCTCTCGTCGACGCCAAGCTGCGACAGTCGCGTCGGCAGGCCGAGCGAGGCAATGAACCGTCGGACAGCTTCCGCCGCCGATCCGCCGGGCTCGCCGAAGGCAGCCGCAAGCTCGGCCTGCCGTGCGACCGATGCCGGCGCATTGAAGTCGAGGACGGCCGGCAGCAGCACGCAGGACGTCATGCCATGCGGCACCCCGGCGATGGCACCGAGCTGATGGCCAAGTCCGTGGCTGGCACCGTAGCGCACGCGGCCGATGCTGGTTCCCGCGAGCCATACGCCGAGCTGGCAGCGATGGCGCGCCTGGATGTCTGCCGGGTCGGCATGCGCGGCGCTCAGTCCTTCGCGCAGCAGGGCAAGTCCTCGCAGCGCGAGTGCGTCGGTGAACGGATTCGCATCCCGCGACAGCACGGTCTCTATGCCGTGGTCGACCGAGCGGATGCCGGTCGACAGCCAGAGATCGAGAGGCGTCTGTGCGCCCAGCCAGGGATCGTAGACGATGATGTCCGGCGCGAGGGTATCGGACCTGAAGAGATGCTTGATGCCGGTGTCAACATCGGTGGCGCCGGCAATGATGCCGAACTCCGCGGCCGAAAGGGTGGTCGGCACGGCGATGATGGGGATGCTGCGGGCGCCCGGCGAGGGCTGCGAAACGCCGTTGCTGTTGGGCATCGAGCGGTAGCCGAGCAAAGCGGCTCGGTCGCGAACGCCCGCGCCGGCAGCGAGGCCGCTGATCTTGGCCGCATCAATTGCGCTGCCGCCGCAGAAGACCACGATCAGGTCAGGGGCGTCGCGCTCGATCGTTTCGATCAGCGCCAGCACGACGTCAAAGGGCGTATGCGGCTTCAGGTCATGGAAGCAAGGCAAGGCCGCCGATCCCAGCCGGTCGACCGCGGCTTTCGCGACCCGATTTGGCAGCAGCGACGACGTCACGATCGGAAGAACGCGCCTGGCCCCGCGGTCCTTTGCAAGCCGTGCAACCGCCTCCTCGGCATGGACGCCATAATGCACCCATGGCTGTCGGAGCAGGGCAAGACCGCCGGGTTCGATCGACGCGTCTGTTGCGGACTCGCCAGGAAATGTCGTCATCGCCGCTTCCTCCGTTTTTGTTATCGGCTGGGTAAGTCGCGTTTGCACCCGGCTGTCAAATTGCCGGTCAGAAATATCATCGCCGATAGAGGCGGGCAAACAGAAAGCCTCTTACCTATAGGCTTGACGCGCTTTGGCCCTTTTGACTATCTCATTTTTGTCCGACAATTATCCGATGGGAGCCGGACGTGACGTCAACAGCGATTGCCGGATCGATGTCGGAACATCCAGAATTGCTGTCGACTGCAGATAGCGTGCAGTCCGACTGGGGCCAGCTTGTCCGCTATCTCAGCGATCACGGAATGCATGTCGATGCCGCGCAGCCGATCCGGCAGTTCGCCGGCGGGCTTGCCAATCGAAATTATCTCCTGATCGTCAACGGCGCGCCGACCGTGCTACGTCGACCGCCTGGCGGCGATCTGCCTCCGGGCGCTCATGACATGGCGCGCGAGCATCGAATCCTCGCGCGGCTTGCCGATTCCCTCCCGTTCATCGCGCGGGGACTGCACTATTGCGGCGATCGCAGCGTCATCGGCGTTCCCTTTCAACTGATCGAATACCGTGCTGGGCTCGTTATCCGGGGGACGGATTGGTCGCCGGTGGCGGCGCGGGAGAGTGCCGGCGCACTTCTCTCCGAGATGATGGTCGAAACCCTGGCCGCGCTGCACGGCGTCGATGCGCGCGCGGTCGGACTTGAGGATCTCGGGCGTCCGCAAGGATTCATCGCCCGCGCGATCGCGGGCTGGACGAAACGGGGCGAGCTCGTTGCCGAGGGCAGCGCACAGAATCTGCTGCGGGAGGTCTCGCAGTGGCTCTCGCGGCAGACATTCCGCGAGCGGAAGCCGACAATTCTGCACTGTGACTTCAAGCTCGATAACCTTATTCTGGATCCGCAAACGCTGGCGCCGGTCGCGCTGGTTGACTGGGACATGGGAACGCGCGGTGATCCGCTGTTCGATCTCGCAACCTTGCTGAGCTATTGGACCCAGGTGGATGACCCGCCCGCGCTGCGTCGGTTGCAGCAGATGCCGACCGGCCATGCGGGATTCTGGCGGCGCACCGACGTTGCGCAGCGCTATGCTGCGCTGACGGGACTGGAGATCGACGATCTGCCTGCGATGCGCGTGCTTGCGCTGTTCAAGCTCGGCGTCGTGTTCCTGCAATTGCACCGGCAGTGGCTCAATGGTGCGGTGACGGACCATCGCTATGCGGACTTCGCCAGTCTCGGCGAAGATATTCTTCTGGTTGCACGCGACGTTGCTACCGGGACCAATCGGGGAGATTGATTGTGCCAACTCTCGACATGAACTTTGCAATTCCACCGCATTTGTCCGAGTTGGCCGATCGCGTTAAGGCCTTTGTCCAGGAGCAGGTTGTCCCGTTCGAGAAGGACCCGCGCTGGACCTCGCATGGACCGACCGACGATCTGCGGCGCGAGTTGAATGCACTCGCGCGTCGGGCCGGCGTGTTCGCGCCCCATGCGCCGGAGGAATATGGCGGCCAGCATCTGTCCCATATCGGCCGTGCCGCCGTTTTCACCGCCGCGGGCTATTCCATGCTCGGTCCGGTGGCGCTGCATTGCGCCGCGCCCGACGAAGGCAATATCCATCTTCTGGACGTCGTGGCGCGGCCGGATCAGCGCGAGCGCTATCTCAAGCCGCTTGCGACGGGCGAGGTCCGCTCCTGTTTCTGCATGACGGAGCCCGCGCCGGGTGCCGGCTCCGATCCTGCACAGTTGCAAACGACGGCGCGCGGGAGCGGCGATGGGTGGATCATCGACGGCGATAAATGGCTCATCACCGGCGCCGAAGGAGCGGCGTTCGCGATCATCATGGCGAAGGCGAGCGGCGAAGGCGCCGATGGGGCGGCAACGATGTTCCTCGCCGACATGTCCGACCCCGCCATTACGATCGAACGTACGCTCGATACCATCGATTCCAGCTTTGTCGGCGGACACGCTGTGGTTCGTTTCAACGGCCTTCGCGTTCCCGCGGACGCCGTGCTCGGTGAAATCGGACAGGGCTTTCGGCATGCGCAGGTGCGCTTGGCGCCGGCGCGCTTGACGCATTGCATGCGCTGGCTCGGCTCGGCGATTCGCGCCCAGGAGATCGCCACCGAGTTCGCGCGTCGCCGTACAGCGTTCGGCAAGCCACTCGGCGAACATGAGGGCGTGTCGTTCATGCTGGCCGACAACGCGATCGACATTCATCTGGCGCAACTGACGATCTGGCATACGGCTTGGCTGCTCGACAAGGGCGAGCGGGCCTCCGGCGAAAGCTCGATGGCGAAGGTCATCTGCTCGGAGGCGATCGCGCGCGTTGCCGACCGTTCGCTGCAGGTCCTCGGCGGACTCGGGACGACGCGCGATACGATCGTCGAACGGTTCTATCGCGATGTCCGCGCCTTCCGCATTTATGACGGTCCTTCGGAAGTGCACCGATGGGCGATCGGCCGACGCATCCTGTCGCACGGCGGGAGATAGGCGACCGACTCCGGTCGCCTGCTGGTAAAACAAGAGCCGCGCGAAGCGAAAGGAAACTGACAATGCGCGATATCTGGACGTCCACCAAGGAGCCCTTGATCGAAGGCTACGAAACGATGGTCGCGAATTTCCGGTGGGGGGTGCCGGAAACCTTCAATTTCGGCAGCGATGTCATCGACCGGCGGGCCCGCGAGCATGATGGTCCGGCCCTCATCTGGGAAAACGCGGCGTCCGATACCCGCACTTACAGCTATTCGGACTTGTCGCGGCTGTCGAACAGGCTGGCGAATGTGCTGCGGGCAAACGGCGTGGCCAAGGGCGATCGCGTCGTCGTCATGTTGCCGCGCCTGCCCGAATGGTTCATTGCGCTGATTGCTGTAATGAAGATCGGTGCCGTGCCAATTCCGTGCATCGAGATGCTCACCGCGCGCGACATCGAGTATCGTGTCACCAATGCCGAAGCCAAGGCGGCAATCTGCCGTGCCGAGCATGCGGCCAAGTTCGCATCCGTCGAACAGCAGATTCCGGTCCGGATTGCGCTCGGTGAGGCGTCGGGCTGGCTCGATTTCGCCAGCCAGATGTCGCGCGCTTCCGAGGCGATCGAGCCGGCCGTCGTCGGCGCCGAGGATCCGGCGATCATGTATTATACGTCCGGCTCGACCGGTCACCCAAAAGCCGTGGTCCATGCGGCGCGCGCAATCTACGCTTGGCGGGTTTCGGCGATCTATTGGCTCGATCTCCGTCCCGGCGAGGTGATCTGGTGTACGGCCGACACCGGCTGGAGCAAGGCCGGCACGAGCATCATCTTTGGGCCGTTGAGCTGCGGCGCCTGCTCGTTCTTCTTCGATGGTCCTTTCGTTCCGAAGGAACGACTTACGCTCCTGCGCAAGCATGGGGTGACCGTCTATTGCGCGCCCGGTACGGAATTGTCACGCGTTGTGAACGAGGTCCATTCGCGACGCGATCTCGGCCGCTTGCGCCGCGCCGTGACCGCCGGTGAGGCCATGAATCCCGTTGTTGCCGAGCGATGGGAGAACGCAACGGGCATTCGCATCGACGAAGCCTATGGGCAGACCGAAGCACTGATGGTCGCGCTCAACTATCCGGGCGAGCCCGTCCGCTACGGCTCGATGGGAAAGCCGTCGCCGGGCTCCGATCTCGACGTGATCGATGCCGCGGGCAATCGCTTGCCGCCGGGCCAGGAGGGCAACCTGGCGCTGAAGGCGCCTCATCCGCAACTGATGCTGGGCTACTGGAAGGATGCGGACAGGACCGACAGCTGCTTCATCGAGGGGCCCGACGGACGCTGGTACCTGACCAGCGATCGCGCCGAAAAGGATGCAGAAGGTTATCTTTGGTATCGCGGGCGTTCGGATGACGTCATCAATTCGGCGGGATATCGCATCGGGCCGATCGAGGTCGAGAACGCGCTGGCCGAACATCCGGCGGTCCAGGTCTGCGCGGTGGTTGCCAGTCCCGACGAGGAGCGTGGCGAAGTCGTCAAAGCATTCGTGGTTCTGCGAGCAGGACAGGCGCCATCCCAGGAACTGACGCGCGAGCTGCAGGATCACGTCAAGTCCGTGACGGCGCCTTACAAATATCCTCGCGCGATCGAATATGTCGCGGAGCTTCCGATGACGATCACCGGCAAGATTCGCCGGCGTGAGCTGCGCGACCGCGAGTTCTCGCACATTGCATTGAAACGGTGAGGGCCCGGATCAGGCGAGCGTCAGTCCACCATCGACGACGATGGTCTGCCCGACGATGTAGGCCGCCAGCGGCGAGGCGAGGAACATCGCTGTGCCAGCGATGTCATCCGGCTGCCCGAGCCGCTTCAGCGGAACGCGCTGCTCGGTCGCCTCGCGCCGTTTGGGATGCTCTGTCGTGACCTTGGTGAGCTTGGTCGCGATCAAGCCGGGCGCGATGCCGTTGACCCGGATGCCGTCCTCGGCCCACGCTTCTCCGAGCGTACGCGTCAAACCGACCGCACCCGCCTTGGAAGCGTTGTAGGCTGGATTGCCTTTGGTGGAGCGAAAGCCGGCCATCGAGCTCAGGATGATCAGGGAACCGTGGCTTGCCTTTAGCATGTCGTGAAACCTGACGCTGCATGCCATCAGGCTGTTGAGATTGACGTCGATGATGTGCCGAAAGCCCGTCATTTCAAATTCGCGGCGGCCATACAGCACGGTCCCCTGCGACAGCACCAGCACGTCGAGCCGATCGAAGCTTGGCTGATATCCTTCGATCGCCTCGAGATTGCCGACGTCGATCTGCGTATAATGCAGTCCGGCGAGGTTACAGCCGTCTTCGGCGCTGTAGTCCGATGCCTGCGGTCGAGTGCCCCATACATGGACACTGGCGCCGCGGCCGCGAAAGGCTTGCGCGATCGCGTTGCCGATGCCGCTCGAACCTCCGACGACGAGAACCGATCGGCCGGTGAAATCAAGATCGTTCAAGTGAGGTATTCCCCAAGCTGCCGAACAGCGCCGCGCAGTCGATGTTACATTTTCATCGACGATATTGGAGAATGCTGCCCGATTGTCAAATCGGACCTCGTGCTTTGTTGCGGAAATGCAGATTTCTCTGCTATTGAAGGGCGCTCAAGCAAGATCTTCAGTCTAAACTGTCGGACCTAAATCGAAATGCGTTCGCGCGCAGCCGGCAACGCCGCCGTTCAAGCCGCAAGCCAGCCGGCCTATCGGCAGGTCGTGCGCAGCATCGAAGCCAAGATCATGTCGGGAGAATGGGCAGTCGGAGATCGAGTGCCCGCGGAGACCGCGCTAGCGTCCGACTTCGGCGTTCATCGTTCCACGGTTCGGGAAGCCATCCGGGTGCTCGAACAAAACGGGCTCGTTCGCCGCTATGATGGCGGCAAGCTTCTCTATGTCACTGCGCCGCGCGAATCCGACATTTCACAGAAGGTGACCGCAGCCATCGTCCTGCAGGAAATCAGCTTCTTTGAGCTCTGGGAAAGCATGCTGTGCCTTGAGCCCGTGCTGGCGGAGTGCGCAGCGAAGCGGATTGATGATGACATGCTTGCAACGTTGAGGGCCAACGTTGAAAAGACGAAAGTGGCGTTCAAGGACAGGCAGAGCCTGGTGCAGCTCGATATCGGGTTTCATCAAATCATCGCACGCGCCTCGCGCAACCGCGCATTGCAACTCAGCCGTCAGCCCATGAGCCAGCTTTTCTACCCAGCCTTCCTGCGAGTATTTTCGCGGTTGAACGCCGGCGAGCGCCTGATCGTCGCCCACGAGAAGATATTACAGGCGCTCGAGAGGCGCGATCCGGTAAAAGCACGAACATGGATGGACAAACATATTGTCGATTTCAGGCGTGGCTACGAACTTGCAAACTTCGACATCAGCGTGCCGGTAGGCTGGTCCCAGACAAGATAATTGGAGCTGCCCGTGCCACCGTCATCCGATTTTTCATTTTTTCATTCTTTTTGGTGCTCTTGATCAGAACACGCGGCTGGACTGGGCCCGAGGAGGCCGTCGGAGCAGAGGGCGGTCCCGAGTGGTGAGAAGCCGCCTCTGCCAAGCGGTTCGGCAAGAGCTTACGCGTTCTCTTGCGGATCTCGGAACGGGTTGAGTTCGTTCCTGATAAGGTTTGGTCGCAAATGGAGTCAGATGGCGAACTGATAAGGAAAGATGCCAAAACCTTATCAATATCGCGGGGCTCTGATCCGATCGAGCCGAAGCGCTCGACCGTTTGGGCTGTCCTAGCGCATAAGTCAGGAGCTTTGAGGACTGCGGCGGTCAGAACTGGTCTTAGAGCGCTTGCCGATCTAGTTACATCGGACTGGGCGAGTGCCAGGCAGTCCGTGCCCAGGCTTGCGACATTCAGGACCTTCCGGTCGTCCTCCAACGACGAAGGTATTGAACACGCCCTCGAAGTGATGCATGAGCTGCCTCAAGCATCATCTGCGATATTGAGGATGGACTACATGGCTGATCTCGACCCGGTAAGGCTTACGCAGGATTTGGTAGCTTTCGACACAATCAATCCGCCGGGGCAGGAACTAGCTTGTATTGATAGGCTCTCAGGAATTCTATCCGAGGCCGGTCTGCTGACCAAAATCCATGCATTCGGCGATGGCCGTGCGAATCTGACGGCGACATTGGGCGGGGCATCGGCCGAGCGATCGCTCTGCTTTACAGGACACGTTGACACCGTGCCGCTCGGCAACGCGCCATGGAAGCGCGATCCGTTCGGCGGTGAGATTGTCGATGGGCGCCTTTATGGGCGCGGTTCGACCGATATGAAAAGCGGGGTAGCTGCCTTCGTGACGGCTGCCTGCGCCGCGGCTCGCGGTAACCGAAAGTCCGCGGGACAAGTTACATTAATCATCACCGCGGGCGAGGAAACTGGCTGCGAGGGCGCCTCGCAGCTCGTGAAAGCTCGCGTGCTCGAGCGGGCAGGTGCGCTTGTCATCGCGGAGCCGACGTCGAACGTGCCGATGGTCGGGCACAAGGGAGCGTTGTGGCTGCGCGCAGTGACGACTGGAGTAACCGCCCACGGTTCAATGCCGCATCTTGGTGTGAATGCCGCTTACAAAGCGGCGCGCGCGCTGAGTAAGCTTGAGGCGTTCGAATTCAACGAAGCGCCGCATCCTCACCTCGGCAAGCCAACTATAAGCGTCGGCGCAGTACGAGCAGGAATCAATGTGAATTCGGTTGCCGACCACGCCGAGATTGATATCGATATTCGAACAATCCCGTCGCTGTCGCATGCAAGAGTAAAGGAGCATCTCGCGGCTGAACTTGGCAGTGATGTTTCTGTAAGTCCGCTCGTCGACGTTCCAGCGGTCTGGACGGAACCGGGCGATGAGTGGATTGCTAGCGTGTTTGCGACGGTCCTCGCAGTGACGGGCAGCAGCCCGCAAACTGCAATGTCCGCGCCGTACTTTACCGATGCGTCGGTGCTCAAGCCCGCACTCGGCGACCCGCCAACTGTCGTGCTCGGGCCAGGCGAGCCTGGCATGGCTCATCAGACTGACGAATTTTGCTTGGTCGATCGTATTCGCGGTGCGACTGAAATCTATGCGCGCCTCATTGAGCAGTGGCGGCCCTACCGCGGTGAACGAACGGGCTTGTAATCGCACGCGCGCTCAGTGACTTTGCGGCTGATTGTGACCCGTGCTCAGCGAGCAGGCCCTCATGTTTCGCACGATTGGCGGGCGCGCCGGCTTCCCGCCAAGTTCGACCTCGTCTGCTATAGTTGGAGTAAACGCCAGGGGCGATGACGCCGAGTGATAGGCGCGCACCCTGTAGCTGCGTGAGAACGAGCTTGATAGTGCCGTTGACTTCGTTCTCTGCTTGAAGATCGTTGAGAATTTGGCACCAAACACCCCGTTGAACCCAGTCGGGGTGAATGTCGGTGGCCGTGTTGACGAACAGTCAGGCCGCTATGTCCCGACTGCGTCGAACGACGCTCCGGCCCGGTCCGCTTCCCCTGTCTTCATGTCCGATTTGAGCCCAGGAATTACTTCTCCGCCAGTTCGGCGCGGGCCCAATGTCCTCGGAAGCGAAGAATTCCTCTTGCAATGTATACCGTGTCCAGTACTCTGTCGCCAGGATACTCAGAGGGGCGCCGGATGAATTTCGAATTGACCAA